>ENA-OUOG01004901-OUOG01004901.1-marine-metagenome-genome-assembly--contig:-NODE-4901-length-11221-cov-2.543073_pt1 | contig 11221 bp, 9 predicted proteins | sample MGYA00248635_ERZ508505 | MGnify/ENA primary metagenome ERZ508505 (study PRJEB26176, sample SAMN06267871) | marine metagenome | isolation source: Saanich Inlet, British Columbia, Canada | place: Pacific...
AAAGCCATCATTGACAGCGCTGCGGAGGCCCTAGCTGATATTGATTTCCCCGCAGCGATCAAGTTTCAGTATCGAAACCTCGACACTCTTATCCACCCTGACCAGCAGGGCAATCACGAGTTCAAATACATCAAACGTTTCGAAGAGACCCGCATCAACGATGACCAATACCTCGAGCTAGTCGATTATTCTCGTACACGTGGTTTCTTGGTGGCCTGCACCCCCTTCGATGAAATTTCGGTCCAGAAAGTAGTGGACCACGGATTCGACATCATCAAAGTCGCGAGCGCCTGCGCAACCGACTGGCCACTCTTGACCGAGGTGGTCAAGCACAACATGCCCACCATCGTTTCGACCGGTGGGCTCAGCATTCATGACACCGACCGGCTGGCGGCTTTCCTGAGCAAGCGCGTTGATCAGCTAGCTCTCATGCATTGTGTCGCGGTATATCCCACGCCCGATCACGAGCTGGCACTCAACCGCATCGACATGCTGAAAACCCGCTACAAAGACGTGACCATTGGGTACTCCACCCATGAGGACCCAAAAAACACGATTGCCGGTGGTCTAGCGCTCTCTAAAGGTGCCCAAATCATGGAACGGCACATCGGTCTCGAAGCAGAGGGCATGGCGGTCAATAACTACTCATCTCAGGCAGCAGAGCTCAAAGACTGGGCCACGAGGCTAATGGAGGCTTCGTCCATGCTGGCTGGTATGGACGAAGTTGGGTATTACAACCAGGCTGAGCAAGACTCGGTCAGGGCACTGCGGCGCGGGGTGTATGCGAAGTCGGCCCTCACCTCCGGTCAGAAAATTGGGGATGACGACGTTTCGTTCCAGATCCCGGTGTTTGACTCCCAGCTAACGGCAAACGAGTGGTCGAAACTTGAGCACAAGAAAGCAGTTGCAGGTATTCCTGCACAGGCAATGCTCACCACAGAGAACGTTGCCATCACCGACACCGATGCTGTTGTGAACCGAATCATCGAACGCAGCAAACTCCACTTTGAGTCAGCGGGCGTTATCGTCCCCAACCGCAGCGCGGTTGAACTGTCACACCACTACGGCATCGATCGGTTCGATGAATTTGGCATAGTGATGGTCACAGTGGTGAACCGCGACTATTGCAAGAAAGTCATTGGCGTGTTCCCTGGGCAAACAAACCCTGAACACGTGCACAAGAAAAAGGAAGAGACCTTTGTGTGTCTCAGCGGCACACTGGTGGTGGACCTAGGAGGCGATATTCACAAGCTGACGCCGGGCGATATCGTCACGGTCGAGGTAGGAACGCCACACAGTTTCACTTCCCCCGATGGTGCTGTGTTTGAAGAAATTTCGTCCACCCACTATGTGAATGACTCCTTTTACACAGACGAATCCATCAACAATAACCCTGACCGGAAGACGAAAATCTCCGTCTGGTCGCTCGCGGAGTAGTGATGACCACCGTTAAGGTCATTGGTGCCGGATCCATTGGCAACCACCTAGCCCATGGGTGCAGGTCTAGAGGCTGGGACGTCACGATTGTCGATCTGAGCCCCGAGGCTCTCGAGCGCACGAGGAACACCATCTACCCCAGCCGCTACGGCGTCTGGGATGACGCAATCACGCTAGCAACACCAGATCAGGTCACGGAAAAAGTATTTGACATTGTCATTGTGGGCACCCCCCCGGCAACCCACCTCGGTGTAGCCACAGCAGAGCTTCGGGACACTTCACCTCAGCTCATGCTCATCGAAAAGCCACTGTCGCACCCCGATGAAGTTGCGATTCGTGATTTTGTTCACTTGGCGCAAGAATCACCCACGAGAGTACTTGTTGGCTACAACCAACGCCACAAGCCCAACACGCACCAGTTTCTCGAGGCAGCCAAAGACCCAGCCCTCGGGCAGCTTCTGGGATTGAGCTCCCACATGTTGGAGAGTTGGGATGGCATTCTCAAAGCCCATTTCTGGATGGCGAGCGAGAAAGACTCCTATCTTGCCTTCACCGACCAGGGCGGTGGGGCGCTTCTCGAACACAGCCACGCATTGAACCTCATGCTTCATTTTGCACAGGAGTTAGGGCAAGGAAACGCAGTCAAGGTAGACGCAACCATCGATTGGGTGAATCACGAGTCTGGCCGATACGATCGGGACACGAAGCTCAACGTCACATTGGATTCGGGGCTCGTGGCCGAGGTTCGACAAGACCTCCACACATGGCCCGCGAAGAAAGAAGCTGTTGCGACGTTCGAGAACGGCCGCGTGGTGTGGACGATGGGTGATTCGAGCGACTCGGTAACTCTCGTAGCTGCCGATGGAACGCAGAAGAACCATTGGGATTTTCCGAAAAAACGGCCCGATGATTTCTTAGGTGAAATCACTCACTTGGGAGATTTGCTGGAGAAACCCGAACAACCCTCCTCTCTAGATCTAGAAAGCGGCCTACGCGTGATGGAAGTGGCTCTTGCCGCGATGGAATCATCAGCCGTTGGCGCGACAGCCTGGGTTTCCTCGCTGGGCGTGATTGATTAGTGCTTCGGGATAAGCGAGTCCTCGTCGTCATTCCCGCGCGGGGAGGCAGCAAAGGGATACCTCATAAGAACATCACCCCTGTGGCGGGAAAACCCCTCATCCACTACACCACCGAGCTACTCGAGGAACTTGACTGGATTGACACGGCCGTAGTTTCCACGGACGACCAAGACATTGCCGCTGAAGCCCTTGTCGCTAAGACAGCGGAGATTGTGTGGCGCCCGGAGGAACTCGCTGGCGATCGGATTGGCGACATGCCGGTCCTTGCGCACGCGCTTAGGGAGGCAGAAGCAACAGCAGGGTCATCTTTTGATGTCGTGGTCATGTTGCAACCAACATCACCTCTGCGAAGCGCAGAGGATGTTTTGGAATGCGTAAGCACACTGATTGCCGGCAACTGGGATGCCGTGTGGACGGTGTCGGAGACAGATCTCACCTACCATCCCCAGAAGCAGGTAAAACTGCTCCCGGGAGGCAGCATCGACTTCTACCTCGACTCAGGGCCGCATATTATTGCCCGTCAACAGCTCCAACCAGCGTTTCATCGAAATGGTGTGGCGTACGCGTTCACCGCCAACTTTGTGCGAACAGCTGACTCCGTGTTCTCACCAGGGCGCTCAAGCGCCGTGGTGACACCAGGAAAACACATCAGTATTGATACGGCTGAAGACATCCTTGCGGTTGAGCAGGTTGTTCAAGGCGCACACAAGAATTAAACCACTCACCAGCTCGCTGTTAGCCTTGCTCTATGGTGAAAGTTCTATGGATGACCATCTCCCGTCATCCCGAATCCCTCCGCGCCCTTATCCGGGAACAGCTCACCGAAACAGGATGGGAGGTTTTTGAAGTCTCCTACGACTCGCTCAACTCACTCGACTCTATCCCGCTAGAAGAGATTGATGCTGTGCTGCTGGCTCCAGCGCGTTATTTTCCGCCAGCGTACATGGACCGACTAACCCAGTGCAGGTTGATGCAGATCTGGAGCTCGGGTTATGACAAGTTCAATATCAGTGACGCAATCTCCCGCGGTATTCCTGTCGCCAACAATCATGGTTCAAACGCGATATCGGTAGCGGAACACACCATCCTCATGATGCTTGGAGTTGCGCGGAGAGCTCCCGAAATGCACAACCGAGTTATCACAGGTAACTGGGCGGGAAATGACCACGGAATGACGTCCTATTCTTTATCCGGGAAGACGTTAGGAATCGTGGGGCTCGGCAACATTGGGAATCTCGTCGCGAAAAGAGCTGAAGCTTTAGGAATGAGCATCATCTTCACTGACCCTCGAGTGACAGAAAGCCCCTCCCCCGCGTGGGAAAAGCACTCATTCGATCATCTTCTCACGCGCTCCGATTACGTGACGTTTCATGTCCATCTGGGGCCAGAAACAAGAAACATGATCAATGCCGATAACATACGCCTGATGAAGAAAAAACCTTTCTTAATTAATGTCTCACGAGCTGAGCTCATTGAAAGAGAAACTCTCCTCTACGCCCTCAAATCACAGGCGATCCGGGGTGTTGCAATTGATGCCCACTATCAAGAACCGACGACGCTATCGGACGAGCTCTTTTCTTTTGACAATGTTCTTTTTTCACCACACGTAGCTGGCTCAACAGTCGATTCATATGTTGCCACCATCCGCTCGTGCGTTCAGAACATGACGAACGCGATTTTCAAAAGAGCAATACAAGGTGCTGTTATTCCTTGAAACCCTCCCAATAACGCGAAGGATTTAGACCAGTGTTGGGCTTAGCAAGCGCAACGCCTATCTTCTCTTCATCACACGTTCAACGCGTTTGTAAACAGGGTCGGCGAACGGAGAAATGAACCTGATGAAACGCTGATACCTACTCACTTGGATAATCTGTCCCCGAGCTTCAAAACCAGCCTGCCGCATAAGCGAATAATTGGACCGTAACACCTCGACATAAGGCCAGTAAACCGCCTGTACAAGGACCTCCGGGAGTGGATAATTGCCCAGTGACACCGAGTAAGGCAAAAAATTAATTCGTAGTTGGTGAAAGTGATACATCAAGGCCTCACTGTGAGGGAATCGAGTTGAGTTCCACGGGCCGAGAAACGAACCTCTTCCTGAATTAATGTGAACAGAATCCTGGTGCTTTTGCGGCCATTCATCAAGATACTTTTGGTCCCCAAATCTGCCAGGCTCGACCCGCCCAAAACACGATTCGAGACATTGGTTCTTCCACTCGTCTCTTACCATCTCACTCCCAAGCCGACTCATCGTCAAGAATTGAACACAAAACTTTCCGTGCGCTACAGATGCGTCGAGTTCTGGGGCATACGCGTGCTCCGTAATTTGAATCGACTTTCCCGACCTCTCGAACTCCCTAAAAACACTGCTCACGTCTGAAAGAAGGAAAACATCCGCATCGATGTAGGTGACACGGCGAACATTTGGGTCGCGATCGAAAACAAAATCAAAGGTGAAAGGCGTCAGTGTCCAGCAGTATTCGCGAGGCGTTCGGTTGAGTTTTGCTTCTCTCAGCCGAGAATTTTCCACCTCATGTAGGTCAAGAATCACTACGTTTTGCAAATCCAAAGCCTGTAGCAGTTGGGTTAGCTGCAGGTCCATGCTGATAATCCACAGTCTAAAATTTCCCCCGTGACGCACAAGAGATTCGTGTAGAGCAATTCCCTGGGGGGCAAAGCCAAAGTCAAAAATAGTTACATAGTTTTCGAAAGTCACACCTGCGTGCTCTTCCTCCCCCCGTTCTGGCAATAGCCTCCGCGCCCACTCACTTTCTAACATCCACAAACCTCACCGTCGTTTGCGACGCAAGAAATCTTAGGCGGGCGATCATGTCTCTCCTCTTCCTCTTCCGGCTCTTTTTCCGATAAAAGCGAGAATAATTCGACCATCCGGCCTTGGATGTTGAAACCACGGGATTGGCGATACGAATTGGAGCCGTGGCGATCGGCGTGTCATAGGAAGCTGACCGAGGGGTATGAGTTCCACTCCCATCATGGCCGTGGTTCATGACAAGCGACTCGCCTGGGTAAAGGGTGTACTGGTTTCTGAGAAACGTTGATGCATGCCAACAAATCGCCCACGAGTCTATCTGACCCTCAGCTGCTAGTTGAAGCAACCTAAGATGCGGGGAATTGCCCCCAAAAGTGAACTCATGCTCCAGGCCTCGAGATTTGAGGTCCGAAAGAAGCTGATCTGCATCCTCACGGTAACCCGTCCATGCGCTCTTCCACGTAGCCCAACCCCAGCAGTCCGCCCCCCGCAGGAAAAAGGGTCCGGTTGCTACCGCCGTTCCCGGTAGCAAGTAACCGTGGATGCTTGCTACCCGAGAATCTTTGCTGTAGCGAGAAATTCCCTCAAGCATGAACCGTAAGAAGAATTCAGATACAACAAGGTCGTCTTCGAGGACGATGACGCTGTCGTAAGTTTCTAGCACCTCAGAAACACCCTCGGCAATTGCCCTGCGTACACCACGGTTGGATTTTGCAACGGTAACATTTTCTTTGGGGACGTAGAGAGAGGCAGCCTCCGCAACCTGCGCAGTCAACATCACTTCTTCGTCCGTTCTCCCACCATCGATTCTGACAAACACTGGGAGCCCAGACGTTTCCGAATTTTTGTAGAGCGACGAGAGCAAGCGCTCTATATGCTCGGCTCGCACGAATCCGAAAACCACGACAGCTGTCCGAGCCTTGTTTTTCATACCCCTCACAATAAGTCACGAGATAACCCCAACAGGCCCGCTAGATGAATTGCTATGGCGCCAAGCTATGCTGTTTACACCAGACATGTCGGTTGTGAAATCGTGAAGGGCACCAATGTGAAAGTACCTTTCAACAGGCTTCAGGAACCGTCTAGGGCTGAGCGCGCCCGTCTTTTGGGCGAAATATCGGATGTAATTGCGTCGGGAATCTACATCAACGGTCCGAAAACCGAAAGGTTTCTCAGTGAATTCGGGTCGTATGTGGGAAGCCCCCATGTAGTCCCGGTTGGTAACGGGACAGACGCGCTTGAAGTTGCCCTCAGGGCGCTCGGTGTCTCTGCTGGAGAGACCGTTTACACAGTTGCAAATGCAGGTGGATACAGCACAACCGCTATTCGACAATTAGGTGCGCACCCAACATTCATCGACGTCTCCCCTGATGATCTTCAAATCTGCCCCGAGTCTTTAGCACAGACGTTGCAGGCGACCAGTAAGAAGCCGAGTGCCCTGGTGGTCACCCATCTTTTTGGTGCGATGGCGCCAGTTCAAGAGGTAGTCAAAATCTGTGAACCTTTCGGGATTCCAGTTGTTGAGGACTGCGCACAAGCAATCGGAGTTCGGTCTCAAGGTCGTCATGTCGGAACCTTTGGAAAGGTCGCAACTTTCAGTTTTTACCCGACCAAGAACCTTGGCGGCGTGGGCGACGCAGGGGCAATCGGGACTGACGATCCTTTATTGGCAGAAAAAATATCTAGTTTGGCGCAATACGGGTGGACCGCTAAATACACTGTCGAGGAGCCCCTCGGAAGAAATAGTCGAATGGATGAAGTTCAGGCAGCAGTGCTGCTGGGCAGGCTGGAGCGCATCGACGAAAGCAACCGCGAGCGGCTATCCATCTACCGAGAACTATCATCTGCCAATCTGTCCATCGATTTTGTCCACCGAGATAGTCCCAATTTTAACGCGCATCTAGCAGTGCTGCGGGTTCAAAATCGAGTTGCCGCTGAAGAGTATTTTGCCCAATGTGGAATCGAAACGGTAGTTCACTATCCCATTCCCGATCACAAGCAAAGAGCTTACGAATATATCGGGGAACCACTCAGTGTCACGGAAGAGAGTTCCACCAAAGTCCTATCAATTCCGTGCCACCCGAGACTGAGCCGAAAGCAAGTTGACGGACTGCTCGACGCGTTGACACGAGCCCCGTTTTATTCATGACGGAAGCCGCGAACGAACAAGGAGATGTCGTGGTACAGAATTTTAGGGTTCGCACGACTCCGCTCGGATCTCTGCTGCCGATCAATTTTTCCGAAATCCCCTTTAGCCCACAACGGGTTTTCATCGTGCAAGATGTGCCGCCCGACACAACCCGTGGAACTCACGCACATCGCCACTGCGAACAGTACCTCTTGTTGCTGAGCGGAGAAATTCATGTCCGAATGTTGGATGGAAGAACAGAGACGCTAACTATCCTTGACAAACCTGGCGCCGGCGTGCTTTTACCCGCGATGATTTGGGGATCACAAACCTACGTTCACTCGAGGTCCCGACTTTTAGTTTTTGCTTCACAAGAGTACGACCGTTCGGATTACATTGACGACTTTGAAGACTTCCTGAGAGAAAAAGGGGCTTACCCGCAATCGTGACGCGCTCTTTTTTATCAATTCGAGAAGCTAATAGGTGGACTGTAGCCACTCTGATTGCGCGGATTCTTAACCGCGTTTCCATCCCAAAAATTCAGTCCCTCCTTTCTCGAATGGCGTTTCTCGAAAGTTTCGAAACATTCCCTCTGGAGGAAATTCGTCCAAAAGTTGCCCTGCACCGTTCGGCGCACCCACGAGTTTCGGGGAAAGTTGTTGGGGGAGTAGTTCAAGCGGATCGCACTGAATCCGCTGGCCACCATCTGTCTGCTTACTGGCTGAGCAACGCTTTGCTAACCCTGGACAGGAGAGGGGGCTACGCACTTGCTGACGGAAAATTGGTGTCTCGTAGTCCAGCATCTGGCCAAAGACCAAAAATGGTCTTCGGTGGAATTCCTGTAAACGGCGAACTTCATCAGACCGAATCACGCGTATTCTGCTCTAAACCAGTCTCTAGTTCCTCAGTGCCGCGTGGGATTTACGTCGGTTCACTCGCACCCCACAATTGGTACCACTGGCTGATCGATACACTGCCGGTCATCAGCTCATTGGCAAATCTGCCTTTTGAAGAAGCCGAGACGCCAATTCTTCTCCCCTCGGAGGCTTTATCGAAACCAGCCTGGCGGGATTCGCTGTCTACAGTTCTTCATGGGAGGCAAATCCTCCCCCTGTCCCCCTGGGGATTCCATCACGTTGAAACCTTGGTCATGACGGACGGTGTCACCACTGCATTCCCTCGACCGCTAACCCCGCAAACTGGACACGATCGAATCTTTGTGAATAAAGACGTCCTTCTTCATTTCAAGCACCAGGTGCTCGCAAAGCTAGAACTGGAAGCCCAACCGGCAAGAAAAAATCGACGAATTTTTCTTGCAAGAAAACAACAAGCATCCCGCCGCTACAACCACACCGAAATTTCTGATTTGGCCGAAGATCAGGGTTTTGAAACCTTTTACTTGGAGGATTTATCTTTCCGTGAGTCGGTAGAGATTTTCACCCAAGCAGAGGCAATTGTGGGCCCCCATGGTGCGGGATTTGCAAACTCAATTTTCGCAAGTCCGGGAGCACGAATACTCATGTGGACGTGGGACGATCGGCGCGGAGATAACTGGTACGAAACCTTATTTGCCGCAAATGACATGGAGGCAAACTTCCTTTTCGTTACTGCCCAGTCTCCAGAAACAAACGATTCTGACTCGCGAAACGCCCCTTACCACCTGCCCCGTCGGGAGTTTCAAAAAGGCTTAGCAGAACTAAACGTGGACTGACACCTCGTCTTCCATTCGATTAGGGTTCGTGCCGCTTGGACACCAGATCAAGCAAAGCACCGGCAGCTAGTCTCTCGCTGCAGAATCGCATAGGCTGGTTGACAGGGATGCAGAACAATTATGAGCGCTCCGCATTGAATCAAGTCGGATATGCCACCGAAGACACTGACAAAGCCGCCAGGAAGAAGGACAATTGAGTCTCTTTCTACCCCGCTTTTTGGCTCGCTTCGCAAAGGCGGCGGACCCCGGACGCTGGCCACAGGGGTCCTCTCAAACAAAAAGTTCGATCCGATTTAAAGAGCTAGAAGGAAGTTGGGCAAAAGCTCAGCTTCAAGCTACTGGATATGGCACCGCGAAGATAGCCGATGCAGTCTAGGAAGCTTCCCGGAGAGTTCGAGACGGAGAGTCCGTCCATGAACGCGATGGCGTCAACTTTTCGACAATTGAGTATTGCTGGCCAGTATTATCAGGCCTGTTGTTGGCGGCATCAGCCCAAAAGGGGGAGCTCCGTGTCGTAGATTTTGGGGGTTCTTTGGGCACGACCTACTTCCAGAACCGCAGATACTTTGAGGAGTTACGGTCAGTGAAGTGGGGCGTAGTTGAGCAACCTAGTTTTTCAAAGATCGGTCGAGCTGAATTTGCTAACGAGGAATTAAGTTTCCACTTGCAGTTCGAGTCAGCTTGTGAGGAAATACTTCCTTCGGTAGTTCATTTCGGTAGTTCACTCCAGTACGTTGAGGACCCCAGGCTGTTGCTAGCGTCGGCAGCAGCATCGGGGGCTAAACATCTAATACTCGATAGAACTCCACTACACGCTGGTCCTCGGGACATTCTTACGATGCAGACTGTTCCAGCGAGCATCTACGAGGGCGAATACCCAGCGTGGATTTTCTCCAAGGACCTCTTGTTTCGTGACCTCTCAAAACAATGGGATCTTCTGGAGGTTTTCAACTCAGTTGGCAGTCGAAGCCGCACTGATTTGGGAACCTCGTTCGAGTGGAAGGGTGCTCACTTTCTTCGACGCGGAAGCTAAGTTCAGAACTACGCTCTGGTCATTGGCGTTTGATCCATCAATGAATGTCTGAAGTTGCCGGTAGATTCTTCGCATTGACCGAACCTTGGATGTTGCCTCATAGAGCAAGTGATTTTGGGGTGCCAAAGGGAGTGATGCAGCATGAGGGGACAGTTTGATTTACACTTTCACGTAACCTGCATAAGACGCAAAATCTTCTGAGTGGGAAACCAGGCCTTAGATATGGCCGGCGACCCGGATTCCCGGACCCTACCGATACGACGCGGTGATGAGACGCGCGATGAAGCGTTCATCGACTTGCAACACGAAATTGTCGCTACGACCAGGGGTCATCATTTGATTAGTGAGGTCAGTGAGACGGTCAACTGAACCAATGGATCGGCTTACAGCCTCGCCTACGCGTAGAGACGCTAGAAGCTTCTTCACGTCAATCACGAGCTCTGTCGCTGTTTCGTGGCCGGTGTGTGCGGTGACGGTGTCAAAAAGCTCCGGCTGCTGGTCAACACACACAGCAAACACTTCACCCATGGTGAACGCGCAGGCAACCCCGTGGGAGATGCCAAAGTGAGCGGTCAGGGGATAAGAAATGGAGTGGCATATGGCTGTTCGGGTTTGACTAATGCATAAACCGGCCAGGAGGCTCGCTTCAGCAAGCTCATCCCGGGCGGAGTGGTCGTCGATATCAGTGTGGAGCCGCGGCAGGGCTTTCAGGGCCAGAGAAATCGCGCGAGCGGCCAACCCAACGGTCACAGGTGACCGATTCCTGTTCCAGACAGACTCGAACGCCTGGTTGAGGGCGTCGAGACCTGACGACAGTGTAGACGAGGCAGGAAGAGTATCGGTCAACTCTGGGTCAACAATTGCAATCCGGGGAAAAAGCGTGGGGCTGGCGAGAGAGAGTTTCTTCCTATTGACGTGGTCCCAAACGGTGGCAAAGGGCGTGACCTCCGACCCGGCGCCAGAGGTAGTGGGCAGAGCAATAATCGGTAGTGGTGGTGAGGCGAGCAGAGTGCCGGGCTCTGAAATCAAACCCCGCAACTCAGTGGGTGAGTTTCCTGGGGCG
>ENA-OUOG01004902-OUOG01004902.1-marine-metagenome-genome-assembly--contig:-NODE-4902-length-11217-cov-5.794255_pt1 | contig 11217 bp, 11 predicted proteins | sample MGYA00248635_ERZ508505 | MGnify/ENA primary metagenome ERZ508505 (study PRJEB26176, sample SAMN06267871) | marine metagenome | isolation source: Saanich Inlet, British Columbia, Canada | place: Pacific...
GCCGTCGTTCCCGCGCCTTCCATCATTGGAAGCCATAACTTTAAAGCGGTGTTATCTACTCCAGTAGGTACGACCTTCTCCGGGTTGTTGTATAGGTCGGCCACTTGTGCGGCGGTTAGGGCTACATTAAATGCTTTGAAGCCGCCTATATTACCAGCTAAAGAATAGTTATTAGTAAACCTTGCGCCTATTGTTAAATCACCCGAAACACTTACAACATTAAAAGCCGCAAACGATTGAGAAAATACGCCGTTGATATAAAGGTTTACACTTGAAGCGTCCGAGGTTATATCTATTTTATACCATTGATTTCTTTCAAAAATAAAGTCCGATATTCTTGATGGGTCACCTACTTGAAAGATTTGCAATTGTCCCGTTGAGATAAAGTGCGCTCCTTGTCCAGTCGCTTCACTTGCGCGAGTGTCAAAGATATACCAAGCCAATATACTGCCAGTATCAATCTTTACATTTGCCGAATACGTCCAAACATTAGTAGACTGCAAAGCCATATTTGGCGTTTTGACATAATCATTAACCCCGTCAAAATCCAAGGCCTTCCCCGAATATAGTTTTGCCCTATTGAAACCCAAAGGGCTTTGGTCATTGCCGCGGGGGTTTATTGGTTTATTGTTTGTTGTAGTTACGCCCATTTTTTTAGTCGTTTAAATCGTTATCAATAACCGGCACGCGGTCGGGAAATAGTGCGTAAAGCGTCGCGGTGTATTCCGCGTTGGCCTCGCTATTGCCAAAGCTATGAACGCCTACCGGGTCGGGCCAAACGATATGGCTTGCCCAATCAGCTACAACGCCATCACGCCAAAGCACGTCGACGGAATAATTGTCCGCCAGTACCGCAGGTGTCAATTCTTCGCCTTCGTCGTCGTATGTTGCCGCCGTGGTTACGATATGCCCCAGCATTGATATTGTATGGCGGTGGGTTGCGTTGCCTTCTTCATCAATACCGAGCGCGTCGATTGCGCTTTGTGCGCTCGCCGCGTCGGTAAACTCGTATTTTCTAAATGTGTACTTCATAGCTTTATAAAGTTGTAAGGGTTGCCAATTCTTCATTGGTTAGGCGTTCTTTGAATAGGGCGGTTTGTCTAATACTCGCTTGTGTTGTATAAGTATTGCTATTCAAAACGTGCAGATATTGGTTAAACGCAACTTTTGTATTTGGCGAAACCGAAAAACTTGAATCTGTTAATTCTTGCGTCCCGTTCACATAAATAGCGGCATCGTTTGCCTTATAAGCGAACCCAATTTTTAAACGCCCGCTTGATTGGGTTGTGTCAAATTCTACTTGCGACGCTCCAGCCGTTACCATATAAACGCGAATGGTGTTGTCGTCGTTTCTTAAAATTCCAAATCGGTTTGCGCTTGAGCCGTCTCCAAGCCCTATGATACAATCGTAAGTACCGCCAGCGTTTGCGTCAATGTCAAAATCCACGAACAAAGTACCTTCGCTTTGATTTGTGTCAACATCGTTTGCAATACCAAAATCCGCCGCGCGGGTTACTCCGCCCGATTCCCCGTGGTTGGGTATGTAGCTGGTGGCGTATGAGCCGGCTTCTACTTGAGCAAAAGCAACATAAACCTCATTAATAACACCAACACCAACACTTGGCACATAATTTACTAAAACTGATTGAGAAGTAGATGTAGCCGTAAATGAGCGAACAACTCTTTGCCATTCATCTGTTGGAATAAAAGAAACTCCAGAAGAAATCATTTGAAAATCCTCTGACGCTTCTGTTTTTTTAATGTAAATAGATGAAGTGTATTGCTGACCAACCACTAAACCACTTAAAAATGTGTAAAATTGAGGATAGGATGCACCTTGTGTGAAAACAAATTTTGATGCATTCATTGTTCCATCGGGGGAAATAGCTGCATTTGTTTCAAATGAACCACTAAAACCCCCATTAAAGTATTCCGAATGTGGTAAAAGGTTAGCCCTACTCGGCTCCAAAAGAAGCGCCCCGTTTTCCCCATTAGCGTCGTAATTTATCCGCGGCAAATCGACGAGAACGCCCGCCTTGCCGGTTACGCTTGTTGAGTCGAGGTAGTCCGTACTGACCAAACCGCTTTCCAATTGTGCGTTTTGGATGTAGATGGAGCCGGTTGTGCCGCTAAAGTCATTATCTGCTTGAAGGCCATATACACGAACTGCGGATATAGTGTCATTGTAAGTTAAAGAACATCTATACCACCCGTTTCCTATCGATTCAATAGATGAATCAATAAGATTTTGTGTAGTGGCAACAACTCCATTTGCTAAATCAAAATTAGCCCTTCTATCCGATGCGCCTAACCCTAATAAAAATATGAAATCAAATGTGTTTGCTTTAGCATATATACTAAAAGACTGAACACCCGATAAAGAAACACTTTGGTCTAATCTACCGCCCGCGCTCGTTGTGGTAAGTAACCAAGCGTTGGTCGTTCCGTCATAGCCTTCTTGTCCGCTTGTATCACTTGAATTTACATTTGCCCAAGTAGTCCCAAAGTTATTCGACTGGAGCAATTTGTTCTCCCGATATTTCTTCAGTAACCCATCGCTCCCGATTCTCGTCGCCGCCGTGTTGCTCCCGCGGTCAAAATCAAAATCGGCCCGCGTTTGGTCATAGCCACTATTTTGGTCGGTGCTATCCGGTGCGCGGTTTCCGCTTGGTAAAACGTTGTATAATTTCCCCGCCTCGTAGGTGCTTGGCACCATTAAAAGGCTTGCTTTGTCAATTAGTGCCATTAGCTTAATGCATTTATAGCCGCCGTAATGGCCGCCTTGTTTTCGATTGTTGCGTCTTTATCCGTTGCAAGTTGCTCCATATTGGCGAGCGATGCCGCCGGGCTTGTGATGTCGTCTAATGAGTACCACGCTTGTAGGCCGTTTGATTCCGCACCGGTTAAACCTTCGTAGCTTTTCCACATCACGGAATTTATCTCATCGCTTGAAAGTGCGCGGTTCCATATCGCGACGTTTGCGAGGTTGCCGTCGAAATGGCGAATAATTGCGCCACCGACTCCGTCGGCATCTACTCCAATTAAAGTTGGGTAGTCGGTTCCTTTTAATGCGGTTGGAACTCCGCTGGTGGCGCTTCCATCTAAACTTCCATCAACGTAAATTTTTGCGCTACCAGGTTCCCAAACGCACGTGATGTAATACCATTGATTTTCGTTTAGGTCTGTTCCGTTATCCAATCGGTTGTATGTCGTTCCGTTTGCAGATTGTAAAAAAGAAACGCGGTAATTTAAAAATGCACCCGAAAAAATTAACCATCCAAAATCGCTATTAGTCGCTGGCCCCCAATTAGAAGCGATGGTTGCTGGCGTATCAAAATCGCCCGAATATACCCAAGCGGAAATGGTTAAACCATTATAACCGCTATAATCGTTTAAAAGTGGAGCTTCTATATAATCACTCGACCCGTTGAATTCGGCCGAGCCTTGGGCGGGGTGGCTTAATTTAGGAGGGGTTAAGAATCTATTCGCCATAACAAGTCCATCCTTTACATAGGTTAATAGTGAACCACCCCTTGAAAGGACGGTATTTAGTAGTCCTAACATAGTTCATTACAGTGCTTTATAAGCTAATACCTTGCCCGATACGCAAGATACGCTATCAAATTTACCGTAGATGATTGTTCCCTCGCCAAGTCCTAAACTTGTCAACGCATCACCCACTTGTGTCGTAGTAGTCACTACAGCACCTTCAATCGCTTGGATAGCACGGAAGCTCTCACCCGAAGTAGAAGCCTCACCAGCCTCTAATAAACGGAACCCGTAATCTCCTGTAGCCGATTGATAGAAGTTGCCTTCTTTAACAATAGTTTCGTAAGCCATTATATTTTGTTTTTATTTAATCGTGTAGTTGTAGGAAGAACACCAGTCCTTCTCCTTCAATAGAATTTACAACTGAACCGCTATAACCACCTTGTACATACAAGTAGTTCTTCTCTGTAGAAGGAGTCGTTACCGCATCCTTCATATAGCCCGTTCCGCTGTTTAATAAGTAACCCATTAATCAAAGATTGTTTGGTCGCTAAACACTGCTTTATCATTAATAGCCAAAGAAGCAATACCACTTTCAGTATTTAGTGTGATATTGACATAGGACTTCTCACCAGTACCTGTACCGCTGTTAGCCTCATAGTTCATCGTTAAGCCATCCATCCATCCACTAATAGTCACAGTGTCGTTGTTATGTAAAAGAACGCAGCAGATGTCTTCTCTGCGGCTCATAAGGTCTATTTGATTTACCTTATTGTCCACAGCAGGAGTTTGGATAGTAATATCTGTAGATACAACTCCCAATCCATTAGAAGTGTTCTTGTTCTCTGTAAAGGTTGTGGTCCCGTCCTTTGGATTATGAGCAAAGGTTACGGTATTTAGTGTGTCTACTTGAGTTACCTGTGTCTCATCAATAGGGTCAAAGGTAATAGTCAAGTCTTTTTGTAATAATAGGACAGCTTTCTTGATACCCCCTGTAACTCGTTTGTTGCAGTTGATATCAATATCGCTTAATAAGATGCTACAATTGAAAGCCATATATTTTTAAATAAAAAGGGGAGAGGATTGCTCCACTCCCCCTTGTGTTAATTTACAAGATTTGCTATTATGCTACAGCAGTTGCAAAGTCAGCAGCAAGAATGCTGTAAGACAAACCAAGTTCATCACCTGTTAAGGTAAGTTGGAAACGGTTCTTTTCAGAACGACCAGTTCCAGAGTTAGCGTCAACAGTACCTGCGTAAAGACCGTAGTCCAAACCACAAACGTGGTAAGTTCCAGCAGCAGTTTTAACAAAAGCAACTAATTCTGCGCCACCTTTAGAGATGTCGTTAAGAGCAGTGATTTTGTCAGCAGTCATTTTAGGAAGTTCTACAGATACAGTTGGTACAGTCGCAACAATACCATCAGCACTTACAGTTTTTACTTCGCTGAATACAGAGAAGCCATCCTTGTTGTTAAAAGAAATTTGTGATACTCCAGTTACAGCAGTAGCAGCAGTTACTTCACGGTCAGCGTCTGTTCTTGTCAAAGCAGTCAGAGCGTCAGAGCGGTTAGCAACGTGCAATTCTACGATACCGCCAATTGCAACATCGTCACAAGAGTAAGAAATATCAGCAAGAGTTACATTACAAGCCATTTGTTATAGGGTATTAAGGAAGGGCCGAAGCCCTTCCGTTAGTTATTATTATGCGAAGTTCTTAGCGTAGACAATCTCTTCACCTTTCAAGTAAGAGAAACCTAACTTAAACTGACCCCAGATTTTATCAGAAGACAATTCAGCTTCGTACTTCATATCAATTGCACGAACGTCATTGTACTCATCAGTCAACATTACGATGTTCTGTGCAGCAGCAATCATAAATTCGTTAGCAGGCATTGATGGGAAGTGAATAACTTCCATACCGTAGTAGTTCGGTACACCACCTTCTACAACACCTTGTGGAGTAGTAGTGTAAAGACCAGCGATAGCGATTTGGTAGTGTTGCATAGCAGCAGTTCCCAAGAAGATAGCAGGTTTGAAATCACGGTCAGCATCTCCGTAAACAGCAGCCAACATAACGTCACTCATTGTTTCGTAAGCACCTTCTAATTTGTCAAGGATGTTAGCAGAAGTTAATACAGCTTCAGTATCGTAGTCCAATACAGCAGCATCAGCAGCCATTTCAGTAGTCAATGCAGTACCTGCAACAGTCAATGCTTTTTCAGCAGACAATTTTGCGAAGTAGTCAAATACCCAATCCTTGAATTCAGCATCCATAGTTTCTGGGTTGTTCTGACCTTTCTTCAAAAGAAGACCACGGTAAGAAGTTTCAAGTGCATTCTTACAGTTTAGGAAAGACCACTTGTAAGTAGTTACAGTCATTTCTTTTTCACCGATTGTAGCAGCAGAGTTGCCGTCAAATACACAAAGGTCTGAACCGAAAGATAATGTAGCGTCAAAGATAGGTACGTTTACTTTAGCTTTAACACCATCTACAAGACGGAAACGGTTTAATACCGCTGCCGATTTTACCATAGTATCAATGAAGAGGTCTGGACGTCTGTCACCGTATGGCAAGTTTGATATTACTATACTCATTTTATTTTAATTTAAGAGGATTCGTTTAATTAATTTACAATAATTACTTGCGGTTAAAGAAGTTGTTAATCATATTAACCTTCTCGGGTGTAATACCATTAAAAACTACTGTCTTGTCTTCTACTGTTTCAGCTACTTCCTCAGCCTTTTGTTCAGCAGCAAATTGCTCCTCAACCTCAGCTTCGTTAGTTACTTCCTCAGTAGATTCAGCTTCAAATTCTTCAGTCATTTCTTCCTTGACTTCTTCCTCTTCTGCTACAGGCTCTTCAGCCATTACTTCTTCCTCATCAGCATCTGCGTCTGCACTCATTTCAGCAGGAACTTCTTCCTCTTTTGGTGCAACCATAGACTCAATGTGCTTTTGAATCATTTCAACGGCAGACTTTAGGTCTTCAACGCCAGCGAACTTTTCTTCAAAAGATGTCACAACTTCAAGGAGTACGTTGTTCTCGTTCTCCAAAGCCTCAATTCTTGCCTCGTACTTGTTCATCATAGCCTCAAATTGAGCCTCTAACTTACCAAGTTCTTTGGCGAAAGCAAATTCATTCATTTGTTCTTCGTTATTAATTGTTGGTTTAATATCCGCTTTAATCTCAATAGAGAAACCATTAATCTCTCCATTTTCAATTGCAGTAAATAATTCGTCAGACTCAATCTTTGCCTTTACGAATACGGTTCCGTTTGGTAGTTTGTAACCATAGTCTACTGACTTATCGTTATCACTCTCCTTAGTCCAAACTTCAAGCATAACCACCTCATCAGTATCGTAGGAGTGGTTAATACCAAATGCGTTAAATAGTCCTTCCTTAGAATACTTGTACATAATCTGCTGAATAGTCTCCTCAGTGAATCGTACATAGTAGTATCCCATATCGGGTGAGAAGCGTAGGATTTCCTTGTTAGGAATCATAATAGGTCCTACAACCTCTTTCTTCTTTTCATCAGCAAACATCTGTACTTTCTCAACTTCATTGAAGTGAATAAAGTCTTCCTCAATAGCAGGCTTATCTACAAGAGAAATCTTGTACATCCCTTGAGCGATGTCTTCTAATGATATATCAAATAATGGTAGTTTATCCATTCTTTTTACTTTTTGTATGCCAGCTTGGTAGCAGGTCGTTATCTTGTACATACTTTGGATTAGAGGGCTTTTCGTTCTTAACCAAGTACATAAATGCGTTTAGTCGGGCAAGTCCCCATTGCGCTGCTGAAGTAACCTTTGGTGAGTGTCCCGTATTAAAAGCACCCATACCACGAAGTACAACACGCTTTGCAGCTCCCATACCAACTTTCTTATCGGGGTACTTTTCATTGTAAGCGTCTACCTTAGTCTTTATAGACTTAATAATTTGTGGAGATAGCTTTCCACCTTTTCCAACACCTTTAGGATTCTTGTTAGGAGTATCGCTCTTAGGTGCTTTGGGAGATTTCTTAATGCTGCCATCCTTGCCTTGTGTAGCATAATCATCCTTGACTTTACGGTCACCCCACGGGAGGTCAGCCACATCAGCACTTGCTTTAACTGTTCCGTTTCGTATGCTCTCAGCTTTTCTAATTGCCCAGTTAACACCGCTTGTTCCTCCCCAACCAAGCCAAGCCACATAGCCTCTATCTTTCCAAGGCGTGTCCTTATACTTAGGGTCAATCGCAGCATTCTTTCTATGGCGATTAAACGCAGCCATTCTCGCAATAGTCTCATACGATAGTTTTCTTTTTGATGCTAATTGGTTGGCACGAGTCCAGCCCACAGAAGTCATTCCCTTAACTTCTTTCCCATACTTCTTCTTCCACTCAAGAACTTTCTTGGCGTTGTTAGTAGCAGATTGTGGGTAGTCGTTGTATGTAGCCATCAAATTAATTTACAATTATTGTAGTATTCCTTCTATGGTAATGTAAGCGTAATCATCATACACATCACCACTTGCGCTCTTAACGAGGATTCCACCAGGAGTTATCCTTGTACAGGTAAGAGTTTGTAAGAAAAAGTCTAAAGAAGCTAAATTAGATGTAGGCACAACCATATCAAATTCTATACGAGGGTTCTCGCTTTGAAGTATTTTTTCAGAGGCTGCAAATATATTTGTATAGGTATCTGTAACAACACCACTCTCATCTTCAAACATTAGATTCCAACCTGCTGTGTTTACAGGAAATACCCTACCATTAAAAGTATGCTGACCAAGGTCTATGTATATGCGTTCTGTCTCCGTAATCATTTGACCGCTTTGGTCATCACCCTTAAGTTTTATAAAAGGTATTTTTAGGTTGGTGTCTACCAATGGTTTATCTAAATAAGCAAACCTTAATCCCACATCTTTATTTTTCGTAAATATGTTAGGTGTAAACCCAAGTTCTTTTTCGTTAAACGCTCCGTTCTGAAAGTTTTGATTACCATCCATATCAGAAGCATCTGGACCACATACGGAACGATTGTATATAGAAGAGTCAAGGTCTATCTTAATCTCTACTATACCTTCTGTATTAATCTCTTGAGTAGTAGAACCGATAGTTATACCATCATTGTTTAAGTCATCAAAGTATAGGCTATAGTCTTTGTTTTTTATCTCAAGTGACTTAACCTTATCTCCACCATTACTTATGCGTACGGACTTTAAATCGTCTATTAAGTTATTGATATCTTGACTACCTGTTCTTACAATAGATAAAGGGTCTATACGCAGAACGTGTTCAGATGTAGTAGCATCATACTCGTAGAATAAACCGCAATCAAATCTTTTTACAAGTGCTGTAAGTATCTGTGATACATTTAGCGGACAAGTTTTATTTATAGACTCGCTAATTATAAACTCATCTGTAAGTTCATAAAGAAGTGTATCTGCATTAGAGTTGAATTTGATATTCAGAGAACCGTAGTTATCTATTCTTGTAACAAGCTTTCTTAATTCACCTATACTAAACATATCCTGTGCATAAGCCGTAGCAGTGTGATGGCTACCACCGTGTTCAAAGGCTCTTGCGTATCTAACATCAAGTTCTCCGTCTAAAGGCTCAATAAAATAGTTTACACCGTACCTACTTCCTCCGTTCACAAAAATCTCTTGGTCCTGTGGGAAGTATGCGGTAAAGTCTTCAAACCAAAGAACATCTTGCCATATAGCACCAACATCTAATATAGCACCTTCTCCTTCGTGGCCTTCCTCACAAATAAAATAATCGTAAGGGTCAGAGTTGCTTTCTTTATTTGAATTACCCTGTTGAGTAGCATAAACATTAGACATATCAAGTATGATATCATCACCTTGAGCATCTTGCAATGGTATCTTCTTGGCCATAAAACCATCTTCATAAACAGCAACATACACCTTAAACCTCATATTAGAGGAGTTTATGTATATAGCCTCTACCATTTTATCCTCTCCAACAACAGGTATCTCAAGTTTTGGCTGAGAAATAGATACACTTGTAGAGCCAGAGTTTAATCTAATGTCTGCATTAAAAGAAACCTTTGGGCAGAAGAATCCTCGTATACCATCAAAGTGGTATTCTCCTTGGTCATCTAAGTCAGCAGGGTAGAAACCCATTCTTTTTTCTGCACCCCAATCGGCTGTAGCATACAATGGATTACCTTCGGTATCGGTACCGTAGTTACCTGCTGTTTCCATATTGCCAAACCATTGCGTATGAATCAGCTTTGTGTTACCATTAAGGTCCACACAAGATTGTAACGATTGATTCGTTCCCGACCAAGCAGGTGATTGCCTAACAAAAAAGTTTCTTCTATTTATATCTTCTTTAGCGAGCAGTTGTGATGGTATAACCATATGCAGTTTCTCCGCTTGAAAATCAGAAAACGCAGGTGTAGCAGCGTAGTCTCCTAAAGCAAACAACTTTGAATCCACACGAAGTGGGAATGTAGCTGAACTTATATATGCTGTTAGGTACTGAAGAAATCCTCTTACCGAGAATACAGGCATAATACCCGTTCTATCTATACCTGTTCCGTACTCAAGGAACTGTCTTGCTCCATAGCCAAACTTTCCATCAACATCATTACAGAAGTCTATGTATGGAAAAGACATAGGTCTTGTGTAGTCGGGATTAGTTCCCTTGATTCCTGCCTCGCCACCACTTGCGGTGTTTGCTCGGAATTGGTTTAAAGTTCTTCTTTGTGTGTAGTAGTTATCTGTATATAACTCTCCGAGTTTTGTGTCTTTAACTTTAGCTAAATACTTTGATAAGTAGTCTTTAAGTTCTACCTCAATGTATGATTGTGCTGAGTTGTACTCAAATGAAACAACATTAAGTATACCCGCTATCTCTGTAGAAGTACTTCCAAATACAGTTATTTTAAAATAGAAATCTTCCTTTGGGAAATCTAAAGCAGGAGAGTTTACAGGGTCAAAGTCAAACCTATTTGAAGCCTTGTTATTTGTAGTTAGTGGTATACGAAGCTTCGTGTAGAAAGGTAACTTAACTTTATCAATCTCTACACTATCGTAGAAATCTAAATCATATTCTAACTGCTGCTCTGGGAATAAGTCAACATCGTTATATGTGACATTATCCGCACTAATCTCTAACTTAAACTCCATACTAACGAGTTGCGATATTAAATTCTAAAGAAGACTTGAACTTGTTGTTTAGGGTATCTAAAGATATCTCTGACAAACCTACACCATATGCCTTGCTGTCACACAAGTCTAAAAATGCTACATCGGGAGATGTTATAATTATTGAAGATACTCCAAAGTATTCGTTTCTTTTAGCGGGTATGATTAAAGAATAAGATATGTTTGAGGCATATTGATTGTAAGCTTTTGAATACAATCCGTTCTCAACATCTACGCCTATTCTATAAACACTTACCTCCTCTACATCCGTGTCATTGTATCTGTAAACAGTACCTGTAAATGTACTTAATGCAACGGGATAAATGTTTTCATCAAATGTTATCTCTCCTGTTGCTTCGTTTGTACAAACACCGTATATAGCTTTCTGAAAAGTGTCGTTGTATGAAATCTTAACTACATCACGAAGAACAACATTACCGATATTGGAACCTGCCCTAACAACATTATCTTTAATCTTTGTAAAACCTATACCACCGAATGGTGATGACGGGTCTATGCCTTGTCTAAATACTAAATCAGCCATTATATTCTGTCGTTTCT
>ENA-OUOG01004906-OUOG01004906.1-marine-metagenome-genome-assembly--contig:-NODE-4906-length-11211-cov-3.296749_pt1 | contig 11211 bp, 9 predicted proteins | sample MGYA00248635_ERZ508505 | MGnify/ENA primary metagenome ERZ508505 (study PRJEB26176, sample SAMN06267871) | marine metagenome | isolation source: Saanich Inlet, British Columbia, Canada | place: Pacific...
AGAAATGGAAATGGACAGAAGACATTTTATGTTTGCTGGATCAGCAAGCATAGCATTGTTGGCAACAGGCGCACTGCCTGCAGTTGCAGCTGGAGACCCAACTGCTGCTGATTTGCTCAAGGAATTTACGGGCGGAGCGGAAACGGTTGACGACAAGATCTCGCTAACAACTCCGGAGATCGCTGAAAATGGAAACACGGTTCCGATCTCCGTAGAAGTGGATAGCGCAATGGATGGTTCAGATATGGTCCAGTCCATCATGATTTTAGCCGATGGCAATCCGCGCCCTGAAGTAGTGACCTTTAACTTTACCGCAATGAGTGGTGAAGCAGCTGCAAAAACCAGGATTCGGTTGGCAAAGACACAAAATGTAATTGCAGTAGCAAAGATGGCTGATGGTTCGTTCCAGATGGCGTCAAACGAAGTTAAAGTTACAATTGGCGGCTGCGGCGGCTAGTTCATAGGAGAGATTCAGATGTCAGCTAAACCTCGGGTTAAAGTCCCTAAAAAAGCATCAGCTGGTGAAGTTATTACCATCAAGACTTTGATCAGTCACACAATGGAGTCTGGTCAGCGAAAAGATCGTAAGACCGGGGAAATTATCCCGCGTAAGATCATCAACAAGTTCTCATGCAGCTTCAATGGTCAGGACGTGTTTTCTGCAAACATAGACCCTGCTGTCTCGTCCAATCCTTATATGGAATTCACCTGTAAGGTACCAGAAAGTGGTACGTTCAAGTTTGTATGGGTTGATGACGATGGAAGTGAATACTCAACTGAAAAGAAGATTGCTGTTCAGTAGAGTTTTTCTTGGTGAAATTTGTGATTGGAGGGAAGCAAATGAAAAAACTAGGAGGAGCGCTGTCGATAGTCCTCGCGCTATCATTGAGCAATAGTGTTGCATTCGCTGAGCCAGATGAGAACACCTTAGTGGTCGAAGGAGAAACGCTGGTTACCGATCTCGAGGCGCCTGAAGACTCACCGTTGGACCATATCTACTCTGGTTGGCGCTTTAGGAGTCCAGAAACCCAGTCGCTTCAGACCGACGATTTTGAGAATCCTGCTTTTGCTGCAGTTGAAAATGCAATTGCTGAATTCGAAACCGTAGATGGTGATGCTGGTAAGTCTTGTGCGAGCTGTCATTCAATAGGAGATTTTGAAGGCTTGAGGGCGTCGTTGCCGCGTTGGAATGAGAAGCTCGGCAAACCAGAAACACTAGAGATGATCATTAATAGAAGTCGCACCGAACATATGCAGGCTGAACCATGGAAATGGGAAGCGCCAGAAATGCTAGCCATGACCTCGTACATCGGACTGCAGTCTCGGGGGCAGCCAGTTGATGTGCAAACAGATGGGCCGATGGAAGAATGGGCAAAGAAAGGCGAAGAGCTTTACTATGCCAAAGTGGGTCAGCTGAACATGTCATGTTCCCAATGCCATGAAGACAATTACGGAAATATGATTCGAGCTGACCATTTGAGCCAGGGACAGATCAACGGCTTTCCAGTCTATCGATTGAAATGGGGTGGTCTGGGATCTATACATCGTCGTTTTTCCGGCTGCATGAAGAACATTCGCGCGGAGCCGTACAAGCATGGGTCAGACGAATTCATAGCGCTGGAACTTTATGTCGCCTCTCGTGGTGAAGGCCTCTCTGTCGAAACACCTGCAGTTCGAAACTAGACTTAAATTTTCCTCTGAATTGAAAGTTGGCGGCAGGTGTAGAGCCTGCCGTCTTGCTAAGTGCATCCTGCAAATGGAGTAAGTTAATGATATCCCGTCGTGAGTTTATGCAATTTGGTGCGGTAGCCGCTTCTGCTGCTGGTCTAGCTGCATCTGGATTTGGTTCTCTGACTAGAGCCTTAGCTCAACAGAAAGTGACTCAAGATGAGTTGTTGCAGTTTGACTCCAAAGGACAAGTTACTCTTCTCCACATCACAGATGTGCATGCGCAACTAAAGCCCGTTTATTTTAGGCCTCCCTCTGAAAACTTTGGTGTGGGTGCATTCGAAGGAATACCACCGCATCTAGTGGCCGAGGATTTTCTCAGTCATTTCGATCTGCAAGCAGGTAGTCCTCTCGCATACGCCCACACCATGGTTGACTATGTTGATCTTGCGCGATCTTACGGCAAACTCGGCGGTCTCGACAGGACAGCAACCCTTGTGAAGGCTATTAGAGCGGAACGCGGCGATGACAAAGTGCTGCTGCTGGATGGCGGAGATACCTGGCAGGGCTCATACACTTCACTAAAAACAAATGGCCAGGACATGGTCGATTGTATGAAGCTTTTGAAGCCGGATGCAATGGTAGGCCACTGGGAATTCACTTTTGGGCAAGAACGGGTTGAAGAGATTGTTGATGAAATGGGCTATCCGTTTTTAGCCTCTAACATCGTCGATACTGAGTGGGAAGAACAGGTATTCGAAAGCACAGCTTTCTTTGAACGAGGCGGTGTGAAAGTGGCCGTTATCGGGCAAGCAATGCCATACACGCCGATTGCTAATCCGAGGTGGATGATTCCAAATTGGTCATTTGGAATTCGTCCCGAAATTCTTCAAGCAAATGTAGATGCTGCACGCGAAGCCGGCGCCGAAGTGGTCGTATTGCTCTCACATGACGGATTTGATGTGGACCAGAAACTGGCGACTGTCGTGAATGGCATAGACGTTATTCTTACGGGTCACACGCATGATGCTGTGCCTGAAGCTATAAAGATTGGAGATACATTACTGCTTTCTTCTGGCTCTCACGGTAAATATTTGGGTCGAATAGATTTGGAAGTTAAAAACGGAAAAGTCGTCGACTATTCATCCAACCTAATCCCTGTTTTCTCGGATGTAATTGATTCAGATGCTGAAATGGCAGCCAAGATTGATGAAATTCGCGCACCATTTGCCGGAGAACTTGATCGAGTTCTGGGTAAAACAGAAGGTCTTCTGTACCGCCGAGGAAATTTCAATGGAACTTGGGATGACCTGATTTGTGAAGGCATTATTGAACAGCGAGATGTAGAAATTTCACTTTCACCAGGTTTTAGGTGGGGAACAACACTACTGCCGGGTCAGGATATCACTGTCGATGACCTCTATAACCAAACATCGATGAACTATCCGAATGTTTATCGCTTGGAGTTCACAGGTGCTCAACTGAAGGAAATTATGGAAGACGTTTGCGATAATCTCTTTAACGTCGACCCCTTCTTCCAGCAAGGCGGCGATATGGTCCGGGTTGGTGGGCTCGGTTATACCTGCGCACCAAAACAATCAATCGGTAATAGAATCTCCAATATGACATTGCTGCGAACTGGAGAGCTGATCGAAGCTGGTAAAACCTACACTGTTGGCGGATGGGCATCAGTAAATGAGGGTACCGAAGGGCCTGCCATATACGATCTTATGGAGAAACACATTACGTCTAAGGGCACCATCAACATGCCCAAGAATGAAAATGTGAAGGTTATTGGTATGCTGTGATGCGATACGTTCTTGACCAAACATCAATATATATGATTATTTGAATATATAGAATCTAAACCGTTGGAGACGATTTCATGTCTGAGCATGACAAGAGAGAATCGGAAAGTACCCATAACCCGTCAAGGCGGGCTCTTCTTAAAGCTGGATTTGCAGGCGGCGCAGCAGTCGCAACATCAGGTGTGGCAGCTGCAGCGACACCAGATCCACTTATTACCGAGATCCAAGACTGGAATCGCTATCTTGGCGAAGGTGTTGATGCTCGTCCCTACGGGATGCCGTCTGAATTTGAGAGCACTGTGGTTCGACGCAATGTCCCTTGGTTAACAGCGGATGCGGTGGCTTCAGTTAACTTCACTCCGTTGCACGAACTTGATGGTGTCATCACACCCAACGGTTTGTGCTTTGAACGTCATCACGGTGGCATAGCAGAAATTAACAAGGCCGATCATCGTTTGATGATCAATGGTTTGGTAGAAAACGAACTTGTTTTCACAATGGAAGACATCATGCGTTTCCCACGTGAAAACAAAGCCTATTTTCTTGAGTGTGCGGCAAACTCGGGAATGGAGTGGAAGGGCGCCCAGTTGAATGGCTGCCAGTTCACACACGGAATGGTTCATAACGTTATGTATACGGGTGTGCCGCTGAAATACATACTCGAGGAGGCGGGAATTAAACCAGAAGGAAAGTGGATTTTGCCTGAAGGCGCTGATGCGTCGCATATGACACGATCTATTCCTATGGAAAAGGCGCTCGATGATTGCATGATCGCCTTTAAAATGAACGGCGAAGCATTGCGCCCAGAACAAGGTTATCCACTTCGGATTGTTGTACCAGGTTGGGAAGGCAATATGTGGGTCAAATGGCTTCGCCGTATCGAAGTAGGCGACAAACCTTGGCATCATAGAGAAGAAACATCCAAATATACGGACCTAATGGAAGACGGAAAAGCTCGCCGTTTCACATGGGAAATGGATGTGAAATCTGTGATTACAAATCCTAGTCCCCAAGCGCCAATTACACATGGCAAAGGTCATACGGTTTTGACTGGACTGGCTTGGTCCGGTTTTGGAAAGATCAAACGTGTTGACATTTCGATTGATGGTGGAAGGAACTGGAAAACAGCACGGATTGATGGTCCAAGTTGGTCAAAATCTGTCCATCGCTTTTACTATGAATTTGACTGGGATGGTTCTGAGCTTCTCCTCCAGTCCCGGGCAATAGACGAAGCCGGTCATGTCCAGCCTACAAAAGATGACCTTCGTGCAGCGCGCGGCGGTAATTCGATCTATCACAATAATTCAATTCAGACTTGGCATATCAGACCAGACGGGAGCGCTGAAAATGTTGAAATCTCTTAATCGTCTGTTTCTAGCGGCTGTGATTTTGGTTGCAGCTTCGTCTGTCGTACAGGCTGCGGATCTAAAAGCTGGTAAGAAGGTTTTCAAAAAATGTGCAGCGTGCCACGCAGTTGGTGAAGGTGCGAAGAACAAGGTGGGGCCGCATCTCAATGACGTATTCGGTCGTACCGCCGGTGCGCTTGACGATTTCAAGTATTCCAAAGCGATGATTAAGGCGGGCGAAGAGGGCTTGGTTTGGACTGATGAAACCATGGACGCTTTTTTGCTGAAGCCCAAAAAGCTCATCAAGAAAACCAAAATGGCGTTTAGCGGTCTGAAAAAGGAGAAGGACCGGGTAAACATTATTGCATACCTGAAAACCTTTTCTACCGGTGTAGAAGAAGCTGAACCTGCTTCTGAAGAGGAGCAGAGTGCGAATGAAGAAACTGCGACAACTCAAGTAGCTGCAGCGTCAAGTGCTTCCAACACAAACCAAAACTATCAGAAGTCCCAGGGCAAGTTTGGATTGGGCAGGATTGCCTTAAACGAAGAAGTTACAGCATGGGATATTGATATTCGTCCCGATGGAAAAGGTTTGCCGGTTGGCAAGGGCACCGTCGCTATGGGTGAACCGATATTCGCTGAGCAGTGTGCTTCATGCCACGGTGACTTTGGAGAGGGCATAGATCGGTGGCCGGTTCTTGCTGGTGGTCAAGGTACTCTGACTGAAGAGAGACCTGAGAAAACAGTGGGTTCTTACTGGCCGTATCTTTCCACAGTTTATGACTACATTCGTCGGGCAATGCCTTTTGGTAATGCACGTTCATTAAGCGACGACGAAGTGTATGCTCTTACCGCGTACGTTCTCTATCTAAACGATGTTGTTGAAGATGAAGAGTTTGAGCTGTCAAACGAGAACTTCAACGACATCAGGCTACCAAATGAAGAGAACTTCTACCCTGATGACCGTTCGGAGGAAGCACATTATGCAGATAAATCTGAGCCTTGCATGAAAGATTGTAAACCGGAGCCTGCCAGAGTTGTTATGAGGGCCATGGTTCTGGACGTAACTCCAGAATCTGAGGGAGAAGGCTCTCTTGAGTAAGGCGTCGCTTACAAAAGCTTTGATCGGTGTTGTATTTGGCCTTCTCCTTGGCGGAGAAGGTCATGCATTCGATAATAATGCTGCGGTAAAGTCATTCAAGAAATGCTCGGCATGTCACGCGATTGAAGCGGATGCGAAGAACAAGGTCGGGCCACATCTGAATGGACTAGAGAATCGGCCTTATGCAGCTATCGATGGTTACAAATACTCTAAAGCAATAAAAGCTGCAGCTGAGAATGAAGAAGTTTGGGATTTTGAAAACCTCGATGCATTTTTGAAAAAACCAAAAGCTCATCTAAAGGGAACCAAGATGAGCTTTGGTGGAATCAAGAAAGAGGCGGAGCGCACAAACCTTATTCAATGGTTGTTTCATTTCGATGCTGAAGGAAATGAACTTTCAGAAAAAGCAGACGCATCTTCTGCAAATGGAGAATTACTTGGGGCGTCTGCTGCGTCCTTAGAAGGAGACCCGGAATACGGGCAATATCTGTCTGGCGAATGCGCAACTTGCCATAAGCCAAGCGGAGCTGATGACGGAATTCCTGCAATTGTTGGTTGGCCAACAGCAAATTTTATTCACGCACTTTATCTCTACAAGACAGAAGAGCGGGAAAACCCTGTTATGCGCACCGTCGCGAAGCGTTTGACAGATGAGGAGATGGCGGCTCTCGCCGCTTATTTTGGGTCGCTCAAGTCCGAGTGATGAGCGTTATGGAGGAAGAAACAACATGACTAACTTTAAACGAAGAACATTTATGGCAGGTGCCGGAGCTGTTGCAGGCTCATTAGCCATGCCGTCGCTAAGCTTGGGCCAAGGGAAGCCTAAAGTAGTCGTAATTGGTGGTGGCGCAGGTGGTGCTACCGCAGCACGTTACATTGCAAAAGACAGCAAAGGCGAGATCGATGTGACATTGATCGAAGCTAGCAAGCAATATTACACCTGCTTTTTCTCAAATCTCTATCTAGGTGGTTTCCGTGACTATGCCTCTATTGGTCATTCATATGATGGGCTTGCTGTAAATCATGGTGTTAATGTGATCCATGATTGGGCAATGAGCGTAGATGGATCAGCAAAAACGGTTAAACTCGCTTCTGGAGCAACTGTGTCCTACGATAAGCTGATCCTCTCACCCGGCATCGATATGAAGTACGAAAGCGTGCCTGGTTATTCGATTGATGCACAAGACTCGATGCCACACGGTTGGAAGTCAGGAAGCCAAGTCCAACTCATCAAAGCACAAGTGGAAGCTATGAAAGAAGGCGGGACTTTCTTGATGGTTCCGCCACCGAACCCATATCGCTGTCCTCCAGGGCCATATGAGCGTATCTCTATGATTGCGCATATTCTGAAGGAGAAAAATCCAACGGCTAAGATTTTGGTAATCGATCCAAAGGAGAAGTTTTCAAAACAGTCTCTCTTCATGGAGGGCTGGGATACTCATTACTCAGGTATGGTTGAGTGGATCGGTGCTGACTTCCACGGCGGAATTAAAAATGTGAACCCGGATACTCTGGAAGTAGAAACAGAAGATGAAACCTTCAAAGGTGATGCAGCTTCTGTCGTGCCTGGACAAAGAGCAGGTGCAATTGCAGCAGCGGCTGGTGTAACAGATGGTGATTGGGCTCCAATTATTCCCGCAACCATGGCATCGAAAGCAGATCCAAACATTCATGTTCTGGGCGATGCTTCTGTTGCTTCAGCAATGCCAAAGTCTGGTTTTTCTGCCAACAGCCAAGCTAAAGTTGCTGCTAATGCAATTCGTGGTGAACTTACTGGATCAAAAGTGTTCCCAGCACGGTTTGCAAATACCTGTTGGAGCTTAATCGCCACTGATGATGGTGTTAAAGTTGGCGCCAATTACAAGGCGGGCGACGAAAAAATCGAAGTCGTTGACAAGTTTATCTCTAAGACTGGAGAAGACTCTGCACTGCGCAAAGCGACCTATGAAGAGTCTGAGGGTTGGTATTCCGGTATCACATCTGACATGTTCAGCTAAAAAACTTTGCAGCCGGGTTCTACCCGGCTGTTTCTTTTGGAGGTAATGATGAACCGAAGTTTCTTAGTTTTTCTATCGCTGATTTGTTCGATGCTATCAGGTTATGCCAGCGAAGATATTGCTGACCAATATCCTAGTTCGGCTCTATACTCAAAACCGGTAGAAGTGATTCCCAATGTCTGGTCTGCTATTGGCGCGACAGCACCTCCCACCTATGAAAATTATGGACACAACAACAATCTCTCGTTTCTAGTTACGGGCGATGGTGTGGTAGTCGTTAATGGTGGTGCAGCTTACAATCTTGCTAAAGCCCTCCATGACGAAATCAAGATCATTACCGACCAACCGGTTAAACTGGTCATAAACGAAAATGGGCAAGGCCATGCCATGCTTGGCAATAGCTATTGGTCAGAGCAGGGTATACCCATTCTCGCCCATGAAGACGCGGTTCATGAGATTGAGACAAAGGGATATGACTCCCTTGCTCGACACGAAGCAGTCTTGAAAGGGCGTGCGGAAGGAACAACTGTTGTCCTGCCAACCGATACGTTTGTTGATAAAGAAACGATTGAAATGGGTAACTTCACAATTGAAGTATTAAACCTCGGACCGGCTCATAGTCCTGGCGACATCTCAGTTTGGCTGCCAAAAGAAAAACTGGTGATTGCAGGTGATATGGCATTCCACGAACGTATGCTTCCTATCTTCGATGAAACGGATACCGCAGCATGGCTTGAAACGTGGGATAATGCTTTTGAAAAACTTGGGGCTGTCTACGTAGTACCGGGTCATGGCCATCCTACGAATATGGCTCAAGTTCGTCGCTTTACAAAAGACTATCTCATTCATCTTCGTTCCAGGATTCGCGAGCACATTGATCAGGGTGGGGAGCTTGATAAAGCTTACTACGTCGATCAGGATGCATTTAAGCACCTTGATACCTTTGAACAATTGGCAACCCGAAATGCGGGTCGTGTCTTTGAAGAAATGGAATGGGAGTAGAAGAGTAGAGCGATTTTCAACAATGGTGTTCAACTCGTTTTACTAACGCCTGAAGACTGTGGCATCGCTTCAGAAATGCCATTGTGTTGCAAAAAATGCAACACATTATTCAAATTTGAGCAGCAGACAGCAACACTTTAATCTGGTTGTTTCCCACCAACTTGGAGGAGGCGGTCGAATTGTTTCGTTCCGCCAAACAATCAAATCACTTGGGCGCATGCACTAAACAGCCTGAGTACACAGGGAAAGGACTCTCAAATGCTAAAGAAACTGGCTATTGCGGCAGCGCTCTCAATCACCACTCCAATCGCGGCACTTGCCGAAGAAATCAAGGTCGGCATTCTGCACTCTTTGTCTGGGACAATGGCGATTTCTGAAACGACTCTTAAAGACACCATGTTGATGCTGATCGATGAGCAAAACAAAAAGGGTGGCTTAATGGGCAAGAAAATTGTTCCTGTGGTTGTTGATCCAGCATCTGACTGGCCACTTTTTGCCGAGAAGGCTCGTGAACTCCTCACCGTACATGAAGTCGACGTCATTTTCGGAAACTGGACTTCAGTTTCTCGTAAATCCGTTCTCCCTGTGATCGAAGAACTCAACGGTTTGCTGTTCTATCCGGTACAATATGAGGGGGAGGAATCTTCTAAAAACGTCTTCTACACCGGGGCGGCGCCAAACCAGCAAGCGATCCCTGCAACAGACTATTTCCTTGAAGAATTGGGCATCGAAAAATTTGCGCTTCTGGGAACAGACTACGTGTATCCGCGTACGACGAACAATATTCTCGAACAGTATTTGGTCGACAAAGGGATCAAGGAAGATGACATCTTCGTAAACTACACTCCGTTTGGTCATTCGGACTGGTCAAAAATTGTGGCGGATGTTGTAGCGTTGGGCGCTGACGGCAAGAAAGTGGGTGTCATATCCACAATAAACGGCGACGCGAACATTGGTTTCTATAAAGAATTGGCAGCAGCAGGTGTCTCTGCCGACGATATACCGGTTGTTGCCTTCTCGGTGGGTGAAGAAGAACTTTCCGGTCTCGATACAAGCAACCTAGTAGGCCATCTTGCTGCATGGAATTACTTCCAGTCTGCCGATACCGAAGTTAACGCGAAGTTCATTGAAAGCTGGAAAGCGCGCATGGGTGAAAAACGTGTCACCAATGACCCAATGGAGGCCCATTACATCGGCTTCAACATGTGGGTGAACGCGGTTGAAAAAGCAGGTAGTACCGAGGTCGACGCTGTTCGAACCGCCATGTACGGTCAGGAATTTCCAAACCTGACTGGAGGAACAGCCGTTATGTTGCCAAATCACCATTTGGCAAAACCGGTCCTGATTGGTGAAATTCAGGAAGACGGTCAGTTTGATATCATCAGCCAAACAGAAGAAGTATCAGGTGACGCTTGGACAGACTTCCTGCCGACCTCTGCAGTGCTTAAATCCGATTGGAAAGATCTCGGGTGCGGCATGTACAACACAGAAACCAAGACCTGTGTTCAGTTGAAGTCTAACTACTGATTTCACCCATGATATTTGGAGGGGCCAAAAGGCCCTTCCTTCTGACTTGGAAGCCAATTTATGTCCCGTTTTCTAAGCCTTTTATGTGCCCTTTTTCTGTTTGTGATTCTTTCACCCTCGGCACAGGCATCTCCTGAGAAGTTTACCGAAATTCTTGAGCGGGATTTCAAACTCATTCAGCGCAGTTCAGTCAAAACAGTGGGGCCGGTACTAAATGATATCCAATCCAGCGGCTTTGAAAAGGCGGCGGACTTTCTTTCAAAATGGGAGAATAAATCGCTGTGGTTCCGCAAGGAAGACAATCAATTTTTCTATGTGACTACCGAAGATAAAAAGACATATACGCTGACGGATGTTGTATCTGGCGAAGAAGTTGGCATAGCGGCGAAACGAGAACTAAAACAAATCAAACCTAACAGTGGTGTACGGCGATTACTAAGTTCAGCGTTAGCGCAATTCCGCCTGGTCAGCCCGGATATTGAAGTGCGTCGTGCAAGCTTGGAAAGCATATCGCGGGACGCAAAGCCCGAGCACGTTGTCGCTCTGCGTGCTGCACTCCAAATAGAAACAGATCCGGAACTTACCGTTCGGCTATCCCAACTGGAGCGCCTTCTTACAATGCAGTTTGGCGAAACACCGGATGAACGCGTGGAGGCAATTAGAAGCTTTTCTGATAGCCTTGATCTGGATGTTCGAGCCAAACTCAATCCGCTCCTGAACAATAGCATAAATGTCGCCGAAAACTTGCCTGAGGACGTGAA
>ENA-OUOG01004907-OUOG01004907.1-marine-metagenome-genome-assembly--contig:-NODE-4907-length-11207-cov-8.775921_pt1 | contig 11207 bp, 9 predicted proteins | sample MGYA00248635_ERZ508505 | MGnify/ENA primary metagenome ERZ508505 (study PRJEB26176, sample SAMN06267871) | marine metagenome | isolation source: Saanich Inlet, British Columbia, Canada | place: Pacific...
GCAAGCTGATGGGCAGTTTTGCCGAGGATTGTGCCGAGCATTACCAATTTTCGCGCAAGGCGCAGGATGATTTTGCCTTGCGCTCTCTTGGCCGGGCACAGGCCGCCACACAGGATGCCAAGCTGGCAGCTGAAATTTGCCCGATAACTATCGAGACAAAAAAAGGGCGCCATCTGGTGGATAAAGATGAGCAGCCGCAACTGGCCAGCCCGGAAAAAATACCGCTACTAAAACCGGCCTTTCGGGAAAATGGCACCGTAACGGCGGCCAATTCTTCTTCTATTTCCGATGGGGCAGCCGCACTTTGTTTGGCCAGCGGTTCTGCTGTACAGGCACATGGCTTGCCGGTAAGGGCGCGTATCTGTGGCCATGCCGGCTTTGCCCATGCCCCTGGCTGGTTTACCACTGCCCCTGTCTATGCGGCGCGCAAGCTGCTGGACAAGCTGGGCTGGCAGACATCGGACGTTGATATTTGGGAAGTGAATGAGGCGTTTGCGGTTGTGGCCATGGCCTTTATTCGCGAATTGGCACTTGACGGCGAACAGGTGAATATTTTTGGCGGAGCCTGTGCACTTGGCCATCCTATTGGCGCTTCCGGGGCGCGGATTCTGGTCAGCCTGTTAAATGGTCTGGAACAGACAGGCGGGAAAAAAGGCCTGGCGGCAATTTGCCTTGGCGGGGGTGAGGGTATCGCGGTTGCGGTAGAGCTATCATGAAACTGAATAAAGATATATCCGCTATTGTAACAGGCGGGGCTTCTGGCCTGGGCGCGGCGGTTGTTCGCCATTTATCCAGTTGTTGTGTAAAGGTCGCCATCTTTGATATGGATGAGGCGCGCGCCCAGCCCCTTATCGGCGAAACCGGCAGTTTGTTTTTCAAGGTGGATGTTAGCGATGCACAGGCCGTTGCGCGAGGCTTTGAGGAGGCCCGTGAAATAAACGGACAGGAAAGGCTGGTGGTAAATTGTGCCGGTATAGCCCCGGCGATGAAAACAGTTTCGCGCGGCCAGGCCCATGATGCCGGGCTATATGCAAAGGTGATAGGGGTTAACCTTGTCGGCAGTTTTAATGTGGCCAGCCAGGCGGCTGCCGGCATGGCAGAAGCAGAGCCGATAGGCGAGGATAAAGAGCGCGGGGTCATTATCAATACCGCTTCTGTCGCCGGCTATGACGGGCAAATTGGTCAAGTGGCCTATGCCTCTTCAAAGGGCGGTGTAATCGGAATGACCCTGCCGATGGCACGCGATCTGGCCGATAAGGGGATACGGGTGATGGCCATTGCCCCGGGCATTTTTGGCACGCCCATGGTAAAGGGCTTCCCCCGGGAGGTACAGGATGCGCTGGCCGCCCAAATTCCCTTCCCCTCGCGTCTGGGCAAGCCGGATGAATTTGCAGCACTGGTTGCGCATATTGCCGAAAACCCGATGCTGAACGGCGATGTTATTCGCCTGGATGGTGCTATTCGGATGCCGCCACGATAAAGGGGGAGGGGGCTTTAAGGAGAGGGTGATGGTATCATTTGCTGATGCACTTAGACCGCAGGGCGGAAAATCTATCGTCATAGGCCCGCAAGAGCCGCCTCTATTAGAGGTAACTATCCCTGAATTGCTGGCGGCCACCAGCCAACGCTTGCCAGACCAAATGGCGGTAGTGTTTGCGGATAAAAATATCCGCTGGTGCTATCAGGAATTTTATGGATTAACCTTGCAGATGGCCGCTGGATTGCTGGCGCTCGGGGTTGAACGGGGTGACCGTGTCGGGATTTGGTCTCCTAATCGGTGGGAATGGGTGGTATTGCAATATGCCTCTGCCCAGATAGGGGCGATTTTGGTCAGCATCAATCCGGCCTATCGCCGGGCAGAGCTGGAATATGCCCTGAACAAAACAGAGGTCAGTGTGTTGATGCTGGCCGAACATTTTAAATCCAGCCAGTATATTGCGATGATAGAAGACCTTGCCCCGGAGCTGGCCAGCCATACAGGCGGGGCGCTTGGCCTGGCAAAATTGCCGCATCTAAAACATCTTGTCCATATGGGCAGGGGCGACCGTCCGGGCATGATGACCACGCAAAATCTGATGCAGCTGGCAACAGTAAGGTTAATTGAAAAGGCCAAGGAAATAGGGGCGCAGCTTGACCGGCATGACCCTATCAATATTCAGTTTACCTCCGGGACAACCGGCGCGCCAAAAGGGGCGACATTGACCCATGCCAATATCATCAATAATGGGCGCTTTACGGTGGAAAGGATGGGCTTGCAACAGGGCGAAATGCTCTGCCTTCCTGTACCGCTATATCATTGTTTCGGGATGGTGATGGGGTCGCTGGGATGTGTGGCTATCGGGGCAGGGTTGGTGTTTCCGGGCGAAGCCTTTGAGCCGCTGGCCACTCTAAAAGCCATTGCGGCAGAAAAATGTGCCGCCCTTTATTCTGTGCCGACCATGTTTTTATCCATGCTGGATCATGAAGATTTCAGCCAGTTTGATATTAGCAGTTTGCGTACCGGCATTATGGCCGGCGCGCCCTGCCCGATGGAAGTGATGAAGCGCGTCACCGAAGAAATGAATTTAAGGGAAATTACCATTGCCTATGGCATGACCGAAACCAGCCCGGTTTCTTTTCAGTCTCACCCCGATGATCGGCTGGAGATGCGGGTATCGACCGTTGGCCGCATTCACCCCCATGTAAGCGTTAAAATTGTTGATGAGGCAGGAGAAATCCTGCCTGTTGGCAAGCAAGGCGAGCTGTGGACAAAAGGCTATTCGGTGATGCATGGCTATTGGGCAGAAGCCGAAAAAACCGAGGCCTCTATCACAAAAGATGGCTGGATGCGAACCGGGGATCTAGCCACACTGGATGAAAATGGCTTTGCGCGTATTACGGGCCGGCTAAAAGATATGGTGATACGGGGCGGCGAGAATATTTACCCCCGCGAGATAGAGGAATTTCTCTATCGTCACCCTGCCATTCAACAGGTACAGGTTTTTGGTGTGCCGGATAAAAAATATGGCGAAGAGCTATGTGCCTATATCATTTTAAATAAGGGTATGGCCGCCTCGGAAGAGGATATTCGCGATTTTTGCACAGATGAAATCGCCCATTATAAAATTCCGCGATATATCCGTATTGTTACCGCCATGCCGATGACGGTTACGGGCAAGCCGCAAAAATTTATGATGCGCGATGAGATGATAAAGGCATTAAACCTGCACCCCTAGCCGCCAAACGCTTTTTATTGACAGGCAGGGCTGATGTGTGGATAATTAATTAAATGAACGTTTAGTTAATTAAAAAAATGGCACGCAAAGCAGGCACAACCAGTCAGGATACCGAAGCGCAAATTTATTCGGCGGCGCGCAATCTTTTTGCGCGTTATGGCTATGCTGCGGTTTCCATGCGCCAGATAGCCGGTGATGTTGGGGTAAATCAGGCCGCGCTTTACCATTATACCCCGACCAAACAGGATTTGCTGGCCGGGCTTTTGACCCGCCATATGAGCGCCTTGCTGGAGGCCATTGGGGCGGAGGATTTTCCCGATGACCCTGTGCGAGCGCTGGATCATTTTGCCCGCTTTCATATCCGTTATCACATTCCCCGCGCTGCAGAAATTTTCCTCAGCTATATGGAATTGCGCTCGCTCGATAGCGAACATTTTACCGCGATCAATGCGTTGAGAAGCCAGTATGAAGAAATCTTGCGACAGATTTTGAAAACCGGACTGAAAAGCGGGGCATTCAGCGATATTGACCCGGCCATATCCGCGATGGCCATTTTATCGATGCTGACCGGCATCACTAACTGGTATAGCCCGGAGGGCAGATTAAATCAGCCGGAAATTGAAACCTGTTATAGCCGTCTTGTCCTGGGATCTGTCGGTGCCAGCCTTTAAGAGCAAGGAGTATTTTTCATGTTTAATGCAGTTATGAATTTTAATCTCGGCGAAGAGATTGACGCCATCCGGGATACAGTGCGCCGCTTTGCCCGTGAAGAAATTGCCCCGCGCGCGGATGAGATAGATAAGACTAACAGCTTTCCAAATGATCTGTGGGAAAAAATGGGGGCGCTGGGCCTGCATGGCATCACGGTTGGCCAGGCAGATGGCGGGGCGGAAATGGGCTATCTGGCACATTGTGTTGTTATAGAGGAAATCAGCCGGGCGAGCGCATCGGTTGGATTAAGCTATGGGGCGCATTCCAATTTATGCGTTAACCAGGTGGCACGCTGGGGAACGCCTGAACAAAAAACGCGATATTTGCCCAAATTAATCAGCGGCGAACATGTTGGCTCTCTGGCCATGTCTGAGCCTGGGGCAGGCTCGGATGTGGTATCGATGAAATTACAGGCAGAAAAACGCAATGACCGCTTTGTTCTGAACGGGAGTAAAATGTGGATTACCAACAGCCCGGATGCCTCTACCCTGATTGTCTATGCCAAAACAGATATGGATGCCGGCCCGCGCGGCATCACCGCCTTTATGATTGAGCGTGATATGACAGGATTTTCAGTAGGGGCGAAGCTGGATAAATTGGGGATGCGCGGGTCAAACACTGCCGAGCTGATCTTTGATAATTGTGAAGTGCCCTTTGAAAATATTCTGGGCGAGGAAGGCAAGGGCGTGAATGTGCTTATGTCCGGGCTGGATTATGAACGTGTGGTGCTGGCTGCCGGGCCATTGGGCATTATGGCCGCAGCGATGGATATTGTTGTCCCTTATGTGCATGACAGGGAGCAATTTGGCCAGCCCATCGGCACTTTCCAGCTGATGCAGGGCAAGCTGGCAGATATGTACACCACCATGAATGCGTGCCGGGCGTATGTTTATGCGGTAGCGGCTGCGTGTGATCGCGGCGAGACCACCCGAAAGGATTCAGCCGGTTGTATTTTATATGCCGCCGAAAAAGCCACGCAAATCGCCCTTGAAGCTATCCAGTGTCTGGGCGGTAATGGCTATATCAATGACTATGCGACAGGCCGGTTATTGCGCGATGCCAAGCTCTATGAAATCGGGGCAGGTACATCTGAAATCAGGCGGATGCTTATCGGCCGCGAATTATTTAACGAGACAGCCTAAATGACCCGCCTTGCCTCGACACTGAACCCGAACAGCCCCGAAGCCAAAGCCAACCGCGCTGCCTATCGCCAGCATTACGAGCGCATTGAAAAGGTGGCAGCGACTATCATTAAGGGCGGGTCTGAGGGCGCGCGTACCCGCCATCTGGCGCGCGGAAAACGTTTGCCACGTGAGCGGATTGACGGGCTGATTGACCCCGGAACGCCGTTTTTGGAAATTGGCCTTTTTGCCGCCCATGGCCTTTATGGCGGGGATATTCCGGCGGCCGGACTAATTGCCGGCATTGGCAGTGTGGCGGGGCGTGACTGTATGATTGTGTGTAATGATGCAACGGTCAAGGGCGGTACCTATTACGCCATGACAGTGAAAAAACACCTGCGTGCACAAGAAATAGCCGAAGAAAATAACCTGCCATGTATTTATCTGGTGGATAGTGGCGGGGCAAATTTGCCCAATCAGGACGAGGTGTTTCCTGACCGCGATCATTTTGGCCGTATTTTTTATAATCAGGCACGGATGAGCGCCAGGGGCATTGCCCAAATCGCGGTGGTGATGGGCTCTTGTACCGCAGGCGGGGCGTATGTACCGGCGATGAGCGACCAGACCATTATTGTGCGCGATCAGGGCACGATTTTTCTGGCAGGCCCGCCTCTGGTTAAACAGGCCACAGGCGAGGAAGTGGATGCCGAAACGCTGGGCGGGGGCGATACCCATACACGGCTTTCCGGTGTGGCAGATCTGCTGGCAGAAAATGATGATCATGCCCTTGCCCTGGCACGCCAGATGGTCAGCAATCTGGGTCATCATAACAAACAGGCACAAAGCCGCCTGCCCATGATGCCAGCCTATGCATCCCGGGATATGGAAGCGATTATTCCAGCTGACCCCAAACAGCCCTTTGATATCCGCGAGGTAATTGCGCGGATTGTGGATGATTCCGATTTTGATGAATTCAAGCCGCGTTACGGGACAACATTGGTCACCGGCTTTGCCCATATTGATGGCCGGCTTATCGGCATTATCGGCAATAACGGGGTGCTGTTTTCAGAAAGTTCAACAAAGGGGGCGCATTTTATCGAGCTATGTTGCAAGCGCAAAATCCCGCTATTATTTCTACAAAACATCACCGGCTTTATGGTGGGATCAAAATATGAAGCAGGCGGAATTGCCAAGGATGGGGCAAAATTGGTCGCGGCGGTTTCGGCTGCCAATGTCCCTAAAATAACGGTGATTGTTGGCGGCTCTTACGGGGCAGGCAATTATGGTATGTGTGGCCGTGCCTTTGGCCCCCGATTTGTGTGGATGTGGCCGAATGCCAAAATTGCAGTGATGGGCGGCGAGCAGGCAGCCGGAGTTCTGGCGATGGTCAAACGCCAGGGCATAGAGCGCAAGGGCGGGGACTGGAGCCAGCAAGAAGAAGCAGAATTTAAACAGCCCATTCTGGATCAGTTTGAGACGCAAAGTGACCCGCTTTATGCCTCTGCCCGTCTTTGGGATGATGGCATTATCAATCCATGCGATACCAGAAAGGTGATTGCCCTGTCTTTATCGGCTGCGGCCAATGCCCCGATAGAAGACACTATTTTCCCTGTCTTTAGAATGTAAGGGGGGGGTATTATGATTTGCACCCCGCTTACACAAAGGCTTGGCCTCAAACATCCCATCATACAGGCGCCCATGGCACTGGCAGCAGGCGGCAAGCTGGCCGCAGCGGTAGATAGTGCTGGCGGGCTGGGGCTTATCGGTGGCGGCTATGGCCAGTCAGACTGGCTGGAGGATCAGTTTCGCGCGGCGGGTAATAATGCGGTCGGGTGCGGTTTTATCAGCTGGTCACTGGCCGAACATCGCGATTTGCTGGACAAGGCACTGGGCCATGATCCCAAAGCTGTCATGCTGTCCTTTGGCGATATTGCGCCTTTTGCCGGCAAGATAAAAGCGCGCAATATTCCGCTTATCGCGCAGGTTCAAACGGTGGGGGATGCGCTGGCCGCCCTTGATCAGGGGGCAGATATTATCATTGCCCAAGGCGCAGAGGGGGGCGGGCATGGCCTGAAACGGGCGACCTTTACCCTGGTACCGGAAATCGCTGATCACATATACCGCCTGGGCAGCCAGGCTATCCTTTGTGCAGCAGGCGGGATAGCAGATGGCAGGGGTCTGGCCGCAGCCCTTGGTCTGGGGGCGGACGGGGTTCTGGTCGGTACGCGCTTTTGGGCGGCAACAGAAGCCCTTGTTCATCCCAATATGCAGGATGCCGCAATAAGGGCTACTGGCGATCAGACTATCCGTTCCACGGTGATGGATATGGCCCGCCAGCGCGATTGGCCAGAAGGGTTTACAGCCCGTGTCCTTGCCAATGATTTCATCGATAAATGGCATGGCCGCGAAGCCGAATTGGCAGAGAAAATCGATATCATCATCCCGCAATATCAAAAAGCGTGGGAGGCGGGGGATATAGATATGGCAAATGTTTTTGTTGGCGAAGCGACCGGCCTGATAGCCGATATTCAGCCCGCCGCAGAAATTATTGCCTCAATGGTGGAACAGGCAGAAAAAATCATCCGCAAACAGCAAGGATTTATCCAATGATCAGCAGCATTTTAATTGCCAATCGCGGGGAAATCGCTTGCCGGATTATTGCCACTGCAAAGAAGATGGGGATTCGCACCATCGCTATCGCCTCTGATCCGGATAAACAGGCACGTCATGCGCTGATGGCTGATGCGGTAGTTTATATTGGCGGCGATAGCCCGGCGACAAGCTATCTTGATCAGGCCAAAATTCTGGCGGCGGCCAAATCACACGCAGCAGAGGCTATCCATCCCGGCTATGGGTTTCTTTCTGAAAATCCGGAATTTGTCGAGGCGGTTGCCAGCGCCGGATTAATATTTATCGGGCCCGGGGCAGAGGCTATTCGCGCGATGGGGCTAAAGGATAAGGCCAAACAGTTAATGGCCGATGCCGGTGTGCCGGTCGTGCCCGGCTATGATGGGGTAGAACAAACACAAGATATCCTTTATGCCGAGGCCTGCAACATCGGCTTTCCTGTGATGATAAAGGCGCGGGCAGGCGGCGGCGGCAAGGGGATGCGACGGGTAGAGGCAGCGGCAGATTTTATCGACGCCCTGAAATCGACCAAGCGCGAGGCGGCGGCAAGTTTTGGTGATGACCATGTTTTGATAGAAAAATATATCCCCCGGCCGCGCCATATAGAGGTGCAAATATTTGCCGACCATCATGGAAATCTTGTGCATTTATTTGAACGCGATTGCAGCTTGCAAAGACGCCATCAAAAGGTCATCGAAGAAGCGCCTGCCCCGGATATGACGCCGGAAACCAGAACAGCTATGACAAAGGCGGCGATAAAAGTTGCACAGGCGATCGGCTATCGCGGGGCAGGGACAGTTGAGTTTATTGTGGATGGCAGGGATGGGCTGCGGCCAGACGGGTTCTGGTTTATGGAAATGAATACCCGCCTGCAGGTCGAGCATCCCGTAACAGAAATGATCACCGGATTTGATCTGGTGGAATGGCAGATAAAAATCGCTTCCGGCGCGCCTTTGCCTGTGCGTCAGGAGGAGATTAAAATCAACGGCCATGCGCTGGAAGCCCGGCTTTATGCCGAAGATGCCAGTGCCGGGTTTCTGCCAGCCCCGGGGCCTATCTATCAGGTGTCTTTCCCGCAAAATATCCGTATCGATCATGGCATAAGAAGCAGCGATACTATCAGTGCCTATTATGATCCGATGATCGCTAAAATTATTGCCCATCAGCCGACCCGAAGCGCAGCCTTTTCTGCCCTGCAACGCGGCCTGTGTGAAACCCATATTCTGGGTACAATTACCAATTTGCGATTTTTGGCGGTGCTGGCCAGCCACCCGGATGTGGCGGCCATGCAAATAGATACAAGCTGGATTGACCGTCATCTGGACGGGTTAAATGCCAGTATGTCGCCAAATGATTTTGATCTGGATTTGCTGGCTCTTGTGCATCTTTGTGCTGATGGCGGCATAGGTGAGGGGCAGGGCTGGCGTTTGTGGGGACAGGCCAGCTATCGGCTATGTTTTTATTTTGCCGAGGCACTAATGGAAAGGCAGGTTTTTTATCTCTCTGAGCAAACGCTGCGTATCACGGGCGGCAAGGCAGATCAGCTGATAGATATCCTGCACCAGGATAGGGACGCATTAACCGCCCGGATAAACGGGCAAAGCATTGCCCTTAAATGGCTTGACCGCCATGGCCAGATCAGTGTGGATATGGGCGATGCCAATTTTCGTATCACCCGTATGGATGCAACCGATATTGCCAATGATCAGGCAGGCGGCGATAGTATCACCGCCCCTATGACAGGGGTTGTTACGGTTCTGGAATGTGCCGAAGGACAGGAAGTGACAAAGGGCGATGTGCTGATAAGAATGGAAGCGATGAAAATGGAACATGCCCTGAGCGCCCCGTGTGACGGCAGAGTTCAGGCCATTTACAGCGCTGTTGGGGAAACCGCAAATGATGGTATGGTGCTTATTAGATTAGAGCCAAAAGCATAAAGGGGCATAGTTGGAATATGACGATAAATTTTAACACCATCATCCTTGAAATAGAGGCGCGCGGTCTGGCTACCCTAACTCTTAACAGGCCAGAGCGGCATCATGCCTTTAATGCAGAAATGATTGCCGAATTAACCGCTGCTGCTGCACATATCCGCACCGAGGAGGCTATCCGTCTGGTGCTGATAAAATCAGAAGGGCCCAGCTTTTGTGCCGGGGCGGATCTGGCATGGATGAAGACCCAGCAAGATGCCGACCGTGCTGGCAAAATGGCCGAGGCAACCAGGCTGGCCATGATGCTGAAAGCCTTTCACGATTTGCCAAAGCCGGTTATTGCCAGAGTGCAGGGCCAGGCCTTTGGCGGCGGTCTGGGGCTGATGGCAGTGGCCGATATTGTCATTGCGGTGGAGGATGCCCGCTTTGCGCTGACCGAAACCAGACTGGGTTTGATACCGGCCACCATTGGCCCTTTTGTAATGGCCAAAATTGGCGGGGCAGCGGCACGGTCTGTTTTTATTACCGGCTCTTTAATGTCCAGCCAGAGGGCAGCAGATCTGGGGCTGGTATCCATCGTGGCAACCGCTGATACGCTGGATAAATGCGTGGCAGCCGAGGTTAAAACCGCGCTCTCTGCCGGGCCTGGCGCGATGGCACTGGCCAAACAAATGGTTCAGGAAATAACCGCAAGCGATCTGGACAGCCAGATAGTCTCTGCCATTGAACATCTTGCTGATTGCTGGGAAAGCGAGGAAACCCAAAAAGGGATTGCCGCCTTTTTTGCCAAAACGCCGCCCCCCTGGCAGGTTGAGCCCTGATAATTATCGGCGTTCAGGGGCAATAGTCAGGGGCAATAGTCAGGGGCAATAGTCAGGGACGTTCCACATAGGTCATGGTCGCGCTCATCTTCGCAAGCAGGACAGGTGCGCTGTCATCTGCGGCCAGCCCCATGGCATCTGCTTCGGTGAAAATGGCGCGCCGCCCCGGCTTTAAAACCCTACCGGTAAACAGAATGTGATGCTGGCTTGCCGGGGCAAAAAAGGATGTCTTTAATTCTATCGTCATCACCTCTAATTCTGGCGGTGCGAGGGTCAGGGCGGCATAGCCGCACGCACTATCCAGCCCGGTGGTTAAAACCCCGCCATGCACAAATCCCATCTGCTGGATAATTTTATCATTATTGGTAAGCAGAATTTCTGCTATGCCCGGGCGTGCATCCCGCAGGGTCATACCAAGCGTGGCCATAGCTGCCTGGCAGGAAAAACTATGTTTTATCTTATCCAAGAAATTCGGGTCTCTGGGCTCAAACATCGTAAAAAATCTTTTTCGCTAAAAAGACAGGGTGTTTTTTAAGACTAGCCAGCCGAGAGTAAATTGCAAATATATTGTCCGGCAAAATTCAGCCTCTATCCAGAACAGCTCTCCTGCCCTCCCGCTCGCGCATAAAACGCCCGTGAAAAAAGCCCCCCTGACTTATCAGAAAGGGCTTTTATCCTTTAAATTGAGCCAGGGCACTAGGCGTTAGAGGTCATTCGCAAATAGGGCAGTTTGGCATCAAATGCGCCAAATTTTTCCTGTGCCGCCGCATCATCCAGACT
>ENA-OUOG01004919-OUOG01004919.1-marine-metagenome-genome-assembly--contig:-NODE-4919-length-11186-cov-10.825997_pt1 | contig 11186 bp, 11 predicted proteins | sample MGYA00248635_ERZ508505 | MGnify/ENA primary metagenome ERZ508505 (study PRJEB26176, sample SAMN06267871) | marine metagenome | isolation source: Saanich Inlet, British Columbia, Canada | place: Pacific...
GAATTAAATAAAATTCAACACACATTAATGGCACTGTTAAAATCCAGTCCACATAGCGGAAGAATGTTGGTGAAGTTTCATTTGTTGCCCAGTAGTCACGCATGTACCAATAGTGTACAGCAGCGATGAACGTAATCAAACCTGAGATCAAGATTGATGTTCTCCACTTATTGTCAAATGAACTTAGTGAAAGGAAGAAGAACGCTGATGCTGCCATCATTGCCATACAACCTACGAAAAAGGTGAACCCTACATAATCATCTGCTGCCATCGCGGGAACAGAGGATAATAAGCTTAAAAATTTTTCCATAATAGATATAATTATTTGTTTTTGTTTAGGTAAATTTAAAAAAAATTAAACTTACTCACTATATATATATGTAAAATTTTATGTTCAAAATTGAAAACTTAGTGAATATAGCTGCTCAAAAATATCAATATCACATTTACTCAACAATTGTGTTTATTATTTTTTCACATATGTTAAACTCTTTTACACAAGCCGTTATAGCAGGTTTTATGATTTTTAGTGTGGGTTTAATTCACGGTGCAAACGACCTCCAATTGATCAAAAAAAAAACACAAAAAAAATCAAAAAAAAATTTCCTGCAATCACTTTTACTATACATTTTAGTGGTTTTAGCAGGTGTTTTTCTCTTTTATTTCCTTCCAAGCTTTGGTTTGTTCTTCTTCATTATCTTCAGTGCCTTCCATTTTGGAGAGCAGCATTTAGAAAGTAAAGTTGAAACGGGAAGGTCTTCGATCTTCAAATGGCTACTTTATATAAGTTATGGTTGTGCCCTGTTTGGACTACTCTTTACCTTACAATGGGAAACAGTACACGCAGTGATTGGTCAAATCTCTGGACAATACATTTCAAAGCAATCAACAGAGTTACTGTTCTTTGCTGGACTTATTGGTTTTCTCCTGGTTGGTTTGTTTTCTCCCGCCCTGCGTAAGTTGTTGTTCTTTGAAACTATGTTACTCCTTCTATTGGGTTTACTTTTTGCTCGTACCACATTGATTTTCGGATTTGGTTTTTATTTTGTTGTTTGGCACAGTATACCATCGGTTAAGGATCAATTGAACTTCCTTTATCCGTCAGATTCCCTGGGTGCATGGAAATATATAAAGTCCTCTTTACCCTATTGGATTATGTCGCTTATTGGTCTTGTGGGGGTCTATTTTTTTTTCGATATTCAATCTGCTTCCTTTTTGCCTTTGTTCTTTTCTTTTTTGGCTGCGATCACATTTCCTCATACGGTTGTAATGGGATGGTTGAAACTAAGTGAACAAAAATCCAATGGGCTGGCCGAACAATCCTAAAAATTCCCACAAAATAAAGTACCTTTGTTTTTTCAATAACGCGATATGTTTGATAGCTTAAGTTCCAAATTAGATAAGGCCTTTCAGGTCCTTAAAGGTCACGGTAAGATTACCGAAATTAACGTAGCCGAAACCCTTAAAGAAGTGCGTCGTGCATTACTGGATGCGGATGTTAACTTTAAAATCGCCAAAGATTTTACGACCAGAGTAAAAGAAAAAGCCCTAGGACAAGATGTACTGACTACCCTTAATCCAAGTCAATTGATGGTGAAAATCGTCAAAGATGAATTGACGGAATTAATGGGCGCAGAGGCTGTAGGTTTAAATTTATCGTCGAAGCCTTCAATTATATTAATGTCGGGTTTACAAGGATCGGGAAAAACAACCTTGACGGGTAAGCTTGCACTACATTTAAAAAGTAAAAAAGGGAAAACACCTTTATTGGTAGCCTGTGATGTTTATCGTCCCGCTGCCATCGATCAATTGGGTATTGTTGCTGAGCAAGTGGGCGTACCTATATATGAAGACAGAGAGGAAAAAAATCCGGTTAAAATCGCCTTGGCTGGAATAGCTGCTGCAAAAGCACAAAACTGTGATACGGTCATTGTCGATACTGCCGGACGTTTAGCGGTCGATGAGGTGCTTATGAAAGAGATCTCCGAAATTCACAAAGCCATTACGCCCAACGAAACCCTTTTTGTGGTAGATGCCATGACAGGACAAGATGCCGTGAATACGGCAAAAGCTTTTCACGATGTCTTGAATTTTGACGGAGTCGTGTTGACCAAACTCGACGGGGATACCCGTGGGGGGGCAGCGCTTTCCATTAAGACAGTGGTCAATAAGCCCATAAAGTTTATTGGTACAGGAGAGAAAATGGAAGCCCTCGATATTTTCTATCCAGAACGAATGGCCGACCGTATTCTTGGAATGGGGGATGTGGTTTCTTTGGTTGAACGAGCTCAGCAGCAATTTGACGAAGAAGAAGCCCGCAAAATCAATAAGAAAATTGCCAAGAACCAATTTGGGTTCGATGATTTCTTGTCGCAAATCCAACAAGTCAAGAAAATGGGGAACATGAAAGACCTCATGGGGATGATCCCTGGAATGGGGAAAGCCATGAAAGGGGTAGACATTGACGACGATGCCTTTAAGTACATAGAAGCCATCATAGGTTCCATGACGCCTAAAGAGCGCAGTCAGCCCGATTTGATTAATGTTAGCCGTAAAAAGCGTATTGCCAAAGGTGCTGGTCGAGACATTAACGAGGTCAATCAAATGATCAAGCAGTTTCACCAGATGAGTAAAATGATGAAAATGATGCAGGGCGGAAAAGGCCGCCAAATGATGCAGATGATGCAAAACATGCGCTAAAAAAGAAGAATATGATACGCTTAGACGGAAAAGAAACCTCCAATACGATTAAAGAAGAAATCAAAGTTCAGGTAACCAAAATGAAAGCCAAAGGGGAGCGCGTTCCTCACTTAGCTGCCGTTTTAGTGGGGACCGATGGAGCCAGTCTCACCTATGTGGGGAGCAAAGTGCGTTCTTGTGAATACGTTGGTTTTGAATCCACCTTGATTCAATTAGAAGAGACCATAACCGAAGAAGCTTTGTTGGCGCAAATTGACACCTTAAATAAAGACGAGCGTTTGGATGGCTATATTGTACAGTTGCCCCTCCCAAAGCATATCAACGAAGAGAAAATTCTACTCGCCATTGATCCAAAAAAAGATGTAGATGGTTTTCACCCGGCAAATTTTGGACGAATGGCGCTAGATTTAGACGCCTTTATTCCTGCAACTCCCTTTGGAATTATGCAGTTGTTGGAGCGTTATAAAGTTCCAACATCAGGCAAGCATTGTGTCGTTGTAGGGCGAAGTCATATTGTTGGTCGCCCCATTAGTATTTTAATGAGTCAAAAAGGCCCAGCAGGAGACGCTACGGTGACCGTTGCGCACAGTAGAACAAAGAACCTAGCCGAACTAACCAAACAGGCGGACATTATTGTAATGGCCTTGGGAATACCCGAATACTTGACGGCAGACATGGTCAAAGAAGGTGCCGCCATCATAGATGTTGGGATTACCCGTGTTACCGATGAATCGCATTCGAAAGGCTATGTGATTAAAGGCGATGTGGCCTTTGACGAAGTTGCAGCTAAAGCAAGTTACATTACCCCTGTACCCGGAGGTGTAGGGCCCATGACCATCGCTATGCTCTTAAAAAACACTTTGCTGGCTAGACAGTGGAATCAAGCGTAGGGTTTTCCATTTCATTGTAAATCTTCAAGATTAACAAGGCAAAGCTAACGCCAGTAAGAATCAGAATCATGCTCAAAAAACCGTCTGCCGAGAAAGAAAGTCGGATGAGAATGGTGGCGATGATGAAGCCGGTGTTTCGAATAAGTTTTGAATACTGCTCGGTGTAGCGAAACGAAATCAATAGAATAACTACATCGGCTAAAATCAACAAGGTAAAGAATTGATTGAAAAAGAGGCTGTCGATTTTTCCTACGGCTTGCTGATTGATGGTGTCTATCATCCATTTACCAAAAGTAGATAGTGACATTATTCCCAGCACCAAAAACATACAAACACTCACAATTTTTTTGGAGGATATAAATCGCATTAGATTTGGGTCTTCTGAGGGGCGTTCGGGTAAACGCATTTTATTCTTGTTGAAAAGGAAGATCAATAAAAACAGGATTAAAAAGCCAAATAAATCTACCATCAATTCTAAATTATGATTGCTGGTCATCCATTCGCCTGCAAGATCCATTTGCGGGATATCTTTGAAGATTTTCCGAATTACAATTAGTGATATTATTTCAAATTGTTTGGAAACACAGGAGGTGAATGAGCGCGGTAAATAAAATAGAAGTAAGTAAACCTCGTACACCAAGATCAACGAAAAAGGGGTGTAGATGGCAGAAATTGGATCAGAAAGTAAATCTTGATTGAAAGCAGAAAAAAGCACTATTCCTTGCGATTTTAAGCCAATCAATCCTAAGTGAATTAAAAAACCAATTCCGGCTAGTAGCAGAATGATGTTCTCAAATCCTTTGCGGACTTTAGGTGCAAAAACAGTAGCAAAAAGAGTGTTGAAACGAGCGCGGATTGTATTCATTTAGGTGGCAAACAATTGATTAATGTGTTTAAAGCTTTTGAACTCTAACGCATTGCCCGAGGGGTCATAGAAAAACATCGTTAGCTGTTCTCCAGGGAGGCCTTCGAAACGAAGGTAGGGGGCAATTTGAAATTCAATGTTTAGGTCCATCAATTTTTGACTAAAAGTTTGGAACACTTCCCAGGCCAAAACAACCCCAAAGTGGGGAATAGGTACGGCTTTACCATCCACTTCATTGAAGTGTTTTAGGCCTTTATGCGTTTTGTCCTCATGCAAGACAAGCTGATGGCCAAAAAAATTATAGTCCGCCCATTCATTGCTCGAGCGTCCGGGAATACAGCCCAAAACGTTTTCATAGAAACGTTGACAAGCTTTTAAGTCATTAACAGGAATAGCTAAATGAAAAGGAGTTAATTCTGCCATACGTAAAGGTAAACAATTTTTAATGGAGGGCATTTAGAAAGCCTTATCTTTACCGTTCTATGGATAAAATTAATGCTCTAGATGTAGCCGCAGGAACCGCTTTACCTTTAATGGAAGCGTTTTATACCCTTCAAGGAGAAGGATTTCACAAAGGTAGTGCAGCCTATTTCATTCGCATTGGTGGATGTGATGTGGGCTGTCATTGGTGTGATGTAAAAGAAAGTTGGGATGCCGACAAGCATCCGCCAACGGCCATAAATGCCATTGTAGAAGAAGCACACCGCTATTCTAAGACCATCGTTGTTACGGGTGGAGAACCATTGATGTGGGACATGAATCCCTTGACCAATGCATTGAAAGCAAAAGGAATGAATGTTCATATTGAAACTTCTGGAGCTTATGCTTTAACAGGACATTGGGACTGGTTTTGTCTTTCGCCTAAAAAGAACAAACTGCCCACGCCAGAAGCTGCTGCTAGAGCAGATGAATTAAAGGTGATTGTATACAATAAAGATGATTTCCGTTTTGCAGAAGAACAGGCCGAAACTGTCAGCGAGAATTGTGTCTTGTACCTTCAGCCCGAGTGGAGTAAGCGCGAACAAATGATGCCGTTGATGGTAGATTATGTCCTAGAAAACCCGCAATGGAAAGTGTCTTTACAAACACATAAATACCTTAAGATTCCATAGAGGTTAGGCGAGCAAGATAATCTTCGTTTTCTCCGTCCATTATTTTTTTACAGTTAAAACCGGCCAATTGAGCTAACTCGTTGAGGTTTTCGTAGTCGAGGTATAACCATGGGAATTCTTCAGTGCTTCCTTTATAGCTAATGCCATAATCTACTTCACCATAATAGCGTTCGTCATTTAGCCAACTTTCTTGATCCTCTTCATCAAATAAATAAATCAGGTTAGAAGAATCTAAAAGAATTTGTGCTTTGGGGTTCATCAAACTTTTCAGATGAATCAATAAAGGATAAACGCCTTTGAGTGTCATGGCTATACCAAGTCCATTCATCAGCAATAATAAAGTATCAAATTTTTCGGCTGAATAATCCATGATGGAGGTGCAAACAGTTTTATCTACTCCTCTTGATTTGGCCACTGAGATTGCCCCACTCGAAACATCTAGTCCGGTGACATCTAGACTGCGTTTGTTTTGAATGTGTAAACTGTGGCTTCCGCTACCACAGCCAATGTCCAATGTTTTTCCTCGACTCAATTCAATGGCTTTTTGTTCAAGCTTTGGCATACCCGCATAGTCTCTAAAAAAATAGGAAAGGGGTACAGGATCTTCCTCAGTTAGGTTGGTCCAAGTAATGATTTCTTGTTTTTCTGGATTATGGTAATAATCTGCTAAAGCTTTTCCAAAGAGGTCATTCAAAATACTGTAGTTTTGTGTAAAATTAATTTGCATGCGCGATCGATTAGAGCAACTGCCGCAACAGGTCAAAGATACGGCAAGCCAAACCAAAAAGTTTTTTCAAAAGCTAAAAAAACGTCCACCCAAAAAATTGGATGAAGTTACCCTTGAGATACACGAAGAAGTTTTTGCTACAACCAATTGCATGGACTGTGCAAATTGTTGCAAGACCACAGGTCCCTTGTTTGAGCGAAAAGATATTGGTCGAATCGCAAAGTATTTGCGCATGAAGCCAGCGCAATTTGAAGCAAATTATTTACGTGTAGACGAAGACAATGATTGGGTCTTACAAAGCCTTCCCTGTCCGTTTTTGGCCAAAGACAACGCCTGTTCCATTTATGATGTTCGCCCGAAAGCCTGTCGTGAATTTCCCCATACCGATCGACCAAAAATTCATCAAATTGCAGCTCTTACGCAGAAAAATATTGCTGTTTGCCCAGCAGCTTTTAGCATTGTTGAAAAAATGAAAGAGCGGTTGTCTTAATTGGGGTAAAGAAGGTAGTTGGATCGGGTTTTTTTAAAGTTTGAAAGTTGCGGTTCCCAGCTTTCTCGTATAGTTTTTTCTGACCAGCCATTTTGAATTTGTTCTTCCAGAGATTTTGTTCCAGCTAGTTTAACGAACCTTGCGCTGAAGAAGTTTTCTTTATCGGGATAATCTGCATAAGCTTTCATTAGCCATTTCAATTCCAGTCGATTTAATTTTGGATGGCTGGACAAGTCTACTCCAAAGCACTTCTCTCCCGCTAGTTTGGGTTTTTTTGCGCCAAAATTTGGTTGTGGGATAAACGAATAATCACCTTTGAATGATGGGTGTCCATATCCTTGAAATTGCTTTTCTGTACCCCGTCCAATACTCACAGGAGTTTGCTCAAATAGACAAAGACTTGGGTATAGGTTTATTGCTTGCGCATTAGGTAAATTTGGGGAGGGACGTAGGGGTAAATCATAGGGGGTTTGATGGGTGTAGCCTTGGTTTTTCACGATCGTTAATTGACACTGAACTTGATTGTTTAACCATTTTTCTCCATTGATCATTTTGGCAAATTCACCAAGGGTTAAGCCGTGGACAATGGGAATGTTGTGTTTTCCCAAATAACCTTTAAAAGCATCTTCCATGACAGGTCCGTCCACATAGTGTCCATTGGGGTTTGGTCGATCCAAAAGAATCATTGGTGTGTTGTTTTCTCCACAGGCCTCCATGACCAAATGAAGTGTAGAAAGGTAGGTGTAAAAGCGGGCGCCAACATCTTGTAAATCAAACAGCAATACGTCAATTTCGTTGAGGTGTTCTGGGCGGGGTTTTCTGTTTTCTCCGTGTAAGGAAATAATGGGAATTTGTGTTAGCGAATCTATCTCATCACGGATTAGGGCGCCATTGTCTTCACGACTTCTAAAACCGTGTTCTGGAGCGAATATAGAGACAATGTTGATTCCATGGGATTTTAAGGAATCGATTAAATGTACCGCGTTTTTTTGGGTGTAGATTTGGCTTGCCGCATGGGCTACTATGCCCACTTTTTTTCCTTTCAGCAAAGGTATATAGCTTCCTATATCTTGTGCACCAGGCATAACCTGGGCTTGTAAAGGCATTATCGCGCATAGGGCTGTTAAAAACCCTAATAAAAATGTATTTTTGAGGAAACAGAAAGGAAACATCACTTGAATTTTGAATTTTTTTTAGCGCGCAGAATGCGAACTTCGTCTACGAACGAAAGTACGGTTTCAGGACGAATTATAAAAATCGCTGTACTTGCCATTGCAATTGGTTTAGTCATGATGTTGGTCGCCATTGGAACCAGCTTGGGTTTACAGCGTGAAATAAAAGCCAAAACCATTGCTTTGAGTGGAGATTTACGTATCGCTCCTTTTGAAAACAATAATTCTTCATTATCAGTACGCCCTATCCATTCGGATGAAATTACACCAACGATTGAATCGAATATTCAAGCCATAAAACACGCTTATCCGTTTATTACTAAAGGGGTGTTGTTAAAGACCAAGAATGAATTTGAGGGAGCAATTTTAAAGGGAGTTTCTCAGCATTTTCCCTGGGAAGAATTATCTTCCTACTTGAAGGAAGGCGCTTTTCCTTCGTTTGTGGGAGTTATTTCAAAAGAAATAGTGCTTTCGGCTACACTTGCTGGGAAATTGAATTTAGACATAGGGGACCGTGTTTCTGCTTATTTTCAAAGTCAAGAAGAAGGTCGTTTACCAAGGATTCGTTATTTTATTCTATCGGCTACCTTTCAGACGGGTTTTCCTGATTTTGATGATAATTACGCTTTTGTCGATATGCGCCATTTACAAAAACTCAATGGATGGGATGAAGATCAAATGGGCGGTTATGAAGTTTTTTTGAATGATGAAAGCGACACTTCAGTTTTTGCTGGGAACGTCTATGCTGCCTTGCCTCCACATATTGATGTTCAGACGGTAGATCAGTTGTATCAGGGTATTTTTGATTGGATTGCTTTGTTTGATTTTAATGTTTTGATCATTTTACTGGTCATGATCTTGGTGGGAACACTCAATATGGCAACAGCATTGTTGGTTTTGATTCTCGAACGTTCCCGTATGATTGGAGTGCTCAAAGCCTTGGGAGCAACAACTGCGCAGGTGCAAAAAATATTTTTATTCAATGCAGCCTATATCATAGCAAAAGGGTTGCTATGGGGAAATGGCATAGGCTTACTTCTTTTGTTTAGCCAAGTTAAATGGCAGTGGATGCAGTTGGATCCAGCGACTTATTTTGTCTCTAGCGTACCTGTATACTTACCCCTGCATTACATTTTGGCATTGAATGTTTTGGTGCTAACCATCTGTGTTGGCTTATTGTGGATTCCCTCAAGAATTGTTGGAGGAATTGAGCCTTCACGTGTTCTGCGTTTCCGGTAGATTTTCCCAATTGTTTCCTGTCTTTTGTAGATTTCAAATTGTAACTTTGTGATCATATTCGTATTTATGCATTACGCCGACAATATTTTGGGTACAATAGGGGATACACCCCTTGTCCGTTTGAATAAAATTACTGCAGAAGTTAACGGTTTGGTATTGGCCAAATTGGAGAGTTTTAACCCAGGGAATTCTGTCAAAGATCGCATGGCCTTGAAAATGGTTGAAGATGCAGAAAAAGACGGTAGGTTAAAACCGGGGGGAACTATTGTTGAAGGAACCTCTGGTAACACAGGAATGGGGTTGGCTTTGGCAGCAATTGTGAAAGGATATAAACTCATTTGTGTTTCGACCGACAAACAATCCAAAGAAAAATTTGATGTTTTAAGAGCAGTAGGAGCTGAGGTTATCGTTTGTCCAACAGATGTTGCCCCCGATGACCCGCGATCGTACTATTCAACCTCGAAGCGAATAGGTGCGGAGACGCCCAATGCATGGTATGTCAATCAATATGATAATCCTTCCAATGCCCAAGCGCACTATGAGCAAACCGGTCCAGAAATCTGGGAACAAACCGATGGAAAAATCACCCATTTTTTGGTGGGTGTAGGAACGGGAGGAACGATTTCTGGTGTGGCTAAATTTTTGAAAGAAAAAAACCCAAACATAAAAATTTGGGGAATTGACACATATGGGTCCGTATTTAAAAAATACCATGAAACTGGAATCTTTGATGAGAATGAAATTTATCCTTACATCACTGAGGGAATTGGAGAAGATATTTTACCCGAGAATGTTGATTTTTCGCTGATCGATCATTTTGAAAAAGTTACGGATAAAGATGCGGCTGTTTATACGCGTAAATTGGCTAAAGAAGAAGGAATCTTTGCGGGAAATTCTTGTGGAGCCGCCGTTAAAGGTTTGTTGCAGTTGAAACATAACTTTGATAAAGAGGATGTTGTTGTTGTTTTGTTGCATGATTCTGGTTCTCGCTATATTGGAAAAATGTACAATGATGACTGGATGAAAGCGCAGAAGTTTATTTGAAACCCCTTAATTTCATTGAGGTTAAACATGATTTATTCACAATATTTATATAATTTAGACGTTTAGAGTTTGATAAGTAACGTAGATTGAAAAAGACAGTAGGTTTTTATACTAAGCAATACCTTGTTTTGCTCGGGGTTTTTTTGTGCTCAGCCATTGGTTGGGGGCAAAACATTGATTTAAGTATAAATAACAGCAATCAAATATTGGTACCCATTCCCAGCAATAGACAATATTGTATTGAGGTTGGCTCTAATTTGACTTTTCAAGTTAATAACGATTCTACTGGTTCAGGTGACACAATTGACCTCAATACAAATTCTCTTGTAGTCACTTTAACGGTATCAAGTAATACGTTTGCTCCATCAGGAACTACAACATCAGTTACCTTTACCACAGCTACTACATCTAATGCTACTTCGACACGTTATATAATTCCAGGAGGTGTTGCTTCTTTCGATTGGCCAAGCCCATTATTTTTTAGTGAAGCTGGGACAACAACCATAGAAATAGAGATTGCTGCTACTGGGAATACTGACGCAGTTTCTTCGAACAACACAGTTACTTATGAGTTAGGTATATTGGCCAATCCCAATACTCCTGTATTGACAACAAATTATGGTTCTACGAGTACAGTTGAGATTTGTGCAGGGGACGAAATTACCTTTTTTGCTAACGGAACTGTAGCCTCGTCTACTCTTGAGTTTTTCATTAATAGTATCAGTATTCAGAATAGTTCGACCAAAAACTTTGATCCAGCAGATTGGGGTTTAGTTATTGCTAATGGAGATATTATCGATGTAATTGCAAGCACATCAGTAGCGAGTTGTAGCACAGCCGCAGCGAGTATCACGGTTCAAACCAATGCGATCAGTACAGTAGGGACAATTACAACAGCAAGCTCAACAGTTTGTTACAATGCGTTAATACCCGCCTTAACAGGTAGC
>ENA-OUOG01004924-OUOG01004924.1-marine-metagenome-genome-assembly--contig:-NODE-4924-length-11175-cov-20.800505_pt1 | contig 11175 bp, 8 predicted proteins | sample MGYA00248635_ERZ508505 | MGnify/ENA primary metagenome ERZ508505 (study PRJEB26176, sample SAMN06267871) | marine metagenome | isolation source: Saanich Inlet, British Columbia, Canada | place: Pacific...
CGCACTTCAGGGCGGAAAACATGGACGATAACATCGCCCGTATCGATCAGCACCCAATCGCCTGTCTGCTTGCCTTCCATCTTGCACAGGATGCCATGATCCTGCTTGAGGGAATCGGCAAGTTTCTCGGCGATGGCACCAACTTGACGCGACGAACGGCCAGAGGCGATCACCATGTAATCCGCCATCGAGGATTTGCCCCGAAGGTTGATCTCGACGATCTCTTCCGCTTTGTCATTTTCAAGGGATGCGAGCACCTTCTCGAGCAAGCCTTCGCTCGTCAGGGTCTGCGTTTTGCCCGCGATTTGGGCTGTTTCAGCTGTTGTCTCAGCAACGGCAATGGTCGGTCCAGTCAGGACTCGGTCCTCCATGATTAAGCGCTGACAAAGAGCCTCAGCGCGGGCCATACATCAAACATAGCATCTCGGGCGCTTGATCTCAATCTTTCGAAGGAGAGCCGAAATTGCGTGGCCCGCCTGCAACGATTGCACATAACACCCTTAGGACAATGCAGCATCTGCATCCTGACCCACTCAAAGACGCAGAAGGGCCGTGGCTGACCACTATTTGCTTATATAACGTCTATATGTTGTGGAAAACTGCCCATACTTATCCACATACAGGGGTTCGTTATTGACTCAAGCGGCTTTCAAGCAAGACAGTTACCTCTATCAGAATCAACTGGGGGAAGGCTTTTGCGCTTTTCCAAACTTAGACTGAACGGCTTCAAAAGTTTCGTAGACCCCACCGATCTTATCATCGCGGATGGTTTGACAGGTGTTGTGGGTCCGAATGGCTGTGGAAAGTCGAACCTGCTTGAGGCCCTCCGTTGGGTGATGGGCGAGAATCGTCCAACCGCGATGCGCGGCGGCGGCATGGAAGATGTGATCTTTGCAGGCGCCGCCACACGTTCAGCGCGGAATTTTGCCGAGGTCGGGCTGATCCTCGATAACTCAGAACGTCTTGCCCCCGCCTCTTTCAATGACATGGACCAGTTGGAGATCATCCGCAGGATCACCCGTGATGCGGGCAGCGCCTATAAAACCAATGGCAAAGACGTGCGTGCGCGCGATGTGCAGATGCTGTTTGCCGATGCCTCGACGGGGGCACATTCGCCCGCGCTGGTACGGCAGGGGCAAATCTCGGAACTGATCAATGCAAAGCCGCGCGCGCGCCGCCGCGTGCTTGAGGAAGCGGCAGGTATTTCGGGGCTCTATCAACGCCGCCATGAGGCTGAGTTGAAGCTGAAAGGCGCGGAAACCAACCTCGCGCGTGTGGATGACGTGTTGGAGCAACTGGCACAGCAATTGGCCTCACTCGCGCGGCAGGCCCGCCAAGCATCACGCTACCGCGAAATCGGGGCGGAACTGCGCCAAGCCGAGGGGTTGTTGCTCTATCTTCGTTGGAAGGAAGCCGAAGAGGCCCGCCTGCGGGCCGAGGAAACCCTGCGCGCCGCCGTAACGGCTGCCGCCAGCGCCGAAAACGCAGCGCTCAATACAGGCAAAGCCCGCGAAGACGCAGAAGAAAAGCTGCCTGCCAAGCGCGAGGAAGAGGCCATTGCAGCAGCCCTTTTGCAGCGCGTCACGGTTGAGCGCGATGCGCTAGAGACCGAAGAGGCCCGCGCGCGGCAAAATATCGAATCCCTGCAAAACCGGATCGAACAGCTTGGCCGCGATATTGGTCGTGAGGCCAGCCTGAACACGGATGCGGGCGAGACGATCTTGCGGCTGGAAACAGAACGCGATGAATTGATCGCCGCAGGCGATGGCCATGATGAAGCGGTTGCAAAATCATCCTTTGAGGCCTCTGACGCCGCGCGGATCATGTCCGAGCGCGAAGCGGCCCTGAGCCAGCTTACCGAAGATGCCGCCCGCCTTGCCGCGCGCCATCAATCGGCTGAACGGGTTGTCTCGGATGCGCGCAAAGCAGCCGAGCGCAACACCTCCGAGGCTGACAAGGCCCGCAGCGCCGCAACCGAGGCGCAAGACCGCCTGTCGATGCTGACCCGTGATCTCGACACGGCGCAAGCCGCGATGGAAGCCGCCACCGATCTGACGGCGCGCGCCGAAGCCACCTTGGTAGAAACCGAAGCCGCCCGCGCGCAGGCGCAGGTCTCCGAAGGAGAGGCCCGCGCGGCCTTGGCAGAAACCGAAGGCACCGCAAACACCCTCGATTCCGAGGTGCGCGCCCTGACCAAATTGCTGGAACGCGAACGCGGCCAAGGCGAGCAATTGCTGGATCTTGTCCGTGTTGCCCCAGGGTTTGAGGCCGCCGTTGGCGCGGCTTTGGCCGATGATCTCAAAGCCCCTGTTGCGCAGGATGCAGGCAGCACGGGATGGACCAAGCTTTCACCCTACGGTGATATGTTCCCGCTGCCGTCTGGGGTCGCAACGCTTGCTGATTACACGGACGCCCCTGACGTGCTGGCCCGTCGCCTGTCGCAAGTGGGCATTGTCGATGCCAAGGACGGCGCGCGCCTGCAAGATGCGCTAAAACCCGGCCAACGTCTTGTCAGCCGCGAGGGCGATCTATGGCGTTGGGATGGATATGCTTTGGCAGCGGCTGATGGGTCCTCGACAGCCGCGCGTCGCCTTCAGCAGGTCAACAAGCTCAATGATCTTTCGGCCGAGCTGGAACGCGCCCTGACCGCAACCGAGCGTACCCGCACAGCCCATACCCAAATCGCGGCACGGCTTGCCGCCCTGACCGAGGCTGACAAACAGGCCCGCCAAGCACGCCGCGATGCCGATACCCAGATGGCCGAAGCCAGCCGCAACCTCTCGCGCGCCGAGGCCGAGCGGAACATCCTTGCAGGCCGTCTTGAGACGCTGACCCAAGCCGTCACGCGCCATGAAGAAGAGGCCGAGGCCGCTCTGGCGCAATTGGCCCAAGCGGAAACGGCGCAAGGCGAATTGGAAAACCTTGATGTGATGCGCAGCCGCGTTGCAGATACCAAAACCACCGTTGAAGCCGCACGGATCACCATGCTGGCCAAGCGCACCGCCTATGATGAATTGAAGCGCGAAGGCGAAGCCCGCGAACGCCGCATTGATCAGATCGCCAATGATGTCGAGACATGGCGCAAACGCCTTGATACCGCCGCCGCACGGATGGCCGAATTGCAAACCCGCAAGGGCCAATCCGAAAAGGAACTAACCGAGGCGCATAGCAAGCCTGAAGAAATCGCCGCCAAGCGCGCCGAATTGTCGGGCCATATTTCCGAGGCGGAAAAGCGCAAAGCGGCGGCAAGTGATGCGCTCTCGGTGGCCGAGGGCATGTTGCGCACGGCCATTGCAAGCGAACGGGATGCAGAGCGCACCGCCTCTGAGGCCCGCGAGGCCCGCGCCGCTGCCGAAGCCCGTCGTGATGGCGCGGCTGAGGGTGTTTCCCATGCCGCCGAGCGGATCATGGAAGAGATGGAGGTCGAACCTGCCGCCCTTCTCGAAAGCCTTGAGGTCGACCCCGACAAGATGGCCCCTGCCGAGCATATCGAGAATGACGTTTTGCGCCTGCGCCGCCAACGTGATGCGCTTGGTGCCGTCAATCTGCGCGCCGAGGAAGATGCCCGCGAAGTGCAGGAAGAACATGACAGTCTGGAAGCGGAAAAGATCGATCTTGAAGAGGCGATCAAAAAGCTGCGGAGCGGTATTTTCTCACTCAACCGCGAAGGGCGCGAACGCCTGCTGGCCGCTTTTGAAGAAGTGAACAAGAATTTCTCGACGCTCTTCACCCATCTCTTTGGTGGGGGCGAGGCCCGTTTGGTGCTGGTTGAAAGTGACGATCCTTTGGAAGCTGGCCTCGAGATTTTGTGCCAACCCCCTGGCAAGAAGCTTTCCACCCTGTCCCTCTTGTCGGGCGGGGAGCAGACGCTGACAGCGCTTGCTCTGATCTTTGGCGTCTTCCTTGCCAACCCCGCCCCGATCTGTGTGCTGGATGAGGTGGATGCACCTTTGGATGACGCCAATGTCACGCGCTTTTGTGACCTTCTGGACGAGATGACCCGCCGCACCGATACGCGCTTCCTGATCATCACGCACCACGCCGTAACCATGGCCCGCATGGATCGCCTTTTTGGTGTTACGATGCAGGAACAAGGCGTCAGCCAGCTGGTCAGCGTCGATCTCAAGAAAGCCGAACAGCTGGTTGCCTAATACAGTCAGAGCGCGTTGAGCAAAGCCCGTGTCGGCCATGCATCAGCAGGCATTCCAAGTCGTTGTTGCTCGGCCTGAACAGCGGCCCGCGTCATACGTCCCAAAATGCCATCAACCCCGCCAACATCATAGCCACGCGCCTCAAGGCGCTGCTGAAGCTGCTCGATCTCGGCACCGCTTAAACCAGCCTCGGGGTTGCCTGCATTAAACACGGGCGCGCCTTCAAGGCGGGTGGCGAAATAAGCTGCGGTTGCCACATAGACAAAGCTCTGGTTCCACTCGAACAGCACCGAGAAATTCGGATAGGCCAGAAAGGCTGGTCCATTGCGCCCCTGCGGCAGGATCACCGAGGCAGGCAGATTGCCGCCACTCAAAGATCCGCTGCGCGCTTGAACGCCCAATTGCTGCCATTCTGACACGCTGCGGGTATGGTCCAGCCCTGTCATCGCCCAATCAAGATTGGAAGGCACCTGAATTTCGACCAGCCAAGGCTCGTTCGCGCGCCAGCCAAGGCCACGCAACATATTGGCCCCAGACAGCAAGGCATCAGGCGCGGATGTCTTGAGCGTGACATGCCCGTCTCCATCGCCATCCACGCCTCTGGTCAGGATATCCTCGGGCAGCATCTGCACCTGCCCGATCTCGCCCGCCCAAGCACCGGTTGTATTTGCAGGGTCAAAATCGCCATTCTCGTACAACTCAAGCGCTGCAAAAACCTGAGGGCGGAACAATTCAGGCCGGCGGCAATCATGCGCCAAAGTGACAAGCGCGTTGAGCGTATTGAAATCACCCTGAACCTGCCCGTAATCCGTCTCCAGCGCCCAAAAGGCGAGAAGAACGCCACGCGAGACACCAAACTGGCTCTCGGCTGCATCGAATACCGCATCATAGCGCTGACCATTGCGCGCGCCATTATCAATGCGGTTCTGGCTGATCACACGGCGCGAAAAATCGGTGAAGGGCAATTGAAACACGCCCTGCGCACGATCCGCCCTGATCACGGCCCCATCCTGTCTGGCCGAGCGGAAGAAGCTGTTCACACTATCCGAGCTATGGCCGCGGCTTATGGCTTCCTGCCGCAAGCCATCAACAAAACCCGAGAAATCACCCCCGCATTGTTGCGCAAAAGCGCTTCCAGTCATGGCAAGGGAAAGGGCGGCGGCGGTCAGAATACGCATGAGTAATGTCCTGTCGGCAAATTTTTGAGGACAGTAGCAATCACAAGGCCCAAGGCAAACAGGGAATGCTTCAAAACACCGCGACGAGCAAAACCAACCCAAGCGCCAGCAGCCAGACCCGCCATAAAACGCCGATGGCAGCTTCGATATCGCCTTCATCCAGCGCATGCTGCCCAGTGGCATTGACGAAAGGATAATCCTGCATCTCGCCGTGATAACTGCGCGGCCCCGAAAGCGCGATATCCAGTACACCCGCCATGGCCGCTTCGGGCCAGCCCGCATTGGGCGAACGGTGCAAACGCGCATCTTTGCGCACCACCATCCACGCATGGGAAGACCAAAAGGCCAGTGCAATCATGCCAGCGGTCAGCCGCGCTGGCACCCAATTGAGCAGATCATCCAGCCGCGCTGCCGCCCAACCAAACGCGTGATAGCGCGGGGTGCGATGGCCAATCATGCTATCGGCAGTGTTGATCACTTTATACAGCAATATCCCCGGCAAACCGGCGATCAGAAACCAAAAGGCTGGCGCAATTACACCATCGGAAAAATTCTCAGCCGCGCTTTCAATGGCGGCGCGTGCGATATCGGTTTTCTCCATCTCGCGGGTGTCGCGCCCGACGATCATGGCGACCGCGCGGCGCCCATCCCCCAACCCATAGCGCAACCCGTCTGCAACGGCCTGCACGTGATCGACCAAGCTGCGCTGCGCGATTAAAATGGCCGCGCCCAGTATCGACCAGAGCCAGCCAAAGGGCAGCGCTGCGATCAAAACCCCAAGCAGCACAGCCCCCAAACTGAGGCCAAAAACAGTTACTATTCCGCCAATTCGTGCCTTTTCTGGGATATTCAGGACATCATCGAAATGCTGCACCGCGCGGCCCATCAAAACCGCTGGATGAGGGAGTTTCGACCACAGCCAGCGCGGCTCGCCCAAGGCGGCATCCAGCAGCATCGCCAGCACCAAAAGGAAAGCCGTGCAGCCGATCATGACAATGCCTCTTCCAGACGCGCCCAGTGATCCTCTGACGCGGGAAGACCAAAGCGGATCCATGTCGTTGAATAGGGAAAGATGCGCGTCCAGATATGGGCCGATGCGAGGCGCGCCTGCAGGGCGGCGGCATCCTCAACCTCATAGCTGCGAAACAGGCTGGTGCCACCAATCAACCGCCTCGCATGCCCCGCCATCAGCGCGTCTAGCCGCTGCGCGGCTGCTTCAAGCTGGAGGCGTGTTTGATCGGCCCAATCGTGATCTTCCAAAGCCTCGGCCCCGATCTGCAAAGCAGGCCCTGAAACAGCCCAAGGCCCCAGCATATCAGCAAGGCGAATTGCAATTTCAGGCCGCGCGATCGCAAACCCTAAGCGCATCCCCGCAAGGCCCCAGAATTTACCAAAGCTTTTGAGAACCACGACATCTGGTCGGGCCGCCAGCCCGACAAGGCTGTTTTGCGGGCAGGTATCGCAAAAGCTCTCATCGATAATGCTCAATGCAGGCGCGGTGACCATCTCGGGCGTGATCATGCGCCCGTCAGGGTTATTGGGATGGACATGAACATGCACGGGCGCATCCCGCGCGGCATCAACCCTTGGCCGATTTTGCGCGCGAAAGGCCGCTTCATGCTCGTTATAAGTGGGCTGGGGGATATAGACGCTGGACTGCTCTGTCAGAAACGGCATCAGCGCAATCAGCGCCGAGGCACCTGAAGCCGCGACAATCATTGCCCCATCAGGCACATTCCAGAACTGCCGCGCAGCGCGCATCAACCGATCCATCGCCGCTTGGTCTGGCAAGGCCGTCCATGCATCTGGCGCGAGGTCGGCGACGGGATAGGGGTTGGGGTTTATGCCTGTTGAAAGATCAACCCAATCATTACGCGTCCCGCCATAGCGCAGACAGGCCGCATCAATGCCGCCGCCATGGTCGCGCGTATTCACAGGATGGGACATCGGGCCATCATCTCCTCAGGCCCGATGTTCAATCGGATTTTCAGCCCGCCTGCAATGCCTCACGGCCATGCGGAGCCTGCCAGTCAATCTCGGGATTGATGGGCAGAATGCGATAGGGGTTAATCGTGTCATGGCTGTAATGGTAATGCCGCACGATATGATCGAAATGGATCGTCCCCGCCACGCCAGGCCATTGATACAATTCGCGCGTATAGGCCCAGATATTGGGGTAATCGATGATACGCTTGCGATTGCATTTGAAATGCAGGTGATAGACAGGGTCAAACCGCACCAATGTGGTCAGCAAACGCCAATCTGCTTCGGTCACTTGATCACCCGTCAGGTAACGGCTTTTGGATAGAATATCCTCCACCCAATCCAAGGCCTCGAACAAGGTATGAACGGCATTGTCATAGGCCTTTTGCGTGGTCGAAAAGCCCGATTTATAGACGCCGTTATTGATCTCGTCATAGACGCGTTTGTTGATCTCATCGATCTGGGTGCGCAACGCTTCTGGGTAGAAATCCTGTTGATCACCCGTGAGCTCATTGAAGGCCGAGTTGAACATGCGGATGATCTCGGAGCTTTCGTTCGAGACAATGGTCTCACGCTGTTTGTCCCATAGGATCGGCACGGTCACCCGTGTCGTCACATCGGGCTGCGCCTTTATGTAGATATCGCGCGCGAAATCGGTTCCGAACAGGGTATCGCCCGTGGCCCCTTCAAAATCACTGGCAAAGGTCCAGCCCTCTCCAAGCATGTCGGGGTGAACAACGGAAACCGAGATATGCTCTTCCAGCCCTTTCAACGCGCGAAAAATCATCGTGCGATTGGCCCAAGGGCAGGCATGCGACACATAGAGGTGATAGCGCCCCGATTCGGCCTTGAAACCCGCATCACCACTGGGGCCCGCGCTGCCATCACTGGTCACCCAATTGCGAAACTGGGCTTCGCTGCGTTTGAAAGCACCGCCAGTCGATTTGGTGTCATACCACTGGTCTTCCCATTTGCCGTCGATCAACAAACCCATCGGGGTCTCTCCTTTTCTGCTTGCCCCATGATGTAGTCGGCATGGCGCTTGCAGCAAATGCGCATGATCAGGGAGGAGCTGTTCATACCTGCACAACTGCCGTCGCATGAGCGGATTTTTACTGCACTGCGGCGAAAGCTTCGGTTGACGCCGCCGGAACTAACACCATTTTAAGGCCTAGGGAGTACAGAGACATCATGACGGATTTTCTACCAAAAGAAGTGATGGATGGCCTGCGCGCCGCCCAGAAACTTGATCGGCGCCGCAAGTCGAAGCTGCGTGTGCATATTGATGACAGTGTTTTCCCGATTCTCGAATTTTCCGAGAATGGCTTTGCCGTAGACACAGAGCAAACGCCCCATATGCGCGGTCATGTCGATATTTATGAAGGGCCACGGCATCTCTATCGTGCTTTGATCGTCGCCTCCTCGGAAGAAGGGGACCTGATGCGCTATGAGTACAAGCGCAACACGGCCGCCTCCAACACGGCGCCCGTCGATTTCGAAACAGCTGATCCCCTTGCCATGGCATATCTCCCGCGCGGATAGGCTCACTGAAGGACTTATCCCAGCCTATCGGCGAATCGCGCAAAAATCTTGCGTGGTTGATTTGATGGCTGGGAAATTCTTGCGCATACTAGCGACAAACAACACAACTCCGCGAAACTCTCCCTGAGACATGGCGCTAAGCTGCGCGCGACTCATTTTTCTCATGGAGAGCCCCGATGATTGAAACGCCATATTTGCTGTTTCTTGGTGACGCGCCTGACCAATTGGCCGCGAAAGTGGCGCAAGGCATCCGTGACTGGCGCCCTGATAACGCCGTTGGCCAATTTCGGATGGAGGGCTGTAAGGCAGATGTTAACCTTGCCGATATGGATTTGGCCGCTGCCAAGGCTGCTGGTGCCAAAACACTTGTGATCGGCGTGGCCAATCGCGGCGGCGTTATCTCAGCCGCCTGGAAAAAGGTGCTGATCGCCGCGCTGGAGGATGGGTTCGACATCGCCTCGGGCCTGCATAACCTGCTCCGCGATGAAGAGGACCTTGCTGCCGTTGCAAAAGCCTGCGGGCGCCAGCTGCATGATGTGCGGGTGCCCAGTGTTCAATACCCGATCGCCAATGGTATCAAGCGCAGCGGCAAGCGCTGTCTGGCTGTGGGCACCGATTGCTCGGCTGGGAAAATGTATACCGCCCTCGCGATGGATGCCGAGATGAAGAAGCGCGGCTTGAAATCCAGCTTCCGCGCCACTGGGCAGACAGGTATTTTGATCACGGGCAGCGGCGTGCCGCTGGATGCGGTGATCGCAGATTTCATGGCAGGGGCCGTTGAATGGCTGACCCCCGATAATGACGCAGATCATTGGGACATGATCGAGGGTCAGGGCAGCCTGTTCCACGTGTCTTACTCGGGCGTGACAATGGCGCTGGTCCATGGTGGCCAACCCGATGCGCTGATCCTCAGCCATGAGCCCACCCGCACCCATATGCGCGGCCTGCCAGGCTATGCCTTGCCCACACTGGAAGCGCTGCGCGATACCGCCCTGCCGCTGGCGCGGGTTGCTAACCCAAAATGCGAGGTGGCCGGTATCTCCATTAACACCGCCGCTATGGGCGAGGATGAGGCCTTCTCTTATCTTGAAGCGGTTGAAAAGCGCATGGGGCTTCCCACCGCTGATCCTTTCCGTCAGGGTGCAGGACGCCTGTGTGATGCCTTGGATGCCCTATGATTTCTGTCACCCCTGACACGTTCCGCCTTGCCGAAGCCTTCACCATTTCACGTGGCTCGCGGATGGAGGCCAAGGTGCTTACGGTGCGGGTCATCCGCGATGGCGTGACGGGCTGGGGGGAATGTGTGCCCTATGCCAGATATGGCGAAACCCTTGAAAGCGTCACCGCCGAGATCAAAGCGCTGCCTGCCGCAATTTCAAGGCAGGATCTGCAAGATGCTTTGCCCGCTGGTGCTGCCCGAAATGCCGTTGATTGCGCCCTTTGGGATTGGCAGGCAAAATCGACAGGCATGCCCGTTTGGCGGCTGGCCGGATTGCCCGCGCCAAGCCCCGAGATCACGGCCTTCACCCTTTCGCTGGACACGCCCGAGAAGATGCGGGCCTCAGCCGCAAAGCACGCCTTTCGACCCTTGCTGAAAATAAAACTCGGCACGCCCGATGACATGCCCCGCCTTGAAGCCGTGCGCGCAGGCGCGCCACAGGCGCGGATCATCGTTGATGCGAATGAAGGCTGGACGGCCGAGGTCTATGCCGATCTAGCCCCGCATCTTTTGCGCCTTGGGGTCGAGATGGTCGAACAACCCTTGCCGGCAGGGCAAGATGGAATGCTGGCCGAGATTGACCGCCCCCTACCCGTATGCGCCGATGAAAGCTGCCACGACCGCGCCAGCCTGCCTGATCTCAAAGGCAAATATGACATGGTGAATATCAAACTCGATAAAACAGGCGGCCTGACAGAAGCCTTGGCATTGCGGCAGGCAGCGCTTGATCAAGGCTATCAGGTGATGGTCGGCTGCATGGTCGGATCATCACTTGCCATGGCACCTGCGCTTCTGGTTGCGCAAGGCGTGGCAATCACTGATCTTGACGGACCGCTTCTTCTGGCCGAAGACCGTGAAAACGCATTGCAATTCGACGGCAGCGGAGTTCATCCGGCCCGTCCCGAACTTTGGGGATAAATCCATGACCCGCACCGTTTATGTCAACGGCGAGTATCTTCCTGAAACCGAAGCCACGGTTTCGATCTTTGATCGCGGCTTTCTCTTCGCTGATGGCGTCTATGAGGTGACCAGCGTTTTGGACGGCAAGCTGCTTGATTTTGCGGGCCATGCAGCGCGGCTTGAGCGGTCCTTGAACGAATTG
>ENA-OUOG01004927-OUOG01004927.1-marine-metagenome-genome-assembly--contig:-NODE-4927-length-11168-cov-6.265711_pt1 | contig 11168 bp, 5 predicted proteins | sample MGYA00248635_ERZ508505 | MGnify/ENA primary metagenome ERZ508505 (study PRJEB26176, sample SAMN06267871) | marine metagenome | isolation source: Saanich Inlet, British Columbia, Canada | place: Pacific...
AGCGTACAGGAAATAGGCGGTCAAATGCAACAGGTTATCATTAAACTGTCGCCCTACATGGAGGAATTGTGGAGCATTCAATCAGGACCTGAAAATGGGATTGGTGATTTTGAAGCTAACGGGATCGAAGTAACGGAGTTAGGAGAAGTGGTGGTCTGCGGCACACATACAACATCAGATAGTTCGAATATTGTCCTGTCTAAGTACACAAGCGCCGGCTCATTGATCTGGCAGGAAAACATCCCTTTGGAGGGATGGACCACCCAGGAGGCGGTAGACATCGCAGTTGACCCACAGGATAACTCAATTGTCATACTAACAAATAAAACAACATACGAAAACAAGGACATCGTTCTGCTAAAATATTCTTCTAACGGGGAATTAGTTTGGAGCAAAGGATTCAATGGGGTGATGAATGGAAATGACGTCGGCCTGGACCTTTGTTTCGACACGGACGGAAGCATTATTGTTGCGGCACAATCTAATGGATTAGATGGAATCAAATACCTAATCCAGCGTTACACGTCTCACAACCTGATTGTCCCTGAATTCAATGAAATCAGCCAGGACCTATGCTTTTTCGAAGAAAATGTAGGACAAATACTCGCATCGACCGATTCAATTTCTTCGATTGACACGAGAACAGTAAACAGCGCCTATGGCCTGCACACAAATGATGGCAGCGTAATTTTAACTTATTCTGTCGGAGACAGCAGCGAAGCGTACATTCAAAATGTCAGGTTATTTTTTGGCAAAGAAGGAGACGAATCTCATTTTCGAGGGACTTTCCCATTTGAATATTACTCGAACTATTATCACACGGCAATTGATGGTATAAAAAGAGAGCACGTCCCTTCCTTTCCTCTGTTATCGCTCCCTCAATTCGCCGACGGCATGGATGTGACGCTTAGGCAAAACGGCCCCAAAAGTTCATCAATCTTTATCACCATTGCACCCGGTATTGATCCATCAAGTTTTTCTTTTTCCATTAGTTCTCCGCTGGACATTTTACAAACCGGAGAATCTATAACCTGGCAAACCCTTACCGGCGCACAATCCATGCTTGTCGCTGGCCATGACCTGATAAGTTCAACCGGCAACTTGGTCGGTACCAACACATCCAGCTTTTGTCAAATCGACAACCTTGGAACTGTCACGCTTATCGGCTGCGAACAAGATTCCTTGAACTACCAATTTATTGAACTGAAAATTGGAGAAAACACCACTCTTCCAATTTCAGTTCAGCAAATTGCATGTGGACTTTGGTGGTCAACATATCTAAATCATACAACGGCAGGGGGTGCCTCTGCTCAAAATACCAATGGCCTTGACGTTGCATTTAATCATTCCGGCTTCATTCACAATGTTGGTCAAACGCAAGATGTTCTAGAACTAGAAACCGAATTCGGGACCTCTGATATAATACCCATGACTCTACCCGGACAACCCGGCCAATGGGGCTACGTTTTGACCTTGAAAAACGAAGCACAACCTTTGTGGTGCACTTATTTCGGCGCTTCCTCTTCAGGAATCAGCTGTAACTACATCGAAACTTCCTCTGTACCTGGTGAAGAGGACATCATTGTTTCTGGAAACATTGCAACACTAAATCAATTAGAATCTCCTGAATTCCCATTGATTCAGGATTGTTTCCAATGCACGCCCGGAGGCGGATTGACCGAAGGGTTTATCTGCAAAATCAATATTTCCGGAGAACTTGAATGGTCCAACTACTTCGGTGGCAACGGAGACGACATCATACATTCAAGTTGCGAAAGAACCAGCGAATCCTCAGTTTATATCGTTGGCAAAACAACCAGCTCTTCTGACATCCCTCTACTGGAGGCTCAAGGAGGATCATACTATCAAGACGAAATTTCTTCCCCTTCATCGGAAGATGGGTTTATAGCCGAAGTATCATGGAATGGCGAACTTCTCTGGTCTACATACTACGGAACCAACACAGCAAGCGGCAAAACAAATATTTGTGATTGCGCATCGCCTCATACCTCCCCTCAAAAATTGGTTCTAACCGGAATTGTTGAAGGAGATATAGCCCCAACAGTAAACGGAACAATTACATCGCCTCAAAATGGTTTTCCAATCTGCCGCCAATCTCTAAATGACGCAAACTTTACCAACACATTCGATGCTCCAAGTAGATTTATCAGCGAGTTCAATGCCGAAGAATACACTCTGAAATGGTCTACCTTACTCCCTTCGAATGGAGATGCCGCTGATTTTGACAACGTCGAGATTTCTGTTTCTTCGCGTGAAGACCGAGATGTGATTTGCGGGACAACAATACATCCGATTCAGTATTATGACTTAAGCTACTCCTCATCTTCCTACCAGAAAACACCGCTTATTGGCGACAATCATGACGCCTTCATCATGGATTTTGTCAATCGCAAACTTACTTGGTCAACTCTTTTCGGAGGAAGCTCAACAGACGCTGTAGCTCAGGCTCAAATCGCTTGGGACGGCAGTTTATATTTAGTTGGCTCCACAGGCTCCCCTCCACCACCAGCTCAAGAAGAATGCTCAAACCAGCCCGACCCTTATTACTTTCCAATTTGCTCCAACACAGGCGCGACAACCATTGACAATACGATCGGTGGGCTTATCGATGGATTTATAACTAAGATAAACCCTGAAAGGCAACTCGACTGGTCAACGTTCCACGGAGGAAACAGTATTGAACAAATGTTCGCCTTAGACATTAATGATGAAAGTGTTGGTCCTTGGACAGGCTCCTTTGTAGCCGTAACAGGTGCCACTTACAGCACTGACGAAAGCTTATATGTGCCGAATTACGAATGGGAAGGAGAACTATTAGTCTACCCACCCGACAACGTATTGAATAAGGGATTTATTTCTATTTTTAGGATGCACCCGAGTTGCTTCCAGGAAACACCTCCTCCTCTCCTCATAGAAAACGAATCAGGTGAACCTGTTCAATTCGACTGTTTCCCGAACCCGACGAACGAAACATTAACGATCACTTACCCATACAGCAACCAAATTAATTACATTTCAATCTTTGATATACTCGGCCGAGAGGTTCTTCAACTTGAGGCTAACCAAAATACGAGCTCAACAACCATAAACTTAAATGAGTTATCAAGCGGGCTTTACGTTGTGTCGCTCTCCGGCGACCAGAATAACAGCAAATTAATTCTAAAGAAATGAAAAAGATACAGACAATATTCGTCGCCTCGGCCACATTGATTGCCACTTCCCTTTTAGCCCAAGACTGGCATCCAATGGATGACGGGCTCCTGAATGGCGTAGTGATGGACATGATGATTATGCCAGACTCTTCCATCGTTGTCGCGGGATCATTCAGAGCAGATGGGGATGGAGTCCCCCTAAATGGCATTTGCCGGTGGGAGGATGGTGAATTTCACACGCTTAGCGGGATGGAGGCATCATCTAGCAGCAACATCTATTCAATTTCGGACTTGGTGATGAAATCGGATGAGCTATGTTTTGTTGTGTTCACAAACTCGATCAACCCTGACTCCACTGACACCGGAGAGATAAACCTTGAAGGCCAAATCATCCCGCTGAATCAAGCAGGAGTGGTTTGCTATGACGGAGAAACTTTCACGCCATTACCCTTCCCCCGACCCGTTACATGCCTAAACGAGATCGACGACAAGCTGTATGCAGGTCGATCCTATGGATCCGCGGGAATTCCGTCTCCTGACGATGGACTGTCTCGCTTTCCGTTTTCTGAAACCATCTATTATCGCTGGGACAATGGGCTCATCGATAGTATTTGCGGGTTGGACTTGGGCATGTCCCCTTTAGACCCAGATTATACTGATAGCTTTACAATGGACATGGTAGAATGGAATGGCGGGGCATTATTTGCATCGCCGTACGCTTTTTACCAAGACACAATGACAAGGGTTATTTGCATTTGGGATGACGAGGGGGTAGAAGTGTTGGACGGAAATAGCATCCACCCACTTTCGAGTCCGTCGAATTCGACTAACACAGTTGCGGACCTCCACTTGTGGAATAATGAGTTATGGGTATCGCGTATACGATTTGATGGTGTAGGGGAGGGAATAGGTCGATTTAATGGAGAATGGGGTGTGATCACGGAAGAAGAAATGGGAGCCGCGATCAACTCAGGTGCAAATTCGTTTTATGATTATGATGGATGGTTGTACGTGCTACATTCTTCGACCATACCCTACCCAGGTGGCAACACTTTAGAGATACACCGTACCAGTGATGGAGAAAATTGGGAATTTGTTTCAAGATTTACGGCAGAGTCGGTTTATAAAACTCATTTTCCAAACAATACCAATTCATATAACCAAGGACTGCCCACCTCCCTACATCGCTCAAATTTAACCATGAAGATATTCAATAACCACATTTACATAGGATGGTTTTTTGAAGATGTCAACGGCCTTACAGTGAACAACATAGTTCAATGGAATGGAATTGATCAGTTGGGATTTGCGCCGGACATTGAATGTCTCCCAGCGTACCATATCAAGGAAACAGGAGCCATTGGCGTGGGCTTTTCTAACGGAATTGTTGGTGATGTGTTGTTTTCAATCTACTCCCCTTCAAATGAATTGTTAGAATCCCACATGGTGTCAGTGAACGGAACAAAAGCGACCATCAACCTAGACACTGCGTCTTGTGTGGGTTGCAAAATCAAGGGAACTCTGGCAAAACAATCGTGGTGGTGGTCCATCTCAGAATCAAATTAACCGCATCTCGAAGCAATGAAAAATTACCTACACAGATCGAACCGACCTAACTTGATGTATTGGTTTGCATTTGGCGCTTTGTGCCTTACACACTTGCCACTGAATTCTCAGAGCACCATTTTTGGGTATTCCGCCTTAAGCTCAGGACTCATCAGCAGGGGAATGAAAATTGATGTGCTATCTGGGGAAATAACAGAAATGAATGAAGTGGGTTTCGGGGAGTTGACGGACTTCGGTTTTACTTGGGATATCGCAGAAGACGACCACCCTGGGGCCGGCTTGTATGACCAAATCAATGAATCGTATGGTTTAACTTATGTAATACACGACGTATCGCTAAACAATAGCTGCATTGGGAGCGACCGCGACGTTTGGCTCAGTTGGAGCACTTCTGATGGCATTGCTCAGGAGGTGGAGGAAATCGGTTGTCGTGGATTTTATTGGGCTCGATACTCTTCCCAAGATTTGGAAACAGGCGACTTTTACAGCTTGCATCGTGGTGCATTTTCATTTCAAGATTCCAGTACGATTATTCGATCTTCGGCTGCCGCACCCCTTGACTTCACCCCTTTAACTGACGCTGGCGACTTAGAACCGATCAACCCTGACGCTTTCGATTCAGCAAACAAGGAATACGTGCTCATGAAGGAATATGAGGTGGACGACACCGAACATCGGACAATCATTCGGTACAATGTTGAAACTGAAACGTTTACGGACAGCATCGAAATTGGCGCGTGCGATTTGGCACGACTATCTACCGTGTACTCTCTAGAACTTAATCAATACTGGGGGGTAAAACGATCCTTTGATGGCTTCGAATTTTCAGAGTCATGGGTAGCCATTGATACAAGCGGAGCGGTCACCGAACTCGCTGCTCTTCCAGATCAACCTGATTCATGGATGCTCACTCAAAACGTCGTTCTGGACCAAACCAATCTCATTGCAACGCTCACCTATTACAACAACTATTCAGTTTCCACTCGATTAGTAGCGATTGATGCCGTGACCGGGGCTGTTTTGGCTTCAAACCAATACCCTTATCGACTCAGAGGAATCAAGCCCAACAACCAACAATACGCGGAAGATAATTTCTTTTTGCTCGAGCCAAATCAGAAGCCCACTGAACCTTTAGTGAACAAAGCAACTAAAACCAATGGCACGCTCGCAGCCTATCCAAACCCCGCGAATGAAACATGCCGTGTAAGCGTAAAAGAACCATCCATCATTCGCGTCTTCGACGCATTCGGCAGGGAGGTGTGGAATTCCGGTCAACCCGTTAACTCGGAAGTAATCATTCCTGTCGGTCAATGGCCAGCTGGATTGTACGTGATTAAGGGGCATGGGGGAGCCCAAGCCCGAATCGTCGTGTCGGAATGAGGATTGCAAGAGGCTCGGAACTACCGCCTGGAGGCGCTCAACAAGAGCCGTTTTGTTACAGTGAAGAGCGGAGAGACCGAGACAAGGACTCTTCAAAAATTCCACTTGGCCTCCCCTCTCCCACTCTCGAACCCAAACCGAAAAAAGCTGCGCCAGTCGCGGCTTTTTTCGTTCTGGGCCCTCGAGGGGGTTACAGTTTGGACAACAATATACTCGCTGTTTGTGAAATTCCGAGAAAAACGCGCAGTTCTCGTGAAGGCCGGGATCTGACCAGAAGCGTTCATTCAATGGACTTCGCAGAGTGTCAATACCTGACACAAAACCCCGCTATTTTCTTAATAAAGGTGAAAAACTAGGTGAATTACTGACACATAAAGTCAATTGGGGATTTTCGCGCAACCTCCTCGTCGTCAAGGTAGTAAAAAGCCGGACGAGCGGAGAGACCGTCTCTCGAACCTAATCAGTGCAACTCATTGATTTGCAACCGCTCAAGGGGGTTACATTTCACACTTGGGTTACAGTTTGGAATCGCCGTTTTGCGAGGATTCTTCACAAATATGCGCTTTATTTCCCTTTGTTTCACTGGCTTCGAGCGGAAATCGCAATTGGGCAGGAATCGAACCTAAGAGAGCGCAATCAATTGATTTCAAGAGATTCAGGAAAAATCGAGGTGCAATTCAGAACATTCTGGAAACGCGAGAAATCTTAGGAAAAGTGCCCGTCTGGGCATTCATCTTGTTCAAGGTAAAATGCTTATCGAGGAAATCGGATTTGGCCGTGAAGATGGCTTTCAAAGTCTGATCATCCATGAATCCAAAGGACGGCTTCACAAACCGCACCTCCGTTCGAAAGATCAAGTACCTCCCTAACCCAATACCAGCGTGGCATCCTTGCTAAACTTATAGCGCTTTTACGATTCAGTTCAATTGAATTCTTAGTTGAAAACCTGGAGTAGAAGCCAGAACAATACGCAACTTTTGTTTAATTGGCATACATACTTTGAGATCTTTCCGCCGGGCAGCATCTTGAAACATTCAATGTAGCATAGTTTTTTTTAAAATTTTTCCTTAATATGCTCACACTAATGCCATCTCATTGATCACCAACCAACCCGAAAGATGAAAACTTGCTTCATGACTTTCCGGATTGCAATCCGTTTTCATGCAGTGGCAGGGTTGTTGTTCTCATTGTTCGCGTGCTGGGGCGTTTCGGCTCAAACGTATACGCTCGACGGGAAATTAGAAGTTACCGACGGCACCACCGTAGGCGGTGACTTTAAATTGAGTGGAGCGCCGCTTTCTGACGAATTGGGACTTCGGGTTTTATTTCTAGACGATTCAGGTAACGTAAAGACCGTGAATCCTTCCGTGGTGCAAGGCTTACGCCGCATGTTAGCCGAACCACAACTCGCAGCTCTTGACTGCGATGGACCCTTAGCTCTGCCTACCGACCCGTACTGGATGGTAGACACAGGAAAAATTTATGTGCATGGCGCCGGGTGCACTTTCTCCCCCAATGTCGGCATTGGGACCAATTCCCCTGAGGCCTTGCTCGACGTAGCGGGAAAAGCGCGATTTGGGAATGCCGAATTAGGGGCATCGGTGCTGACGACCATTGGCTCCACGTCCCATTCCACGGCACTGGCGATTTCACAAGAGCATCCTTGGTCCAGCCTACAAAAAGGCCTTGACATTAGCGTCCAATCGGCCAGTGAACAAGCGGTGGGCGCAGCCATTCATGTCATGAATCCGCAAGGAATCATCCTTGAGGGCTGGCGCGATACCACTCGGGTGTTCTTTGTCAACGGAGATGGGAAATTGTGGTCAACTGAAGTGCATGTTATGCTCGCCGAGGACTTTCCTGATTATGTTTTTTATCCGGACTACGAACTCATGTCGCTCGAGAATTTGGCCACTTTCATCCAAGAACACGGACATCTGCCGGATCTGCCGCCAGCCAGTGAAGTTGCGGCCAATGGAATCAATTTGGGCCAACTTACAAGCACCCTCGTTCAAAAAATTGAAGAACTCACGCTTTATGCAATTCAATTGAATGAACAGGTCAGCGACTTAACTCAACAATTGGCAACCCCTTCAACGACGGAATGATGGTCGCGATGATCACCGCAGTCATGGCCATTTGGAATTCGTCGAGAGCAATTACGGCCTCGGCCTTGTTCACAATCATCGGGTTAGGCCCAGTCTACGGGCAATCCATGTGCGGTGTAAACGTCTATGATGAAGAATCGGGCAGCACCGCAGTTCCATGCATATCTGTCGTTCATGATTCCATCGCTCCTTCCGTTCAGATGAGGTACGTCAAAGCGACGCATGAGGTCATCGTTGCTCCAGAAAACGAGGGGACTCACTTGATGCCAAAAGTTAAGCTGGAAGTCTACCCAACGGACTTGAGCTTGCACCTGTTGGACACCACTGACGCTTTTGGCCAATACGATCTCGTAGAGGTGTCCATCCTTTTTCCCGAAGCCCTCGACACGATGTTCCGCAACCACTTCATGAGTCGGTTCATCCACGAATGGTCCTCAGTTTGGGGTGCAGGGGAACCGGCAGCCTTCCCGTATTGCGACACCTGCACACTGAATCCGTTTGACCCCGATGAAGTGGATGCGTGGGTCATCAGCGAGCGATGGGATAATCAGCAGCAAACCTGGGTGGACGGAAAACGCACCAACGGTTTTTACTACGTCGATTTCAAAAGAACCATCGAGGCCACGCCCCCGTACATGGAGCACGACAGCCTCGGGAAATTCAACTGGACTCCCCTTCCCGACGAGCCGCAATTCATCGATCAGCTTCGTGAGTTTCGAGGGCGCATCGCTTTTGCGGACACCGGAACTTACCGGCTTACCGCCATGTCATGGGCCGATGGATTTCACCAATCCGAGCCCGTCATTGTCCAAGTGGCGGGCAGTTCGTCAAAGGGGTATGTACAGGTCGACCCTGTTCATGAGCGACACCTCGTGTTGGGGAACGGGGAGCTGCATTTCCCTTGTGGGCCCAATCTGCAAGCAAATGCCCGAAGAAGCAAGGTGCCCCTTGCAAACCCCGGGCAAATCGATTACGTCCTGGTCGGGTACACTTCTGATTGCACTGAAATTCTCCAGCCCGACTCGTTAGATTGGTGCAAAACAAATGAGACGATCTGGGCCGTATCAGAATACTCGGCAAGGCCTCTCCACCAAGCCTTTTTCCTCGTCCTCCACGATGAACTCGACCAATTGCAACAAGCCGGCGTGAAGTCATGCAGGATCATGGCACAACCGTGGTCCTTTGAACTCGAATACCAAACCCTCGGCGACTATTCCCCATCAATGCACCGGGCTTGGGAACTGGACGAATTGCTGCGGAAGGCCCGCGACACCGATGTCATCATCCAATGGAACCTTCAAGGGCAATCCCCCTTCGTTTACGATTACTTTAACCACCGACATGCCTCCTGGGGTGACGGAGAAAGCAATTCGACCAAGGACAGCTACTGCTACCACGACGAACTGGACTCAATCAACCATCCCATCGACTTTTTCAAATCCAATGAAGCCCAAAAATGGTATCGCAAAAAACTCCGCTACTTCTTCGCTCGCTACGGTTGGTCCCTCAACATCGGAGTCGTCGAATTGTTTTCTGAAATCTCCGGCATCGAGTTCCAATCCAACGACACCCTGATTGTCCAACCCTATGAGGATGAGTGCAACTCTCAACATTTGGATTATGTTGAATCCATCCGAGATTGGCAAATTAACACCATGACCTACCTACGGGACACCCTCGACGTTCACAACCACCCCATTGCCGTGTCATACCTCAGTAATGGGGTGAACGCTTTAGACTCGAGTCCGGATTTCGCCGACGTCTACTGCCAAAGTTGTTATACGACGGACTACTTAGACATAGCAAGCTCGAACCAAGAGCCTATCAACCAACAAAGCCTCGAAAGACCCGCGTATTGCAGCGAATTGGGATTCGGAAAAGCCGTACGGAGCGAAATGGGAAAGCTGAATGTGCAGTTGCTACAGTCGAAGGCTACGGCTGCTAGAAGGGCTGGGGCTGGGTTCGATTGGTTCAGCACAGTAGGAGTCGATGAGGAATTGTTGACAACTCAAGGCATGCTTACGGATTGGTCAACTACATTTCAAAACAACTCCATTGCAACTACAACCACTTCTTTAAATCACTTCCTTGAAGCAGATTTAGTCAATTTCATTTCGAGTTCATCCGTTCAATTTCCAATTTGCTATGTGGACGGAATTGCCTTTAATGAGGAATATAACTTTGAAATGGCCCTTTGGAATCAGGAACCAATTGACTTCTTTTCACTATTCTGCGAGCTAGATTCCTTAACAGTTCAAAAAATTGAAAGTTCTTTGGATTCTTACGCCTATCAGCCCACTAATCTAACCCCATCAACTTTTCAGCAGTTAATGCCTTCCTCTTTTGTTTTCGACCCCGTTACGCATCAAAAATGGGAAATCGACTCACTGGGCACCGAGGGCTGGGATTCAAACTCAGTGTTTGACGTTAATGGTTCTCAGCATCTCGCTTTCCACTTGAAATTGGATTTACTTAAATACATGGTTGTTGAGCAAGCCAATACGCCAGCGAGCGCCTTGGGACGCGAATCATTTCCGGCAGAGGGGTTTCCAACCAATTTAAGTTGGCTCAAAGATGAAACTACCATTCATCCCAATCCTGCATCCAGCGAGATTTGCGCAATGGGAATCAAGGAAAATGGCGGCTCCATTCACGGTTGCATACTTCATAACCTGAATGGCGGAGTGGCTGAGCATTGGAATTCCATCGAAAACTGCCTTCCCATTGATCACCTTGCTCCTGGCCTGTATTTTCTGGTCTGTTCCGATGGGAGCAAGCATAAAATTGCAATCGAATGAAGGCAAAACTCGCTTGGACAGGGTGGATGCTGGTGCTGGTGCCGTTGACGGCTCTCGGTCAATTGTTGCCCACGCGTTCCATCGGGGTGTTTGGTTACCAAACCTTAGAACCGCTGGGATTCAACTCTTCCTATTCGGGGATC
>ENA-OUOG01004928-OUOG01004928.1-marine-metagenome-genome-assembly--contig:-NODE-4928-length-11168-cov-3.569110_pt1 | contig 11168 bp, 6 predicted proteins | sample MGYA00248635_ERZ508505 | MGnify/ENA primary metagenome ERZ508505 (study PRJEB26176, sample SAMN06267871) | marine metagenome | isolation source: Saanich Inlet, British Columbia, Canada | place: Pacific...
TGATCGAAGCGCCGTAAAAGGCGAGCTCTATGGCTTCACCGAAAGGCAATACATCTATTTTGGTCGTGTCTTGGAAGGTTTTAGGGTCGCCGTTAAGCATACCAGGAACGTCTTTCCAGATGGTGAGGCTGTCGGCACCTAAGCAGTAGGCAAATACGGCTCCGGTGTAGTCGGACCCTTCGCGACCTAGGGTGGTAGGTCGGCCCTGCGGGTCGGCGCCGATAAAGCCCTGGACTATATTCACTTTGCCTTGATCGATGTGGGTGCTGATGGCTTGCGCGGTACGGTCCCACTGGACGGTTGCACGGCGGAATTGGTCGTCGGTGTGAACCAGAGTGCGCGTGTCTTGCCAAACGGTAGGGGTGTATTGAGCGACGTAGCTGGCGATGATTTTCGTAGACATCAGTTCGCCGTGGTGAACGATATAGTCGTATTGCTCGCTGTAGCTTGGTTCTTTGCGCGATAACGATGCGCGGAGTCCTGTGAAAAGTGTTTCCAAGTCTTCGATGAGCGCTGCGGGCGGCACTTCAAACAGGTCTTTGATGATGTCAAAGTGAAAGTCACGGATTTCGGCGATGGCACGAGTAGCTTCTTCTGTGGCTCCGCGGCTCCATGCGCTAACGATTCCCTCAAAGGCGTTGGTCATTTTGCCCATGGCACTTACCACAACGACCATAGGGCGCTGCGAGAAACGTGCAATGATGGCGGCCACGTTGCGTACACTAGCAGCATCTTTAACGGATGCGCCTCCGAATTTGAAAACTAGCGGTGTGCTCATAAAAAGCGCTGTATTTGCTCTTGCGTTAACGTACCTAGATGCCACTCTGGGTCCAAGTTTGCGTTGTAGGTTTTGTAGAAATTGATCGCGGGTTCATTCCATTCGAGTACCGTCCATTCCATGCGTCCAGCTTTTCTTTCAGCGGCGGCTTTAACGACACGATCGAACAGCAATCTGCCGATTCCGCTCCCACGATGGGCCGGCTGTACGTACAAGTCTTCGAGGTGCACAGTGGGGCCTTTCCAGGTGCTGTAACGCTCGTAAAAAAGTGCCATTCCGACGATGGATTTCGCCTCTGAATCTTCCGCTACGAAACACGTAAATCTGTGCTGGTCAAAACCGTGGCGTTCGAGGTCTTCTACGCTGATGACCACCGCGTCGGGTTCCTTCTCATACACGGCAAGCTCTGTGATGAGCCCATGCACTGCCTTCATGTCCGCGCGCTCGGCACTTCGAATGTGAATCATACCTGCTAATTTAGAACAAACTCCTCGCTCGCCTTTACTTCCTCTTGGAAAAGATCGAGCGCTACAATACCGCGGGTCAAGTCTTCTATGGTTTCGCGCTCACGAATCAGGTGGGCCTGGCCGTGCATGACAAGTACCTCGGCAGGACGCACTCGACTGTTGTAGTTTGAGGCCATTGTGGAACAGTAGGCGCCGGCATTGTGGAAGGCGAGGACATCTCCGCGGCGCACTTCTGAGAGCTGGCGGTCGTAGCCGAAGGTGTCGGTTTCACAGATGTAGCCGACGATGGTGTAGAGGCGGTTTTCGCCCTCGGGGTTGGAGATGTTTTCGATGTGGTGGTAGGCGTCGTAGAGCATCGGTCGAGGGAAATGGTTGAATCCGCTATCGACTTGGGCAAAGACGGTGGAGGGGGTGGTTTTGGTGCTGTTTACGGTCGTCAAAAATGCGCCTGCTTCACTCACGAGGAATTTTCCGGGTTCAAAGATCAGCTGCAAGTCGCGGCCGTATTCGAGGCAGAACTCTTTGAATCGGGCACTCATCGTGGCGCCGAATGCTTCGATGTCGGTGGTGCGTTCCTGCGGTTTGTAGCCAATTTTAAATCCCGAACCAAAGTCGATGTAGGTCAACTCCTTGAAATCGTGCGCTACCTCGAGCAGCAAATTTGCCCCGCGCATGAATGAAGCAATGTCGATAATGTCGCTCCCGGTGTGCATGTGCAGGCCGTGAACGTGCAAGCCCATGTGGTCTACGATGCGGTGCAAGTGGCGCATTTGATGGATGGAGATGCCAAATTTTGAATCGATATGACCGACTGAAATTTTCGCGTTCCCACCAGCCATAATGTGCGGATTGATGCGCACACAGATGGGAATGCTGTTGCCAAATTCATTCGCAAATTCCTCTAAGGTTTCCAGGTTGTCGATGTTGATGTGCACGCCGATCTCGACCGCCGCTCGTATCTCGCCCATGCCCACTCCGTTTGGGGTAAACAGGATTTCATCGGGGGTAAATCCTGCTTGCAAACCGAGGTGAATTTCGCCCAGGCTGACCGCATCTAATCCGGCGCCTTCTGCCTTGAGCAAGCGAAGAATGTTCAGGTTGTTGAGCGCTTTACAAGCAAAGTGGATGCCTACATTTAAATCGTCGTCAAAAGCGCCAGAGATTCGTCGGTACTGCTGCGCGATGGTAGCTGCATCGTATACATAGAGTGGGCTGCCGAATTCTTCGACCCAGTCCGTTGCTTGGTTCAGTGGAAATGTTGTCATGGTGCAATAAAGCGTTTAACGCGTGGATTTCACCGACAAAATTAGCGGGGCTCGAGGCTTGCTTGAGGTTTTTGAGTCAATTCAGTCTAATAAATAACAGAACGTTAAATATTAAACACTCTGCGCGTCTGCGTTTAATGGATATTGTCCGTAGGCAGGTATTGCACTTCGGTGTGTTCGGCGAGGAGCAAAAGGAGCTCACCCGCGCACTCAGAGAATGGCGGGTGTTGGCTCAATTCGTCGGCCACCCTTTGATGTAAAAAATGCTCGGGAGCCATGGATGTGCTGTTTTAGCTGCGCAGTGCTAGTGCATCTGCTTTGATGGTTTCGACCACACTTGGATCCAATAGTGTCGAGGTGTCGCCAAGAGAACTAGTATCACCTTCGGCTACTTTTCTTAAAATTCTACGCATGATTTTTCCAGAGCGTGTTTTTGGCAAACCGGGTACAATCTGAATGACATCTGGCTTCGCGATAGGGCCGATCTCAGCCACTAGGGTGCTGATGATCTCCTTGCGAACTGCGGCTGGGTCGTGGTCGCCGCCTTCCAAAATCACGTAGGCATAGATGCCTTGTCCTTTGATGTCGTGCGGGTAGCCTACAACGGCACTTTCAGTAACAACGCTCGAAGCATTGATGGCATTTTCAATCTCTGCCGTTCCAAAGCGGTGTCCACTTACGTTAATCACGTCGTCCACGCGACCGATGATGCGGTACATTCCGTCTTCTCTGCGTGCTCCGTCACCAGTAAAGTAGTAGCCGTCATAGTTGCTGAAGTATACGTTCTTGCAACGTTCGTGATCGCCGTAGGTGGTACGCAGCATGGATGGCCACGGGTGCTTAACGCATAAATAGCCTTCAACACCGTCGCCTTGGATCTCTTGTCCTTCGTTGTCGAGAAGTACGGGCTGGATTCCTGGGAGGGGCAGTCCAGCGAAGGTTGCGCGTTGTGGGCTGTGTCCACCGAGGCCTGAAATCATGATGCCGCCGGTTTCGGTCTGCCACCAAGTATCGACGATCGGGCAACGTCCGTGACCGACTTTTTCATGGTACCAGTTCCATGCTTCCGCATTGATCGGTTCACCTACCGAACCGATCACTTTGAGGTCGGCAAGGTTGGCACGTTCGACGAATTCATCGCCACAGGCCATGAGCGCACGGATGGCGGTCGGTGCGGTATAGAATTGGTTTACATTATACTTATCACACACGTCCCAGAAACGACCCGCATCCGGGAATGTCGGTACGCCTTCGAACATCAGGGTAGTCGCACCGTTCAAGAGCGGTCCGTAAATGATGTAACTGTGGCAGGTGATCCAACCGACATCTGCCGTACACCAGTACACATCGCCGCGCTCGTACTGGAACACGTTTTTAAAGCTGTAACCCGCGTACACCATGTAGCCGCCACAGGTATGTACCACGCCTTTTGGCTTGCCGGTAGATCCAGAAGTGTAGAGGATAAAGAGCAGGTCTTCTGCTTGCATCTCGGTAGCCGGGCAGTCTGTGCTGACGTCCTTAGAAACTTCGTCGTAGAACACGTCGCGTCCTTCGATCATCTCTACTTCGCGGTGATCGCGGCGTACCACCACCACGGTGTCTACGCTCGTACACTGCTCTAGTGCTGCGTCAACGGTGGTTTTTACAGGAAGGGCTTTTGCGCCGCGGTACATGCCGTCTGAAGTTAATACCGCAACACATGCGCTATCGTTGATGCGGTCTGCGAGTGCACTCGAAGAGAATCCAGCGAACACTACAGAGTGTACTGCGCCGATACGTGCACAGGCAAGTACTCCGATGGTGAGTTCTGGAACCATCGGCATGTAGATGGCCACACGGTCGCCTTTTTTCACGCCGCGAGCCTTCAATACGTTCGCAAAGCGACACACCTCGGCGTGCAATTCGCGGTAGGTCATGCGCACCTCTTGTTCTTTCGGGTCGTTCGGTTCCCACAGCAGTGCGATGTCGTCGCCGTGCTCTGGCAAATGACGGTCAAGACAATTTTCAGTGATGTTTAGGGTACCGCCGTCGAACCAGCGAATCTTCGGCTCGTCAAAGTTCCATTCGAGGGTCTTGTTCCACGGTTTTTGCCAGTGGAAATTTTGTGCGATGCCGTCCCAAAATGCACTCGGGTTATCGACCGAAGCTTGGTAGGCTTCTTGGTATTTTTCAAAGCTGTCTAAATTGTAAAAACTCATCATCTAGGTGTTTTTGTGTTATGTATGTTGTTGTAAAGTCTGTTCAATCTCTTGAAGAATGCTCGGGTCATCCACAGTACTCGGAACGGTATAGGCAGCCCCATCCGCTATGGCGCGCAAGGTTTTACGTAGAATTTTCCCAGAGCGGGTTTTGGGCAAGCGTTGCACGGGAACAATGTGTTTTACGCTAGCAATAGCGCCGATCTCTTTGCGAATGGCAGCCTTGAGGTTCGGGACCAATTCTGCCACCGGCTCATGATCGTTGTTCAACACCACGAGCGCCATCGGGACTTGGCCCTTGAGGTCACAGTGCACACCGAAACATGCACATTCTGCGATGTTTTTGTCGGCGGCAATCACTTCTTCCATTTCTGCGGTACTGAGGCGGTGGCCAGCGACATTGATCACGTCATCGACCCTTCCCGTGATAAAGACATAGCCGTCCTTATCGCGGTAGCCGCCATCGCCTGAGAAGTAGTAGCCTGGAATAGGGCTGAGGTAGCTCTTTTCGAAGCGTTCGCTGTCTTGCCATAAATCCGCTAAGGCGCCCGGAGGCAGCGGAAGTTGTACGCAAAACAGTCCTTCCTCTCCAGCAGCTGCAGGGGTTCCCTCGGCAGTGATGATTTGAACGTTATAGCCAGGTACGGGGAAATTTGCGGAACCCGGTTTTACGGGCATGTTTCCATAGCTTAGGCACTGGCCGAGCATGGGCCACCCGCTTTCGGTCTGCCACCAGTGGTCGATCACAGGCACACCCAGTTGTTTGGCGGTCCATTCGAGCGTATCGGCATCGCAGCGCTCACCGGCAAGGAATTGGGCACGGAAATGACTGAGGTCGTATTTTTTGATCAGATCACCGTTTGGATCTTCTTTTCGGATCGCACGAATCGCAGTAGGGGCAGTGAACATGGTGCTCACTTTGTGCTCCTCGATTACGCGCCAAAACGTCGAAGCATCGGGTGTTTTGATGGGCTTTCCTTCGAATAAAATGGTCGTACATCCGTAGATCAGCGGGGCGTACACGATGTAGCTGTGGCCCACGACCCAACCCACGTCAGAGGCCGCCCAGAAGACTTCTCCGGGCCTCATCCCGTACACGTGTTCCATGCTGTAGCGCAGGGCAACGGCATGACCGCCATTCTCGCGTACGATTCCCTTTGGCTTGCCGGTAGTGCCGGAGGTGTAGAGGATATAGAGCGGATCGTTGGAGCCCACCGGAACGGGCGGGATGTAGTAGCCTTGTTTACAAAAATCTTTCCAGCGCTCATCGCGCGGACCGATCGTGCACTGATCCGAAAGCTTGCGGTTGAATACCACGACTTTTTCGGGCGCATGTGCAGCGAGCTCCATGGCTTCATCGACCATGGGTTTGTAATGAATAATGCGGTTGACTTCGACGCCAGCATCTGCGGTAATGAGCAGTTTTGGCTTGGCATCATCGGTACGAATGGCCAATTCTTTCGGCGCAAACCCGCCGAACACGACACTGTGCACGGCGCCTAATCTCGCACAGGCCAGCATCGAGATGGCAGCTTGTGGAATCATGGGCATATAGATCAGTACCGTATCGCCTTTTTTCACACCCATCGCACGCATCCCCGCAGCAAGAGCACTGACTTCCGATAGGAGCTCGATGTAGGTGAAGGCGATCGTCACACCCGTTACGGGACTTTCATAGATCAGGGCGGTTTCACTCCCTCGTCCTGCGTCGATGTGCGCGTCCAAGCACAAGGCACTGGTGTTGAGTTCGCCGTCCGGGAACCATTTCGAGGCTCCGTTTGCTTTGCGCTCGAGTGCAATGTTCGGTGGGGTACTCCAAGCCAATCGCTGGGCTTGTTCCATCCAAAACGTTTCCGGATGTTGAATGCTCTGGTCAAAAGCAGCTGTGTAGGCGGTGTTCATGATGGTTCTAAGGTTGGTTTAGGCTGTGATAAGATTTAAAATTCGTGTGCTGAGTTCTTTGGTAGAGAACGGTTTTACGATGTAGTCGGTCGCGCCCAGTGCCATCCCTTTTTCGATGTCACTTTGCTTGCTTTTTGCGCTCAAGAAGACCACATGCGTTGCGGCCCAGTCTGGGGTGTTTTTGATCAGCTGGCAGATCTCATAACCGTCCACATCGGGCATGGTGATATCCAGTAGAACGAGGTTAAAACGCTTGTTTTCAAGCTGCTCTATCGCTTCAGTTCCGTTTCGTGCAATGCTCACGTCTAGTCCGTTCGAGCGCATCAAATACTCTAAACTCATGACGATGTTCGGTTCGTCGTCTACAATCAGAATGCTATTCATTAGTGTTAATTTTTGGTAGGGTGAATGAAAATGTAGTAGGTCCTTCTGGTGGGTTTTTGGCCAATTCTAGCTGACCCCCATGTGCTTTTATAATATTGTGGCTGATCGCCAACCCAAGCCCAGTTCCCAGTCGCTTTTTTACGGTCTGGTCCCGACTTTGATAAAACTTCTCGAACAAGTGCGGCACATCAGATTCAGGCACACCGGCCCCGTCGTCACTGAGCTCCAAGCACCACAATGCCTTGCCCTTATTCGAACACTCCTGCAATGCGATCTTGATCTGGTGGTCGGCATGTTTGATGGCGTTTGAAACCAAGTTGACCAGCACCTGCTGCATGCGGTCGCTGTCGCCATTCACTGTGGCGTGCTCTGGGCCAGAATAGCTGATCTGTACGCCCTCGTTCAGCGCAAGTGCCCAATGCGTTTCTAACACACGGTCGATCATTTCTTTCAGATTGAGCCGCTTTAAGCTGAGTTGCTGGTTGCCGCTCTCAAATTTTTCGATGTCGAGCACATTAGAGATCAGGTGGGTCAAACGCACCGATTCCTCGATGGTGGCGTCCAAAAAATTGGCGCGAACTTCCGCCGGCATCGCATCGCCTTCCTCTCGAATGATCTCAATCTGCGCACGAATCGCCGTTAAGGGGCTGCGCAGCTCATGCGTTACGGAATACAAAAAATCGTCCTTGATCGTACTGATGGTCTTAAGCTGGTCATTCGCCGTGGTCAATTCCTTCGTCAATCTCGCCAGTGCATCGCTTTTCTCCTGCAACTCCCGGTTCAATTTCTTCGTCTCCCGCGTCTCTTCCAAAATGTCCTGAATGTCAAAGGTATTGATCGTATCGCCCTCCATCTCCCTATTCAACACGATCCGTGCTGTGGCCGGTCCCATCATTTGGGTCAACAAGCGTTCCGCATAACTCACCACTTGGGCCGGCGCCTCTTTAAACGGTTCTGGCTTGATCCGATCGATCGTATAGCGCTTGTACAGCGTTTCATGCATCATGTTGTCCGGTAAAAAGCGCAGCAGCATTTTTTCCAAGCGCTCGAAGGTGATTTTTCCACTGGTCACCGGGCTACGATCGTAGTGCTGGCTCGGGATAGACATGATGTTGTAGAAAATCTCCGCTTGGCTTTTTTCCAGCGGATGTTGTGTGCTCATCAAACTCACACCAACCATCACAAGGCTGTTCATCGCTAGTGAAATGAAGGTAATATTGGCCATCGGTGACCAATTTTCAAACACTCCAAACAGTGCCAATTCCCCCGAGCGCTCGCCCAACCATTGCGGTACGCCAAAGGCCGTCAACCACAATCCAAACCCGACAAGCAATCCCAACAAAACGCCTAGGGAGGTACCGCGTCTCCAGAACAGTGCTCCCAAAAACCCCGGAGCGAGCTGCGCTATCCCAATAAAGGAAATCATTCCAATGCTCACCAGTGATTCCTGCTGCACGATGAAGGCATAATAGAAATACGCTATGGCAAAGATCAACACGAGTGCTAAGCGTTTGGTGATGATGGGGTTCAGATCGAATCTCGGCGTTCCGTCACGTTTGAGCGTTGCTGGAAGTAAAATATTGCTACTGACCATCGCCGAGAGCGCCGAAGCACTGACAATGATCATCGAGGTACACGCAGCGAGTCCACCTAGGAAAATGATTCCAGGTAAAAATTGGTATCCTTGCGCTAAGGCGAGGGACAGAAAGTGGTAATCCGGGTTCGTGTCACCTCCTAGCGAAAGGTTTCCCGCTAAGGCGATGGGAACCACCCAAAAGTTCATCAGTAGTAGAAAAAGAGGTACAATCCACAGCGCTTTTCGCAGATCGCGTTCGCTGCGGTTGGAGACGACAGCCATCTGGAATTGGCGCGGGAGTAAAAAGAAGGCAAATCCGCTCACGAGCATCATCAACCACCAGTCGTTCGGGTTTTGAATCACAAAAAGTTCCGACATGCCGGCGGCCTCAGCACGCTCGAACACTTGGCTACCGCCCTCGAAGTCTCCTTGGATGATTACCCAACCGCCTAGGAATGCGGCCAGTACTTTCACGATGCTTTCGAAGCCTATCGTAGCGATCAGTCCGTTGCGCTGGTTGGCATCAAACGAAAAATGAACGCCGTAGATCAGCGTAAATAACAGCAGTAGCCCCGTGGCGACGATGTCCAGATCGATGTAACTGGTTCGCGCATCGCTCAAAAGCACATTCGCACTCGAACTGATGGCTTTGATCTGCAAGGCGAGATAAGGGGTGATGGCCATCACGACCAACAGCGTCACCACCAAACCGAGCGACCAGCTCTTTCCATAGCGGGCCGTGATGAAATCTGAGAGTGAATTCAAATGTTGAGCCTTAGAAATGCGAACGACTTTTTTCATGACAAACCACCATACGGGAAGGAACAATACCGGTCCGATATAAATGGCGAGAAAGTCAAGTCCATTCGTTGCCGCACGGCCGATACTTCCGTAAAACGTCCATGCAGTCGCGTACACGCCGAGCCCCAAACCGTAGAAGTAACTGCTGTACTTCTCGATAAGTAGGCGTCCAAGGCCCTTCCCCCAGCGCGCTACTAAGAACAGTAGGCCGAGGTAACAGCTGGTGAGCGCTATGACACTGATCGCATTCATCGTTGCGCTTTTCTATAACGTGAGAAACTGAACGACAAAAGGATCACTAGGATCCAGCAGAGGAATAGAAAAAGTAAGGATACGGGGACTCCATGCCACAGCGTTCCTTTATTGTAAAGGCTGAGCACGGGCATGTTAAAGACCAGTGCAAGGACCGCTGTGAAAAAGATTCCTACGTAAATAATTCTACTCATCGGGGATAAGGATAAAAACCTCCCGAACACAGATGCTGCGTCCGGGAGGTAAGTTGCTTCACTTAAGGTGTAGCGGTTTAATGCGCTGAAGCTTCACCCGCTCCTGAAGGAATACGGATTGTTTCAACGAGTTCTTGAACGTCTTGTGGCGTTTCAGGTGTGAATTTGCTTACGGTGAAGGCAATCACGAAGTTTACAATCATACCGATCGTACCGAAACCTTCCGGCGAGATGCCGAACCACCAGTTGTCAGGACCTGAAGTAGCTTCATCACCGATCCAGTGCAGCTTAAAGCGTGCGATGTAGTAGATGGTGATTAATAGACCACTGATCATTCCTGAGATGGCACCTTCCTTGTTCATCTTCTTGGTGAAAATCCCCAATAGGATGGCCGGGAAGAACGATGCTGCTGCAAGTCCGAACGACAAGGCAACTACCGAGGCAACGAACCCTGGAGGGTTAATACCGAAGTACCCTGCAACAACTACTGCGATGATCGCAGCGATACGTGCCCACATTAGCTCTTGCTTGTCCGAGATATTCGGTGCGATCTGCTTTTTCAACAAATCATGCGATACGGAAGTAGAGATCACGAGCAATAAACCGGCGGCGGTAGAAAGGGCTGCAGCAAGACCACCAGCTCCGATCAGGGCAACTACCCAGTTTGGAAGGCCAGCGATTTCTGGATTTGCAAGTACCATGATGTCACGGTCTACCGTGAATTCGTTTTGCTCTGCGTCAGCTACGTATTGAACGATGCCGTCGCCGTTTTTATCTTCCCAAGCAAGTAGACCGGTTTCTTCCCAGTTGTCTACCCATTCTGGAAGCGACTCACGCGGCTGCTCAGAAATCGTTTCGATCAAGTTTACACGTGCAAATACAGCAACTGCAGGAGCAGTAGTGTAGAGAATCGCGATAAAGAGCAATGCCCAACCTGCAGACTTACGTGCGCCACTTACCTTAGGTGTGGTGAAGAAACGTACGATCACGTGCGGAAGACCTGCGGTACCGACCATGAGAGAGGCCGTGATGAAGAAGACATCGATCGTGGATTTACTTCCCGAAGTGTATTCGGAGAAGCCGAGTTCGCGATGGAGGCCGTCGAGCTTTTCAAGAATTGGCATGCCGTTATAGTCACCACCAAAACCAAGCTGAGGAATAGGATTTCCAGTCATTTGGATCGAGATGAAAATGGCCGGAACCATGAACGCGAAGATCAAGACACAGTACTGCGCCACCTGCGTGTAGGTAATCCCTTTCATACCACCGAGTACGGCGTAGAAAAATACAATCGCCATACCGATGTACACACCTGTATTGATGTCTACCTCTAAGAAGCGAGAGAATACAA
>ENA-OUOG01004930-OUOG01004930.1-marine-metagenome-genome-assembly--contig:-NODE-4930-length-11167-cov-4.701623_pt1 | contig 11167 bp, 13 predicted proteins | sample MGYA00248635_ERZ508505 | MGnify/ENA primary metagenome ERZ508505 (study PRJEB26176, sample SAMN06267871) | marine metagenome | isolation source: Saanich Inlet, British Columbia, Canada | place: Pacific...
AACCCTTGATCCAGTACCATCCCCGCAGCTTCTCGTTTGAACTCCCGGGAAAATGAACGTCGTTCCTTCATCTAGACAATCTCCACTAAGTGGTAATCTACCACTTAGTGGACTGTCCGGATTTAGTGACCCACTACACTTACAACGAACCCCCTTGAAGATCTAGCTTCATTTAAAATGTCAATTGGGCTATTTTTGTTGCAATATTGTTAATACTTAATCTATCTATCACTAGCCTCTCGAAGTTCGAAACAACTAAAGGTGATGGAGTTAAAATAATTCTCTTATCTGGCTACTAGGGATTCTTCGATATTTTCCCTAAAAGGTAACAAAAAATATGCAATATCCAGTAACAAAAGCAGTAATTCTGGCGGGCGGCTTTGGAACCCGGTTGGCAGAAGAGACTCATGTAAGACCAAAGCCTATGGTCGAAATAGGAGGCATGCCAATCCTCTGGCACATCATGAAACTTTATTCCGCACATGGAATAAACGAATTCATTGTTTGCTGCGGTTACAAATCGTATGTAATTAAGGAATATTTCGCCAATTACAGCCTCCACATGGCGGATGTTACGTTTGACATGAAAAACAATGAAATGAAAGTTCACGCACAGCGTGCAGAGCCCTGGACAGTAACGTTGGTCGACACGGGCCAAGATACTATGACTGGAGGCAGGCTAAAAAGGGTAGAGCAGTATTTGAAAGAAGATTCCGCCTTTTGCTTTACCTATGGCGATGGTCTTTCAGACGTTGATATAACGAGACTGATTGAATTCCACGGAAGTCATGGTTTACCCGCGACTGTAACAGCTGTGGCGGCACCAGGCCGGTTTGGTGCTTTGAACCTCGATGGTGAAATTGCTTGCGGATTCGCCGAAAAGCCAAAAGCAGGAGATGGGCTTATTAATGGTGGCTTTTTTGTTTTGAGTTCGGAGGTGTTTTCCATGCTTGACAGCGACGCTACCTCATTTGAAGGGGAGGTATTGCCGGCGTTGGCCGATGATCGTAAGCTCGCTGCTTACATCCACAACGGATTTTGGCAGCCCATGGACACGCTTCGCGATCACATATCGTTAAACAACCAATGGGACCGGGGGTTTGCACCATGGAAAGTTTGGAAACCTTGACAGCACGTGATTCAAAACCACAGCGGTAAATGCGCTAAAACTGGGGTTCATATAACTCTATGCAAACTATCCTTTTAACCGGTGGCACTGGTTTTGTCGGTGCGCAAGTTTACAAGGCATTACTTCGTGAAGGTGTCAAAGTCATATTGGTAGTTAGGTCAACGGAAAGGTCTAAATCAAGCAACTCTGATTTAATTAAGACTGTTTATTGTGGGGACTTGTTCGCAAAAGACATAGATTGGTGGCGAGAACTATGCTCGGGTGTAGACGTGATCATCCATTGTGCATGGTATGTCAACCCGGGAGACTATCTCGAATCGATCGAAAACATTAAATGCTTGCAGGGTTCTTTGAGTATGGCGCAAGGCGCTATCTTGGCCGGAGTAAAAAAAATCGTTGGTGTTGGCACGTGTCTGGAATACGATCAAGAAGGCGGATGGCTAAGCACTAAAACGCATTTGAAGCCCAACTCATTATACGCATCAACAAAGGTGTCGTTGTACTATGTGCTCCGTCGTTTGTTGCATCAAACATCGGTTGATTTTAGTTGGTGTCGCCTATTTTACTTATATGGCGAAAACGAAAATGAAACGAGACTTGCCGCGTACGTCAAATCCAAACTTGACAAAGGCGAAGTAGCTTATATAAACAGCGCAAATCAGGTTCTTGATTTCTTAGATGTAGCCGTTGCTGGTGGTGAAATCGCTCGAGTTGCGCTAGGCGGAGACAAAGGCGCTATCAATATTTGTTCTGGAGTTCCTGTAACTATAAGAGCATTTGTGGAAAAAATAGCCGATGATTACGGTCGGAGAGACCTCTTGGATTTTACTAAAGCCGCTATTACAAGTAGTCAAACTAAGTGCGTGGTTGGTGTCAAATAGGTCTCGCCAAGTCGTTTCAAGGTCTATAAGAAACTGCAATTAAAAGAAATTTTTTCGGTAACGCCTTTAATGAGAATGATGTACTACAGCGGAGCATTAACGCTAGTTTGACTAGTTAGATAGAAGGATATTGCGATGGATATGAAAATAGGTGCTTCGTACGAGCACGATCTGGAGGTTGCTGAAAAATTGTCACGACTCGCAGAGAGTAGGACTTTTACGGAACTTCAGCAAAATTTCCCCGCATACACTAGTCGAATGCTGATCACTAGATTTATCGCATATTATGAATTGTTTAAATTGATTCAGGACAAACCTGGCTGGATTGTTGAATGTGGGATTTACCGCGGCTTTAGTTTTTTCTCTCTCGGCAAATTTTTAGAAATATTTTGCATGGGTGATAAAACCCGAAAAATTCTCGGGTTTGATTCGTTTAAGGGCTTTTCAGATTTGGCACCAGAGGACGGGGGTGAAGTATTTTCTTCTAACCGCGTCAAAGGTGGTACTAATCCCTCAGCCTTTGAGAGTGATTTCTTCGAGTTATTAGAATGTAATAACCAAGATGCATTCGCGCCGTGGGTAAATAGGTTGGAGGTAGTAAAAGGAGATGTGCTTGAATCTATCCCGAAATATGTATCGCAGAACCCGGGATTGAGGATTTCGTTGCTGCATATCGATATCGATATATACGGGCCCGTTACGACAGCTTTAGAGCACTTGTATCCACTCGTAGTGCCTGGCGGTCTAGTTGTGTTGGACGAGTACGCTCATAAAGATTGGCCCGGCGAATCGAAAGCTCTGGAGGATTACTTTGAAAAAATGGGTTTGCAGTTTCCAGACCTGCGGACCTTTGGGTGGGTTGGCACTCCCACGACATACTTCTTTAAGAGATAGGCGTAGTAACAGTCAATGAAGGTTCTCAATGTGACTGTTCATCGCGGAGGCGGTTTGGGTGCTGCAATAAGCTCGTATATCCTTGAATCGCGATTTGAACACACTGTTTTAGAGCTAGAGGAATCTTTAAGGCCAAATGACGATCTTGGTAGTAAGGTTATAACTTACGATTCTTCATCAGAGCTTCTTGAAATAGCTAAACGCTACGACATCGTTCTTGTTCATTATTACGCTCATCCTTTGACTTCGCGTGCGATATTTCGACTTAGCCAGCTTCCCCTTGACGTTAAAGTCGTAGCATGGTGTCACAACAATGGTCTTACTGACAGGCAACCTTTACCCCAGCGTTTAAATGATTTGGTTGACTTAGTTATTCTTTCGGGATGTGAACATAAATACTTCAAGGGTGCTGAAATTATCAGACCATTACCTAAATTGAAGAATTATTCGACACTTCTCGAACAGCTAACCTCATCTAGCCAACCAGAACCTTTGAGTTTTAGATACATTGGTAGTCTGGATGAGTCAAAAATATGTACTTCAGCATCTGAATGGTTTGATTATTTACAAAGCAAGGGCTCTTTTAGTGTTTACACTTTGGATGGTGCCGCCAAATTTAGCCGTTTCCAAACCTTCAGGGGAATAACTGATCGTAAGGTGCTTTACGATCGGAGATTTTGTGCTCTGTATCCTTTGAGAGGCAACCACTATGGGTGTGGCGAGTTGGCAATACAAGAATTATTGATGCTTGGGTTTCCGGTGGTACTGAAAAGGAATAAGGTCGAACTAGACATCACACAAAATTTGTCCGGCGTTATGTTTTTTCACTCGCTAGATGCCTTGATAGCTATTTACAGCAACTTAATGTTAGCGTGGCCGGATCTGGTGGCAAGCTGGCGTACTCGAGCAGTCGTTAATTGCGATGTGATTAAGAAGCGCAAACCTTACCAAACCCTAGATGACTCTCTCGAAAAGGTTCGCTCGAAGATGTCAGTACGTGAGTCGATCGACATAAGCTATGACGCTAAAGATTTGTTGAAATTTGCTTACGATGCAAATGATGATGAAACTTTGAAAAGCAGGCTTTGCTCATGGGCAGAAGTGGGGAGTGCTAGTAGCCCACACAAAGGATCGCCCTCACAATTTGTTGCTTATTTTCCTGAATTAGCTCCGATAATTAGGTTCTACACAAAATGAGATTTCAAAAGGAAAACTCATTAGGAGGGAGTCCTGTGAATGGTGGGTGCTTCACTGATACATCCAATTACTGTCAACTCGGCTGTATTATGGACGGCAAAAGCCGTCCGGTTGACGCATTGTCTGTTGTCAGATTCTGGGAAGATTAGTCATGGCAGCTGAGGTATGGTTATCAGGATCGTCGGGGTTCATTGGCTCTTACCTAATGTTGAAGTTAAGAGATCTAGGCATTTCACATTTATGTGTATCTAACTCGAGGACATGTGCGCAACAAGCACAGTTTGTTGATTTTTCTTGTGAGACGTCGATCAAACGGCTCTTAGGCCGATTTGGAGTTCCGGAGACGTTCATTCATCTAGGGTGGGGAGGCTAAACAATCTTTCTGACCCTTGTCACATTGAGGAAAACCTAAATGCCGGTCAAACTTTGATCAGAACTCTCTATGATTCAGGAGTGAAGCGCTTTGTGTTGGCTGGATCTTCGGCTGAATATGGTGCGGACCCAGTTTTGAGGACACTGGATCGTGACCAATAGCAATTCATTTTGACTTCCTTTACCATTTAAGGCCTTGATGTCTTGCCCACTTGGATCTACCAAAAGATGAACCCGAAATGACTCCCAGGTTTTGGGCTAATAAATCTGTACTGATTACAGGCCACACCGGCTTCAAAGGCGGATGGCTTTCCCTTTGGCTAACCGAACTCGGAGCAAAAGTGCACGGATACGCACTGGCACCTTCTGTGCCCAGTTTTTTCAATTCAACTGATCTGGAGACGCGATTAAGCAGCTCGGTTATTGGCGACATCCTGGACTTAGATCGCTTAACAAATGCATTTCGGCAGGCTAGTCCTGACATTGTTATCCACATGGCTGCACAATCCCTTGTCAGAGATTCTTATGCTGAGCCAATACGCACTTATGCGACTAATGTGATGGGGACTGTCAATGTGCTTGAAGCATCTAGGCGCACTAACACGGTTAGATCGATCATTAACGTAACCACTGACAAATGCTACGAAAACCGAGAGTGGCCATGGCCTTACAGAGAAAACGATGCACTTGGCGGATTTGATCCCTATTCTAGCAGTAAAACTTGCTCAGAAATCGTAGCATCAGCGTATCGAAGCTCCTTTCTCGCTAGTGAAAACATAAATTTAGCATGCGTTAGAGCTGGCAATGTTATCGGTGGTGGGGACTGGGCAGATAACCGCTTAATACCAGACTTTTTCCGCGCTGTGGCAGCGTCCGAAGCATTAGTCATTCGAAATCCTCGAGCCGTAAGACCTTGGCAACATGTATTAGAACCGCTAGCGGGTTATTTAACGGTCGCTGAGCGCTTGTTCACGGATGGTGCTAAGTTTGCTACAGCATTCAATTTTGGACCTGAGCACAGCGATGCATGCTCCGTGGGAGATCTTGCTACTCTGTTGTGCAGAAAAACTCCTGGGGCTCGTTGGGAGCACGACAAATCACTGCAACCTCACGAAGCCCAACTTCTGCGACTTGACAGCTCAAAAGCTAAAATCGAACTAAGCTGGAAGCCTAAATGGTCGCTGGAAATAGCTTTAGATAAGACTGTTGACTGGTACGTTGGATGGCACACAAGGCGATCCACACTCGATATATCGCTTAGCCAAATTCGAGAGTATCAAATTTCATGAAGCACTTAATGACTCTAGCGACTTCATTAGAAGGGTTGCATTTGATAAAGCGAAATTCGATCGCTGATTCTCGCGGAAGCTTTGAGAGGATGTTTTGCCAGGATGAGTTGAATTCATTTTTGCATAGCAAAACTATTCAACAAGTTAACAGATCATTTACCGTGCTCGAAGGAACAGTTAGAGGCATGCATTTCCAACACCCCCCGCACTCCGAGACGAAAATCGTATCATGTCTGAAGGGAAGAGTATGGGACGTAGCTATCGACTTACGCAGGGGTTCACCAACTTTCTTGCAATGGCATGGAGAGGTGCTCGATGAGAAAAACTGTAGATCCATTATAATTCCTGAGGGTTTTGCTCATGGGTTCCAAACCCTAGAAGCGAACTGTGTGATGCTGTACTTCCATACCGCAGTTTATGAGACTGCATCAGAGAGCGCTATTAACGCTCTGGATCCGCGAATAGGAATCGAATGGCCCAAACAAATTGCTGAAAGATCCGAGCGGGATATGAATCACCCAATGCTTCCGAAAGACTTTTCGGGGATCGTTTTGTGAATTGTAGACACTGCAGTTACCCGCTTGAACACACATTTTTAGATTTGGGAACAGCGCCTCCGTCTAACGCATATCTATCCGCAGAACAACTAAACCATCCCGAAATATATCTTCCGCTAAAAGTGCTTGTATGCAAACACTGCTGGTTAGTTCAGACTCAAGATTATTCAAATGCTGATGATTTATTCACTTCGGATTACGCCTATTTTTCAAGCACATCAACGAGCTGGTTAAAGCATGCTGAAATTTATTGCGACAGAATGATTTCAGAACTCAATCTAGGCCCTGAGACCCTAGTATTGGAAATTGCATGTAATGATGGCTATTTACTCAAAAACTTCGTCACTAAAAATATCCCTTGCTTCGGAGTAGAGCCGACAGAGAGTACAGCCCAAAGCGCAAAGAAATTGGGAATCTCTGTCATACAAGAATTCTTCAGTAAAAGATTGGGCAGAAGGTTGGCTGAGCAAGGACAGCTATGCGACTTGATCATTGGGAACAATGTCTATGCCCATGTCCCCGAGATAAACGACTTTACAGCTGGCTTAAAGCTGGCGCTGAAAAAAAACGGAGTGATCACTCTAGAGTTCCCTCACCTGATGCGTCTCATTGCGGGCTCTCAATTTGATACGATTTACCATGAACATTTTTCTTACCTTTCCCTCAACGTGGTCTATCAGATATTTGCAAATCATGGCTTACGAATTTGGGACGTAGAAGAACTTGCGACACACGGTGGTAGTCTCCGCATTTATGCATGTCATGATGATGATGCGAGGCCGACAGAAACTTCTGTGCAAAATATTCTTTCGAAAGAGCTGGCATTTGGCCTTTGCAAGATAGGCACGTATATAAAATTTCAACAAACTGTAGAGAGCATCAAAAATCAACTTTTAGAATTTTTAATCGAAAACAAATCTGCCGGCGTAAAAATCGTAGCATATGGTGCGGCTGCAAAAGGAAATACGCTCTTAAATTTTGCGGGCATCCATGCTGATTTGTTACCTGTAGTTGTTGATGCTTCGAAACATAAGCAAAACAAATATTTACCGGGTAGCAGGATCCCAATACAGGATCCCAGTATTTTAACGAAAATCAAGCCTCAGATCGTTCTGATTTTGCCATGGAATATCAAAACCGAAATCATAAAAGGCCATGGATACATAGCATCCTGGGGTGGGCGTTTTTTAACCCTACAAGACATTGTTAAGCCTAACTGAAATGCGCCAATTTAACGTCAAAGTTAGTTGATTCTTTTCAGAAATCCATCTGGCGAACTCGTAATGAGGAGCCGATCTTCGACATCTTTATCTACCTCAAACCCGAAATGCGACTCAAGGTAAGCGTTTACGGCTGTTTTCGGATTATTATCAACTCCCCAAGGACGATCACGTGAAAACTCATCCGGGATCTCGGCAATATTTGTATCAAAAATCACGCAGTAACATCCTTTGGAAGTTAATTCAGCATACGCCTCTAGCTCAGCCAATACATGTTTATGAGTATGATTTGAGTCCAGACAAATCATTATACGCTCAAAGCCAGCTGCAAAATGTTTCACCTGCTCAATTACATTTTCCGAAACGCTAGACCCTTGAATTAATTCGATTCGGGTAGACAGCGGATGCTCCTGAATCAAACGGCGATTATGAGAGCGAATGTCAATATCTATGCCTAGAACCTTCCGTTTTGGTTTGCGAGGATCAACTACAACCCCTTCAGTCGCAGCATCACACATGTCCAACACAGCAAGCATCGTTGCACTACAAATTAGCGATCCCCCATGAGCAATGCCTGTTTCAATAATAAGATCAGGTTTCGTAGTCCAAATGATTTCCTGAATCGCCAGTATGTCTTGTGGCTGCTGTATTATTGGAATCCCTAGGAAATTAAATAAATACCCATAGTCAATCTTGGATGATTCAAGTAAGAACTCGCGAGACACCCGTTTTAGTCTCTCGGAGGCGCGTATTTTCTCCAAAGCACGCTTCCGTCTATTTATCAAATCTTGGTCCATTAAAATCTATCCTTATTCCCATAAAACAATGGATTACCTAATGTTAATCAATTTTAAAGTCTTGGGGCATTAAAAAATCCCTCAAAAAGTGGACCACTTGTCCAGCATGCCGGTGGATTATACTCGCTCCCGCGCTGTCGAATCGTAGTTTCCCCATTTTTAATCGGGATTTATCTTAGAGACTAAGCCACTTTATCCAACGGCAATCTCGGTGGCACTCGACCAATTGCACTGTTGGGCTGTTCATTGTTACACCGTCACAACCACTTAGTCTCTCGCTGCTTTAGAGTTCCCAGACTTTAATGGACACTTCATTAGGCCTTCTCAGCAGCGGCCTCAAATTCATCCGGGCTAACCCCGTCAAGATGTTGATGTCGACGAACTGGATTATAAAACAGGTCGATGTAGTTTGAGATATCCGCGATCGCAATTTTGCGATTCTTGTAGATGCGTTTTTTAATCCGTTCTTTTTTAAGACTACTGAAGAAGGACTCTACGACTGCATCGCCCATCGCTTATGACCTGAGTCGTTATAGGCCTCCTTTTTCATGTAGAGTCTGATCGCGATGGTAAGGACGCATGAATAAGCAATGTACTCAAGGATAGATCATCCAGATGCTAAAGGAGTATGAGACCCCAGCACAACTTACGATTATTGAGAGCTTCAACGGCTGAACTTAGTCTGGGTCAAGTTTTATTTGAGTGGGGAATTTATCGAAATCTTTGTTGATACGCCTTTAGCTGTTTCTGAAGAACGTGATCCAAAAGGTCTTTATCGAAAAGCACGGCGTGGAGAGATTCTGAATTTCACAGGAATTGGCAGCCCATACGAAGAGCCAACTGAACCAGACATCCGAGTCGATACCACAACCCACTCAGTCGAAGAGATCATCACGCGAATCCTTAACGCGATTGATTTCCGATGAGTAACGTTGCCAAAACAGTCTTGGATTGCTGGAGGGGTTGAGGTCAAGACTACCAGTCTAACATGAATGGGGTTCGGATCGTCTCCAGCAAAAGTTGGCTGCTTGAGCGACATTGATGGCGGAAACGCGATCAAAAATTGGATGAAAGTTGGAGCTCACTAAGAGATTCGCTGTTCTTTGGAATCATATAGTCAGTGGCGTTCCTAATTTTAAAGTATCTTCAGAATATCGTCAGGATTAAGGACATCACTAGTTGAGTCGAGTAACAAAAAATCCCGCAGTCCAGTTTCTCCCGAAAAGTTTAGAACGAGAGAATTTTCGGTTGAAAGACCAGGTTTCGCTGAAACTACCTCGACATCACTGTTGTTGGTCAAGAAATCTTGAACAGCCGGATCAACAGTGCCCAAAACTATAATTTTATTTTTATTGGACATCCATTGCAGATTCTTGGTCAATAAAAACAGAACAGCTTTCATTTTTAGGCTTTGCAATGAGATTCCAGTGCCAACCTTTGTCAATACCTCCTTATCACCTAGAGCCACGATTCGCATAGCCAAAAGATAATTTTCATAGTCGGTGAGGGATTTCCTTCCAATGCTTAATCGAAGCGCCAAAATAAGGCGCTCAAGAACAAATTGATCAATTAAAAGCAAAAACCCGTATAAATCTTCTTGCTCGATGTCATCAATTCTTGCCAACAAATGTTCCAACCCACCTCGATAGCAATCCCAGTTGGATAGCGCCATGTCGTGGCCTGCATTTTGATGGAGCTCGTCTTCGAAATAAGATATCGATTGAAAATAAAAGCTCTTGGAATAGAAAACAACATTCGTAATTGCTAACCAATTGGAGCAATCTAAGTAGTGGAAAAATGATATGGGCGACGACGAAGCCACTCGATATTTCAGAAGCGACGTTCTTAATAGAAATATTTCAGTAAAAAAGTAATGCTTCAAGATAGTGAGTAACGCTAAGCGAAAATTTTGTCGCTCCAAAAACAGGTTTTCTGTAATTGGTCGATTGCTTTCTTGAGCCGTTGATTTATCTCGTAACTCGATAGATTTCCACGGCGCAAACAGGATACCAACCTCGGGATGCTCATTTAACAAATGCGCAGCTTCTACAAGGGCTTCTATGTCTAAAAAATCGTCGTCGGCAAGATAAAGAGCAAATTCTCCTGTTGACAAATTCAGCGCAGAGGCAAGATTAGCCGCTGGGTCGATGGGTCTCTCATGCCTGAGATAGTTGATATTCAACCGATCCTTCCAAGTAGATACGATTTCACTAGTGTGATCGTCAGAGCAATTATCCGAAATATTGACCTCGAAACTAACAGACGCTTTCGAAATTTGATCGAATAAATCTGGTAGGAGGTACTCCAAATATCTCGCGCGATTGTATGTGGGAATGCAAATGGAGATCTTCATTGAGTTTCTCGTTCTGCGTTCTTTTAATGCTCAGAGCCTACACCAATGCCTTTTCAAATTCGCCCTGCCGAAAGTTCCTGCAGTTTCGATAACCAGTTTAAAGACTGGTCCCGATGCATGCTTGGCGTGTGGTCTGATTTGCCGACAAATCAATTGCTTGGGCTAAGGCGCTGTGTGTTCCATAAGGCGCTAATATTTCAAACTATATGCGGAGAGTCACAAAGAATTCACTTACAACGCAGAAGTCCTTCATGTTGAGAGATGCTGAATATATCGGTACATGGTATCGATCTTAGACCAGCGCCCTTTGGTCAATAGTTGGGGGATTGTCGCTCCGGAAAGAGCCAAATCTTGTGCCGCTCCAACACGCATCGAATGCCCCCTGATCTTCAGTACCTCCTCATCACCCAATCCCGCGCGCTTCGCGAGACGCTTATAGATCCGATTGACCTGCCCGCTGTTGATCCCATCGAGTAAC
>ENA-OUOG01004931-OUOG01004931.1-marine-metagenome-genome-assembly--contig:-NODE-4931-length-11164-cov-5.547849_pt1 | contig 11164 bp, 10 predicted proteins | sample MGYA00248635_ERZ508505 | MGnify/ENA primary metagenome ERZ508505 (study PRJEB26176, sample SAMN06267871) | marine metagenome | isolation source: Saanich Inlet, British Columbia, Canada | place: Pacific...
ATCGCGAAAACCGCTGCGACAATGGCCAAGACGAATTTCACTTTCTTGGCCGAGGGCGGATTTCTTGCCCATCCCACGGCCCGCAGCAGCCAGATATTCATGATGCGCCCTCGACGGTCACGGGTGGTTCAGGTGAACACCACTTTTCCAATATAGGGAAGGTTGCGGTTGCGCTGCGCATAGTCAATCCCATAGCCCACAACAAATTCATCGGGAATTTCGAACCCCGTCCAAGTGGCCTTGATGTCCACCTCGCGCCGTGTTGGTTTATCGAGCAGGGCAATCGTGTTGAGTTTACGCGGAGCGCGGCTTTCCAAGAGATGCAGAACATGGGTCAGCGTGTGGCCTGTATCGACGATATCCTCCACAACCAGCACATCGCGCCCGCCGATCTCGCCGCGCAAATCCTTGAGGATGCGCACTTCGCGTGAGCTTTCGGTGCTGTCACCATAGGAGGAGGCCTCTAGGAAATCGACCTCCACGGGCAGATCCAATTCGCGTACCAAATCGGCGATAAAGACAAATGATCCGCGCAAAAGGCCCACAACGACCAGCTTGTCGGTATCGGCATAGGCGGCCTCGATCTGGCGGGCCAGCTCCTCGATACGCGCGGCAATTGTCTTGGCCGATATCATCGTATCGACACGGTAGTCAGGCTGCGCCATGGTGTCCTGCCTTTTTAACCTTGAATTCCAGCGCCGTTTTTAAGACATCAAGGGGAGTTGCGAAAGACGAAAGAGCCTCATGCCCGCGCATTCCGAGACACGAAACCTGCCTTTTACGGCTGATCAGATGTATGCGCTGGTGGGGGATGTGGCCAATTACCCCGAATTCATCCCTTGGACGACGGCGGCCCGTATCCGCTCGGTGACCGATAAGGGGGATCACCGCGAGATGCTGGCCGATCTGGTTGTTGGCTTCAAAATGTTCCGCGAACGCTTTGGCAGCCGTGTGGTTCTATGGGATGAGAAAAAGAAGATCGATACCGAATATATCGATGGTCCCTTCAAGCATATGATCTCGCATTGGCAATTCCGTGACCTCGAGGAGGGCGGATGCGAAGTGGCGTTTGATGTAGATTTTGAATTCAAAAACAAACTGTTGCAGGGTGCAGCTGGTGTGTTTTTCTCCGAGGCCATGACACGGATCGTGCGTGCTTTTGAGGCCCGAGCCGAGGCGCTTTACGCAAACGCCTGAGCCGCGTGATGCGCGGCCCCCGAATTGGGCGCCGCGCTTTTGTTACTTATGACGAGATATCATAGGCCCGTTCGCCGTGAACGGTCAGATCGAGACCGCTGGTCTCGGTGTCTTCATCGACACGAAGTGGTGTCACCAAGCCAACGAGTTTGACCAAGGCAACCGTCACCACGATGGTATAGATGCCGACGATGACCAGACCGCCAAGCTGTGCCGCCCATGCGCCCTGTCCGAAGACCGCAATCATGAGCGTGCCGAAGATACCGCCGACGCCGTGGACGGCGAAGACATCCAATGTGTCGTCGATCTTGGCTTTGTTGCGGATCAGGTTGACCGCCTCTTGGCACAAGATACCTGCGACAGACCCGATGATCAAAGCCTCAACGGGGCCCACAAAACCCGATGCGGGCGTGATGGAGGCCAGACCCGCGATGGTGCCTGTCACGACACCCACAAGCGAGGTCTTGCCGTATTTGATGCGCTCCCAAAGGCCCCAGGTCAGCGAAGCTGCCGCAGCCGAGATATGGGTGACCGTCAGCGCCATGGCTGCACCGCCATCCGCGGCCAGTTGTGAGCCGCCATTGAAGCCGAACCAGCCAACCCAAAGCATCGCCGCACCAACCATGACCATTCCAGGGTTATGGGGAGGTGTGGTGTGGTTTTTGCGTTGACCAAGGAAGATGGCGATCACGAGGGCCGCAAGGCCTGCGGTTTCATGCACCACGATGCCGCCTGCGAAATCACGCACGCCGATCTCGCCCAGAATGCCGCCATCCGACAACATGCCGCCGCCCCAGATCCAGTGAACCACTGGCGCGTAGCACAGCAACATCCAAAGGCTGGAGAACAGAAGCACAAAGCCAAAGCCGATCCGTTCAACATAAGCGCCCACAATCAGCGCTGGTGTGATGATCGCGAAGGTCATCTGGAAGGCAAAGAACAAAACCTCGGGCAGGGTGCCCGACAGGCTCTCGGCCGTCACACCATTAAGGAACATGCGATCAAGCCCGCCCCAAAGGCCAGACTCGCCCGGTCCAAATGCGATCGAATAGCCGACCACGAGCCAAAGCACGCTCATAAGACATGCGATCATGTAGCAATGCATGAACACGCTCAACACATTGCGCGCGCGCACCAGCCCGCCGTAAAACAGCGCCAGTCCCGGCAGCGTCATGAACAGAACCAGCGCCGTCGCGACGATGATCCATGCGGTATCTGCTCCATTCATAATATAAATCCCTTCCCGAATTTGCGTTTCGCGAGAGGGGAAAGCGTGAGCGGACTGCGGAAAAAAGAGGCATGCGCCATTTTTTGCGTCTAAACCGTAGTCATTTTGTTAATTGCCGCATTTTAGGGCGGTCATTTTTACAAAGGTCTAAAAATTAGGCAGAAAGAAAAGCGGCTTGATGGAGCAGGGCCAGCGCCTGTTTCACGGTGGCCTGACGCACTTGGGCGCGTCCGATGGCCCCGAATTCTACGGTCAGGCTGTCGCAGTTTTCGGCGGTGGACAGGCCGAAACATACACGGCCCTCAGGCTTATGATCCGACCCTCCCGGCCCTGCAATGCCAGTGACGGCCACCGCGATATCGACGCCTGCGCGCAGCCTTGCGCCTTCGGCCATCTCGCGCGCGACCTCTTCGGACACCGCCCCGAACCCCTCAAGGGTCGCGGGTTGCACCCCCAGCATCTGGGTCTTGGCGCGATTGGAATAGGTGACAAATCCGCGATCAAAAACCGCAGACGAGCCCGCAACTTCCGTGATGGCCCCCGCGATCAAGCCGCCTGTGCAGGACTCGGCGGTGCTGACGCACCATTCCCGCCGCTTGAGCGCCTCAATAACGCGGGCGGCCTCCATCAGATTAGCCAGATATGAGCAATCGCGGCCAGAAGGATGACCACAACGGCGGCCATCACACCCGCGACGACATCATCGAGCATCACAGCCATAGCGCCTTCGCGCCTGTCGGCCCATTTCACAGGACCGGGCTTCCAGATGTCAAAGAGGCGGAAGGCCAGAAACGCCGTCACAATTCCGGGCCAAAGCGCCAAGAGATCGGCGCCCGCAAAGACCGCACCGTATGACACAGGCAAAAGCGCAATCCATTGGCCAGCGACCTCATCAATCACGATCTCGGCAGGGTCATCCTCGACCCCATCCAGCAAGGCCTGCATCACCGCCCAAAGGCCAATGAAAAACACGGCGACAGTGGCCACAAGCAGCAGCCAGAACCCTCCGATATAATGCAGCGCAATGGCGGGGGGCAGGGCCGCGAGGCTGCCCCAAGTGCCAGGTGCGGGCTTGAGATGGCCCACGCGGAAGACGGTTGTGATATTCTGGATCATGTTTTCACCAATGTGACAGTCGCCAATGCGGCGATCCCTTCTTTGCGGCCCGTAAAGCCGAGACGTTCCGTTGTTGTGGCCTTGACCGAGACCCGCCCCAGATCAATGCGCAGCAATTGGGCCACCCGCGCGCGCATGGCGGCGGCATTGGGGCCGATCTTGGGTTCTTCGCACATCAAGGTCAGGTCGGCATGCGTGATGGCAAAGCCTTTGCTGGCCGCCAAATCAACGGCATGGGTCAAGAAAATATGGCTCTCGGCACCTTTCCATTGTGGGTCTGAGGGTGGAAAATGGGTTCCTATATCCCCCTCGGCCAAAGCGCCGTAGATGGCGTCGGTCAGCGTGTGCAGGCCCACATCGGCATCCGAATGCCCCTTTAATCCGCGCTCATGCGGAATGGCCACACCGCAGAGCATGACGTGATCGCCCTCTCCAAAGGCATGCACGTCAAAGCCGTTGCCTGTGCGTATATCCATCGAATTCTCCAAAAACAGAGCCGCCCGCGCGAAATCCTCGCGGCGGGTGATTTTCAAATTGGCCTCATCGCCTTGGGTGATGGCCACCCGCAAGCCCGCCGCGCGCGCAACCTCGACATCATCGGCGGCATCGCCCGAATGGGCCTCATGGGCGGCGCGAATGGCGCTCAGGTGAAAGCCCTGCGGGGTTTGCGCCCGCCACAAGCCGTCGCGATCCGCCGTTCCTGTGACGATGTCTTCGCCGCGCCAAAGGGCATCGGTGACCTTCAGGGCAGGGGCCGCGCCATCATGATCGGCCAGCGCGGTGATAACGCCGTGAACAACCGCCCGAGTGACCAAAGGGCGCGCCGCATCATGGATCAACACCAAATCAACCCCCGCCTCCAAAGCCTTCAATCCGTTTTTGACCGATGCCGCGCGGCTATTGCCACCTTCCACTGCACTCAGGTCCGCGCGTGTTTCGGGGCGGGCCTGTTCAAAGAGCGAGGAATCGTCTGGATGAATGACGGTGACGATCTGCGCCAAATCCACGGCCTGATCCAAGGCTGCAATCGTGCGGGCAATGACGGGGACCCCCGCTAAATCATTGTATTGCTTTGGAATTGCGCCACCAACCCGCGTGCCACGCCCCCCTGCGACAACAATCGCAGCGATGCTTGGCTTGGGGGAGGCTTTGGGCAATTCACTCATGCTGTGGTGATAGGGCGAAAGCGCAGATCACACAATCACCGCTAGGGTTTTGCCTAAAAATTAAGCACAACGCCCCAAATTTGCGCAACTATACGTGAAATCCTTTGAAAATTGAGCAAGCTGCTTTGAAACTTTCTGCAAGAGCCGATAGGCGATAGGGAACTGCACAAGGAATGAGCATTTGTCGATTTTGCTCGCAAGCCAACATCTCACACCGCCCGTCCTTCTTGCGCCCCTCGCAGGGATCACGGATTTGCCGTTCCGCCGTCTGGTCGCGCGTTTCGGGGCTGGTTTGGTCGTGTCCGAAATGGTCGCGAGCCAAGAGATGGTGCAGGCCAAACCCTCCGTGCGGGCTAAGGCTGAGCTGGGGTTTGGTGTTGAAAACACCTCCGTCCAGCTTGCAGGGCGCGATCCCTATTGGATGGCCGAGGCGGCCCGTCTGCTTCAAGATCAAGGCGCAAAGATCATCGATATCAATATGGGCTGCCCCGCCAAGAAGGTCGTCTCGACCAGCGGGGCGGGGGCTTGTGGCTCGGCCTTGATGAAAACGCCCGATCTCGCGCTTGAATTGATCGAAGCTGTTGTCAGCGCGGTATCCCTGCCTGTCACTCTGAAGACGCGGCTTGGCTGGGATGATCAGTGTTTGAACGCGCCCGAGATTGCGCGCGCGGCCCAAGATGTGGGCATTCAGATGGTCACCATCCATGGGCGCACACGCTGTCAGTTCTACAAGGGTCGCGCGGATTGGTCGGCCATTGCCGCTGTCAAACAGGCCGTGTCGATCCCCGTGATCGCCAATGGCGATATCATTGATAGTGCCACCGCCAAAGCAGCGCTTGAGGCCTCTGGCGCGGATGGTGTGATGGTGGGGCGCGGCGCGCAGGGGCAGCCTTGGGCCTTGGCGCAAATCGCGCATGACGTATTTGGCACCCCAGCCCCCGATATCCCGCATGGCCCCGATCTGGTCGAGATGGTGGCAGGGCATTACGAGGATATCTTGGCGTTCTACGGGGCACCCCTTGGCCTCAAGGTCGCGCGCAAACATCTGGGCTGGTATATGGATTTTGCCCAGACCCCACCCGATCTGCGCCGCACAATCCTGACCGCGAAAAACCCAGCCGAGGTGCAGGCAGTTTTGCCCGACGCGCTTGGCCCCCATAAAGCGGAGATCGCGGCATGAGCGATTTGACCCAGACCCTATGGCAATCCCTGCCGATCCCCGCGCTGATCCTTGATGGGGAGGATTGCATCGCTTTGGTCAATCCACCCGCCGAAGATTTCCTCAATGCCTCCGAGCGCAGCTTGATCAAAGCCCCCGTTTGGGACCGAATTTTCGTCGATGCCCCGTTGGAAGACGCGCTGAACCGTGTCCGCACAGGGCAGTCGGTTTTGATGGTCAATGGGGTGGATGTGGGCACGGGAAACAAAAAGCCCGTCAAATGCGATGTGCAGCTTTCACCGCTGGCAGGCCAGCCTGATCACGTGCTTTTGGTGTTTGAAAGCCGCGAGTTTGCAGGCAGGCTTGATCGCGCGCTCTCGTCGAAATCGGCGGCCAAATCCGCGATCGGCATGGCCGAGATGCTGGCCCATGAGATCAAGAACCCCTTGGCGGGCATCACGGGGGCCGCGCAGTTGATCTCCATGAGCCTCAGCGGAGAAGACCTTGAATTAACTGATCTTATCGTGGCCGAGACACGTCGCATCGTGAAGCTGCTGGATCAGGTGGAAGAGTTCGGCAATGTCCGCCCGCCCGAGTGCCGTTCGGTCAATATTCACGACATCCTTGATCGTGCGCGCAAGTCGGCCATGGTCAGCTATGCGGCCAATATGCGCCTTGTTGATCAATATGATCCCTCGCTGCCACCAACTTGGGGCGACCCCGATCAATTGCTGCAGGTGTTCATGAACCTCATCAAGAATGCCTCCGAGGCAGGGCATTCGGGTGGCACTATCACTATTCGAACATTCTATGAGGCGGGCTTTCGGGTGCGTCGCAAGGATGGGACGGGCGCGATTGTGCCCCTTCAGATCGAGATCATCGATGACGGCCCCGGCATTCCCCATGACATGCAGCAAGATATTTTCGAGCCATTCGTGTCAGGCCGTGAAAACGGAACGGGGCTTGGGTTGGCCTTGGTTTCCAAAATTATCTCGGACCATGACGGCTTGATGACGCTTGATAGCGTTCCTGGCCGCACGGTGTTCCGGATTTCCCTTCCCGTTGCCCCGAAACAGGCAGCCCAATAATGAACGCAGGAGTTGTATAGATGGACGGCACCGTACTTGTCGCAGATGACGACCGCACGATCCGCACGGTTCTGACCCAAGCTTTGACGCGGGCTGGCTGTAAGGTGCATGCCACCTCCAGCTTGATGACGCTGATGCGGTGGGTGGATGAGGGCAAGGGCGATCTGGTGATCTCGGATGTGGTCATGCCTGATGGCAATGGTCTCGATACCCTGCCGCAAATCACCGAGAAAAGGCCGGGTCTGCCCGTGATCATCATCTCGGCCCAGAACACGATCATGACGGCCATTCAGGCCACCGAAAAAGATGCCTATGATTACCTGCCCAAACCCTTTGATCTGCCTGATCTGATGAAACGGGCGGCGCGGGCCTTGGATGTCAAACGCCGCGCGACACCTGCGGTGAAGGCCGCCGACCAGCCCATGGGCACGCAGGATGATCTGCCACTTGTGGGGCGCACGGCCGCGATGCAGGCGCTTTATCGATTGGTCGCAAGGGTGATGAACACGGACATCCCCGTTTTGATCTCGGGCGAGAGCGGCACAGGCAAAAGCCTTATTGCCCGCGCGATCCATGATTTCAGCGACCGCCGCACATCGCCCTTCACCGTGGCCTCTGCCTCCGATCTTGAGGGGGTGGATGGCCCCTCGACGGTTTTGGCGCGCGCGCGCAGCGGCTCTATCCTGTTTGATGAGGTGGGTGATTTCGATGATGACGCACAGGCGCGCATCGTGCGTATGCTCGACAGCCTGTCCGATGGCGCGCCACGGATCATGGCGACAAGTCAGAAAGACCTGACCGAGAAGATGGAGACGGGCCAGTTCCGCCAAGACCTTTTCTACCGCCTTGGGGGCGTCAGCATCTCGGTGCCGGCCTTGCGTGAGCGGGTCGATGATATTCCCTTGCTTGTGAACCATTTTCTCGGCCGCGCCGAACGCGAAGGCGGGCCTGTGCGGCGTTTGTCGGATGATGCGATGGATTTGATCCGCACCTATTCCTGGCCTGGAAATGTGCGGCAATTGGAAAACACTATTCGCCGTCTGACGGTGACAGGGCAGGGCGAGGAAATCGCAAAAGCCGAAGTGGAGATGGTTCTAGGCAACCAGCCCGCGATCGAGCCGCTTATGGGCGGTGGTGAGGGCGAGAAACTCTCGGCGTCCGTCGCCAAGCATTTGCGGCGCTATTTCGATCTTCACGGCGGTGTCTTGCCCCCGCCCGGTCTTTATCCTCGTATCTTGCGCGAGGTTGAGGGCCCATTGCTGGAGATCGCCCTCGAAGCAACGGGCGGCAATCAGGCGAAATGCGCCGATCTGCTGGGGATCAACCGAAATACTTTGCGAAAGAAGATCACCGACCTCGATATCCGCGTGACACGCCGACGCAAATTGATGTAAAACCGCAACACCGCGTGTCCTTCAGGAAACAGTCGGATGTCGTGGGCAAGTTTTGTGGTCGGGCAGTCAATGGCCCCAATATAATGGGCGGTCAGGGTGGAAAACCCCGTCGGAAATACGCGTAAATCACCGCTAAACAGGCTATTTCGCCTGCAGTCTCAACGTGGGTTGAGGAATGCGGGCACGCTTGGCCTTGTGATCCTCGGGCCCGTTTTGGCGGCCGCGACCTTCCTTGTTCTGGGGCCTTTGGGCGCGTTGGCTGATTCCCCCGCGCTGCGTCTGATCCTGTTGGCCGATTTGGCCTATATTCTCGTGGTTGTGGCCTTGGTGCTGCGCCAATTGGCCAAGATGATTTCGGCGCGCCGCGCGCGCTCGGCGGGATCGCGGCTGCATATGCGGCTGACGGGGGTGTTTTCCTTCGTGGCACTGGTTCCCACCATCGTGGTCGCGGTTTTTGCGATGATCACCGTTAATATGGGTCTGGAGGGCTGGTTTTCGGACCGTGTCTCGGGCGCGCTTGGCAATTCTGTGGATGCCGCCGTCGCCTATCAGGAAGAGCATCGCAATGATCTGGCCGCAGATGCCGCGGCTTTGGCGGCGTTTCTCAATCTCAACCGTCAGGCAAGCCCTTTGCTGTCGGATGGTGATTTGCGGATTTTCCTGACCCAAGGCCAAACCCAGATCCAGCGCGGCCTGCGCGAAGCCTTTGTGATTGATGGCGCAGGCGAGATCAGATCGCGTGGTGAGCGCAGCTATCTGTTTGATTATGAGCGTCCTTCGGATGAGGAATTGGCACAGGCCAGCGACGGCGAATTGGTGATCATCGAGGATCGCGAGGTCAATGAGTTCCGCGCCTTACTGCGCTTGGTCAGCTTTGCCGATAGATACCTCTATGTCAGCCGCGAGGTGGACGGGCAGATCATATCTCTTCTGGATGAAACGCAGCAAACCGTGCAGCTTTACCGCCAATTGGAGAGCGAGCGTGGCCGTGTCCTTTTCGAATTTGGCCTGCTTTATCTGGGCTTTGCCTTGATCATGATCTTGGCTGCGGTCTGGCTTGGCTTCTGGTTTGCCGAACGTCTGTCACGCCCTGTCGGGCGATTGGCGGGGGCGGCACAAAGGGTCGGGCAGGGCGATCTTGATGTGCGGGTGCCCGAGGAGCAGGGCGATGACGAGATCGCCATGCTGGGGCGGCTGTTCAACCAGATGACGCGCCAACTCAAGGGCCAGCGCGACACGCTTGTCGAGCAAAACAGCGCCACAGAAGAGCAACGCCGCTTGTTCGATTCCGTTCTCGGCTCGGTCACGGCGGGTGTCATCGGGCTTGGCCCTGACGGGCGGGTGGATTTCATGAACCGCTCGGCGATGCGTTTGCTCAGCTTGGTGGATCAACGCGACCATGGCCTCAGCCTTGCCGCTGTCGTTCCCGAATATGCCGCGCTTTTTGATGTGTTGCAGGAGCGCGGGTCGGAAACTGTTCAAGAAGAGATCAAAGTGACCCGTGAGGGCAAGCAAGAGAGCCTGCTGGTGCGCATGTCGGTGCGCCGCAATGCCCAAGATGCACTCGAAGGCTATGTTGTGGTCTTTGACGATGTCACCGATCTGGTCAGTGCGCAGCGTATGGCGGCTTGGGGGGATGTTGCGCGCCGCATCGCCCATGAGATCAAGAACCCGTTGACCCCGATCCAATTGTCGGCCGAGCGGGTGAAGCGCAAATTCACCAGCCAGTTGTCAGATGAAAATGCAGACTCCTTGGCCCAATACACCGATGTGATTGTCCGCCAGACCAATGATCTGCGCAGGATCGTGGATGAGTTCTCGAAATTTGCACGCATGCCCGAGCCAAGCCGCAAGACCGAAGATGTCGCCAAATTGCTGCGCGACACAATTGTGTTGCAGCAGGCAGGCCAGCCCGATGTGCGCTTTGAGGTCGATATTCCAGACAGTCCGGTGATGATCGAGATTGATGCGACCATGATCGGTCAGGCTTTGACGAATTTGATTAAGAACGCAGGAGAAGCCATTGAAAGCCTTGTTGAAAAAGGCGTCGATGATGGGTTTGAGGCGCAAATTCACATCGAGATGCGCCTTGAACGGCAATCGGTGCAGATTGTGATCGAGGATAATGGCATTGGCCTGCCCGAAGATCGCGCAAAGCTGTTCGAGCCTTATGTCACCACGCGCGACAAAGGCACGGGGCTTGGCCTGCCAATCGTGAAGAAAATCATCGAAGAACATGGCGGCACGCTCGAGCTGCTGGATGCCAAACCGTTTCAAGAAGGGGCGCATTTCGGTGCAGCCGCTCAAGTCACTTTGCTCAGACCCAATACCAATAAGGGGATTAAATAATGTCGGACATTCTGGTCGTTGATGACGAACGCGATATTCGTGAGTTGATCTGCGATATCCTGCGCGATGAGGGATTTTCGACCCGTATGGCGGGCAATTCGGATGATTGCATGGCCCAATTGGAGACTGAGGCCCCCAGCCTGATGATCCTCGATATCTGGCTCAAAGACAGCAATATGGACGGGATCGACATCCTCAAGACCGTGAAACGCGACAACCCCGATATCCCTGTGGTGATCATCTCGGGCCATGGCAATATCGAAATTGCGGTCGCGGCGATCAAACAGGGCGCATATGATTTCATCGAAAAGCCCTTCAATATCGACCAATTGCTGGTGGTGATCCGCCGCGCGATGGAGGCCTCGAAATTGCGGCGCGAGAATTCCTCGCTCAAACGGGGCGAGACGCGCATCTTGGAAATGGTCGGGCAATCGGTTGCCATCAAGGCGTTGAAATCGCAGCTGGAT
>ENA-OUOG01004934-OUOG01004934.1-marine-metagenome-genome-assembly--contig:-NODE-4934-length-11155-cov-3.084672_pt1 | contig 11155 bp, 11 predicted proteins | sample MGYA00248635_ERZ508505 | MGnify/ENA primary metagenome ERZ508505 (study PRJEB26176, sample SAMN06267871) | marine metagenome | isolation source: Saanich Inlet, British Columbia, Canada | place: Pacific...
CAAATGACTCTCACTAAGAATGAAAGTCGTTGTTGATAAAGATATAAAAAACTTTATAGATTTGGCTAATGAATTAGATGGTTTACAAGATATAAAATTTACATATGTGACGAACAAAGAGATAGACAATAATTTATTGATTGATGCTGATGTTCTTTTTATAAGGTCAACAACCAAGATTGATAAAAAGCTTTTAGAAAATTCGTCTGTGAAACTTATTGGTTCTGCTACTGCTGGAATTGATCATGTTGATATTGATTACTTGGAATCATCTCAAATAAGATGGTTTTATTCTCCTGGATGCAATTCAAGCTCAGTTGTGCACTATGTTCTTTCATCGATTGGATACCTAAAAAAAATAAATGTTATGAATGAAGATAGCATTATAGGTATTATTGGTTGTGGAAATGTAGGATCAAAACTTCGTTTAATTCTAAATAAGCTTAAAATTAAAAATATGATATGTGATCCTTACAAGGATTTTGACTATCTATCTTCTATGGAAGAAGTTTCTCAATGTGAGGTTATTTCTCTCCATACCCCTCTAACATTTTCTGATAAATACGCTACTCATAACATGATTGATAAATATTTTTTAGCGACCTCCAAAGTAGAAACAATAATAAACACATCAAGAGGCTCGATTGTTAATGAAAAAGACTTAATAAAAGCCAGTCACATCAATTACATATCCGACGTTTGGGAAAATGAGCCATGCCCAGATACAGATATTATAAAAAAGGCAATATTAGCAACACCTCATATAGCAGGGCATAGCTATGAAGGTAAGATTAATGGAACTATAAATTTACTTTCAACTTTTATAGAAGTTATTGATATTAGTGAAAAAAATATGATTAGTAACAAAAAACTACTTTCCAATATGACACAAAATAAACCTATCAATAATAATATCAACCTAAGCAGCTTCATTGACTCATATGATATTTTTAATGAATCTATAGTCTTTAAAGAATTAAGCAATAAATCTGATCAGTTTATTCCTGCTGCAGATTTTATAAATATTAGAAGAATGCATAAAATTCGAAATGATATTTTCTAAAAATCTTAATTTGTATTAAAAAAATGCATATTAGTGCATATATATGCAGTAAGAGTATCGAAATATATATTTTTTATATATATAATACGTATTTAAAGTAATCTTAAGTTCAAAAAATTTACGCACTCTTAATTTTGGCACTTAAATTGCATATAGTTTTTATATATACATTTTAATACTAGGGGTAATCGTAATGAATTCATCAAAGGTTAATGATCGGTCTAAATCAATTGCAAAAAAATTAATAAAGAGAGTTCTTAGCACATCTATAGATAATCCAAACAATCCTGAGTCATTAAGTTTTTTTCAAGCTGATACTTATAGGTTTTATTTTTTAATGAGCTTTATGTGGGAATTCTTTGAGGACAATGAAATTTCTCAGGAATATGCAATTTCACTTGTACCAAGAAAATTTGCATCCAGAATAAAAAGGCTTCAAGTTCTAAAGCAGGCTGTTCAACTTGGTTATATTCATGAGCGATCATCAGAGATCGATAAAAGAAGAAGGATTTATGAGCCTTCTGAGTTATTACTCAATGATTTTATTGGCTATGCAGAAAGCACGAACGTTGTTGTAGAAAAAAATTCTTAAAATTTATTCTTACAAAGTAATTTAGTCCTACCTATATGCATAGTTGTTCATTACAATTATCACATGACAATAAATAAAGATAATGATTATTGGAGAAATAAGCTTTCTGAGGAAAGTTATAGAGTAACAAGGGAATCAGGTACCGAAAGTCCATTTACTGGGAAGTATTGGGATTTTGATGAATCTGGTATCTATAATTGTATTTGTTGTAATGCGCAATTATTTGAATCTGATACAAAGTTTGATGCAGGCTGCGGATGGCCAAGCTTTTTTATCCCAATGGAAGAGTCTTCTATTCAAGAGGTTGATGATACTTCTCATGGGATGACTAGAACTGAAGTGAGATGTAAAAATTGTGATGCGCACTTAGGCCATGTATTTAATGACGGCCCAGAACCAACAGGCTTAAGATATTGTATAAACTCAGCTTCAATAGATTTTGATAAAAAATAAATTCAATCATGTCTTCAAGCGAAACATCATTTTTTAAATCATTTAAAAAAGTGGGTCTGTGGACAGGGCTTTCAAGAATTTTTGGACTTATCAGGGATATCTCAACTACAAGCCTGCTTGGTGCTTCTATTTTTCATGATATTTTTGTTGTTACTTTAAAAATTCCAAATCTTTTTAGAAGATTTTTTGCAGAAGGGGCATTTAATCAGGCTTTTATCCCGGTTTACAGTGATTTCCATTCTTTAAATAATGAAAAAGCTACTAAAGATTTTTTAAATGCGCTTGCGGGATCTTTTCTTTCCATACTATTTTTTATAACTATTATAGTTTTATTGATAACGCCTGTATTTATTCTAATTTTTGCTCCGGGTTTTTATTTTGATGATTACAAAAGAGATATAGCTGTAAATGTTTTACAAATTATGTTTCCTTATCTTGCCTTAATATCACTAGTAGCATTTGCCGGTGGAATACAAAACACTCATGAAAGATTTTCCTTGCCAGCCGCAACACCAATTATATTTAATCTATGTCTAATATTTGCAGCTGTAGTTATAGCTCCTTTATACGAAATGCCTATATATGTTTTGGCCTGGGGTGTGCTTTTAGCAGGAATAATACAGCTCTTTATTCAGCTATTTCCTTTAAAAGCGATTGATAGATTACCAGTACCAAAATTTGATTTCTCAAATACTGGATCGAGAAAGGTTTTTAAATTAATGATTCCTGCAATTTTTGCAGGAGGAATAATACAAATTAATCTTTTGGTAGATACAATTTTTGCTTCTCTTTTACAAACTGGAAGCCCGACATGGCTTTATGTTTCAGATAGGTTAATACAACTGCCCATGGGTATTTTTGCTATAGCAATTGGCACAGTTTTGTTGCCTACTCTTTCTAAAATAAATATTGAAAATAACTTGAATGAGTTTGCTCACCAGGTAAAAAAAGGTCAAAAGTTTGTAATTTATATTGGAATACCATCATTTATAGGTCTCTCATTATGTGCAAATGATATTTTGAGCACTATTTTTTTGAGAGGTGAGTTCTATGAAAATGATGTATATCAATCATCTAGAAGTTTGATGGCCTTTTCTGTAGGGCTTCCATTTTTTATGCTTATGAAAGTTCTCACCCCAGCATTTTTTGCTAGGAAAGATACTAAGACACCTATGTATATTGCTTTACTCTCTCTTTGCTTGAATGCATCTTTAAATTATATTTTGGCGTTTGTTCTTGGCTTTGGTCATGTTGGGATAGCTATTGGCAGTTCCATATCTGCGATTATAAGTGTATTGGTAATGGAGGCTATTTTGATAAAACAAAATATTGTTAATTTGCAAAGCCCATTCAATAGATTTAATGCCTCAATTCTTGTGTCCTCATTATTTTTAATCAGTTTTCTATATGGGTTCTCTGAAATAATAAACTTTTCAACATTGAATCAACTCGAAAAAGTCTTTTATCTAACTATTGAAATTTGTTTCTCAGTAATTATTTACCTTGGGGTCACTAAAATTATTACTGGCAATAGTATAAAAGGAATGCTTAATTAGTTATGTATTTAATTAGAGGTAAGCATAATTTAGATTTTTTTAAGGCTCAAGATTTTACTAAAGAACCCCTGCATGGAACCATTGGGAATTTTGATGGTATGCATTTAGGCCATCAAGCAATTCTTAGTAATATTAAAAACTCTGCTATTAAAACCAATGGCAAAACTGTAGTTTTTTTTACAGAACCTCATGCTTCAGAGTTTTTTGCTAGCATGAAATCCAATGACGAGGTTCCGCCAAGGCTCTGTCCATGGAGAGAGAAGTTCAAATTGCTTGATAATTTTGGGATTGATTTTGGATTTTTTTTAAAATTTAATAATTCCCTTAGACAAATGACCCCCGAGGAGTTTATTCAAAATATTCTTGCTCCGATGAAACTATCCTCATTAACCATCGGCGATGATTTTAGGTTTGGAGTTAATAGGCAGGGTGATTTTAACTTACTTCATAGATGGGGCATCAATAACAATATTGAAGTTTCTAATACTGAGACTTTTAAATATTTAGATGAAAGAGTGAGTAGTACCAGAATAAGAAAGGCAGTCTCTGATAACAACTTTGATTTAGCAAATGATCTTTTAGGAAGACGATATACTTTTTCGGGAAAGATTGTACATGGTCAACATCTAGGAAGAACAATAGATGTTCCAACTGCTAACTTGTGGCTTCCAAAGCAGAAATTACCAATATCTGGAGTCTATGCAGTTCAATGTATGCTAAATGGAGCATTGCTTGATGGGATTGCAAATATGGGCATACGTCCAACAGTGGGTGGAACCATGCCAGTATTAGAGGTTCATCTCTTTAATTTTTCACAAGATATATATGCACAAAGGTTAGAAGTAGATTTTAGGCACAAAATTCGTGAAGAAAAGAAATTTAAGAATCTAGACATGTTAAAATCACAGATTAAGAAGGATATAGCGTTAGCAAAAACACTTTTACAAAAATAATATGACAATTAACTATCGGGATACATTAAATCTTCCTCAAACAGAATTATCCATGAAGGCAGGACTACCTAAAAAAGAGCCTGAGATTTTAGATTTTTGGAATGACATTGGGCTATATGAAAAAATCCGCCAACAAAATCTTAATAATAAAAAATTTATACTTCACGATGGACCTCCCTATGCAAATGGAGCTATTCACTTAGGCCATTCCGTAAATAAAATTCTTAAAGATATAACTATTAAATCTAAGACTTTGCAGGGATTAGATGCTCCCTACGTTCCTGGATGGGACTGTCATGGGCTACCAATTGAACTTAACGTTGAAAAAAAGCATGGAAAGAGAAGTGAGCTTGTTCAGAATAAGAAAATGTTTCAAGAGGCCTGCAAGGAATATGCTCTTACTCAAATTGAGAGTCAAAAAAAAGATTTTATTAGATTGGGTGTTCTGGGTGAGTGGGATAATCCTTACAAGAGTTTAGACTCATCTTTTGAAGCAAATGCAGTTCGTGCCTTAGGAAAAATATATGAGGCTGGGCATATAGAAAAAGGTGAAAAACCTGTTCATTGGTGCCAAGATTGTGGATCTGCTCTTGCTGAGGCAGAGGTTGAATATCAGGATAAGACCTCTAAATCTATTGACGTTGCATTTAAAGCAAATGAGCAATCCCTAAAGAAATTAAATGAAGTATTTGCAACAAATATAGTTGATGGCATTTCATTCGTAATATGGACAACTACGCCATGGACTATTCCATCTAATGTTGCGGTATGTATAAATCCTGAATTAGATTATGCGCTAATTAAACTAGATGGTGAGCATTTGGTTATTGCTGAAGCTATGATTGAGCTATGTATGGAAAGGTGGGGGACTACTTCAGAATTAGTCTCAAAAACATTAGGAAAAAACCTAGTTGATATTTCTTTGATACATCCTTTTATTGAGAGGAATTCAGAATTACTTCATGGAGACCATGTCACCACAGAAGCAGGTACAGGTTGTGTACATACAGCACCAGCACATGGCTTAGATGATTATTTTATTTGTAAAAAACATGGCATTGAAACGTTCAAAGCACTTAATAGTAAAGGTTTTTTTAAGGAAGAATTTGAATTTATTGCTGGTCTGCCAGCCTCAAAGGCCGATCCACTTGTTATTGAAAAGCTAAATGAAGTAAAAGCATTAGTTAATTGTGATGACTTTCATCACTCATACCCGCACTGTTGGAGGCACAAATCTCCACTAATTTTTACCTCAACTGCTCAATGGTTTATTTCTATGAATAAATCAGGACTATTGAATGAGGCTCTTCAAAGCATATCTGGAGTTTCATGGGAGCCATCATGGGGAGAGCAAAGGATAGAGGGGATGTTAACTGATAGGCCAGATTGGTGCATATCAAGGCAAAGAAATTGGGGAGTGCCAATAACACTAGTTGTTCATAAAGAATCAGGTGCAATTCATCCAAATCAATCAGAGCTATTTAAACAATTTGCTAATTTAATTGAAGAAAATGGTATATCTTCATGGGAATCACTAGATCTTAATGAATTCATAGATGATGGAGATTCATATATTAAGATCACAGACTCATTAGACGTTTGGTTCGACTCAGGCGTTACTCATTTTGCTGTTTCTGAGCAAAGGTTTGAAGAAGGCATTGTTGCTGATTTATATCTTGAAGGCTCTGATCAACATAGAGGCTGGTTCCAATCATCACTTTTAACAAGTATTGCAATGAATGGAAGGGCTCCTTATAAAGCTGTTCTAACACATGGATTCGTAGTGGATGAAAACGGAAGAAAGCAATCCAAATCTCTTGGCAATGTAGTTTCACCTCAGAAGGTTTGGGATTCACTGGGGGCAGACATCTTAAGATTATGGGTTGCATCTGCAGATTTTAGAAGTGAGATGGTTGCATCTGATGAAATTCTTAAGAGAGTATCAGACCAATATAGAAGAATAAGAAATACATTTAGGTTTATTTTAGGAAACTTAAATGATTTTGATGAAAGTAAGAAAATAGTATTTGAAGATCAAATTGAGTTAGATAAATGGATTGTGCTTGAGACATCTAAATTGCAAGAGGATGTTTTAAAGTTATATGAGTCATACTCATATCATAATGTTGTTCAAAAAATTCATAACTTTTGTGTGAACGAATTAGGAGGCATTTATTTAGATATAGTTAAGGACAGGCTTTATACCTGCAAAGATTCTTCTCATGCAAGACAGTCTTGCCAAACAAGTTTGAATTATGTTTTAAATACCATGGTCAGATTAACTGCACCTATTCTATCTTTTACCTCTGAAGAAATTTGGCAGACCCACCCCTCATTAAAAGGTCAAAATGAATCTATTTTCTTATCAAAGTATTTTGAATCTAAGCAAGAAGGTGAATGCGTAATTAGCTCATCAGACTGGGCTAGAATTTTTGAAATCAAAGACATAGTAAATCAATCTATTGAAAGATTAAGAAATGAAAATAAATTAAAAGGATCTTTGGATTCAAATGTGATTATTTCTGCAAATGAGGAAGATAAATCAGTTCTCGACAAGCTTGGGTCTGAATTACATTTTGTATTTATATCCTCCCAAGCCTCTGTTATAGATGGTGATACCCTGTCAATTCAGATCGATCAAATGTCTGATGAGAAATGTACTAGATGTTGGCATAGGGATAGCACGGTTGGTGAGAGCAAAGATCATCCTGAAATTTGTTCAAGGTGCGAAGAGAATATTGATCAGTCAGGCGAGAGTAGGTCATTTGTTTAAGAAAAGATTTTATATAACTATTTTTTTTCTATTTATTTTAGATACTTATACTAAGCAGCTTGCTCTTCAATTTTTAGCACAAGGCATATCAAGAGACTTCCTGCCTTTTATTGATTTATATTTAACTTATAACTCTGGGGTAGCCTTTGGCTTTCTAGATCTTGGTGAAAAAAGTGTTTCTAATACTTTAACTTTCGTTGGTTTTCTCATTACTCTTTATTTATTTAAATTAATCAAAGATGAGAGTGACTATAGAAAACAATTTTCATTATCTTTTATATGTGGAGGGGCAATAGGAAACATTGCAGATAGATTTATGGATGGTTATGTAACTGATTTTCTTCATCTAAAAATTAATGATTTTTCATTTTTTGTATTTAATATTGCTGATGCATCAATAACTATTGGTGCAGTATTATTAATTTATTTTGAATTCTTTAAAAAAGATCATTTGAATCATGAAACAAATTAAACTGGCAAATCCAAGAGGCTTCTGCGCGGGTGTCGATAGAGCAATAGATATTGTGAATAAGGCCTTAGAAAAATATGGAAGTCCTGTCTATGTTAAGCATGAAGTTGTTCATAATAAGTTTGTTGTTGAAGATCTCAAAAGTAGGGGTGCAATCTTTGTTGAAGAGATTGACGAGGTTCCAGATAACTCTTTAGTAATTTTTAGTGCACATGGTGTTTCACGAAAAGTTGAAGAAACAACAAAATCAAGAAAATTAGAATACTTTGATGCTACCTGTCCTCTTGTTACCAAAGTTCATATGGAAGTCATAAGAAATGGTAGGGCAAATAACGATATTATTTTAATTGGACATGAAGGGCATCCTGAGGTTGAAGGAACTATGGGAAGGCACATTAAGAATGAATCCAGTAATATTTACTTAGTGCAGGATGAAAAAGAGGCAAAAAATATAGTAATTGATAAGCCAGAACAACTAGCGATCGTTACCCAAACCACTTTGAGTGTAGATGATACCAAATCAATTATTGATATCTTAAAAACAAGATTCCCTAAAATTAATATCCCTAAGAAGGATGATATTTGTTATGCAACTCAAAACAGGCAAGATGCTGTTAAACAATTAGCATTAGAATCTGATTTTCTGATTGTTGTTGGTTCAAGCAATAGCTCAAATTCAAATAGACTCCAAGAATTGAGTGAGAAGTGTGGTTGCAAATCTGTTCTAATTGACAGTTTTGAAGACCTTGACCTTAGAGAGCTTGAAGGAAGGCAAAAAATAGCTATAACAGCCGGAGCATCTGCACCTGAGTCAAGGGTTCAAGAAATAGCACAAGCTGTTAAAGATTTTACTGGCGCATCTATAAGTGAACATGGAGTTGATGAGGAGAATATTTATTTTAAACTTCCTCCCGCACTGAGATAAATGATAATTAATAATCATCTGATAGCTGATATTAAATTTTTAGAATCTCCAAACTTTAATACAAGGCCAAAAGATGTCTTAATAAATCTTTTGGTAATTCATTCCATAAGTCTTCCGCCAAAGGTATATGGTAACAATCATATAGAAAACTTTTTTTTAAATAAATTAGATCACTCCTTAGATCCTTTCTATGAAGAAATTAGAGAATTAAAAGTATCAGCACATGTATTAATAAAAAGGGATGGAGAAATTATACAGTTCGTGCCTTTTAATATGAGAGCTTGGCATGCTGGGGAGTCTTCCTTTGAGGGAAGGGACAATTGCAATGATTACTCAATAGGTATTGAGCTTGAGGGTGCCGATGATGATGATTTTGAAGAGATTCAATATGATAAGCTTTGTGAAGTCACCATTGCTTTGCAAGATGAATATAAGAATATTACAAAGAAAAATATTAAAGGCCACTCAGATGTTGCACCCGGAAGAAAAAAAGATCCAGGGCTATTTTTTAAATGGGATAGGTACTTAGATAATGTATAAATTCAATAAAATGTTTGTCATGTTCTCTTTTGGTTTTGCATCTGGTCTTCCTTATATGATTATTATTAGCACCTCTACTGCATGGTTAAGAGATGTAGATGTTGATCTTGCATATATAGGTTTCTTTTCTTGGGTGACTTTTATGTATGCCTTTAAATTCTTATGGGCGCCATTAGTTGATAGATTTTCCATTCCATTTCTAAAAAAATATGGACATAGAAAAAGTTGGATTGTTTTAATGCAGTTTGTAATTTTTATAAATCTATTAGTCCTTTCTAGCACTGACCCAAAAAATGATTTTATTTTTTTTAGTCTTATTGCATTTTTTATTGCTCTCGCTGGATCTATACAGGATATTGCAATAGATGCATTTAGAATTGAATATGCAGATATAGGTGACCAGGGAAGTCTAGCAGCAACTTACCAATTTGGCTGGAGACTTGCTATCATTTTGGCTACATCATTCGCTTTAATATTTGCTGATATAAATGGTTGGTCCTTGACGTATAAAATAATGGCTGCTTCTATGGTCATTGGTTTGCTTGGCTTGATAGCATCGAAAGAAGAAAAAAATATACATCTAGGAAAGTTAAGTTTCTCAAAATCTATAACCGAACCCTTTATTGATTTTTTATCTAGGTTTGGTTTTTTTACAGCTGCAATGCTGTTGCTTATAATCGCCACTTATAGGCTAACAGATATTGTGATGGGGCCTATGGCAACTCCTTTTTATATAGACATGGGTTTCACTCTTACTGAAATAGGCTCAGTTGTTAAGATTGTTGCATTGCTTGCATCAATATTTGGAATATCAATGGGAGCATTACTATTAAAAAGGATAGGTATATATCAATCGCTCATGATAGGAGCTTTCTTGGTAATGTTTACAAATGTCTGTTTTTCATATGTTGCTATATCAGAAAAAAGTATTACTTCCTTGTCTATGATTGTTGCAATGGATAGTATTGCTGCAGGTATTGTGGGTACTGTAAATATTGCTTTTTTAACGAGCCTTGTTTCAAAAAAATATACAGGTTTTCAATATGCACTTTTAACAGGCTTTATGGCGGGACCAGGTTTTGTTCTAAAAGGCTTATCAGGTCTCTGGGTCAATTATCTTCAAGGGATATATGGAGATGATTATGGGTGGATGGGTTTTTATGTAACAACGTCGCTCTTGACTATGCCTGTAATTTTATTTTTATATTCTAATAGACACTTTTTGATTAAGCATGAAAACTCTATATAAAAATATTTTCTTTATATCTTTAGCTATTATTATGTGGCTTAGTGTTGTTCCAGCTGCTGATATTCCAAATATTGCTGCATTAAGTTTTTTAACTGATAAGGCTATTCATTTTCTTATATTTTTATATTTATCATCACTAGGAATTTTAAGCAGGTTCAAATTATCAAATATCTATTTATTATTAGCCATTTTTAGCTTTGGGCTGCTTATAGAGATAATTCATTTTTATCACCCTTATAGATATTTTGAGTTAGCTGATCTTGCTGCAAATTCATTGGGGATTCTTCTGGCATCATTGATTTTTCGAAAAAAAGATTAAATTATCTATTGATTTATATTATTTCGACCTTAACTATTGTTTAAGTTAATAAACTAACTAAAATTCATAAAATTAATTTTTATTGGGAGATAAAAAATGAAATTAAAACCTTTACATGACAAAGTTCTTGTGAAAAGAACAGAAGAGGAAGCAACCTCAGCTGGAGGTATTATTCTTTCAGGTTCTGCAAAAGAAAAGCCTTCACAGGGTGAAGTTATAGCAGTTGGACCTGGTAAAAAAACAGATTCAGGCGATGTAATGCC
>ENA-OUOG01004936-OUOG01004936.1-marine-metagenome-genome-assembly--contig:-NODE-4936-length-11151-cov-5.242279_pt1 | contig 11151 bp, 9 predicted proteins | sample MGYA00248635_ERZ508505 | MGnify/ENA primary metagenome ERZ508505 (study PRJEB26176, sample SAMN06267871) | marine metagenome | isolation source: Saanich Inlet, British Columbia, Canada | place: Pacific...
AAGCCATTTTTCGGGGCTTGCATAATCACTTTGCGCTGTTTGCCGTCGATTTCCATATCGGCCAACATCATGTCTTGCACGGCTGTGTAGTCCCATGTGTCGCCCGGGGTTGTTTGATAGTGCCATTTCTTGCGGCCGGTATTGGGGTCAAGCGCCACAATAGAGGATAAGAATAAATTATCACCACCGCCTGGCGAACGAATCGACCGTGTCCAAGGCGAGCCATTGCCGACGCCTAAGAACACTGTGTCTGTATCCGGGTCATAAACGATGGAATTCCAAACCGTGCCGCCACCGCCGATTTTCCACCACTCGCCACCTTTCCAAGTGGCGGCGGCTTCTTCCATTTCAGGATGCTCAAATGGTTTCGATGGATCGCCTGGCACTGTGTAGAAGCGCCAGTCTTGCTCGCCGGTTTTGGCATCATAGGCGGTGACATAGCCACGCACACCATATTCGCCGCCGCCATTGCCGATGAACACACGGCCATTGGCAACCCGTGGCGCGCCAGTGATTGTATAGGCGCGCGCGCGATCAATAATTGTGTTTTTGCGCCAGATCACTTCACCGTTTTGCGCATTTAAGGCAATCAAATAGCCATCAAGGCTGGCGACATAGACGGCGCCGTCGTACACCGCAACGCCGCGATTGACGACGTCGCAACACGCTTTGCGGGCCCAATCGCCGGGCACTTCTGGGTCATATGACCACAGCTCTTCACCGGTTTTCGCATCGACCGCATACACCACACTCCACGAGCCGGTCATATACATCACCCCGTCGGCGACAATTGGCGACGCCTCAAGACCACGCGTGGTGAGCATGTCAAATGACCAAGCCAGTTCCAGCTCATCAATACTGTCTTTATTGATTTGGGTCAGCGGCGAGAAACGCTGCTCACGATAGTCGCGACCATAAGCCAACCAATCACCGGGCGCGGCATCTGCGTTGACAATGCGCGTGGTGTCAATTTGACCTAATGTATCACTGGCCGTGGCACCGGTTTGCGGCGCTTGGCTTGATGATGTTTTGTCTGACGGCGACAGGCCGATCAGAACCATTAACGAAATTATGCCAAGCGCGACGACATTGATTGTTGTCGCCTGCTTACGATTAAAAGATGGATGTGCCATGATTACTCTCCTCCACTTACTTATCTGAAAGTTTAATGACATTCTTGGGCCAAGAACAAGGGCAGATTGTCGCAAATTCAAAATATTTTCCGAACCGCCAAACTATAAGCTTGCGAGCACAGCTTATTTTTCTAAGATAAGTTGCAAAGGGAGAGTTGTATGACAAAGTCTAATGAAAATTTACCGCATGTTACCGTAATTGGTAGCGGCGTTGGCGGCCTGTGCATGGCTATGCAATTACATAATGCTGGCCTGAGCAATTTTGAAATCGTCGAAAAGGCTGGCGATATTGGTGGCACATGGCGCGACAATACTTATCCCGGTTGCGCCTGCGACGTGCCGTCACATTTTTATTCATTTTCTTTCGAAGGCCGCTCTGACTGGTCGCGAACATTTCCGCCGCAAAGCGAGATTTATGCTTACCTCAACAGTTTAGTTGAGAAATATAAATTGCGCAGCAAAACGCGGTTTAATACAGAAATCGAAACCGCTGAATTTGATGAAACCAGCCAGAAATGGAAGTTGCACACCAAATCAGGCGAGACCTTAGAAACCGATGTTGTGGTCACCGCCTTAGGACAATTGAACCGTCCGAAAGTGCCGAAAATCAAAGGCCAAACCGACTTCAAAGGGCCAATTTTTCACTCCGCTGAATGGCAGCATGACGTATCACTTGAGGGCAAGCGGGTGGCGGTGATTGGCAATGGCCCGTCAGCGGCTCAATTTATTCCCGAGGTCGCCAAAGTGGCTGGCCATTTGACGGTTTTCCAGCGCTCGCCATGCCATGTGGTGCCGCGCAATGACGAGCCTTATTCGGCGCTGCAAAAGGCGATGTTCAAATATATTCCCGGCTATCGCAAATTTATGCGCGGGCTGATTTATTGGTCGCTGGAGAGCAATTTCACGGCGTTTAACGAGCTGAAGAAAACCCGCTTTTTGATTAAAGCGCTGAATTTTTCCAGCACGCTGACCGATCAAGTGGAAGAGCATTTTAACGAGCAAGTTACGGATCCGCATTTGCGCGAAATTTTGAAACCAGATTATCCGGTTGGCTGCAAACGTGTGGTGATTTCAGATGATTATTACCCTGCCCTGCACCGCGACAATGTATCGGTTGAGACCGCTGGCATTCAGCAAATCACCGAAACCGGTATTGATACGGTTGATGGGGTCAATCATCAATATGATGTGATTATTTATGGCACCGGCTTTGCCTCTACCGATTTTTTGGCGCCCATGCAAATTACCGGTAAGCAAAAAACCGATTTGAATAAAGTCTGGAAAGACGGCGCCGAAGCCTATCTCGGCATTACCATGCCGCATTTCCCCAATCTGTTTATGCTCTATGGGCCGAACACCAACCTTGGCCATAATTCGATTATTTTCATGATTGAATGTCAGGCTAATTATGTCATTAGTGCGGTTAAGAATATGGCCCAGCTGAACCTCAAAACCCTCGATTTGAAAGCCAATAAAATGGTCGAATTCGCCGATTATTTGAAAGCCCGTCTGGCGACATCCGTATGGGAAAAAGAGTGCGATAGTTGGTATAAAAACGAGGCTGGCAAAGTGACCAATAACTGGCCCGACTTCACCTATATATATAAAGATGCGACGCAAAAAATTAACCTCGAAGATTATGATGTGACGCCAACCCCGAACCGCGCCGCTGAATAGCTCAAGGTAAATTGATGATGAAATATTTTCTCGCGGCCGCTTTGGCTGTCTTGCTGTCAACGCATGTTGCGCAGGCGCAAACTGCCGAGGGGCACATAACCGTCTCTGATTTAACCGTTAAACACGGTATTGGCGCACGCCCCGGCGTTGTGCACGGCAAACTCAGCAATCATGGTCGCCAAGCGGTGCGCCTGACCAATGTCACCAGCCCATCATTTGGGCGCATTGAACTGCACACCCACACCAAGATTGATGGGGTGATGCGTATGCGGCAAGTGGCTGAGTTGGCGCTGGCCGAAAGGGCGACGCTGGAGCTGAAGCCGGGCGGCTATCATTTAATGTTGTTCGAACCGACAATGAGCGACAAAGAGGCGCCCGTTCGCCTGCTGTTCATTTTCGATAATGGCCAGCAAATCAGCCAAATCGTGGCGCCGCAGGCCAATGCCATGCGCCATGATATGATGCATCACAAGGGCCATTAACCGGCAATAGCGGTTTATTTTCTTGTCGCTTTGAGATTAGATATAGGCGGAGGTCATGATGCAGAATAAATTAGTCGCCGCTTGGCACGCCTATATGGATAAGCCGAGCGCAGAAGCGCTTGAAGCCATGCTGCACGAGGAGTGCAGCTTTATTTCGCCAGTTGTCTTCACGCCGCAAAAGGGCCGCGATATGACAATGAAATATTTGTTGTCAGCCGGACAGGTTTTTCATGACACGCAATTTCGTTATGTCAGCGAGTTGGTCGGCGCCAACCGCATGGTGCTGGAATTTGAGGCTGAAATTGACGGAAAATATGTCAATGGCGTGGACATTATCGACTTTAATGATGAGGGTAAAATTACCCAATTCAAAGTCATGGTGCGGCCGTTGCAAGCGGTCAATATGCTGTGGGAAAAAATGGCCGCCACGCTGGATCAAATGAAAGCTTCTTAATCACCTTGCTGTAGCGGCTTTCTTGCGACATAAAGGAGGCTCACTAACAGGTTGTTTTATGTCCGCAGAAATCTCCGCCACTGATTATCTTGTTACCGTTCGCGACCTGACTGTCGTGAAACAGGGGCAAACCATTTTGGACGCGGTGTCGCTGGACATTGCCAAACATGACTTTATCACGCTAATTGGCCCCAATGGGGCTGGCAAAACCGTTCTTTTGCGGCATTTGTTGAAACTCGAATCGCCGCATGGCGGCCGCGTGCACCATCAATCTGGCCTGAAAATTGGCTATGTGCCGCAGCGCGTCACCATTGACCCAAGCCTGCCAATGACAGTGCAGCGGTTTTTGACCGTCAATAATGACGTCACCGGCAGCCAGCTCGACAGTTTGGCGACGGAAACCAAAATCAGCCATTTGCTGAACAGCCCGCTGGCCGATTTGTCCGGCGGAGAATTGCAGCGGGTTTTGCTGACCCGGGCTTTGGCTGGCAAACCAAATTTACTGATATTAGATGAGCCTGCACAAAACCTCGACGTCAACGGGCAATTGCAGTTCTACACAATGATTGATGAGATTTATGAAAGCCGCAAATTATCGGTTCTTATGGTGTCGCATGATTTGCATTTGGTGATGTCATCGACCCGCAAAGTGGTTTGCCTGTTTCGCCATATATGTTGCTCTGGGGCGCCCGAAAGCGTTGCCCGCGACCCTGAATTCATCTCAATTTTCGGCGATGATATGGCCAAATTAATGGCTGTTTACCCGCATAGTCACGCCCATGACCACGACCATGATCATGACCACCATCACCATGCGGCGACGGACGAGGAAAGCTGATGAGCGCGCATATATTACTGACCACTTTGGCCTTGGCGCTTGTCGCAGGGCCGCTTGGCTGTTTCGTCGTCTGGCGGCGGATGGCTTATTTTGGCGATGGGCTGGCCCATAGCGCACTGCTCGGCGTGGCTATTGGTCTGGTTATTGGCGTCTCTAATCAGATTGGCATGATGGCGATTGCGATTATTTTTGCCCTGTCCCTGATTTGGCTGCGTGCCAAACGGGTGCTGGCAACGGATACATTGCTCGGTATTTTAGCCCATGCGGCATTGTCGTTAGGTGTGGTGGCAATGACCCTTTTGGGGGCTGGCGATATTGAAGTGCATGATTATTTGCTCGGCAGTCTCGACGCCGTTACGCAAGATATGGCGGTTTGGGTGATTGCCGGTAGCGGCCTATCGCTGGGCCTGTTGATGCGGCTATGGCCAGGGCTTATTTTGATGACCACTAGCGAAGATTTGGCACATGCCGAAGGCGTACATATTGTGCGTTATGAATTTGCCCTCATGGTGCTGATGGGGGTTGTGGTCGCCGCCTCTATTCAATTGGTCGGTATTTTGCTGATCACATCTTTGCTGATTATACCGGCCTCGACAGCGCGTCTATTTGCCCGCTCGCCAGAAGCCATGGCCATTGGCGGCAGCGCCATTGCCAGCCTGTGCATGTTGATTGGCCTGCCATTGGCGCAAAATTTTCAGCTGGCGACCGGTCCGGTCATTGTCTGCGTCTCAGTCGCCAGCTTTATGCTTGTGCTGATGGCCCGTCTGGCAACCCGCAAAGGCTGATGAACCGGCCTTTAATTGACCCAAATCGGAGAAGAATAGGCGCGCTCTTGCAAAGTCGCGGCAATGTCTTCACGCGGTGCCACTCCGGCCCGCAATGCATCCCAGCTTGACCAGCGGCAGCTTGGGTTTTCCATCACACGGACATAGTAAAACGCCGATTGACCTGATTTATATTCCGGGTCCCGCCAAACTGTTTTCAGCTCATCAGCTGATGTATTGGCCGAGACTTGGCAAGTCGTCAAATCAACCTTGGCCTGATTGTCTGGGCAGCGGTTTTGCGCATTGGGCGCGACATCACCCGCGCATTGCACGTCAAAGACTTTTTCTTGCGCACGGCCTCGAGTGTCGACCCAGCCTTTGACGATTTGCAGGCGTTGCAAACCATAAGAGCGAGCATCGCGCATCGCCCAGATAAGAAACTCAGGCCCCTTGCCAGCCGCAACCGACAAATCACCGCCCATTGAAACACCCTGCTGATAGGCTTTTTTGACCATATCAACAGATGTTAAAATATTGGCGTCGAAGTTTTCTGAGGCAAAGAAGCGCAATTTAATACGCGGGCCAGTGGTGGCATAGGTCTCTTTGCGACGCATGGCATCGAAAATATCGCCCCGCGTATTGCTATCCGCCCACACGGCGGCCAAACCCGAGGCGCTCCATGTTTGGAAATTATTGAGGTTATATTTGCTGCCATCTGGATTGGCTTTTTTCAGCGGCACGGAGCCGCGCAAACGTGGCGAGGCATCAATCACACCAACTTTTGACCAATAATTATCCTCATCAAAAGCACCGGCCGCCACATGCGTGTCAGAGGCGCCAATCAGGCCAAATTTATAAGGATTGCCATCGCCCTTGGCGGCCATTTCAAGGCCACGCAAATAGGCTTGGCGCACATAAGAACCGTCAACTTGGCTTTCAACCCAAGCGCCAATGCGGAACGGCATGGTCTCGAAATCAGCAAATTCATCATTCGGTGACAAAGCGGGGTGGGTTTCGCTGTCCCCTTTTACTTGCGTGACTTCAACCAATGGCTCATTGCGCATACGGGTGGCGGCATATTGCTGGTCCATTGGGGTGCCGTCCCATTTTTCGGTTTTGAACATTAAGCCATTAGAACCATTGGAGTTATGCGGCACGGCAATCGTGTCGACGCCGTTGTCGCGCAAACCGTCCATCCATGCCCATAAGTCTTCCGGGTTGGGTGACATAATGCGGCTGAAGGGCAAAGCTGGGGCTTTATCGCCACGGAAGAAAACATTTCTGTGCAGGTTTTGATTGTCCGGCCCTGAGGTATATTCATAGGCAATCAGCGTGGTGAATTTGCCTGGCTCATTATATTCATTGGCCTTTTCGATAATATGCGCCCACGCCGACTGCATGACGTCATTGTCGGCCAAATCATCTGGCGTGTCGCTTTTGTTGAGACGCGGAAACAGGTTTTGAAACGCCGCCAAACGCTCAGCTGGTGTCTTGGCTTTACGAATGGCCAGCGCCAATTCATGCTTGGACGCAGCTTGGCGCGGGTCGTGCATGGCGGGCAACATGCCAAGGTAAATCGCATGATCGGTGACCGCCTGGAAGTCCAGCGGATCATTGAGCTTCATGTCAAAACCGGCAGGGTGTTTAATGGTCTCACCACGGGCATAACGATAGGCGTCATCGGGTGAGTTGCGATTGCCAAAAATATAGCTGTCAAATGACAAGGCAGTGTGCAAATGGGTTTCACCAAATAGCACGGCGCGGTTTTCCGGCGCCTCTGCGGCCATAGTGGTGGCTGTTAAACTGACACTCAAACTGGCGCTCAGAACAAGTGTCGATAAAAGTTTCGTGAATTTCATAATCCCCCCCTTGGCGCTTTTTATTTTTAACGCTGCCTTAATTTATATTACCTAGCGTGGCATCGTGCAATCTCTCTTACCCCTCGATTGCACGCCTCCTGACAAAGTCTCCCTCTTGTCGGGAGGCACTCATTCATTTTGCCGCGGGCTTGCGGCACAAGCGCCTATTGGCAAAAGCGCATTAGCTGATAGGTAATCATTGCCGCGGTGAAATCACTGACCGGCTGATCGCTAATCGGCGCCAGTTCGACGACATCAATACCGACACAACGGCGCCCAACCAGCGTGCTTAGCACCAAATCCAACGCTTGATAGAACCCAAGCCCACCGGGCACGGGGGTGCCAGTGGCCGGTAGAACCGACGGGTCAAGGCCATCGAGATCAAAGGTGACATAAATATTTTCGGGAAAATCATCCGGCAAATTGACCGCTGAAATCTGCCCACGAACCAGCTCTGGCCCATCGTGGCAAATCACCCCATGGGCACGGCGGCCAGCTTCTTCTTCTGCCGCCAAGGCGCGCACGCCAAAAGACGCCATTGGCAGCCCCTCGCCAGCCAATAAATGCATGACACTGGCGTGCGAATGTTTGTGGCCTTGATAAGCGTTGCGAAAATCAGCATGGGCGTCAATATGCACCAATCCGACTGGCCCATTGAGCGCGTCAACCACGCCCATAACGGCGCCATAGCTCAAACTATGCTCGCCGCCCAAAGTCACCGGCACATGGCCACGCGCGGCAATGGCACTGGTCAGCTGGCGCAAGTCAGACATGACGGTTTCAATCGGCTGCTGGCAGTTGATCGGCGGATGGGTGAAAATGCCTCGCGCGCAGGTTTCTTGGCCATTGACCAAGCGTTCCAATTGATGCGAGGCGGCGATAATCGCTGCCGGCCCCTGCGCTGCGCCCGTGCCATAGGAAACCGTGGCTTCAAGGCCGCATGGCACAACCTCAAATTGCGCCGTCGCCATATTATTTTCTTCGGCCGATAATTCTTCCCCGAGAAACTGGTCTTGCATCACGATAACCGCCCTTCAAAATCAGTATAATCAAATTGCCGAACCATACGCAGCGCGTCGGTTTGACTATTCCAAATGGCAATCGACGGCAAGCCAATGCCATTGAAGGTCGAGGTTTTCACCATGGAATAATGCGCCTGGTCGAGAAACGCCAGCCGGTCGCCAGCCTGTGGCACTTGAGCGAACTGATAATCACCAATCACATCGCCAGCCAAACAGCTCGGGCCGCCCAATTTCACCGACGTGCCATCCCCGCTTTCGCCCATCAGCGCAGGCCGATAAGGCGCCTCAATCACATCTGGCATATGGCAGGTGGCGGAAATATCCAAAACCGCAATCGGGCCGTCATTTTCAACCACATCAAGCACTTCACCGACAAGAATACCGGCATCAAAAGCCACTGACGTGCCCAGCTCTAAATAGGTTTGCACGCCATAGTTTTGGCTGGTCTGGCGTAAAAGCTGGCTGAGCCCGTCAATGTCATAGCCGGGCCGCGTTACCAAATGGCCACCGCCAAAATTCAACCAAGAAAACTGCCCCTTGCGTTGTTGCAAAAACGGTTGCAAGGCGGCGACTGTGCGGGCCAGCGGCTCAAAGCCCTGCTCGCATAAAGTATGCATGTGAAAACCCGAAACGCCGGTCAATGGCGCATCGGCTAATTGCGTCAGCGGTTGTCCAAGCCGCGAACCGGCCGCACATGGGTCGTATTTTTCAATCTCGCCCTCGGAATGTTGCGGGTTTAAGCGCAAGCCAATATCCGCTCCGCCAGCTTTGGCGGCGGCGCTAAAACGCTCTATCTGGGCCACTGAGTTGAACACTAAATGATCAGATAGGGCAGCGATTTCGTCGATTTCCTGGGGCCGAAAAGCGGGCGCAAAACTGGCCAATTTGCCACCATAATGGGCCCGCGCCAAACGCGCCTCCCACAGGCCAGAAGCGCAAGTACCAGCCAAATATTGATTAATCAATGGTGCCAAAGACCACATGGAAAAGGCTTTCAGGGCGAGCAGAACCTCAACCCCAGCGTTTTGCGACAGGCTTTGGAGAATTTTCAAATTACGCTCAAGCGCTATCTCATCGACGACGAAACATGGGCTGGGCACGCGCGATAAATCAAAATCGGCAAAACCGCCCGCCCCTGTTGATTGCGTCTCCATCATGGCTAGAAATCCAGCGGTCGGTCGAGGTCAACATATTGCCAGGGCAAGCCATTTTCATTGAGCATTTTCATAAATGGATCCGGATCAAGCTGCTCAAGGTTAAACACGCCAGGCTGGCGCCATGTGCCGTCTAGCATCAGCGCCGCGCCAATCATCGCTGGCACACCGGTGGTATAGCTGACCGCTTGGCTGCCAACCTCGGCAAAACATGCTTCATGGTCGCAAATATTATACAGATAGACGTGGCGCTCAGCGCCGTCTTGCGTGCCGCTAACAATATTGCCAATGCAGGTTTTACCATGGGTGGTTTTCCCCAAATCACCCGGGTCTGGCAGCACGGCTTTGAGAAATTGCAAAGGCACAATCTCACGGCCCTCATAGAGCACTGGCTCAATCGACGTCATGCCAATATTTTGCAGCACTTCGAGATGTTTCAAATAAGCATCGCCAAAGGTCATCCAAAACCGCGCACGGGTCAGCTCGGGATAGTGTTTCGACAGCGACTCGAGCTCCTCGTGATACATTAAATACATATTGCGGGCGCCGACTTCGGGGAAGTCGAAGCTCTGTTTATGTGACAAAGCCGGCGTTTCAACCCAAGCACCATTGTGCCAATGGCGGGCCGGTGCGGTGACTTCGCGAATGTTAATTTCTGGATTAAAATTAGTCGCAAAAGCCTGACCATGGTCGCCGCCATTGCAATCGAGAATATCCAAGGTCTGCATATTGCTAATCAAATGTTTGCGAATATAGGCGGTGAACACATTGGTGACGCCGGGGTCAAAACCAGACCCCAAAAGCGCCATTAAACCGGCGTCGGCGAAACGGTCTTGGTAATCCCATTGCCAGTGATATTCGAATTTAGCCTCATCGCGCGGCTCATAATTGGCGGTGTCGAGATAATCAACACCGGCCATTAGACAGGCATCCATAATCGCCAAATCTTGATATGGCAGGGCCAGATTAACCACGAGATCAGGCTGGGTTTTTTCGATTAGCGCCGCCGTGGCTTTGCTGTCATCGGCGTCAATCTCTGCGGTTTGAATGCGCTTGCCAAAACGCGCCTCGACACTATCGGCAATCAAATCGCATTTTTTTAGCGTCCGACTGGCCAGCGTGATATTTTCGAAACGCTCAGGCAGCATCGCCATTTTATGCACGCCGACTGACCCCACACCGCCAGCGCCAATTACCAAAACATTACCCATGGCTAACCCTTTTACTGTTCGAAATAAGTATATCCGTTAATGCTGTCCTTAAAGGCAGAAATCATCTGGCGCCGTTCGGTCGCCGGAATACGGCCAGTTTTTACCGCATTTTCAACGGTTTTCTTAAACGCATCGACCATTTGGCGCGGGTCATATTCCACATAAGACAGCACTTCAGATATTGTGTCGCCTTCTTGCTCATGCATCAACTCAAATGAGCCGTCGGTGCGCAATTCAATGGTCACCACATTTGTGTCGCCAAATAGATTGTGCAAATCACCCAAAGTCTCTTGATAGGCGCCAACGAAAAACACGCCGAGATAATAATCTTCGTCTTCTTTTAATTCATGAACCGGCAGGGTTTTTGATAGGCCCTTGCCAAGCACGAAATTATCAATCTTGCCATCGCTATCGCAGGTGATGTCGCTCAAAACCGCGTGGCGGGTTGGCTTTTCATCCAATCTATGCAGCGGCGCAATTGGGTGAATTTGGTCAATCGCCCAAACATCTGGCAGGCTTTGAAACAGCGAAAAATTGCCGTGATAAATATCAGCCGC
>ENA-OUOG01004938-OUOG01004938.1-marine-metagenome-genome-assembly--contig:-NODE-4938-length-11146-cov-4.281417_pt1 | contig 11146 bp, 12 predicted proteins | sample MGYA00248635_ERZ508505 | MGnify/ENA primary metagenome ERZ508505 (study PRJEB26176, sample SAMN06267871) | marine metagenome | isolation source: Saanich Inlet, British Columbia, Canada | place: Pacific...
TTGCCGCTCTCGCTGGCGGTATTTTGAGCTTTATATCACCTTGTGTGCTACCGCTGGTCCCTGGCTATCTGTGCTTTGCCGCTGGCCTAAACTTCAATGAATTAACCGACGAGGACAATCAAACAGAAGTGCGTAGCCGCGTTTTAAACGGAACAATCTTTTTTGTTCTCGGCTTTAGCACTGTTTTTATTATGCTTGGCGCATCGGCTTCCATGTTAAGTGGGCTGTTGCTATCTCAAAAAGACATATTGGGCCAAATCGCTGGCGCTGTGATTATCATTTTTGGCTTGCATATGATGGGGCTGTTTAAAATAGGTTTCCTCAGTAGAGAAGCGCGCATAAACAGTACGATTGACAGATCACCACGTTCGAAAGCACAACAACTAATTGCCGCGTATATTATCGGATTGGCATTTGCTTTTGGCTGGACGCCCTGCATCGGGCCCATTCTTGCCGGCATTCTGGCTATCGCGGCGGGCCAAGAGAACATGCTGCAAGGCGTTACATTATTGGCAATTTACGCCGCTGGATTAGGTATTCCATTTGTCCTGGCGGCATTGAGCGTTAGCCGGTTCTTAGCTACAAGCAAGCGTCTGAAACGTCATATGGCACTGATTGAGCGCCTCTCTGGTGGCTTACTGGTGCTCACGGGCATCTTAATCATGTCGGGCAGTCTTCAAGCGCTTGCAACTTATTTGCTCGACTGGTTCCCCGCCCTATCTCAACTCGGATAATATCCCCAAAGTAGCTATAAAATAGCCGCGAGGTCTTGTGCAATTTGAATGCTGGCTTCCTCAGCGGCCTTGCTAACATTGCCCATCGCCAGAAAACTATGACTTAGCGAACCAAAACAATGGTGCACAACATGATTGTCATTCTCTAAAAGTCTCGCCGCATAGGCGTCACCTTGGTCTCGGATTGGATCAAAGCCAGCGGTTGCGATAATTGCCGGCGGCATATTTTTGAGGCTCCGCGCCCGGAGAGGATTAGCGATGAGTGACTCCCGCGTCTTATCGTCGGGGAAAACAAGTTGATTAAATAGATCCATCGTCTGGGAATTGAGAGGGAATGCGTCTTTACAACTATCGAGTGAGCCACCGGCCGACATATCGGTTGACACCCACGGGTATGCAAGCAATTGAGCCGCTGGGTGAATTTTAGCGCGGCGTGATTTGGTCTTCAAACATACGTTAACCGATATTAAGCCCCCCGCACTGTCGCCAGCAACGGCAACGCGTGCTGGGTCTATACCCAATGCACTAGCGTTATCTTGAACATAATCCCAGAGCGCAACCCCCTCTTCTATAGGTGCAGGAAACGCATGCTCTGGGCATAAATTATAATCGAGCGAAATAACGCGCGCCTTGCAAACATCAGCCAAAATCGTACAAAACGTATCGCATGTATCGATATCCATTAAAACCAAACCGCCCTGATGAAAAAACAAAATAGCGGGGGCATTGGCGCCCAAACCATCTGGCTCGTATTCGCGAACCTTTAGACGACCTGTCTTTCCATCATAGGCATTATCAACGACATGCACATTGGCACGACGCGGTGCGTTGAGCACCTTAAATGTGTCATGAACTGAGACACGCATTTCATCGAGCGATTGCTCTTTTGGCGCCGGCGCCATGTTTGCCAGAATTTGAATATTAGGATCCAGAGAAAAACCATCAATCTCGTGTGGCTTCCCAGCCATTAAACGCAAGATAGGTGATGGCATAGACTTTAGAACTGATAATATAATTTTTTGCACACTCATATTGGCTCCTTGCCGTTTGCTCTGGTTTTACCGCTCAATTTTCAAATTGGAAAAAGCCTTCCAAGCATATTTAATAGTTAATTTAGAATGGTCTATCGAACCTGTATCTCCATCTGTTAATTTGCACCCATGCCCGATAAAAATAAAGAGGTTGCAAATCTCGTCGCCGCTTCAGGGTCAACTGGTTTGCGCTGCATCATTTCATCGACCAATGCAAATGATACACCACCGACGGAAACAGTTAAAAAATCGGCATCTTGCCGAGGCAACAAACCACTTTTCATGGCCTCAAGAATATCCTCCCGAAGCTCATTAAGACCCGTACGCGCCTGATGGTCGGCGCCCTCCAACCAAGCGCCTGAATATGTTTGATTGGCTCGCAGCATCAAAAAAATCTCGGGGTGTTCAGCATAAAATGTAAAATAGGCCCTAAAGCTGGCCTCCATAAAACCATGGGCGTCGGTTGCGCTCAATCGCGCTGCGTGCAGTTTCTCTCGGAGCGCCTCCCCCACCTCATCAATGATGGCTCTAAACACACATTCCTTACTGTCGAAATAATTGTAAAAAGTACCAACAGCGAGGTCCGTATTCCGAATAATTTCTCTGACCGTTGTTCCACAAACACCATTTTGCCCAAACATATCAACCGCTGATCGCATAATTGACGTGCGATTATCTTGCCGCTTTTGGGCACGGCGTCCTGGTATATGTTCAGCGCTTAATGCATTCATAATAATTCCTGCGCCAACTCCGGAGGACGCGCGATAACCGCGCGTTTACCCTTAATCACAATCGGCCGTTCGATCAGTATCGGATGGCTTGCCATCGCTTCGATAAGCTGGGCGTCCTCAACGTTTGCAAGATTTAAATCCTTATAAACGCTCTCGCCTTTCCGCATCATATCGCGGGCAGAACAGCCAAGCTTAACCAATACCGAACGTAGTTCATCTTGGCTAGGCGCCTCAATTAAGTAAAGCCTAATGCTATATTTAACACCATTGGCTTCCAAAATCGCCAGTGTTTGGCGCGATTTCGAGCATTTAGGGTTATGGTAAATCTCAATCATATTACTTTCCCTAATTAACACCGCTACCGACAGCCTGCTTCAAGCTTTCAAAACCCTCGGCGCGCAAGCACGAAATAAGCTCGCGCTTCATGCGCTTGACGGCAAAAGGTCCTTGGTAAATAAGCGCTGTATAAAGCTGCACCAAACTGGCTCCGGCTTTGATTTTCTCAAAAGTGTCGGCGCCGCTCGCAATACCACCAACACCAATCAAAACCATCTCATCACCCACCGTTTGATAAACGTCTCTTAAAACCTGTGTCGAATGCGACATAAGCGGTCGACCCGATAGGCCGCCTATTTCATCGGCTGCTATATCACCAGAAACGTAAGAACGCTCAATCGTTGTGTTGGATATTATAAGGCCAGACACTTTATGCTTGCGCGCAATACCCGTTACATCAGCAATATCTGCCTCATGGAGGTCGGGCGCAATTTTCACCAAAATTGGTACAGAACTTTTACGCGCCATGACCCGCGCCATCAGTTCATCTAGCTGCTCTGCTGCCTGTAAGTCGCGTAAGCCCGGCGTATTTGGAGAAGAAATATTGATTGTTAAATAATCCCCCAATTCATGAAACCGCGATACACCTGTCTCGTAATCGGCAATCCGGTCTGTTGCTGTCTTGTTTGCACCAATATTAATACCCATAATCCCGAGGCGCCGACGCTCTCTTAAATGATCATAGGCAGCAATATGACCCTTATTATTAAACCCAAGTCGATTAATCACAGCTTCATGCTGGGGCAACCTGAAAATACGCGGTTTTGGATTACCAACCTGTGGCTCAGGAGTTAGCGTCCCAACTTCAACAAACCCAAAACCGAGTTTTAACATCGCGTTTGGCACTTCAGCATTCTTATCAAACCCAGCCGCCAACCCAAATGGATTGGGAAACTGTTTACCCAACGCATTAATTTGCAAAAGATAATCATCTGGTTCAGGTTCGGGCAAAATGGATTGTCCTGCCTTTAGAAGCCCAATGGTCAGGTCATGCGCTTTTTCCGGGTCAAAGCGAAACGCTAATGGCTGTATAATCTTTTGATAAAGGCTCATGCCAATCCTCTTAAAAACTGCTCTCTGAGAACAGTGTCATCCGGAATAAAGTAATGCGTGTCACACAAACTTACCAGCAAATCGCCATAATAATGAGGAAAAGGTTCATCATTTCGCGATTTTTCAATCCGCAACCCATCACCCAGATGCGATGTGGAGAAACGCAACAACCATAAAGACCGATGCTGCGCAAAATATTTTTGCAGCGTGCCAGGCACTTGGTCTTTAAAGGACAGATGAACAAAGCCATCCGCGTGGTCATTTTCGCCGAGCGCGACCATGGTCTGCCTTTTTGTGACTTGCCATTGCGCATTGGTCAGAATTTTATATGCCCACAACGCCTTAGACAAACTCACCCCGCAAGCCCGCTTCGATCAGCTCAATCGTCGCACCCAAACCATAAAGCGCCGCGAATGAACCAAACCGCGGGCCTTGGCTTTGCCCGAGCAGAACCTCATAAAGTGCCTTAAACCAATCGCGTAAATTCTCACTAAAAATTTCTTTGCCCGCAGCATAAACCTCGGTCTGGATTGTCTCCGCGTCCGCTTGAGCGTCGAGTGCCCGCAACCTCACAACCAAGTCACCCATGGCTTGCGCCTCTTGCTCCGTCGCAGCACGAAACTTTTTGGTTGGCTTAACAAAACTATGAAAATAAGCCACGGCATAATCAGTCAACTTATCCAATAGAGGCGTGTTTTCCGCATCAATACCAGGCGCGTAATTTGCAATATAGCCCCACAGAACGTCTTTATTATCAGCATTAGAGGCACTCACGAGATTTAATAATAGCGCAAAGGTCAACGGCGCAGCTAATTGGGGAACATCGCCTTCATGAATATGCCAAACTGGATTTGCCAAACGGTCTTGATGTTCTTGGGCCTCATATTTACCCAAAAATGTGAGATATTCATCAACCGCTTTGGGAATGACGTCAAAATATAAACGCTTAGCCTTGCGCGGGCTTTGGAACATATAGAGAGATAAGCTTTCAGGCGTTGCATAAGTCAGCCAATCATCAATGGTCAGACCATTGCCCTTGGACTTAGATATTTTTTCACCCTTCTCATCCAAAAATAATTCATAGCTTAAGCCTTCAGGCGGCGCGCCGCCTATGGCACGACATATTTTCGATGACAAAGTCACGCTCTCGCTTAAGTCTTTACCCGCCATTTCATAATCGACACCAAGAGCCGTCCAGCGCATCGCCCAATCCGCTTTCCATTGTAGCTTACACGCTCCACCTGTGACGGATGTGGTTATTTCATCGCCAGAAACTGGATGCAAATAACTAATCTTTCCAGCAGCGACGTCAATATTATGCATTGGCACCATTAAAACCTTGCCACTATCAGGGCAGATAGGAAGGAATGGGCTATAGGTTTTTCGCCTATCTTCACCCAATGTGGGTAAAATTATACCGAGTACCTTATCATAATGGGCTAAAATTTTGAGCAGTGTCTCGTCCATACGACCCGAAGTGTAATAATCTGTCGCGCTCGCAAACTCATATTCAAACCCAAAACCGTCTAAAAATGCACATAAGCGCGCATTATTATGCGCAGCAAAACTATCATGCGTACCGAAGGGGTCTGGCACACGCGACAAGGGCGCCTCCAAATGGGGCGTTAATAAATCATGGTTTGGGACATTCTCAGGTACTTTGCGCAACCCATCCATGTCATCGGAGAAGCATATCAGGCGGCTCTCGATATCTGGGGCCAAAGTGGAAAAGGCATGGCGCACCATACTCGTACGCGCCACCTCACCAAAGGTGCCAATATGGGGCAACCCGCTTGGTCCATAGCCCGTTTCAAATAAAACCGATTGTTGGCCCGTTTTCTCGACGCGAGCGAGTAATTTGCGCGCTTCTTCAAACGGCCATGCTTTGCTATCCTGAGCCAGTTGACGCAGATCCATATCGTTTAGCCTCTCAATATGTGGCGAAATTATCAGTCATGACCAACAAGTCAATGACCAATCGTGGGTTGCCGAGATTGATACAAAAATACATAATCAGCAAATGAAAACATCTGAAACATCCAAGCTCGTACAAACCGCACAAGATGCAATTATTTTATGCTTGCTCACGGCATCCGCAGTCGATGGCGCCCCCCAAGATAGTGAAATAGCGCTCATTGAAGCGATCGCCAATACGAGCCCCGTTCTTGCTACGAAAACAACGGACGAATATCGGCGCATGATGGAAATAGGCCTGGCGCTAATTAGTGGGCCGGAAGGGCTCGACACTGTCTTTTCATTAGCCACACTCGAGCTCTCCGCACGTGGACGCGCCACCTGCTTTGCCCTTGTTGTAGAATTCGTCGCTCGCAACGGCCATATCGCACCCGAGGAAATACGGTTCTTAGACCTTCTGGCCGACCATTTTAAATTGGATAAATTGACCAGAGCCGCCATTGAACAAGCGGCAAGAATACGCCTAGACCCACTTTCCGCAGACACTGATAACTAATGGCGCTGATTTTAGATGATTTTACTGCCACCATTGTGCCATGGCGCGGCGCCATCTTCATTGGTCTATTGGTTACCTTCACGACGCTTGAAATTATGTTCCCGCGACGGCTCAACGTAATGACCCCTAGTCAAAGGTGGGGGGCAAATTTTTTGCTTGGTGCCATGAATGTCATTTTATTACGCCTGATATTACCCCTCACCCTCGTTGGCATTGCAGTTAATTATAACGTTGGCATCATCTCCAGTTTAGGCGTTAACCCGCTGGCCAGTCTGTTGATCTCTCTCATCGCTCTTGATCTCTTAATATATTGGCAACATCGACTGTTTCACATTATTCCGATTTTTTGGCGCTTTCATAAAGTTCACCATTCCGACCTAGACCTAGATGCAAGCTCTGCGGTGCGTTTTCATCCTGGTGAAGCCCTTATCAGCTTTGCCATTAAAGCAGCTGCCGTGATTGCGCTCGGGATCAATGCTAATGCCATTATTATTTTTGAGGTTCTACTGAGCAGCTTCGCCTTATTTAATCATAGCAATATCCGGATGGGCGGCCTTGATGCACTATTGCGCTTTGCCATCGTCACACCCGACATGCATAGACTGCACCACAGCAGAGACCGGCATGAGGTGAAGATGAATTTTGGGTTTTGTTTATCGATATGGGATAAGGCCTTTGGATCTTATCAAGCCAGCCCGCGCACAAAAATGGAAACATTACAACTCGGCCTTGAGGGTCATCACAAGCAACAACCAAGCATCATAGAAACCTTAACACTTCCGTTTAGGCCGGCCTTTCATTTTAGGTCTAAAAATAAAAAACATTAACACACGCAACTCTGGCTTAGTGTTCAAAGAGATCTAGGTAAACAAAATTTTGGGTAATACCTCACATAAGGATTACCATGTCAAAGCTTGAGATCAATGAGACACCCGCGCCGCGCCTAACCCAATCAAAAAATGAGGAAGCAAGCAACCGAGATCTTTTTTCAATTCGCAGAGAAAACCGGCAGCTGAGTGCAGGCTATTTTTCGCCCTTTAACTTTGGTCTCATGGCAATGGCATTTATTATCTTGGTTGCCGCACAAACCAACCCGCGCATAGAATTTTGGCTCATTCCGCTCCTTATAATTTGTAGCTTACAAGGGGTATTTTATTGGATTGGTTTGTTCTTGCACATCTCCAAACCCACGCAGACTGAAGCCGTGGTCAAACTACCTGATGATCAACTACCCGCCATCACACTTTTAATCCCGCTTTTTAATGAAGCCAATATGATGCCCCAAATCCATGCCATGCTATGTCGTTTGGACTACCCAACAGATAGAATGCAAATCCTCGTGTTAAGCGAAATGCAAGACACGTCGACACGTGACGCATTTTTATCCCTGAAATGGCCACAGCACATCAGTCTATTTGTTATACCTATTGGCGCGCCACAAACCAAAGCCCGTGCCTGTAATTTTGGGCTAGCAAACGCGCGTGGCAGCATTATCGGTGTCATTGACGCTGAGGACTGGCCGCACCCAGAACAATTGAGAGAAGTCGCCAACGGCTTTCATATGGCACCCGCTTCATGTGCGTGCCTGCAAGCCCCGCTGGTTATAAAACCTGAGAATAATAAATTAATTCAATCTTTATTTGCACTTGAGTACCATATTTTGTTCAGGTTCTTGCTACCGACTTGGATTGCGCTCGGCGCGCCAACGCCTTTGTCTGGTTCAGCCAACTTCTTTAGAACCTCTGTCCTAAAAAAAGTTGGTGGTTGGGATAAATATAACCTTACAGAAGATGCAGATATCGGCATCAGATTCTCCCGCCTCGGGTATTCCGTTGGCATGCTTGTAACGCCAAGTATAGAAAATGCCCCGCGCAATGTGAGAGACTGGTTTTGGCAGAGAACCCGTTGGTCAACCGGCCATTTCCAAACATTGATGGTTCACATACGTCAACCCTTAAATCTTTTTGGAGAAATTGGTCTAATATCGAGCGTGCTTTTTCTCGCTAGTTTTGGCGCGCGCGTTGTAACCAGCATTGCTGGACTTGTATTAATTTCTGCCCTCGCCATTACTGAAACAAATATGCTCGCTTATCTTCTCTACGAACCTATAGGGCAATTATCGCTTTTTGCTTATAGCGGCCGCGTGGCTTGTTATATCGCTATCGGCATTTTGGACGTTCCTTTTGTAAGCCGAACGTGCATTATCTTACTGCCGTTCTATTGGTTATTGCAAATTCCGCCCGCCATATTAGGCATCACCCTGGCAACATGCCGCCATTTTAAATGGCATAAAACACCACATGAGCCCTACACCCCTTAACCAAATAAGGCTTATGAACCGCCTGTAAACCACAACATGATAGCAGGCAAAAATAAACCCGTAAGCAAACCATTAACCCCAAGCGCTAACGCGGCAAAACTTCCCATAAGCGGGTTAACCCGCAAAGCCTCAGCCGTTCCAATAGCGTGCGCCGCCAGACCGTAAGCTAGTCCCTGCGCTTTAACATCGGTAATACCCATTAGCCGAAATACCATTGGCCCAACGATAATACCAAAAATACCTGTAATGACGACAATCGCAGCGATAAGACCGGATAGGCCACCAATTTCACTTCCAATACCAATTGCGATCGGTGTCGTGACGGACTTTGGCGCCAGTGATACAAATGTTTCAGGTGCCACCCCGATAAATCCAGCGACCAAAAGCGCTGACGCCACGGCAACAAGTGAACCGCTTACAATACCAATTAAAATCGAGCTTAATCTCTGACGTAAGATATCAATATGGTCATATAGAGGTATGGCCATAGCGACAGTTGCCGGCATAAGGAACCACCCCCAAACGGCGCCACCATCCATATAACCCTCATAAGGAATATCAAATAAAATTAAACCAAAGGCCATGAGTAGGCTGGTCAGCACCAAGGGAGCATTCCATGCCGATTTGATGACAAAGCGCCGAAACCACATCACTAAAATATAAGCCGCCAAGGTGATCAACACCCAAGCCCAACCAAGATGGGTCGGCCATGGTGGAAGATCAGACAGGAACTGTGAGATTGCTGTCATCGCTCAAATCTCCGGTTTAGAAAGGAGAAAACAGCGGCTGTCACCCCTATCCCCAAAAGAGTGCTGAGGATAATTGCAAGAGCAATAGCAAGTCCGTCTGTCTGCAAAAGAGGTCCGAGCACCAATATACCCAAAGTGGGCGGAACAAAAAACAGGGCCATGTGATCGAGTACAAATTTTCCGACGCGACGCACACCGTCGGGAACACGCCCTAAAATTAGAAATATCGAAAATAGAATAACCATGCCCCAGACGGGCACAGGCACAAACCACCCTGTAAGTAACCGCAAACCATAGGCTGCCAAGATACAAAACAGAAAAACAACACAGCCTAGAAAAATGGAGCGCACCATCCTCTTCAACCGGACTATTTAAAATGTTTCGATAAGCGCAAGCCCTGCTTTTGGTAATTCGATTGCAGATCTGAGCCATAAAGCTTTTCAGGCGCCATGGTCAAACGCTCATAAATAAGCCGCCCAATCACCTGTCCATGCTCGAGGATAAACGGCACCTCGCGTGAACGCACTTCAAGTACAGCACGACTGCCGGCGCCACCCGCTTCGCGCGCGCCAAACCCCGGATCAAAAAACCCTGCATAATGGACCCGAAACTCACCCACCAAAGGGTTAAAGGGAACCATCTCGGCCGCATGTGAGGCCGGTATCGTTATCGCTTCGCGAGAAGCCAAAATATAAAACTCGTCGGGGTCTAAAATAAGTGTTTCTCTGGAGTCAGGCATAATCGCTTCCCAATACTGCTGCCAGTCCAGCGCGCCACTTCGGTCGACATCAATCATGCCCGCGTGGCGTTTAGCGCGATAACCAATTGGTGTAACCGAGCCATCTCCCTTTAAATCAATTGAAAGCGCTAGACCGTCGTCAATATTGGCGAGGCCATCGACCAAGCCCTGCTCATCATGAAGGCGCCGCATTTCATTATCCGAGATGTTACGCGCGCCGCGGCGAAAGCGAATTTGCGATAGGCGCGAGCCAGCACGCACCAAAATAGGGAAAGTACGCGGCGAAATCTCTAAATAAAGATGCCCTTTATAGCCCGCTGGCACTTTATCAAACTCACATCCAAAATCCGCAATCACGCGAGTAAAGACATCAATGCGGCCGGTTGAACTTTTGGGGTTAGCAAAAGCTGTTGTCTGCTCAGGTAAAGCCAGCGCTTCCATGAGTGGTACGAGATAAACACAATTCGTTTCTAAGACAGCCCCGTGGCTGAGATCAATTTTATGATACGCAAGGTCTTCAATTTTATCCATCACGCGACCATTTTCACCGGGTAAGAATGAAGCCCGAACGCGATAGGCCGTTGTTCCAAGGCGTAGATCTAGGCTGGCTGGTTGAACTTGATCATCTAAAAGCCCGCCCGGCGCCCATATTTGTTGCTCCCGCACCATGGCGCGAATGCCATGAGCTGGCAGAATTCCTGTCGCGTGGACTTGCCCTTGCGACGTGACCGGCGTTTGTGGTGTATCTTCAGGAAACAGGTTCATCGGTTCATCTTGCCCCATTTCGGCCCTTCTTTTAAGAAAATCGAATCTAAGTGCTATAGTTTAGAGATAGATGCGACGCCTGTCTTGACGCATTGCACTTTTTTCTACACATTCCCCCAGCTTTTACAATATAAGATCAAGCGTCGTTATCGGTTCGGGACCACTCTAATCTAAATTTGTTTAGGCATTTTCCTTTATCGTGGCATAATTAAAGTACG
>ENA-OUOG01004940-OUOG01004940.1-marine-metagenome-genome-assembly--contig:-NODE-4940-length-11145-cov-5.628840_pt1 | contig 11145 bp, 9 predicted proteins | sample MGYA00248635_ERZ508505 | MGnify/ENA primary metagenome ERZ508505 (study PRJEB26176, sample SAMN06267871) | marine metagenome | isolation source: Saanich Inlet, British Columbia, Canada | place: Pacific...
TCTTGAAGTTCTATATGCTCTGGGATGCATGTTGGGACAAAATGAGCGAGTTCCCGATTGGTTAAAATGCCCCGGACAACCATAGTTAAGACCTCTGAGAGCTCGCGCTCTAAATCTTCGAGCGGTTGATCAGTAATGAGCTGACCCAGACGATATTTTAGAGTTGCGGCCTGAATGGCTGCCGCCGTACGGGCAACACTTTCAATCTGAAACTCACCAGTTTTAATGCCATCTTGCAAAACACGAGCAATTAATCGGCGCTCCCGCCTGGTTCTATCAAGCTGAAAATAAGGCCGCTCCTTAATTACAACCTGCGCCAGCTCCAGTACTTTTGGACGGTTTTCAAGCAAATGATAGGTAATGCGCAATTCTGTAAAAATGATTTCTTCGAGCTGCTGGCGCGCTGTTCTATAGGGGCAATTAACCAGGGCTTCCAGCCGTCGCATGGCCTCAAGCGTCTCGCGCCGCGCAATTTCCGTAGCAATATCGATTTTACCGGCGAAAAACCGATAAATATTACCTGCGGACATGGAGCAGTCATCGGCCAACTCGGCAATGGTTGTTTTTGGATAACCATAATGCCCAAACCGGGCACGGGCTGCCTCTAGAATCTTCTCTTTAATTGGATCAGTTTCTTTCATCTCACTCTACTACCAAATAAACAGTGAATATTCAATAAAATATTCAGCGACAGAGCGGTGTCAGCCATAAGAAAAGCGTGAAAGAGAAAGCGAAACATAAAAGACGCATATTTGCCGCTTTGCGCAAAGGCACAGACAGATTATGATGCTCTAATGAATATTCCGAAGAAATTACCTATAGTTAAAACATTTGGTGTTGCCGGCGCAGGCGCATGGGGAACGGCATTGGCCGTCGTTGCTGCAGGCGGACCCAAGGGCACAAACCCTGTTACGCTCTGGTCTTTTGAGCCAGAAACAGCAGCAGACATCAATGCCACGCTCGAAAATAAGGCCTTCTTGCCGGGGGTCGCCTTGCCCCAATGCATTAAAGCAACCGACAATTTAGATGACTTATCCGCATGCGATGCCGTGCTTATGGTGGTTCCTGCCCAATTTGCACGACCTGTTTTAAAAAACTTGTCAGAACGCCTTCGTCCAACGACACCCATTATTCTATGCTCTAAAGGCATTGAACAAAGCTCCCTCAAGCTTATGAGTGACGTAGCCGCAGAGTTTTTTGCGCCAGAACGTATCGCTGTTTTATCTGGCCCTAGCTTTGCCGCCGATGTGGCGCGCGGCCTCCCCACAGCTGTAACGCTTGCTTGTGAAGATGAAGCATTGGGGCAAGCACTCAGCACGGGATTAGGGCAAAAAACATTTCGACCCTATTTAAGCTCTGATATTATCGGCACAGAAATAGGTGGTGCGATTAAAAATGTCATTGCCATTGCCTGCGGCATTGTCGAAGGGAAAAAACTTGGCGAGAGCGCACGCGCAGCAGTTACCGCGCGCGGGTTTGCAGAAATGACCAATTTAGGCGCCGCCCTAGGCGGACGCTTGGAAACGATGACCGGCCTCTCTGGGCTTGGCGACCTTATCTTAACCGCTGGCAGCAAAACCTCGCGTAATTTTTCACTCGGCGTGGCGCTTGGCGAAGGCAAAACAATCAAAGAGGTTTTGAGGGCGCGCCGATCTGTTAGCGAGGGTGCGATGAGCGCAAGAGCGGTCCAGTTATTGGCCGAGAGACACAATATTGAAATGCCAATATGTGCGGCGGTTGATCAAATCATCAATAATAACTTGAATGTGGACACTGCCATTCAGCTCTTATTGCAGCGACCCTTCTCCCACGAACACGAATAGAATTATTGTCTTTAAAAATAAAGAATTGAAATTAATGCCCTTTTGACCAGAAATAATTTGAGGCAAATTTCCCTCTCATCATTTATTTAGTCTTAAGAGGGTTACATGTATTTTTGCGTCATTTGTTTTAGAAAGCCTAATCACGCATGTGTAAGCGCAGCATGTGTAAGCGCAGTGCGCAAAAGAAATTCCACTCAACATCTCAAAACATTTGGTGAGCATATCACCTTTTCTGGGCTATTCATGTCTGAAGACAGGGCCAGCGAGATTGGAGATCTATTTATCCTCAAGGCCGAAACGCGCCGCGAGGTTGAGGCAATTGTTGAAAGCCATCCCCATTTTCAAACAGGCCTTGTGGATCATTATGAAATTCATCCCTGGGCTCAACACCACCATATATAAGTTTATTGCCCCTCTCATCAAGATCAGGCTAGTTTAACAACCTAAAGGCTAAGGTTTACTATTAACTGTTGAGTGAGAGGACATTATCAAATGGCATTTTGGCTGTTCAAATCAGAACCAAATACATGGTCTTGGGCGGACCAATGCGCACGCGGTGAAAAGGGCGAGCACTGGAATGGGGTTCGCAATTATCTTGCCAATAAAAACATGAAGGCCATGCGTATCGGCGACAGAGGGTTTTTTTATCACTCCGTCAATGAAAAATGCATCATCGGAACGGTGATCGTCATCAAAGAACATTACCCCGATCACACAGATGAAAAAGGGCGGTTTGGGATGGTGGACATCATGGCTCTTGAAACCGCCAAAAGGCCTGTCACACTCGAAGAGGTAAAAGCTGAAACACGCTTAAACGACATGGTGCTCGTAAATAACTCGCGTTTATCTGTTCAGCCTGTTTCGGATATGGAATGGCAGATTGTTTGTGAAATGGCGGGCCTCAACCCGAAGCGAAAGAAGCCAGCGGCGACCTTCTAACCGGTCGCGATATTGCGCAGGCGCGTTAAGCCATGTTAATGTTAAATATAGAAAATTCGGTTGAGGGGTAAGAAAATGTCTGAAGAAAAAATTTTTTCAGTTGCACAAGAAGTTGCCGAGCGTGCGCTGATAGACAAACAGGCATATTTGAAAATGTATGCGGAAAGCACCGCCGACCCAGATCATTTTTGGGGAGAGCATGGCAAACGCATTGACTGGATTAAACCTTATAGCAAAGTCAAAAATACACATTTTGGACGCGATGATGTCAGCATCAAGTGGTACGAAGACGGAACCCTTAACGCCTGCGTCAATTGCGTAGACCGGCACCTTGAAACACGCGGCGAGCAAACGGCCATTATTTGGGAAGGCGATGAACCCGATATTGATGAACGCATCACTTATTCTCAATTGCACGAACATGTATGCCGCTTTGCCAATATCCTAAAACAGCGCGGCGTTAAAAAGGGCGATCGCGTCACCATATATATGCCTATGATTTTAGAAGCCACCTACGCCATGCTTGCATGCGCTCGGATCGGCGCTGTTCATTCTGTTGTTTTTGGTGGGTTCTCTCCGGATGCATTGGCTGGTCGAATTCAAGATTGCGAAAGCACATGTATTATTACAGCCGATGAAGGCGTGCGCGGGGGACGAACCATTCCGCTGAAGGAAAATACAGATAAAGCACTCGAAAACTGTCCTGATGTTAAAACAGTGATCGTCATACGCCGCACAGGCGGCAATGTGGCCATGCGCGAAGGACGCGATGTTTGGCACCACGAGTTAGCTCAGAAGGTTAGCGCGGACTGCCCGGCCGAGGAAATGAGTGCTGAAGATCCACTCTTTATTCTCTATACATCCGGCTCAACCGGAAAGCCCAAAGGGGTTTTGCACACGACCGGCGGTTATATGGTTTATGCCTCTATGACGCATCAATATGTCTTCGATTATCATGATGGTGATATTTACTGGTGTACCGCTGACGTTGGTTGGGTGACAGGACACTCCTATATTGTCTATGGGCCACTCGCCAATGGGGCAACGACACTTATGTTTGAAGGCGTTCCCAATTACCCGGATAATTCACGGTTCTGGCAGGTTTGCGATAAACACCAAGTGAATATTTTCTATACCGCACCTACCGCGTTGCGCGCACTTATGCGCGAGGGTGACGCCCCCGTGACAAGCACAAGCCGAAAGTCGCTTCGTTTGCTTGGCTCTGTGGGTGAGCCCATTAACCCTGAGGCTTGGCTGTGGTACCACCGCGTAGTCGGGGAAGGGCGCTGCCCAATTGTTGACACTTGGTGGCAAACCGAAACAGGTGGTATTTTAATTTCGCCTTTGCCGGGTGCAACAGACCTCAAGCCCGGATCCGCAACACGGCCATTCTTTGGTGTTAAGCCGCTATTGGTTGACGCTGAAGGCAATGAGCTCGTCGGCGCGGCATCGGGTAACTTGTGCATTACAGATAGCTGGCCCGGACAAATGCGCACTGTTTATGGCGACCACAAACGGTTTATTGAAACCTATTTCTCGCAATATCCTGGATATTATTTCACCGGGGATGGCTGCAGGCGGGATGAAGATGGCTATTACTGGATTACTGGACGTGTTGACGATGTCTTGAATATTTCCGGCCACCGCCTTGGAACGGCTGAAGTTGAAAGCGCACTCGTCTCTCATATTAAAGTCGCTGAAGCGGCAGTTGTGGGTTATCCTCATGACATTAAAGGCCAAGGCATTTATTGCTATGTGACGCTCAATGTCGGCGAAGAAGGCAGTGATGACTTGCGCAAAGAACTTGTGGCTTGGGTGCGCAAAGAAATTGGGCCCATTGCGTCTCCAGATCTCATTCAATTTGCACCAGGATTGCCCAAGACTCGATCTGGCAAAATCATGCGCCGCATATTGCGTAAAATTGCTGAAGATGATTTCTCAAATCTTGGCGACACCTCGACACTGGCCGACCCCGGGGTTGTCGACGATTTGATTAATAATCGCCAGAACCGCGCCGAATAAGGAACGTTTTAGAAGTCACAAATAATGCCTGACTTCTCCCAGTCACCATAACGAGTGGGCTCAGGTCCATCGCGCCCGCCACGTTCAGGTACGCTTGCCTCAACGGTTTGTTTGCTCTTATTGCGATCACGACGCGCCGCAGCCTCGGCGTTTGCGCGTCGGGTGGCTTCTTGCAGTCTCTTTAATTTTTCGTCATCCATCTTTTCTATATGATAGCATTAGGTAAATTTGCCAAGGCATATTACAAAACATTTTATTATTTTATCTGATTGAAAAGAGGCATCTTGAGCAAAGGCAAAAAATCTCTCCGTCGGGCAGCCGCAAATATGCTGGCGACGATCGAACGCGGGAAAACACTCGACGAGGCGGGAGATCGTCTTGAGGGTCTCGATCCTCGCGATGCAGGCTTTGCGCGTGCGATTGTTTTAACGACATTACGTCGTCGCCGACAAATCGAGCAAATCATGAGCGATCGCATTAAAAAACCAATTCCCCGACGTCCACATATTGCTAATGCTTTACTACAAGTCGGCATTGTTCAGCTTTGCTTTATGGATGTCGCGCCTCATGCTGCCATTAATGAGACAGTTAATGCCGTTGGAAAACCCGAGCAAATGTATCGGGGACTCATTAACGGTGTTTTGCGCAATCTCGCGCGCGCCCTTGAAGACAAGCCTGACGATCCCGCCATCAAACAACCTGACCGCATAAACCTGCCCGATTGGCTGGCTGACAGCTGGCAAACTCAATATGGCGCCGATGCTATGGCGCAAATTGCTGATAGATTGCTTCAGACACCGCCGCTGGACCTTCGTTTCTCAACGCCCGAAGATGCTTCAGATTGGCTGACAAATTACGGTGCAGACTATAATGCCGAGCAATTGGCTCCGCACCATGTTCGAATAATCTACAGCAGCGCTGTCGATATGTTGCCCGAATATGACCGCGGCACATGGTGGATTCAAGATATTGCGGCCCAGCTGCCCGCACAATTATTTCCTGAAAAAGCCGATACACTCGATCTTTGCGCCGCGCCAGGCGGTAAAACAATGCAATTATCTCATCTTGGGCACGATGTCTCTGCCCTCGATATTTCCGCTTCACGCCTATCGCAATTATCTCAAAACTTAAAACGTTGTGGCGCGAAGGCCTCATTAATTGAGGCTGATCTCACGACATGGGAACCAGGCCAACAATGGCACAATGTTTTGCTCGATGCGCCATGTTCGGCCACGGGAACCTTAAGGCGACACCCAGATATTGCATTACACCGTCGCGCCTCGCATATAGAAGGGCGTGCCGCGTTGCAAGACTCGCTTCTTGATCGCGCTTTTGAACTCACAAAACCAGGCGGAACGCTTATATATTGCGTTTGCTCACTCGAAGCACAAGAGGGTGAAGAGCGCGCCCTAGCTTTCAGCCAACGCCAGGCTCAGCTCGCACCCATGCCAATTTTACCAACGGAAATACCGGCGCTTTTAGCGGCTGCAATCACCAAAGACGGGCAATTGCGCACGCGCCCCGACCTATTGCCAAATGGACTGGATGGTTTTTTTGTGGCTCGATGGCGTAAATTGACCGGATAATCTTGCGCATTAGCACAAATATGCTTAATTCTGACTTATGAGCTCAGTAAAAATTTCACCCTCTATTTTATCAGCCGACTTTGCTCGGCTTGGCGAGGAAGTCGCCGCGATTTGTGCCGCTGGCTGCGATTATGTTCATATCGATGTGATGGACGGACATTTCGTCCCCAATATTACCATTGGACCAGATGTCGTTGCCGCCCTTAAGCCTCATGCGACCAAGCCAATGGATGTGCATCTTATGATCAGTCCAGTTGATAATTATATTGAAGCCTTTGCAAAAGCGGGGGCTGATATCATCACGTTTCATCCAGAAGCGGGGCCACATCCGCACCGTACCATTCAAGCCATTAAGGCAAGTGGCGCGCGCGCGGGATTATCACTCAACCCAGGGACGCCGATATCTGTTCTCGAGCCTCTTATGGGGGATCTTGACCTCATTCTCGTTATGTCTGTAAACCCTGGCTTTGGCGGACAAAAATTTATTCCAAGCCAACTTGATAAAATTTCAGCAATCCGAAAAATGATTTCAGCCTCTGGTCGCACAATTGAGCTTGAGGTGGATGGGGGCGTCAACCGCGATACAGCCAAAGATGTTATCAAGGCTGGCGCCGATGTCCTTGTTGCTGGCACTGCAACATTTGTCGGTGGCCCAACAGCCTATGCCGAAAATATAGCAACCCTACGAGGCGCGTGATGCGCAGAACAGATCGCGCAGGTCTGTTAGTTGAAAGCGCACGCATTATGTTGCGAAATAGCCGCGTCGTTTGGGGCGACGCGCTTTTAAAATTACCGTTAAGCGATCGACGCTCTGGCACGGCCAATCACGATGTGCTCTTTGCTTACCCAGGGCATTTACGCCCAGGAACACCAGAGATTGGTCGCCGCCTCTTGGCTGGCAACTTTTCATTTGCCACAGCGCGCGTACCGCCCACCAGCGGATCACCCTTTTTATTAACCCCTCCTTCAACCCGATGGGCTCAAGAGCTCTATGGTTTCCATTTTCTGACACATCTTGTAGCGGAAGGGTCGCCCGCCGCATATCAACTGGGCATTAAATTGATTTCAGAATTTGGCACGATGCAATTGGATCGCAAACCAGCTGCACGCGCGCCCCATATTATCGCAAGGCGGCTAATGCGATGGTGCCAATTTCTAGGGCAATCCCGTGATCGCATCACAATCGTCGAACGTAGTGCCTTATTACACCAAGCCGGCCGTGATGCGCGTTTGCTAAGTGCCAAAATTGAGCTTTGTGAAGAGGGGCCAGCCGCCCTAGAGGCAGCTCTAGGATTAGCCATATCCGCTTTATGGCTTAGTGGTTGCATAGACTATCTTCGCCCCGCAATCGACAAAGTAGGGCGTGAACTCAAAAGACATATTTTGGTCGATGGTGGCCCTGCCAATAGGTCGCCTGAAACTCTATCCCATATTCTCGCTGACTTCTCTGCGCTCTATCAGGGTTTACTCGATCGCGATATCGAACCTCCATCAATCTTTAGCGATTACCTTCCGCGCATGCAGGCCATGCTTGCTTTTTTGTGTCATAGTGACGGCGCCCTCAGCCAATTTCACGGCGGCGGTATCCGCAATGCGACCGAGATAACCCCACTCCTTGGACGACATAAGAAACGCGACGCATTATTTACATTTGCAAGGAGAACCGGCTATCAACGTATGGCCATAGGTAAAACAAATATATTGGTTGATACTCTTGCGCCCCCCAAAGGTTTACCCAGCCAAGAGGCTCATTTGAGTCCATTAGCTTTTGAGTTTACTCACGGTGATGATCGCCTCATTATTAACTGCGGCGCTAATCGCATGAGTGGCGATGATTGGCACCTCGCAACCCGCGGAATGGCAGCGCATAGTTGTCCAACCATGGAACGCAATATGGCCAACCCATTTTATGCCGGTGGGGTGATTGGACGTTTCATTGGCCCGAGACTCAATGTGCCTTCTCTGGATGTTACCGCGCGGCGCACGGATGACGAGAGCAATATCTGGCTAGAAGCGGGACATAATTATTTTGTCGAAACCCATGGCGTAAATGTTTTACGTCGTCTTTACTTAGGAGATACGGGACAGGACTTTAGGGGCGAAGATAGCTTTGTCCCCGATCGTATCAAACCTTTCATTGGGGGCAGTTATGCCATCCGCTTTCACCTCCACCCCGACGTGACACCAACATTACAAGCAGGTGGACAATCATGCTTGCTCATTACCCGGTCGGGCAGAGGGTGGCAATTCCGTACACGCTTTTCACAAAATGGACGATTGTTTTTAGAGCCAAGCGTTTACATGAATGAATTTGGTGAACCTCAAAGAACTAATCAAATTGTTCTCCAGGGTGATCTCACACCCCATGATTGCCGTGTGCAATGGGCCTTTAAATTTTCTGGCCAGCTCAACAGAAGAAAGCGCTAGAAAACTTGCCATAATCTACAACCCATGTTAACCGCCCCTCAATTAAGTAGCCTCAACCTTTAGGATCTTTCGCATGTCACAATCACACCCTATACGCCGCGCCCTTATTTCTGTTTCTGATAAGGATGGTATTGTTCAATTTGCCCAAGAGTTGATTTCCCGTGGTGTTGAGATTGTCTCAACGGGAGGCACCTCCGCCCTGCTGGCTAAAGAAGGGGTCCCCGTAAAAGATGTTTCCGATCTCACTCATTTCCCCGAAATGATGGATGGGCGCGTCAAGACATTGCACCCTAATGTGCATGGGGGCTTATTAGCTATTCGCGATAACAAAGATCATGTCAGCGCGATGGAGGCTCATAATATATCCGCAATTGATTTATTGATTGTTAATCTCTACCCGTTTGAAGCGACACGGGCTGCTGGTGCTGATTACGAAACATGTGTTGAGAATATCGATATTGGTGGCCCAGCAATGATTAGAGCTGCAGCGAAAAACCACAATGACGTGACTGTTATCGTTGATAATGAAGACTATGATCTTGTCCTTTCTGAAATGGACGCCCACCATGGCGCCACACAAATTGAAACGCGAAAAAAGCTCGCCCAAAAAGCCTATGCACGCACCGCCGCATATGATTCAGCAATTTCAAATTGGTTGGCCGAAGCGCTTGATATTGATATGCCGACATACCGCGCGGTTGGCGGCAAACTTCAACAAAGTTTGCGCTATGGGGAGAACCCTCACCAAAAAGCAGGCTTCTATGTCAATGGCGAATTACGCCCAGGTGTTTCAACTGCAAAGCAAATTCAGGGCAAAGAACTCTCTTACAATAATATTAATGATACCGATGCTGCCTATGAGCTTGTTGCCGAATTTGACCCCGCTCAAACGATTGCCTGCGCCATTATCAAACACGCCAATCCTTGTGGTGTTGCCACGGGTAATTCAGCCGTTGAGGCTTTTGAGCGTGCATTACGGTGCGATCCTGTGAGCGCATTTGGTGGTATTATTGCGCTTAACACGCCTTTAGATGCCGAAACGGCAGAGCTCATAAGTGCCTTATTTACCGAGGTCATTATTGCTCCTGACGCCGATGATGCCGCTCGAGACATTATTGCTCGTAAGAAAAATTTACGATTGCTTATTGCTGGCGGTCTTCCTAACCCAACCTCGCCTGGATTAAGTATTCGTGGCGTTGCAGGTGGCTATTTATTCCAAAACAGAGATGCCGGCCGTATTACCGAAAGTGATCTCAACTGCGTGACGATACGAAAGCCTAGCCCACAAGAAATGAATGATCTTTTATTTGCCTTTCGCGTTGGCAAGCATGTGAAATCAAATGCGATTGTTTATGCGAAAGACGGCGCAACGGTTGGTATCGGTGCCGGACAAATGAGCCGTCTCGACAGTTCTCGAATTGCCGCGCGCAAATCACAAGATGCCGCTGAGGCCGCTGGCCTATCCGTACCGCTTGCGCAAGGATCCGTTGTTGCTTCCGATGCTTTTTTCCCATTTGCTGATGGCTTACTTAGTGCCGCAGAAGCTGGCGCTACTGCCGTCATTCAACCCGGCGGGTCTATAAGAGACGATGAGGTTATTGCTGCTGCCGACGAAGCGGGTCTTGCAATGGTCTTTACTGGCATGCGCCACTTCCGACACTAATTCCCATTAACAAAAAAGGCCGCGATAAAACGCGGCCTTTTATATTTTTGTCGTATCTCTGTTAGAGCGTGCGCGCAACCAACATGCGCATAATCTCATTTGAGCCGCCATAAATGCGTTGAACGCGAGCGTCTGTATACATACGGCTGATAGGATATTCGTCCATATAGCCATAACCACCGAATAATTGCAGACATTTATCAATCACTTCACATTGGCGTTCGGTAACCCAAAACTTTGCAGCGGCAGCTGTGTTAGCATCCAATTCTTGCTTTAAGAGCTGCATGGTGAGCTGATCGACCATCGCGCGGGCAGCCATCCAATCCGCTTTACATTCGGCTAACTTAAATTGTGTGTTTTGATAATCAAAAACAGACTGACCAAATGTCTTGCGATCTTTTGTATATTCAACCGTTAGATTGATCGCCCGCTCCATTGCCGCAACTCCTTGATTGGCAATAATCAGTCTTTCTTGCGGTAGTTGTTGCATTAACTGATAAAATCCACGGCCTTCTTCTTCACCGATGAGATTGCTGGTTGGCACTTTTACATCATCAAAGAAAAGTTCTGAGGTATCCGCAGCATGCTGACCCATTTTTTCAAGATTGCGGCCACGCTTAAAGCCGTCGGCTTCGGCTGTCTCAACAACAATCAGTGAAATACCTTTTGAACCCTGAGAGGCATC
>ENA-OUOG01004946-OUOG01004946.1-marine-metagenome-genome-assembly--contig:-NODE-4946-length-11129-cov-3.019453_pt1 | contig 11129 bp, 19 predicted proteins | sample MGYA00248635_ERZ508505 | MGnify/ENA primary metagenome ERZ508505 (study PRJEB26176, sample SAMN06267871) | marine metagenome | isolation source: Saanich Inlet, British Columbia, Canada | place: Pacific...
GGCGTACTTCGTAAACGTGCTAACGGTCTCGTCTGCCTTTCCGGTAGCTGGGTTATAGCTGCCTTTGGTGGAGCGAGTGAAGGTTAGTTGCCTGCCAAACCTCTGCAACACTGCAGATGCGGATGACTGAAGCCCTGCATAATTAAAACTCATGCCCTACCAACTTCATTCTGGCTGCGAATTATCTTCCGAAGTGCGTTGCTCATAGCTGGCGTTTGCCGCTTCATTCCTGAGCCGCTCTTGTACGTAACGGATATGTCTCCAATCTTCTCCGAAACCGTCTCACGATCAGACGGAGTTAGCTTGCTGTCGCCGTCAATATGCAGCTTGATAGCCTCGTAAACGGCCACCTTCAGCTCTGCTGGTATCTGGTCTGATTCGATAGAGTAGCCATCGATAAACACGTAATCGCGAGGCCACTGCAAGGGCTGGGTCTCTTCGTGCTTATCTCCAACAAAGACCAAGGATTCAATGTAATCCATAGCCCTCAAAATAGTCTGCTCAATCTGGGGGTAAGACGGGTAAGTGAAACCGCGAGCGTCCGCCCACGTTACAAAATCATCGGCGCTCACATAGGAGTTAGCGTTCGCTACGATCGTGCCATCTTCAATAATTAGTGCCATAACAACCCCAAGAGAGAAACGGGGGCCGAAGCCCCCTCATAGATTAGCCAAGAAGGTTGGCTGCAAACTCAGGCTTCCACGCCTTAACGCCCCAAGCTGCCGCGACCTCGATCATGGTCTTACGGTAGCCCTTATAGACGCGCACTTCGTAGACAATACCCGAAACTGGGTCTTGTACAGTCAAAGCGTCATCGGCAGAGTCACCGGCTGCTGGTACGGCAGGAGCGCGAACTGCAAGCTCCAATGCGCGGCGGTGGAATGCTACGTTGTAAGTAGTTCCAGCGTCCGCGTAGCAGTTAGCTGACTCGCGAATCATCATGCCGTGAAGGTCAAGCAATACGCCCTGACGAAGCAAGTCTGCGCTTCCAGATGTATTGACCTGAGTCAAAGACGACAACTGACGCAATTTAGCGCCCGCAGATGAGTCCATAACCAAAGATACTTGACCGTCATTAGTTGGCATACCGTTATCAACGAGCAACTTACGAAGGTCAGCGATAACATTGAAGTCGCTAGCGAATGGCGTTGTGCCGCCAGTGCCAAGGTCTCCGGCAGATGCCGCAGTTGCAATCTCAGTCGCAAGATCGGATTCGATCTCGTTTGTGAGAGTACGCATTGCTTGAACAACCTGATCGCCGTAAACAGTCTCGAAGCCGATACCGTTGTTAAGGCTTCGTACGTTCTCGCCTGTGTATGGAATCTGAATGGCGCGAGCCTTGCTGATAGTCAACGTCTTGTTGTCTACAGTCTGATCTGTACCTTCAGGGATAGTCATCGCCTCAGATACGTCAACAGCGGTCGCAGCGCGAGTGAATGAGGCGCGAACCACATCACCTTTTGCTACTCGCTCAGAGCCGTTTGCGTTAATGGTAGCAGCGGGAATGAAGCCAACAAGCTCACGGCCCACTACATCAGCAGCTTTATAGATGTCTGCTGCTAGATCGGTTAATACGTTAGCCATGATTGGCCTCCTTAATCATCAAATATAGTGCCGCCTGATTGGAAGAACTGGGCACGTTGGCCTTGGCTCATCCCTTCAAACTCAGCACGACTAATTTCTTTCCCTCGATCTTCGGCCCTGCCTTCTGATCTAGCGGCCCCGCCGCCGTTCGCTTGGCTACCATCCACTAAGAATGGGTAGTTTGTACGAATTGAGTTAGTCAGGTCTTCCATTGATGACACGGTTAGCTGACCACCTTCGTCAGTAATCCGTAATTCGTTGTCCACAATGGTTAGCCGCTGGCTAATCTCTTTCTGAAGAAGTGCCGCCCTCTGGATGTCCTTCGTCAGTTGTGCTGCCATTTTAGCAGCTTCTGCGGAAATTTTCTGCTTTGTCATGCCAGCATTCATTTCCTCGATGGTTTTGCGTAGAGCGTCTGTCTCGCTCTTCTGTGACTCAAACAACTGCTTATAGTCGTTATCTGCCTGCGCTTTCTCTTCGGCCTGTAGCTTTGCTCGCTGTAGTGCCTCCTCGCGCTCTTGCTGTATCCGCTTCTTCTCGGATAGCAGCTCGTCATTCTTGCGCTTCAACGCTGCAACCTTCTCATCGGCTCTTTGCTCTGCCAGTTGCTCTAGCATTGCCTGCTGCTCTTCGTTTAGCTCAACTGCTTCGTTTTCCATGCGTCACCTCTGGTTTGCAAGTTTGCGGCTCTGCCGCGTTATGCCTCTCGGCTCATAGATATTGGATTAGCTTGGGCGGGCAGATAGCAAAAAGAGCCTCCACTAAGTCGCCAAACTTAAAGTCTTCTATGTATCGCTCAAGAGAGTAAAGTCTATCGATCTGATCTTTAGACTCTATCTTCGAGCTTAATATCTCTCTAGCAATGCTTAACGCTTTATCCTCTGTCATATCCCAAGCCCACTCCTTCGATTTGATTTTATTGCCTTATCAACTAGCCAATCAAAGTACTCTGCCATTTGAGGGCTTGCTTTTTGTAGTCCAGCACGATCAACAACCCAAGCGACAAAGTGCTCCGCGTGTGACTCCGCGCTATTGTAGCCGCCATACTCAGTAACCAGCTCACTCTTTAGGCTTCTAGGGAAGTCTGGCGCACCAGCATAAAAATGTATCTGGTGACCTATCTCGTGTAGCTGAGTTGTAGCCATCGCTCCAGACGGGTCTTGGTAGTCATTTCTAACACCATGAGAGAAAGACCACGGCCTTTCGTCTCTCGACCTACCTTTAGCCTTATCCAGAAACTCAGAGACCAAGGATTTTATGTTCTTGCCTGACTGCTTTGGGTCTTTGAAGTCTGCGCCTTTCTGCTGCTTTACCACTACGTGATTAAACGAGCTGCTAGTAAATCCATTGCATCGCTTGCCGTTCCTTATTGTGAAGAACTGAACCATAAGAGATGGGTTTAGCCTACCAAACGAAATGGCCTGATCGTATGTTGCATCAGGATTTGGGCCGCTCTTTAAGTAATCAAACACTTCCTGAGACATGCTTCTAGCCGTCTTGCCTCTAGCCATCTGATTGCTATTCAGGAAGAGCGTCTTTATGTCCTTATCCCGCATAAATTGCTGCAACTTAGCCATTTCTGGCGTTCCAATCTCATCATAAACTTGGTTTATTTTTTCCTTAGTTACGTTTTTACCAGTAGTAAAGATGCTTGGCAATACCTCGTCTGTCGCCAGCGGCACTGCTTGCTGCGTCAATACCGGCTCAGTGATGGGGATAGTTCCAGACACTCCATTAAAGCCCTCGTCCAGCCCTCTAAGCTGATCTATCGTTAATGGCCTGCCGTTGTTATCGACAAACTTATCCAGCGTCATACCGCCCCTAAATAGGTCTGCTCGCGACTTGCCTAGCACCTCATTCTGGAACGACTCTGGCTGGGTTCTAAGCCATGAGCTGTAGTTGGTCTCGCTATCGACCTGCTTAACGCCTTTGCTGCCCTTAGCTGGCCGAGTGCTCTTTATGTCCGCCCCTAGATCAAATCTGGGGTCAACCTTGGGCACTATGGTGCTTCGGCAGTTGAAGTGAGCGGGCGGCTTGGGGTCTTTGTCGTAGTCCTTGTAGATCACGCCATCCCTAGACATACAGATCAGAGAGGTTCTGCTGTCGAGCGTAGATACCCACTCATAGCCTAGCAGCACATCATCATTCTCTTTTAGCGTCTGCTTCCTAGCCTGAACCGATGCGTGATTAGTTACCGTCCTAGCGATGGTAGAGGCTTTGCGCTGCTGAACTGGGATTAGCTCCCTAATCCTTCTGGCGATCTGATCGGTTGTCTCTCCGAGCATAAAGCCCGACCGAATGCGGCCCGTAACCATATTGGCATGAGCTGGCCCGAACTCGCCAAGCATAGAGCCAATAGTGTAGCCCTTGGTCGGCTCAACGCTCATGATGTCGCCGAATATGGCCTGCTGTAGCTGAACTGGGGCTGGTACTGACAGGTCAACACCGATCTCTTTGCTGATTAGCTTGGCGTTAAACTCGGCCTCGTAATTGCCGAACTTCTCTATCTCATCGCTAAAGATTTTGGCGTATACGCTATCTGTCTCTCTTAGGTAGAGGTACATATCCTTTAGTTGAGCCTCAGCCCTTTGGCTGCCGTAATCAGTCATAGAGCCACTCTCTAGCCTACGAATGATGTCTAGCATCTGCTCAGATATGAAGTCAGCCGCATCTTTCTCCCTGCCCTTAGCGTATCTAAGCACGAAGATTTGATGCCGTGTCACAGCACCGTTTATATTGTCTTGGGTAGACATTAGTTCTTTTTAGCGGCCTTCTTCTTGGCTGCTTCAGCCTTCTTCTTGCCTTCCTTGGTGTAGGGGTATTTCTTACCTTTAACTGTAGGCATCACCACTTCTCCTTATTGGCCCAATATGCTGCCGACATCTTGCCTTTGGCTATGTTCTTGGCATGTCTAGCCTTGAAGCTCTGCCGTCTAGCAGCGTCAGCCTTGCTCTCGCCCTTCTTTGCTGGGGAGCCTTTGACACCCTGCTGACCAAACCTAATCAACTTGGTCTTGTCGCCATCCTTAGCCAGTACAACGTGGCTCTTTGTGGGATGGCTTGGCGTTCTCTTTGGCTTGTTGTAGCCGCTGAGGTTGTACCTGTCGAGTCTGCTGTCCTTGCTCATAGCGGGGTTAGGTCTCCCATTTCCTCGCGCACATCATCAAGGCTTCTATCTCCGGCAATAAGTCCTGCCGCCTTTATGCGCTCAAAGATGTCTTGATCGCTAATAATCTGGCGATCCATCAGCGTAACCATAGACATAATCATTTGCGGGTCTACCGTCTTGTCGTAGAACTCGCGATTGATCTCGAACTTGATCTCGTCACTTGTGCCCATGAACTCGGCGCACCACTTCACGCACTGAGATATGGCTGCTGTTAAGTTGCCGACAATATCGCCCAGCACTGAGTTTTCCGAGGCGAACCGTATACGCGCACCCTCTGCTGTCTCATTAGCACTTCGATCTGTGATGATGCGAGCGCCGATGGCAACCATCTGCGACTCCTTGGCCTGCATAGCCTGAAGCACCAGATTGTTAGCGTTAGGCTGTAGCAGCGTGGCATTGCCTGTCTCGCCCAATACGTGACCAGCCCTAGACCCTAGCTTTATTCCGTCTGGGTTATACTCGAACCACTCTTCCATGTTGAGCGAGTGCGTAATGAATAGGGTTGGCTGGCCAGTGATAAAGCAAGACTCCTCATAATCCGCAGAGTTTCGATAATGTGCAATATTCACATCAGCGATGTCAGACAGGGGAGCGTCATCGATGGTGCTGTCATTGTTCTTTGAGCCAACGAATATGGCCGGAATCAAGTCCCAGTTAGAGCCGTCAGATCGCTTTGGGTATATCTCGTCTGAGTATGGCTTGTCCTCTCGGTATAGCTGCTGCGTATAGCCGTCTTCTCTTAACCGAAGCACTCGATACTGTACCTCTGTGTCATGCCCGAACTCATCCTCATCAACTGAGTAATCCTCGGCCAGCACAATCATAGTCAGCATCTTGCGACCAGAGATAACCTCGGTCTTCCAGTTGATAACCTGCTCTGCTGTATACGGAATGATGGACGCTCTTAGGTCTAGCTTCTGCAAGTCTTCAAGGCTTAGATTGCCGTCAGACTGCGGGTAATCAACCAAGAACATAGAGCGACCCGTCTCTAGCAGGTTTGATAGCTCATCTTTAGCCATCTGCTCGATTCCAAGGCCGTCACCTGTCGCGTCTTGCACCAGATACTCCAAGCCCTCTGGCAGCTCATACACCGGCTCTTTGCGGAATGCCGCGCCGACCAGTGCGTTCTTAGTTCTGCCAGTGAAGTTGGCAAACAGCGCCCGCTTCAGGTATTGGCGGTATCGCATCGACTGAGAGCCAAGGCGATCGTCATTGTGTTCGGCATCTGGGACAGGCAAATACTGATGCCGCTTATCCTTTACTGCCACGGAACCACGCACAGCGTCACGGGTCTTAGCCCAGACTGGCGCGTACATTTCATATTGGGGATGCTTATTGCTGACAGGCATAGCTTCGAACCTGATTAAATTTAATAGTGAATGTTATCACAGAGCGAACCTAAACGAGACATTTGCGACAGGCTTAACAACCGGCATCTCGTAAGCGATGGGGTAGGTTGTCGCATCGTTTTGGTGATCTCTGCCGTTCGACTTGTCCGGCTCTCCGTTTTTGTAGACTTGCTGCTCTAGGCTCTCAGAGACCACTGGGCAGCGATTTGCGTTTACTTTGACCCTGCCTTGCTCTAGGGCCGCATTCATCGACATAACGCGATCCTTGACCGCTGGGTTACGCTTATTGACCCTTACCATGAAGCCAGCCTGCTCCAGTAGTGCGATGTCCGACTTTGACGCATCAACTGTCTTTCTGCTCTTGCCGCTAGCGTCTGGGTATATGTAGATCGGGTTATTGGCATACCTACTGCTAATGATCGACACCATCTCCGGCGTATCGTACATATTCACCAGCTCATCGACGCAGTGCCAAACCTTGCCGCCTTCCCTCTGAACGTAGACGGTCGCCGCCTGCTTGGTTACGTTGAAGTCACAGCCGATAAACAAAGGCTCGCCATCCCTAATGGTCTCGTCACTGTTGCAAGCGTGGCGATTGTAGCTCGTATAGACCGTGCCAGACTGAAGGTTTACGAACCTGCCCTCTAGGTATGCCTCAAGCAAATGCGCCGGATAAGCCTCCTTGAGCGCGTCTATGTAGCCAGCCGGAAGGTATGGGTTCGATCTGGTTGGAGCCTGAATGATTCGGTACTCAGGCTTGGCCTCTCGCCGCCATTGCTGGTAGACGAAACGAAAGCCCTCTGGCGTTGTCGTAACGCCAACCGTGTTTGGGCCGCTCTTCCTTTGGCGATTACGCGCCATAACCTGCCGCCAGACGTAGGCTGCATCGTCTCGCTTCAGCGTGTCCAGCTCATCAATGTCAGCGTCAGCGTGTTCATAGCCTATGATTCGCTGCGGGTTCTCCATAGAGCGAAAGAAGATGCTCCCGTAACCTTCGACTGTAATCTGATTCATCGGTGACTTTTGTAGCTTATAGGGAATGCCCAGCTCCGTTAGCGTTGCCTCAAATCTAGGCCATGCGATCATTCGGATAAGGTCATAGGTTGGCTCGTAGAAGCCCCTGTTGGTTCCCTTGTTGTTGATGATGCCAAAGATACAGCGCAACACTGCCGCCTCTGTCTTGCCTGCGCCGAAGCCCGCGACAAACGCTGGGAATCGCTCCTGCGCCGTAATGTATTCGTACTGCGGAACCGTTGGCGAAACGTCACTCATCTGTCGGCTTTATCAGATTGATTGTAATCGGCTGAGATGAATCAGGCTCATCGCTATCGTCTTTCATATCGGGCAAGTACTTAGCCAGCAACCGAATCCTCTGCTCGTTAGCCGTCTTTAGCTTTAGCAAATCCTTCTGAAAGCTCTCAGATTCAACCGCTAGGCTCTCGATTTTCTCTATATTATCAAGAACATAGTCTAATTTGCCCCTGTTGGACAAATAGGCTCTCAGCTCCTCTTTTCTAGCCTGCTTTCTTTTGCTTACGTCTGTGCTTGCCATTACGAATCTGGGTGAGGTATGGATTCAGCCCAATATACCCCCCGCACTCTCCCTGCTCTAATTTGTCCGGTGATAATGTCTTCATCGTCCATCGGGTAGGATTCAACCGTTTCATCGTCGAACGCAACCAAGTACGTGCCTGCTTCACTAGGCATCCCACCCGCTTCGATTAGATTCCAATGTATATTAACCGCTTGCCTCATTGCCGCAATCTCTCAATTGTGCATATATGATAACAGAGAGTGCCGCAGTTGACCGAATTTAGCCCAATGAAACATCTGGCTCGACCAGCATCCGGCCTTTTGATGCTGCGGCTCACCACGGAGTTTTGAGCCATCCCTATTTTAACATTGGTCTGTCTGATCGCCTTATCTCTTTTCGCAGCGAAAATGGGCAGCGAATAATCTCAATAACATCGTCACCGGCAGAGCTGAGCGGAACGACTCTAAGGTCAATCAATATGGCAATATCCTCTCCAAGCCTCTCAGCCATCTGGCAGGCTGCCTGTATAGCGACAATCGGGTCATCATCGTCATAAGTGTGCACTAAATCACTAACTTCACTCATCGCCCTTTACCAAGTTCCTATACTGTCTCATAGCAACCTTATCATCGATTGAATCGGCGATAAACGCAAGCATCTGCTTTTCTACCAGCCTGTGCTTTAGCAGCTCTGATGCCATTGACAACTGTTGATGTGTTTGCAGCGACTTCCAGTGGAATTTACGCGACACAAACATCTCTAGGGTTCTGTCATCAACTGGCTCGCTCATGCAGCCTCCTCAGCGATCCACTCTTTAAGCTCTGGGTGCTGCTCTCTGATCTTTCTCACAGCTCGGTAGAGTAACGCCTTTACAGCGTCCTCTGTGATCCCAAGGGCTTCAGCGATCTCGGATCGAGTCATGTAGGTCTCATCCATAAATCAAAGCTCCTCAAACGGTTTAGAGGCTAGGAAATTCGAATCTTCGAGCATTTCATTATAGACCTCTTGAAGATCGGTTATCCAATCCTTGAGAGCGTCTAGCTTTGAGACGTCATCAAGATCAAAAAACCGGCTATGAATTAGAACGCTGCCCTCGTTATCAACATCAAGAATCAGCTCGCCAAACTTGTCCCCAGCGATCATCATTTGCAAGCCTCCCCGTAGTTGCCCTTATAGTCAGGCCAGCCGTTCTCACCGCCAGACTGAATGTGCATTTCTACCATCTCGCAGTAGTTGTTATCAAGAACTGGACGATCCTCAACGCCAAAGAACATCATTAAGACGATTATCGACAAGAGTGCCATTATTGCTTTATTCATTATCAACCCCTCCTAAGCCGCTTACGCGGCCACTCCATAAACTGCTTCGTAGACCGCCTCCGTCATAGCTAGACCGGAATTGATGACCGCGGATTTGTCGGCGCTCATTGTTCCGTCTTTCATAATAACTACATCAAAGTCGCGGACTGTTGATGCGTCTTGCTCGCTGAAAGCGACAACATTCATGATGTCCCAACCGCTCTCGCCAGTTACAGGGTGCTTTGTGTAAATTTCGTAGATGTTGAACATTGTGTCTCTCCGTAGTTGATGACTGCATCCCCGCAGTCGATGAAGAGATGCTACGCCCTGACACCAAGGTAAACAAGATTGTTTATAGATTATTTAATTATATGCATATAGCCAAAAAGTATAAGTCAGTTCCAGCTAACCAGCTCGTGCTCTGGGTCATCTTCCATCTTCTTTAGCTCTTCTCGGTAGTGCTTTGCGATTAAAGCTCGCTCTGCCTTATTCGTTTTATAGATAGCCCTCGACTTCTCACGCAGCAGCTCAAGATGCCCCTCACCATAGATACCCATTAAGAAATCGTTAAACGCTAGTGGGTTCTCGGTGAAGTGCCTGTGGTGGTAATGGCACAAGGACAATGCGTTCATGGCACACCACCTTACGGCCTTATTCCTTCGCCCCACAATGTGCGCGCACTCATTGGTCTCTGTCTTATAGCAGACCATACAACTTCCATCACGCTTACGTATGGCCTTCGAGAAAGCAATGTCAGCCGCGTCTCGCTTAATGGGCATTAATGCACCTCCGAATTGTTTAATTCTTCTATATCGACAAGCTCGATGTCAGACATTAGGCAGCCTAGCCACAGCTCGTAAAAATCAGATATTTGCATATTTATCGTTATGCCTTCAGGGAAGGTATCAGTGTAAACCACCGTGAAATTGGGGTTATTTAGATCAGATACCGCCGCGCCGATCTCGGCAGTCAGAATGATAGCGTCACCCTTTGGTAGCTTCACCGCCATAATATCGATCATGTACGCAGCCTCACGGTTAAGTTTGCAATCTTATCCATATCTAGCCATCCTGATGTCGCATCGATATCTAGCAATTTCACCAAACTCCTTATGAAATACAATAGCGTTCATGTCCCGACCAGAGCGATAGCCTTTTGCTGCATGCCATGCATCCTTGGCGGCGAGAGTCCTAAACGACTCTACAGTACACCCCCTCAGCTCTGTCTTTCGAGAGTGATGGATATGACCAACGTACCAGTAGCGATGCTCTGAAGCTCCCCAATCCTCTGGCATATCAGTTGCCATAACCTCACCTAAGTCATTGTGCTTTACAGTGTCGCCGTGGGTAACACCCAGCAAGCACTTACCAAACTTAAAATAATGAAACTTTGACGTAGTGGGTTGAATAGTTACGCGATCTTCCTTGTTAAAATACGCATCCAAAAAGGCAGCAAGCATAATGCTTGAGTGGTCATCGTGGTTTCCGATGGCGTTGATAACCTCAACGTGGGGGTGCTTCTTTAGCGCAAGCATAATAATGTCCACCATTATCATACAGCCCAGCTTTAAAACCTTAGACCATCTCGTATCCACATCAACGGACGTTCCGCGAGTAGTTGTGTTTCCCTTGTTATCGGAGTGAAAAAAATCTCCGAGATTGATAATAACGCAGCGGCTAGCGGTTGGAGCCATATTTACTAGCTTTTCTGCGGCTCTAAGTAAGTCATTTCGAGCTATATTGATGTCAAAGTCTTCGCCGCTTTCCTCCGCCCAAGCGTACATACCGATATGCGGGTCTCCCATGGGAATAATGAGAGCAACGTCGTCTTCTTTTTCTTTTGTCTTTAGTTGCTTAACAGGTTTGGCCTTGCCTTTATACTCTTCTACTGCGTCAGCAATAGCGTCCTGTAGCATCTGAAGCTTCTGGCTTTCTGCAAGCTTTGACTTCACCCACTGGGCTGTAGGCTGTCCGGCGTCGTTATAGTAGGTAGATACGCCAGAAACAACAAAACCATTTGGCACTGTTCTAGTCATATCGTGATCGGGCGAGTAGCCTTGGCTTGCTGCCTTTTTCAGTAGGCGAGCTTTAGAGTTACGCCACGTTCTCTCGTCGCCGCCGCTTTCTTTACAGACACGGCTAAGAGGTCTGCCCTTGACGATCACTTCTTGAACTATCGTTCTTTGCAAGTCACTCC
>ENA-OUOG01004948-OUOG01004948.1-marine-metagenome-genome-assembly--contig:-NODE-4948-length-11121-cov-5.539388_pt1 | contig 11121 bp, 8 predicted proteins | sample MGYA00248635_ERZ508505 | MGnify/ENA primary metagenome ERZ508505 (study PRJEB26176, sample SAMN06267871) | marine metagenome | isolation source: Saanich Inlet, British Columbia, Canada | place: Pacific...
GCAGAGCCTCGCCTTTACCTCCGCTTGGGCCGACATGCTATTTTACACCGTCGCCTCCAGCGCCGTGCCAGCAGGTTTTAGTGTGGGCCTTGTCAGCGGCGTGCTGCTGGGTGCCTTCGTCTCAGCGCTGGCTAGTGGCCGTTTCCAATGGCAAAGTTTCACCTCGCCCCAAGAAACAGGCCGTTACCTTGCCGGGGCTGCGCTGATGGGTGTAGGCGGCGTTTTGGCAGGAGGGTGCGCCATAGGTGCGGGGCTGTCAGGTATTCCAACGTTATCGATCACGGCCATTCTGACGTTTACAGCCATCACCGCAGGTGCAATGGTTACCAATGTACTCTTAGCAAGAAAGTTTTCGCACTCCAGGCTTCAGCCCGTATAATAGGTAATTATTCCCCGTGGGCTAACCCCCCGAAAGGTGCTGTCAGAACAATTCGAACTGCGCTCAGATTGCCGAGGAATGCAGGACCCTATGCTGAACACAGCTGACGCCACCTTGTTAAAAACGGCGCTTAGGTTGAGCTTGAAATTGCCTCATGAGTAGAAGCGTCCAGACGGTTGCCGTGTCAGCACACGAGCGCACAGCCGCTTGGGCGCCTGCACGCGTGACGAACTCGTCCGCACCCTATCTAGACGGACAAACACGGACATCCCCCTAAAGGGATGTCCAGTTGTCCGGTGGGGTTGGTAAGTGTGGTGGTGAGATATGGAAGCTCGAAGTTCAAAAGCTTAAGTTGTGTAATTCAAAAACACACTTTTTGCCGTGTTGCTGACTATTTTGACAGTTGGACCACGATGTTGGCAAAGTTTTGGGCGAACATGATTGGGAACCTGTTTTAGAATTATGAATCTTATTCGTTTTCTACTAAGAGGGAACCTTCGAACAGAGCGTAGCTAATGTCCGCTGTGAGCCCAATGTTTCAGATGCTGCAACCTGCTCGAGTGACTGATGAGCAAATCTAGCAGCTATTCAGTGCGCGATGGGGCCGCCCCCAACAAAATCTGCGTGGCGGTGGGAGCGTGCTTTTTGGTGTTCCTAGCCTGTAAGTGCAGAATTTGAGGGTTGGCCATCCCGACAGGCGCAAAAAAACTCCGGCTTATTTAGCCGGAGACTTATGATCTGCAGTTGCGTTATGTGCGATACCTTTGGCTTGTTCGCGCAAGATAAACTTCTGGATCTTCCCGGTAGACGTACGAGGGATCGGCATGAATACGAACCGTCCAGGCACTTTGTAGGGTGCAAGCTGCTTTTTGCACCATACGCGCAAGGTGTCCGCATCCACTGTTTCACCCGCGCCCAATTCCACAAAAGCACAGGGCGTTTCGCCCCATTTCTCATGTGGCATGGCAACCACGGCAGCGATCTCGACTGCGGGGTGACGGTAGAGGGCTTCTTCCACCTCGATGGACGAGATATTTTCTCCGCCCGAAATGATGATATCCTTGGATCGGTCCTTGAGCTGGATATAGCCGTCTGGATGACGCACGCCCAGATCGCCGGAATGGAACCAGCCACCAGCAAACGCCTCTTGCGTGGCTTTCGGGTTACGGAAATAGCCCTTCATGACGACGTTGCCGCGAAACATCACTTCGCCCATGGTTTTACCATCGCGTGGCACCGGCAATATGGTTTCGGGGTCGAGCACATCAAGGCCTTCAAGCGGCAGATAGCGTACGCCTTGACGCGATTTCAGCGTCGCCTGTTCGGCGGGCGGAAGGTCTGACCAGTTCTGATGCCAGTCATTCACGACGGCAGGACCGTAGGTTTCTGTCAGCCCGTATAAATGCGTCACATCAAAGCCTGCGGTTTTCATATCGGCCAGCAGCTTTTCGGGTGGCGGGGCGGCGGCTGTGAAGAATTGCACGGTTTGGTCGAGCTTGCGCTTTTCTTCCTCGGGTGCCGAGATCATCAGAGACATGACAATGGGTGCCCCGCAGAGGTGGGTGACGCCCTCATCCGCCAAGGCTGTCCAGATTGGCACTGCCCGCACTTGCCGCAGGCATACGTGGGTCCCGATAATCGCCGAAAGAGTCCACGGGAAACACCATCCGTTGCAATGAAACATCGGCAGGGTCCAAAGATAGACCGCGTGTTTCGCCATCGACGTAGTAAGCGCATTGCCCTGTGCCAGAAGGTAAGCCCCTCGGTGATGCGACACCACACCCTTAGGATCGCCAGTTGTACCGGAGGTGTAATTGATGGAAATAGCGTCCCATTCGTCGAGCGGCATGAGCCAGTCGAAGACAGGATCGCCCGTCGACAAGAACGCCTCATATTCCTGTGCATCAGTCGCAGTCGCAGTCGCAGTTGCAGGCGCGGTGAATGCGGCATCGTCGTATTGGATCACAAGCGGCGTCACCGTTGTCAGCGCAAGCGCATCCTGCATCAGGGGCATGAATTCACGGTCAACGATGACGATTTTGGACATGGCGTGATCCAGCTGAAACGCAATCACCGACGCATCAAGGCGCGTGTTTATAGAGTGCAAAACACCCCCGCACATGGGCACCCCATAGTGGCACTCCAGCATCGCAGGCGTATTGGCCAGCATGGCTGATACCGTATCGCCGCGCCCGATGTCCTGCTGTGCCAAAGCGGAAGCCAGCTGGCGTGATCGAGCGTAAAAATCCGCGTAGGTGCGCCGGAGCACGCCATGCACGATTGCGGTATGATCAGGAAAGACCGAGGCTGCCCGTTCCAGAAATGTCAGCGGCGTCAGCGGCTGGTGGTTTGCAGGATTGCGGTCAAGATCGGTGTTGTAGGGGTTTGTCGTCATGGTTCAGGCATCTTGCCATTGGGGCGCGCGCTTCTCGATAAAGGCACCGATGCCTTCACGCGCGTCTTGCGCCAGCATGTTATCGACCATCACACCGGAGGCGTAGTCGTAAGCGTCAGGCAATGTCATTTCGCGCTGTGCGTAGTAGGCGCGTTTGCCCGTGGCGAGCGTCGTGCTGGATTTCGACGCAATCTTGCGCGCCATTTCCATCGTGGCCTCTTGTAGCGCTTGGGGGGCGACAACACGGTTCACAAGGCCAATCTCTGCGGCCCGCACAGCGGACGTCATATCGCCCGTGAGCAGCATCTCCATCGCGTGTTTGTCAGCGACATTTCGCGACAGGGCCACCATGGGAGTGGAGCAAAACAGCCCGATATGCACGCCTGGGGTGCTGAATTGCGCCGTGTCCGCCGCGATCGCCAGATCACAGCTTGCCACCAACTGGCAACCTGCGGCCGTGGCAACGCCAGTCACTTCGGCGATCACGGGTTTGGGGCAATTCACGATGCCTTGCATCACGCCCGCGCACATCGCCATGACATGTGCAAAATAGGCTTTCCCACCATCCTCTTGCGAGCGCCCTGCGGTCATTTCCTTGAGGTCGTGGCCCGCACAAAATGCAGGGCCATTGGCTGCCAAGACAACGACCCTCACCTGTGGATCAGCCCCTGCATCGGCAAACGCAGCCCCTAATGCCGCAAGCATCGCCTCGGACAAGGCATTGCGGCGCGCCACGTCGTTCAAGGTCAGGCGTAGAATGCCGTTTTCGTCCAGATTGGTGAACAGAATGTCAGATGTGGTCACGGGGCTTGTCCTTTTGGGTGCTAAAGAATGTTGATCTCGACGCTGTCGGCCAAAGTGTTCGCAATAAAGCAATAGCGGTGGGCGCGGTCCTGAATTTGCGCGAGTTCCTCGTCACTCACCGAAAAGCCGGTGTCGAAACGCACCACAGGATGCAGGTTAATCTGCGTCACAGACATCTGGCCTTTGGGGTTTTTGCCCAAATGCGCTTCGGCGTAATCATGATAGCTGGCCACGGGCCAGCCTGCTTTTGCCGCCAGCGCCAGAAAAGTCATCATATGACAACTGGACAAGGCCGAGGCGAGCGCTTGCTCCGGATTTGTGCTGTCCGGATTTCCGCCCCAATCAGGGGCGGAATCCACAGGCAAGTCGTAGCGGTTGTTGTATTGCACCGTGTGCTCGTTTGAATAAGCACCCGTTTGCAACACGGGACTGGCGCGCTGCCAATGCAGCTCGATCGCAAGGTCTGACATGTCTGTCTTCTTTCGTTCTGGAGGGCGTCAAGCGGCCGCGATTTGCTTTTTTGGATCATAGAACGGGCGCTCGCATATGGTCGCGCGGACGGGGCCAGACTTTGTGATGACCTCGACCTGCGCGCCGATGTTTGCGTGTTCCGCCGAAACCATAGCCAGAGCAATGTTCTGTTCCAAACGTGGGGAATAAACTGCGGATGTGACCTTACCGATTGGTGCGCCGTCCAAATTGATTTCCCAGAACGTCGTGTTAGGACCGGTGAGCGGGGCACCGTCAATGATCAGGCCGATTTGCTTACGACTGACGCCTTCGTCCTTGATCCGCTGCAGCGCAGCCTTGCCGATGAAATCAGGCTCCATGTCGAGGTTGACCAGCCGATCAAAGCCAAGCTCATAGGGGTTGGTGCTCATGTCGGCATCCGCATGATAGGACAGCATCCCGCCTTCAATGCGGCGAATAGAGGACGTGTGCCCTGGCTTGAGGCCGAATTCCAGACCCGTAGCCATGATGGTTTCCCACAGCAAATCGCCCTTAGAGCCGTCACGCAAATAGATTTCATACCCCAGCTCGCTGGACCAACCCGTGCGGGACACGATCAGCGGGATGCCGTTCAATTCGACCTCGCGCAGCCAGTAATAGCGCAGGTCCATGATATCGTCGCCAAAGAGCGCACGCATGATCTCGCCAGACTTGGGGCCCTGCAACTGCAAGGGAGACACATCCGGCTCTCCAATCGTGACATCAAGGCCGGAGTTGATCGCAACCCCCTGTGCCCAAAGCAGGATGTCGCTGTCAGCCAACGATATCCAGAAGTGGTTTTCTGCAAGGCGCAGCAGGATTGGGTCGTTCAGAATGCCACCATCCGCATTAGTGATCAGGATGTATTTGCACTGACCTACGGCCATCTTGGAAAGGTCGCGACAGGTCAGAATTTGAGTGAACTTGGCCGCATCTGGACCTGTGATCTCAACCTGACGTTCAACAGCCACGTCACACAGGATCGCATGGTTCACGAGGTTCCAGAAGTTCTGTTCAGGGTCTCCGAAATCGCGTGGGATATACATGTGGTTATAGACGGAAAATCCTTTGGCGCCCCAACGCACTGTTGCGTCAAAATAGGGCGACTTGCGGATTTGTGTGCCGAAACCGAAATCATCTTCTTGCATTGAAACGTCCTCCCGTTTGTGTGTGATCCTCCCGACCACAAACCAAAAATTCTGTTCCACAAATAGCTCGGGAATTACGAAGAAAGCAGTCTAAAGATTCTCCATGCATAGTCCAATGGAGCCGTTTTTCATGGTCTATGAGGACCGTTTGGTCCAGTGTCCTTATTTAAGATTTGAAGTTGCTAGCTTTGATATGTTGGGCAAGGCTGTTTTCACCTGGCGTGTTGCGAAGTGGGTCATGTAGCGGTCAATGCCAAGATCTTCGGTGTGGAGGTCTTCCACAAAATTTTGAAACTCAGTCAGGCTGGAGCTAATGACCTTCATTATGTAATCGACCCCGCCGCCGGTTGCGATGCAATCAACTATCTCGTCACGTCCGTTGATATAGGCTTCAAAACGGTCAAAGTCTGCCTTTCGATGACGGCTCAAGGAAACGGTCACAATCACTTGGGCGAAATCAGCAAGTCGGCTCAGTTCAATATCGGCGTGATATCCCCGAATATACCCTGCAGCTTTCAAACGAGTTAGTCGTGCCCAGCAGGGGGTCGCGGAGAGGCCACTTATTTCGGAGAGCTTCGCTTTACTTAACTGCCCATGGTTCTGCAGTGCGCACAGAATGCGGATGTCTGCGGCATCAAGAGCAAGTTTTTTCATTCACATTTTTCTCTCATGATATGATCGCACGGCTATAAGTCGCACAGCCGTATGTTAGATTAGGATTTATCTATCTGAAAGTCCTCCGTTAGGGGGCTAATTTTGCGATCAAAACAAAAAAAATCTATTTCTCGACAGCTGGGTTCCTAGCCAAGATGGGTTATTACTGTGCGATATCAGCCAGTCGCAGTATGTCTATTGGGAGAAGCAAAGCGATGTACGAGCTCTTTATTGCAGCCCTCAAACGTGTAACGCAATCGGGTGAGTGAGGGATGTGCAATAGGATGTCCGGTCATTTATCCATTGCGAAATGGCCTTTGGTTCCGCAAAGCAAGCCTGAGATCTTGGCACAAGGCACAGATTATTGCTTTGAGGTTATACATAAACGGGACCGCTTTCAGGACTACTTCTGAGTTTTGCGCTATCTCTAACCTACTGTAATACAACGATAATCGCGAAAGTACGACGTCCTCTTCTGGGCACCAATAACCAGTCGATTCTCCCATAAAACCTAGCAAACGTTGATGCTGTGTCCTGCATAGGACCACTTTCGGGACCGCTTTTGGGACCACTTTGTCGAGTTTGGGGGGTGGTTTGTCAGTCCTGGGCGGTCGGTTTGGGTTGCGCGTGGTCAGGTTTGGGGAACACAGTCCTGAGCATGAATGACGAGATGCCGATCAACCTTCCCCGATATGTATTCCGCCGTGCCAATGGCAGCTTCCGGTATAATTGTAATGTCCCTCTGCGCCTGCGGGTCCTGTTGGGGAAAGACACCAGGGGATTTTAGGTCTTAGCGTACGGCTGAGAGAGTAATGAATAAAAAGGGTACTGGTAATGGAATCTGAGGGTGTGATCTTATAAAAGATCTGGTTACTCTTATCTAACGATCGACACATGAATATGCTGATCGACTTGTGCGCCACACGACCCGCTTAATACAGCCCTGCGGTTTTGGCGCGCAGTTGTACGAGGGCCAAGACTGTATCAATCGTCGGAGTGGGGGTCTGTGTGAGGCTGCCGAGTTCTTGCACCGCTTTGATCAAGGCATCGATTTCCATCGGGCGTCCCGCATCCAGATCTTGCCACATCGACGTGCGATGCGCGCCGACCGCTGCACCGCCGTCGATGCGTCGCTCGACATCAATCGGGAACTTAACCCCCAATTTTTCTGCCACGGTCTGTGCCTCTGTCATCATCCCGCGCAACACGGAACGGGTGCCGGGATCGGTACACATCACATCAAGCGTGGCATGCGTCAGCGCGGAAATCGGGTTAAACGACAAGTTGCCCCAAAGTTTGACCCAGATCTCGTCGCGGATCCTTGGTCGGATCGGCGCCCTTAGACCAGCGGCCGCCAAAGCTTGGCTTAGGGCCGTTGCGCGGTCTGATTTGGTGCCATCAGGTTCCCCCAAAGAAAAGCGATTGCCCTCAATATGTTTGATAACTCCGGGGCGGATCACCTCGGCGGCTGGGTATACCACACATCCCAAAACTCTGTCTGGGCGCAGGGTGTTCCATTGGGCATCATTAGGGTCAACGGACGCCAAGCGCATTCCTTCATATGCGCCGCCATGCTTGTAAAAATACCACCACGGTACGCCATTTACACCGCTCACAATTGTCGTATCCGCGCCGATCAGCGGCTGCATATGTTGAACGACGCTTGGGACGGAATGGGCCTTGAGTGTGATAAATACATAGTCTTGGACCCCCAAGTCTGCGGGGGTATCCGAGGCGCGCACAGGTACTGTTGTTTCTGTGCCGTCTTCGTTAATCAACGTAAGACCGTTCCCACGCATGGCCTCAAGGTGGGGGCCGCGCGCAACGATGCTTACATCCGCGCCTGACTCGATGAGTTTTACCGCCAGATAGCCGCCGATCGCACCCGCGCCAAAAATACAGATTTTCATTGCAGTTCCTTAATCTATCATACCTAGGCTTTTGGCCATGCCGATGCGTTGGATCTTGCCTGTCGCACCTTTTGGAATTTCGTCCAAAATCACAACGCTGCGGGGCACTTTGAACGCCGATACCTGTTGGGCGATAAAGTCGCGGATTGCCGGTTCGTCAAGTTTTGAACCTTCTTTCAACACGACGGCGGCGGCAATATCTTCGCCCAGTTTGGGGTGAGGCACTGCGAAACAAACCACCTGTTCGATTTCTGGATGCGCCAAAATGACCGCGTCAATTTCAAGGGGGCTGATCTTTTCACCACCGCGATTGATGATCTCTTTGAGACGACCCGTAAGGCACAAATATCCCTCACTATCAAAGGCGCCCTGATCACCCGTTCTGAACCATCGCCGGTCATCAACCATGAAAAAAGAGCTTTCATTGGCCTTGGGGTTCCCCTCATAGCCCAGGGTGACGTTCGGACCAGAGATCACGACTTCGCCAGTCGCGCCATGGTCCAAAAGTTTATCGAGCGCCTCATCGGCAATGCGAACTTGCGGTCCCGCGGCTATACCGACCGATCCCGGCTTTTGCGCGCGTGGTGGCAGAGGATTGCTGCACATTTGGTGCGTGGCCTCTGTCATTCCATAGGCCTCGATCACCGGCGCGCCAAAGACTTCGACCAGTTCTTTCATGACAGGGGCAGGAAGTGATGCGGACGATGACCGCAAAAAGCGGAGTGGCGCGTTTGCGATGATGTCTTTGTTGCGTTCAGCACGCGCCAAAATAGCCTGATGCATGGTCGGGACGGCGGTGTACCAAGTCGGGCGCACTTCATCGAGTTGAGAGAAAAAGCGCAAGGCGTTAAAGCCTAACGTGCATGACACTTGTGCCCCTGCCGAGAGCGATGCAGATAACGCCGCAATAAGCCCATGGATGTGAAAGAGGGGCATCACATTGAGACAACAATCGTGTGGCGTGAGATCAAGCGCCGCTTTGATATTATGCGCCGAGGCGCAAAGATTGGACTGTGTTAAGGGGACAATCTTGGGCCGAGACGTGGTGCCAGACGTATGTAAAATCAACGCAAAATCATTTGGTTCAGGGTCGGACATATCCGCTTTGTTTGGCGCAACATCGGCCGTGAGGGTAAATTGACCAGCTGGATCCGTTTCAACATAAGACAGTCGAATGATCTTTATCCCAAACTTTTCTGCCACATGGAGCGCAGGGCCGTTGTAATCTGTTTCGACAATCAGTGCTTTGGCGCGCAAGTCTTCTAGCTAGAAAGCATATTCATCTTCGCGATAGGCCGGGTTCAACGGGGCAGTGGTTGCCACTTGGGCCACCGTAAAAAAAGCAGTGGCCATTTCGGGGCCATTGGGCAGCACAATGGCCACCCGATCACCACGGCCAATGCCAAAGTTGCTTAGGCGTTGGGCAACCTGATTGGACAGATCACGCAATCCACCATAACTCAGCCAAGGGCGGTTTGGCGCTCCAATCGCATTGGCCCCTTCGGGGTGGGCTGCTATGAGAGAGGAAATTATGTCAGCCATTATGTCGCGCTCCGTTTTTAATGGTGTGTTGGTGTCGTTTACAGGGCAAGGGCGATGCCATCGGATCGCGGATCTGACGCCGCTTCGAAAAGGTGATCTTGGCTGACCGATACGGCCCCTGCGTGTCCCATGATGCTTGAAAAGGCGGGAACGAGTTCGACGTTATGTCCGGCCGCACGTAACGCATAAACAAGATCTGGATCAGCGTTTTCTTCGATTTTCAAGCTCGTCGTATCATCGCCCCATGTCTTGCCAAGCAACCAGCGCGGCGCACTAATCGCCTTTTGCAACGATGTGCCAAATTGCGCATGACGGCTAAACACGGCCGCTTGCGTTTGCGGCTGGCCTTCGCCACCCATGGTGCCATAGGACAAAACGCGACCGTCGTTCAGGAGTGCCATCGCGGGATTAAGCGTGTGGAAGGGGCGCCGCCCTGGTGCAAGCTGATTTGGACCAGAGGTAAGAGTAAATCCTGCACCACGGTTTTGAAAGACAACGCCCGTATCAGGGCAGGTCAGGCCGCTGCCAAATTCCCAAAATACGCTTTGAATAAAGGAAACGACCGTGCCGTTTTTATCGGCCGCACCCATCCAGATGGTATCACCTGCTTTTGCTTGGTGTGGCCAAGGCAGCGCACGCGTCATGTCAACTTTGGACGCCATGTCATCGAGGATCGCGTGGCTCAGATACTCTTGTGCTGACCTGCGCATCGCGCTTGGGTCACCCAATTCGGCGTTGCGCAGAATGAACGCTTGTTTTGTGGCTTCGATCAGACCGTGGACATGATCAAAACCTTCTGCAGTTTTTATTCCCAAGCGATCAAATATACCCAAGATCGCCAAAGATGACATGCCCTGTGTTGGCGCGCCTAGGTTATAGAGGGTGCCCAATGATGTGCTGATTTCTAATGGCTTTTGCACTTCAGCCCGGTAGGTTTGAAAATCGCCCAAGCGAAGCGGGCTACCCTGTTCCTCAAGGAAGCGGCCATGTGTGGCTGCGATGTCGCCGCGGTAAAATGCGTTGATGCCGGTGTCCGCGATGAACTGCAACGTGTTGCCCAACGCCGTCTGAACCATTTTGCTGCCGGTGTCGGGTGCAGCGTCGTTGTTCAGATAGACCGGCGCAAAGCCTGGTACAGTCTGTAAACCACCGATTTTTTCGGCTGTTGTTTCGCTTTGATTGCGGGTGACTGCGATCCCGGTTTTGGCAAGTCGGATCGCGGGGGATAACAGATCCGACATGGGGATGACATTGCCGCCAAGTCGCAGATCAAGTGCCGCTTGCCAGCCACCCACGGTCCCCGGAACGGTAAGGGCGGCACGGGCGCCGCGTGCCGGTATCGACTGTGTGTGCCCAAGTGCGGCGTACCACGCAGGTGTTGCAAGCCCCGCGGCCTGCCCACAGGCGGAAATCGCGACTGGGGCTTTGCCCTTGTGGCGGATGATCCAGAACCCGTCGCCCCCGATCCCGTTCATATGGGGATAGACAACGGCGATGGCTGCTGCAGCTGCCACCATGGCTTCGATTGCGCAGCCCCCTGATTCAAGCACGTCTGCGCCTATCTTGGTGGCCATACGATGTGGTGCGGTGAATGCACCACGCAATCCCAAGGCTGTTTCTATCATGCTGCCCCCGTCTGCGGTTCAAATGCGTTTGTGCGCGGTGATCATACCTCGCATTAAGTCATCTTAAATTGCAAACGCCTAATTAAACTTTGTTAATGAAATCTGAGTGACGTTGATGGCGAGGGATCAATCCCGATCACTGTGAATGACTGGCGCTTCATGCACCCCATCGGCC
>ENA-OUOG01004950-OUOG01004950.1-marine-metagenome-genome-assembly--contig:-NODE-4950-length-11116-cov-6.022466_pt1 | contig 11116 bp, 5 predicted proteins | sample MGYA00248635_ERZ508505 | MGnify/ENA primary metagenome ERZ508505 (study PRJEB26176, sample SAMN06267871) | marine metagenome | isolation source: Saanich Inlet, British Columbia, Canada | place: Pacific...
CATAATTTTGTTGGCTTATTTGTAGAGGATATTCCAAAACCATGACCACCTTGCTCCATAAGGTGAAGTGTTGAAGGAATTTTATTTTCCTGTAAAGCCTTGTGGTAGAGCATACTATTTTCTGGGATGACTACACTATCGTCCTTGGCATGAATCAGTAATGTTGTTGGTGTGTCCGATTTGACTTGTAACTCATTTGAATAAAGAATTATTTGGTCTTTGGTTGGATCCCCCCCCAATAGACTCTTTCGAGAACCCATATGGGTGAGCTCCTTTCGCATACTAATAACAGGATATATGAGTATACTAAAATCGGGGCGAGAACTTATTTTTTTGAATTGATTTTCTGTAGCTGGTATACCGAGATCAAACTGAGTAGAAAGTGATGCTGCTAGATGTCCGCCCGCTGAAAATCCCATGACACCAATTTTAGACGCCTCTATATTCCATTGGCTTGACCTTTGACGAATTATGCGCATAGCACGCTGCGCATCTAACAAAGCAACTTTACTTTTACAAGGTTTAGGCTCCCAATAGGGGCTTCGATACATTAGTACAAACGCACTAATACCTGATTGATTCAACCATTTTGCTACCTTAATGCCCTCGTGTTCAAAAGCCAAGTTTTTGTAGCCACCCCCTGGAATTACCAGAATTGCAGGAACTTCCTTTTCAGAAAAGACTGCTGGATAATACCACAATTGAGGATTAGCTATTTGGTGGTTTATTTTTTTTATTCTCACTAGTTCATTAGCCGTTTCACTAAAGTTACATGGAATGCCCTCGGGATAAAGAACTATTTTGTCTTGGGCATTTCCCCACATGGAAATAAACATCCAAAAGCTGATACATAGTCTCATATTGATTTTAATAAATAGCGTAAAACAAACAAAGACACCGAATTATGGTGACTTTGTTCTTAAAGTTGTTAATTTTATTAATTGGTATTATTCCTTTATTAATTTTTGAGACGTAAATCCAGAGATGTTCATAAAGTAAACTCCAGGATTTAGATGGCCTAAGCTTAATTGATTACCATCATAAACATAATTGTTTACTTTAGCTCCAGTAACGGTATAAATAGAAATTTTACTTCCTGTAGAAACTCCATTGAGCTTTACAGTATCTTGAATTGGATTTTGTGATAAGTTAAATGTTGGAAGCCTATGAGAATCTATATTCAAAGTACTTCCTTGTGTCATGACAACTTTATCAACCAAAAACCCTCTAGTGTTATTAATGTTATCTTGAGCATGAATAAAACCAGAAATACCTCCAGAAGATGCAGCATTAAAAACAGCCGCAGGGATTCCATTAACGACAGCTACACCCGAATTAATGTTATCAGTAACATTTGTAATAGTTGAGGACAAGCTTGAGCTTGCGGCATCAGCGCCCAGAGTGAGTACCATGTTTATAACTAAATCATCTTGCTGGAAGTCAGTTAATCCTGCTCCACCACTATCAACAGGAGTATTTCCTTGTTTTCTGACAGAAAGGGAACCATCATTTAGGGTAGAAAGCTGAATGTTAGCAATGGTACCAGAGTTAGAACCATTGTCATTAAAACCAAATCTCGAAATTAATTTACCCGCTGGTAAGTCTATATTAAATCTGAAATGAACTTCAAAACTAATTTCAGTGTCAGAAACAATAAATGGAGCACCCCATCTTGCCCACGAGTAACCACCGGTTGTTTCTGCTCTTTCTGTATCGGGTGTTGGATTTACAATCCAGTTAGCACCTCCCCAGTCTGAACTATCTTCAAGAGGCCCTTGAACATACCCCTCTTCTAAAGTAAAGTCTACTGTAGTTTGCGCACTCATTAAGCCCATTAGTGACGTTATAAATAATAAAGTGTAAATTTTTTTCATAATTTTCATGTTTAATTTTAAAATCATTCACTAGCCACAGTGTTATATAGCTTATTAAAATCCACTGCCTGGATCTTCAGGACTCTGTGCCTGTGCTTTTTTAGGATTTAATAACGTATAAGTACCTATGGCAGTTAAAGCTGCATATTTACCATAGTTTCCAATTTTTTTAAGAGCATCTTTTCTTGAAATCTCTTCCTTATTTGAGTTTTTTTTATTTATCATTTTTAAAATTTCTATTACTGAATGATTATTTTCCTGTTAGTTGTTCTGTTTTCTGAAGTGATTTTCACGATGTAAATTCCATTAATTATAGATGGTAATGAAATATCATTCACTCCATTTCCTTGAAATGAAGAGCTTAACACTTCTTGTCCAAGTAAATTGTAAATTCTAATATTTGCTACTCCTTTTTGAATACCCACAACACGAAGGGTTTCTCTATTATAGGAGTAAATGCTCAAATTATTGTTTGTTGCCAAATCATTGGTACTCATAGTACTTGAAGTCGTATGCAAGTAAAAACGTCCAATTCCAGAAAGATCATTCTCAAGTGTAGTGTTAAAATTAGTATCTGACTCTAAAAGAGTAAAACTATTGTCTTGTGTGTCTTCTAGATAAATATTCATTCCTTCAGGGAAGTTATTTTTTGAAGCTTCTATAGAAATAGAACTTCCAGAAATTGCATTAATACCCAAAGGAATAATCGTGTTCTCAAAATCATTTTCTGGTAAGGATTGCACTTGATAATTTTTTCCTTCACTATCAGCTACTAAATGCGTGTAAATGGCTAGAGGATTAGCAACTCCATTAAATAACTCTCCTTCATAACCAACATCAAATCCTAAAGTCATATTTTCTATATAATAGATTTTAGCCTCTCTTACATCTGATTGATTAGATAGTGTAAGATGCATCTCTGGTCTACTTACTGTTCTTTGAAAAGTACCTCCACTGCCAGCTTGGTTAGATTCAGCAAAGTTAAATGTACCTCCAGCTGCATTTGCTTTTATAAAAAATCCTTGTGCAGGAGCGATTACCATAGCATCAGCTAACGTTTTTACTTCATAGGCTCCACTAGCACCTGTTGCTTGATTCCATACCCACAGGTTTTGTGTTTCTGAAACAGCAGCTTCATTAGCTAAAAAAGTTGCACTTGCAACGTGAGATGTGTAAGGGTTCCCAAGAAGGTTGAAACGATTTCCAGTAGCATCGAGAACAACATTTACTCCAGCATCAGCAACATTTAATGTACCTGTAAAAGAAACATCTCCAGTAGAACTTCTCTGAACAGAATATCCTGTTCCAGCAGAAAAAGTGGCAGTTTCCCCTGCTTGCATGTAATCCCAAGTGTCATCACTGGTTACATAAGGTGCAATTCCTCTGTTAGAGTCTGCTCCTGAAGCAATACCATTAGCAGTTACATAAGCATCATCATACGTTTCTCCTACAACAGGTGATGAAACTAAATACCAATTAGTAGAGGCTAAATCTCTGTTGTAAGTTACATCTCCTGAAGAAGTACCATTTACTATTAAAGAGCCGCCTGAGTTTAATGTAACAGTTCCATTATTTTCAAAATCATCTGAAACTGTTAAAGAAGACGTTTGATCTATAGTTAGACTACCTCCACTATTAACAACAATATTATTGGCTAAAGCTGTTGTAGAACTTGCAACTTGAATTGATTGACCATTTAAAATATTAACATCAGTATATGATGTTGGCACATAAGCTGGGTTCCAATTAGCTGCAGTTCCCCACTGGTTGTCTGCATTGGTATTATAGAAAATACTTGGAAACAATGTATCTTCGTTTACCAATTTTACTCGTGATACCGAAAAACTTTCTGTAGCATTAGCATCACCATCTTGAAGGGTAACTGTTCTGAAAAAACCATACAAATTACCATTAACAGCCCCATTGTAAACACTTGTACTAACAACCCCATCTTGATCATAGGCAGCATCAGTATATTCTCCAGTTGTATTATTGATTAGCTTTACGGTTACTGTAGAGTTTGATGCACTATCACCCAACAAAAAAGAAACTTTAACTGTCAAATCTTCATTTTTCCAAGTATCAATAGCCCAGCCCTCAACATAATTTGGTGTTGACGCTAAGTTACCACCAGCACGTCTCTCCATTTTTAATTTACCGTTAGTTAATGCTTTGAGATAAATAAACTGTCTGTCGCTACCCCCTGAAGAAGTGGTCCCTCCAGCATTAAAACCAATTTGAGCAATAAATGTATTATCAGTGTAATTAAGATCACCTCCAAATTTCATATCAACTTCAAAAGTAATTGTTTCACCTTCTGTTATTGATTGAGACTGCCCCCAAAAAGCATCAGCAGAATTGGACTGAGTGGATACACTTTCATTGGTCGTGTTAACATAAATAAACTGGCCACCCCAGTTTATATTGTTGCTGAGTAAACCATCGACATACCCTTCTGCAGTTGAAAAGTTTGCTGTAGTTTGAGCAGTTAAAAAACTTGTCGTTAAAGTAAAAAATATTAGTGTATAAATTTTTTTCATAATTTCTTTATTTAATTATTATAAAATTAAAAATAATACAGTTAAAAAAATTCCATATATGTTCTGATTTATATTACATATGTAAAAAAACAGCTCAAATATTCTGATTTATACTACATTTTTTGAGAAGAACTCTGTTTTATGTTTTTTACAAGACGCCATTTTAGTTGAGTTGGTTTATTTTCTTCATAAATAGAGTTTTCAATTAATTGTAGTCTATTTTTTAATGAGTCCTGTTTAGGAAGTGTTTCAAAATACACATCAATACTCTTTTTGATATAATTGTAGAACGGTTTTCCTTCAATTTTTTTCAACTTTTTTTCTAAATGCTTTTGTTTACCCAAAAGATTGTTAGCACCTATGTAGTCGCGAAGGTATTTGAACTCAATAAACGGAACTGCTCGTAATTGATAGCCTGTCTTGCGATACTCTTTACAAAGTTTCGCAATTTTTTTGGCTTGTTGTAATTGCGGGCTATTAAATTGATTTGAAAGATTGATACCTTCATTTAGCTCCTTACTAGAAAAAGTGTTTATTAATTTTTCCTGAATAAAAAGATCATATTCACCCTCTTTTAGCCCATTAATTTGAAGTATTTCTTTGTTAAAATTGTTTTGAAAAGGAACCAAAGAAATAGCTTTTTCCAAAGCTTCATTAATAGGGAATGGCAGGCTGTTTTCTAAACAATTAAAAGTAATAGTTTCATTTGAAATTTGAAATTTCTCAACAACGCAGTTTTTGGTTTGAACACTTGGTTTTTGATGCAGGTCAATTGAAATTTTAGCGACAAAACTTGGTGATTCGATCGTGGATAAGATTTCATGAAACATAATGAAATGTCCTGTTGTTTCTGGGTGTACTCGGTCCTTACCAACAATTGTAAATAAGGAATCGTTTTGTACTTCTCGCTCCATAATGTTCTTCATTGGGGTATTTAAATCAACAACGGTTGCATCATACTGATATGCAATTGATTTAATGTGGTCAGAACATTCAATAAGAGCATCATTGCAACCTAAGTTGTTTTCTTTTTCAATTTTCGAGTATTGATCGTAAATTGATGGAGTAAGATAGATTGGAGTTATTCCTGATGCTTCAAATTTTTCTGCTAAAACGTCTGTGTTTTTTTTGTATTCAAACAGTGCAATTTCTCGCTTTTCTATAATTTCATCCGAAGCTTTACCTTCAAAATAAAGTGTCCGTATTACATCATTCATACCGGTCATTAAAAACACATGACTTGGCTCATGAATAAGGACGTCTTTATCTAATCTGTAGATCATACCTTCGGCATTATCTCCAGCGATTCCACAATTTATAAAAGTGAGTTTAAGATTTGGATAACGAGTGGCGTAATAGATTTGTAGGAATTCATGAAACTGCCCTCCGTGGGTAATACTGTCTCCTAGGAGACAAATGGTATTTCCATCTTCAAAAATTTTAGACACGTACTTTTGAGCACATACAATTTGTACACTAAAAAAAATGTAGGTAAAAGCATAGAAAGATTTTAAAAACATCTTCTTGAAAATTTTCTTAGTATTTGATGATTAGCTGAATTGTAGCGTTAACAATTTTACCATAAAAGTGTATTTCATCACTACCGTTTCGTTTTTATAAATATTATTCTTTGTAAGTTTTCGTTATTTATTCTAAGATTATTTTCCTGTTAGTTGTTCTGTTTTCTGAAGTGATTTTCACGATGTAAATTCCATTAATTATAGACGGTAATGAAATATCATTCACTCCATTTCCTTGAAATGAAGAGCTTAACACTTCTTGTCCAAGTAAATTGTAAATTCTAATATTTGCTACTCCTTTTTGAATACCCACAACACGAAGGGTTTCTCTATTATAGGAGTAAATGCTCAAATTATTGTTTGTTGCCAAATCATTGGTACTCATAGTACTTGAAGTCGTATGCAAGTAAAAACGTCCAATTCCAGAAAGATCATTCTCAAGTGTAGTGTTAAAATTAGTATCTGACTCTAAAAGAGTAAAACTATTGTCTTGTGTGTCTTCTAGATAAATATTCATTCCTTCAGGGAAGTTATTTTTTGAAGCTTCTATAGAAATAGAACTTCCAGAAATTGCATTAATACCCAAAGGAATAATCGTGTTCTCAAAATCATTTTCTGGTAAGGATTGCACTTGATAATTTTTTCCTTCACTATCAGCTACTAAATGCGTGTAAATGGCTAGAGGATTAGCAACTCCATTAAATAACTCTCCTTCATAACCAACATCAAATCCTAAAGTCATATTTTCTATATAATAGATTTTAGCCTCTCTTACATCTGATTGATTAGATAGTGTAAGATGCATCTCTGGTCTACTTACTGTTCTTTGAAAAGTACCTCCACTGCCAGCTTGGTTAGATTCAGCAAAGTTAAATGTACCTCCAGCTGCATTTGCTTTTATAAAAAATCCTTGTGCAGGAGCGATTACCATAGCATCAGCTAACGTTTTTACTTCATAGGCTCCACTAGCACCTGTTGCTTGATTCCATACCCACAGGTTTTGTGTTTCTGAAACAGCAGCTTCATTAGCTAAAAAAGTTGCACTTGCAACGTGAGATGTGTAAGGGTTCCCAAGAAGGTTGAAACGATTTCCAGTAGCATCGAGAACAACATTTACTCCAGCATCAGCAACATTTAATGTACCTGTAAAAGAAACATCTCCAGTAGAACTTCTCTGAACAGAATATCCTGTTCCAGCAGAAAAAGTGGCAGTTTCCCCTGCTTGCATGTAATCCCAAGTGTCATCACTGGTTACATAAGGTGCAATTCCTCTGTTAGAGTCTGCTCCTGAAGCAATACCATTAGCAGTTACATAAGCATCATCATACGTTTCTCCTACAACAGGTGATGAAACTAAATACCAATTAGTAGAGGCTAAATCTCTGTTGTAAGTTACATCTCCTGAAGAAGTACCATTTACTATTAAAGAGCCGCCTGTAGTGATGTTAATACCATCTGGTTCTGTAATTGTTAAATTATTAATTTCAGCTTCAGTTGTTGCTCCAATAATTGGTGCGGTAGCAACATCAGGAATAACAACATTGTCAGTTGCAGATGGAACTGTATTAATATCCCAGTTTGCAGCAGTTACCCAATCTGAAGTATCACTACCATCCCAAGTAATATCTGATAAAACATTCGCTTGTGATGTTTCTGCATTGAGTATTAAAGAGCTCAAATGCCCTCCAGCATCTTCAAACGTAATTGAAACTGTATTATTTACTTCAAGTAGACCTATTGGAACGGAGATTTCTATAGTTCCAAAAAAAGTATCTCTTGATACTTGGTCATACCCTTTCCAATTAATTGGTGCAGGAATTGATACATTATTAAATGAAACAGTGGGCGATTTAGATTTTTCATGTGCTCGACCAATACTCATAGAAAGTTTTGCATATCCAGAACTTCCAAGGGTCACACCATTGAAATTATAATCAATTTGTGTATTTGCCTGGATTTCCTGCAAATGGGTATCACTATAATAATTTTTAGACTCGATGGTCTTATCAAAACCAAGCGACTCCGAAAAAGTATATTCTATTACTACTGTTTCGTTTTTTTTGAGTGTATAGCTTTCCTGAAATTCTGTAAAAGATTGAGTTGTATAAACTGCATCGACATCAGGATTAACGATTAAAGATTTAATCCCAACATTCGAAATTTCAGGAAGGTTTCCATGTAATTTTAAGTTAATGGACTGATCAAAATCATCTAAATTGTTAAAGGCCACATATAATTTATCGTTATTTGCAAATGCTTGAGCAAGAACGTCCTTATTACCTGAACGAATCAATACTCTATCACCAGCAACATCTTTCCATAATTCATAAAAATGAATTCTGTTGGTATATTCCCAACCTGTAATTTGGTCAAAAGGCACCCCAAAAGGAATAGGTTTGTAAAGGACAGCTTTGTATGGTAGATAGTTGTTTGCTTGTGTGATATGCCATGTGCTTTTCCCAGTAGTAAATGGGATAGCAATTTCCATTCGATCGGTTCGTTCCAAAAGTCCAAAAAGTATCGAATTTTGAGAACGTATAGACTGAACATTATTGATATCAGTATAATCACCATTTACAATACCTCCAAATTCAGTAATGCCATGTGGTTTAATAATTCCCCATTTATCATAACTATAGGTTTCAATCAAATCTAGAATGGCTTCCATATTACTGCCAGATCTTCGGGTTTCTTGCCCAGTCTGATTAATTCCATCGTAAATATGTGTTGAAAAGACATCTACGTCCTGACCAGCTTCATCCATAAACATTTTCATATTTTGATTCCAATTAGAAAAATCAGTTTTTTCAAAAGATGGAAATGCAGCAGAATATCCAAGGATTTTCATATTATCCAACTCTGGAGCGGCATGAATTTTTTGCGCAACATGCTTAAAAAATTGAGCCATTTCTAGCTTTACTCTGGCCTCTGCAGTAGCATCCCAGTCCGGTTCGTCATAATAATCTCTTGCGTGAACAAAAGGCTCGTTCATGGGTTCGTAATATTCAGGTCTTGAGTCAGTAGTTGCAAAATTTTTATAATACTCTACCGCCCAATCAGCAAATGCTATAGGATCAAGCCCTTCTTCATAGACGTGATAAGGATGATCAGTGGCTACATATCTTCTAACTTCGCGCAATGTTGTATTATTTTCAGGACTTGGTTCTGGGTATGTGCCAACAGTTCCTGTACCAACATCTCTTGGGCCAATAGTGTCGAGCACGTTAACTCCACCTGGGCCATAAAATTGTCGTCCACTTTGACTCACATTATAATCTGTATAAAAATTAGGTTCTACATCATTAACACCTGCATGAATATTAAAATATTTACTACGATCTAAAGTTGAAATCCCTCCAATTTCTCGCTTGACCTTTGGAAAGATATCTACTTTTGAGATCATGCTAACTTTTTTTACATTTATGGCTGTGAGGTCACCACTTGTAAAAGATTGAGCTTGAAAAAATCCATAAATACTGCTTGTTGAAGCATTAAATACGTTCGTATCTATTCCATTATAGTGGCCAATACTTGATGAAGTGCCATCAGTTACATTAAGAAGTTTTGCAGATATTGTTGAAGTTAATGCATCTATACCAAGTGTAAGGGTTACCAAAAGCGCCAAATCATCTGTTGTTGTCCCATTCAATACTTGGCAATCAGCAATGGATAAAAAAGTTTCTAAACTTAAGGCAGCTTCATTTGTATCGTTACGAAGTTGAAGTAGACCGCCATTTGTGCTAGATAAATAAACAGTATTTGAAGGTGGATTTGAACTCCCAACATCACTTGATGCACTAAAACCAATTTTGATTAATGGGTTGTTAGTTGCAGTTAGAGTTCCATTAAAATTCAAATCTACTCTAAACGTTATTTGATCGCCAACTTCAGAAAGGGAAAATGGCTGTTCCCAGGCCGCTTTTTGCCAGTTCTGTGTGGTCGTTACTATCCCTGGGGCTACTTCAACTGACCATCCTGATTGGGCATCCCAATTAGTTTGATCGGAAAGCGCACCATCAGTAAACCCCTCATCGGATTTAAAATTGACATTTTGCCCTTGAATCGAATTAATGCAAATGATAAAAACTACTATTTGAATGACTTGAAGAATTCTTAACACATCTATATTTTTAATTAGCAGTATCAATAATTTTTTCCACATCTAAAATTAGAGAACTTAAATGCCCACCAGTATCTGGAAAAGTAACACGAACGGAATTATTTTGTTTAATTAATTCTATGGGAACAGGAATTTCTATAGCCCCAAAGAATTTTTTTCTGTTGGCCTGGTCATAGCCTTTCCAGTTCAAAGGAACCTCAACTTTACTGCCATTAACAAAAACTTCAGGAGTTTTTGACAAATCATGCCCCCTACCTATACTCATACTTAGTTTGGCAAAACCAACTCCAAGGGCAACATCATTAAATTCAAATACCAACTCATTATCAGCTTCAATTGGAACTAAGTAATTACTACTGTAGTAGCGTTTGGATTTAATTTGGTTTTTGAATGTAATACTATTTTTTAAATTAAATTCTAGAACTATTGTCTCTGCAGGATCTATAGAAAATACTTCAGGGATACTGTTAACAGTTTTTTCATAATATCGAGGGAAATCTTCCTTATAAATGGTTAACGACTTAACCAATAAATCACTAATATTAGATTTTATTGATTCAATATCTAATGCAACTTGTTGAGCATTATCGTCCAAGTTATTTAGTGCAACAAATAATTTTTTTTCATCCAAAAAGGCTTGGACTTGAATATCAGGGTTTGATGTTGAAACGAAAACTCTTTTTCCTTTAACCCCTTTCCAAAGTTCATAAAATTGAATTCGATTAGTATATACCCAACCTGTAATTTGATTTTTTGGCACACCCATATTTTCTGCACGCCATAGAACGGCTTTATATGGTAAATAATTATTTGCTTTATTAATGTGCCATTTGGCATTATCTGTTGTGAATGGGATGGAAATTTCTAGTCGATCTTCACGGTCCAGCAATCCAAAAATCATAGCGTTTTGAGATCGAATTGATTGCATATTTCGAATTAAGGAAAATTCAGAAACCTCGATTCCACCATATTCTGTAATCGCATGAGGTTTAATAAACCCCCAACGTTGGTGACTGTATGTTTCAATGAGATCCATGATGGCTTCGTTGTTACTTCCTGAGC
>ENA-OUOG01004953-OUOG01004953.1-marine-metagenome-genome-assembly--contig:-NODE-4953-length-11111-cov-4.851640_pt1 | contig 11111 bp, 10 predicted proteins | sample MGYA00248635_ERZ508505 | MGnify/ENA primary metagenome ERZ508505 (study PRJEB26176, sample SAMN06267871) | marine metagenome | isolation source: Saanich Inlet, British Columbia, Canada | place: Pacific...
GTCTTTGCCCGAGTCGCACTCCTCATTAATTGGCAGGATACTAGTTTCTGTTTAACGTGAAGCAAAGAGCATTGTCTGAAGTGAAGAATCCAAGGGTCGAGGCATCTTATAAATCCGAGATAATCGCGAGAATCGCAGCGTCAAGGTCCTCATTTCGATCAAAGATACCCGCTTCAATATCAAACGTAGCAAGTAGCTTTCGAGAATCGAGGCATGAAATTTTGGGACGCGGGGCCTTTGCCCCATAGCTAGCAGTCGAGACCGGAATCACCTTCACCGACTTGAACCGTACATCAAACTCTTGGGCTCTTCCCAGAATCACCGTAGCAAATTGATACCAGCTTACAAATGGTTGTTGCGCGAAGTGGTAAGTACCCCAACACAACTTCCCATTGATCACGTTGGATACAATTTCATCGATCACAGTAGCAACTGCTTTTGCGCTTGTTGGTCCAGTGACTTGATCATCAATCACCTTCAGCTCAGGATGATGCAGAGCCGCCTTAATGATGGATCGAGGGAAACAGTTCCCGTGAGTCGAGAAAATTCCACTTAAGCGAAGAATGATATGCTCCGGTAAGTTTGAGCGGACAGCCTCTTCCCCCTCGAATTTCGTGCGACCGTACGCACTCAAAGGGCACGGTTTAACGCTCTCTGAGTAAGGTTGTTCTGATAAATCGTCAAACACATAATCGGTTGACAGGTGAATAAGGGGAATCCCTCTATCAGCGCAGGCTTTCGAGAGTAGAGTCGGCCCAACACAATTTGCCGTCCCCGCATTCTCTAGATCATCCTCAGCAGCATCGACTGCAGTGTAGGCAGCCGTATTTACAACCAGCTTAGGTTTCACTCGCCCAAGAGATTCGGCAATCAAAGCGTCATTGGCAATATCCAATTCGGAGCGCGTAAAACTGACAAAGCTAAAATGCGACTGATTTTCAGAAAGCGCTCGAGCCACCTGACCACCGCCACCTGTTACGAGGACAGTATCAGTCAAGCCAAGACCTCTCGAAGAGAGGGCAAACGCTGATCTTTTGGAGAGACTATTGGATTTTTCACCTTCCAATCAATGTTTAGGTCCGGGTCATTCCAATGTATTCCGGCCTCGTCGTCAGGGTCATAATAGTCGGTGCATTTATAGAAGAAATCAGCCACCTGGGATAACACGGAGAATCCATGCGCAAACCCCGGGGGTATCCAGAGTTGATTTTTTCTCTCGGAATCTAAGACTGTGGCGTAATACTGACCACGCGTTTCTGAATCAACTCTCAAGTCAACTACGACATCAAAAACTCGGCCGCACAGACATGACACCAGCTTACCCTGAGGATTCTTTACTTGGAAATGCAGTCCCCTTACTACGCCATGCGACGACCGCGAGAGATTGTCCTGAACGAACGGGATGACCATTCCGATATCTGCATAGACTTCTTGCTGAAAGGTTTCAAGGAAAAAACCTCGTGAATCACTCCAAAGCTTTGGATGAATCTCAATCAGCCCAGGAATCTGAGTCTCGACCGTCGTAACTGCCACTAACCCGATACCTCTGCGACGAGCCGGCTTAAATACAACCCATAGGCACTTTTTGATAGCTGCGAGGCTCGCCGTTTCACCATGTTTAAATCAATCCAGCCATTTCGATATGAAATCTCTTCTAGGCACGCAACCTTAATACCCTGCCTAGCCTCAATCGCATTGATGAAGACGCCCGCATCAGCTATCGCCTCATGAGTTCCTGTATCGAGCCAAGCGAAACCTCGTCCGAAATTTTGAACCCGCAACTGGCCTTCCATCAGGTATCGATTGTTTAAATCTGTAATCTCCAATTCTCCACGAGAGCTAGGGACCAGATCTTTGGCATACTCAACGACTTTATTGTCGTAAAAATAGAGCCCTGTCACCGCATAGCGCGATTTTGGCTTGGCTGGCTTTTCCTCAATTGATATTGCCTTGCCTGCCTCATCAAATTCGACGACGCCAAACCGCTCGGGGTCAACAACCTGATATCCAAAAATGGTCGCACCCTGCCTTTCGCTTGCCGCTTGTTTTAGCATTTGAGTAAAACCATGTCCATAAAACAGATTATCCCCCAGGACCAGCGAGACCGACTGTCCCTCTATATGATGTTCAGCGAGCAAAAAGGCTTGAGCGATACCTTCCGGTTTAGATTGGATTACATAGTCGATTGACAGGCCAAAAGTAGACCCATTACCGAATAATTTGAAATAACTCGACAAATCCGACTCATTACAAATCAGAATGATTTCACGGATGCCGGCCAACATTAAGACAGACATTGAATAGTAGACTAAGGGCTTATCACCTACCGGTAAAAGCTGCTTTGAGACGGCTTGGCTAACTGGAAATAATCTTGAACCCGTTCCGCCTGCTAATAAAATACCTTTAACACTACCCACACCAGTCTCCCAATCGATGATCAAAACCTTACTTGTGGCGTCAAGTCGCGATTAGCCGAGTTTCCCGAAAAACCTCTAATGACACCGAGAAAACTCAACCTTGCTTGCCTAAACCCGTAAATCTATCGGCCCCGAGATGAGCCGACGTTTTAGTATTTGAATTTTGAGGTCTACAGCAAAAACCACTCCGATTTTTTCAGATATTTGTGCGTTCAAGTCGGCCCGCATAGCCTGAAATTTTTTGGTCATCCCAGCACTCCTCATTAACTGCAACCGATGTTTCAAATGGTTCAGTTAATTAGCCAAGTTTTCATTATATCCCGCTTGGTGTTGTGCGCGCTGCCCCATGGCCTAATCAACGTCTTTAAGCGTTCTCCCATATTTTTCAACGATGCGTCAACTAGGCTGGCACAGCCAAATCAAAGTCTCCCTGAGAGCTTTAGCGCTGGAGTTACTTCAGCGGCCCGCCCCATATTCAGCCAACGTTCACTGGTAGTAACTTCTTGCAGCCTACGAGGTGTCCAGCTAACCTCGACATACAGCGTCCAACAATTGCCGTCCGCGTGCCATGACACTTTCAAAAATGCTGAGACCCACCTGGAGATAGCAATAGCTTGATTAGCTAGCTCAAACAACCGAAAATCTATGTCGAAATTACTAGAGAGATTAAAGGGATTCAATGGTTGATTCATCACCCCTTGCATACACTGCTTTTGATCATGACGCCTATGCTCGTTCGTTGCCTCGCGATGATTTTTTGGGTCAAATCCGACGCACGGTAGATGGTAACCCAGTCTCCGAAGAGCAGATGCAACTGATTGAGGATACAATAGTTGAAATGTTGCAATTGGACACAACTGACCGGGTATTGGATCTCGCCTGTGGTAATGGAATATTATCGAGGCGCTTGTTCGACAAATGTTGCAAACTTTTCGGTGTTGATCTATCGGAATTTTTGATATCTGTAGCCAAGGAATATTTCGAAAAAATACCAGAGTATCGTTTTTCACAACGAGATATAGTTGATTTTTTGAGAGTAGACTCAGAATGTTTAACTTTTAATAAAGCGTTCTGTTACGGTAGTTTTTCTTATTTGTCGGAACCATCAGCACGAGAGTCATTGAACCTGTTGTACACTCGATTTCCCGAAATATCAGTATTTTACATTGGCAACCTGCCAGACTACGATCGAAGAGATGCATTTTTCACCCGTAGCAAACCGTCTGAGGACGATCTACGACTTCACACTACATCCATAGGAATATGGCGTTCGGAACAAGAGTTTTGCGATTTATCCCGCGCTTGCGGGTGGAGGCCCTTCGTCCACCGCATGAATGACAAATTTTATTCCAGCAGCTATCGGTACGATGTACTTCTCAAGCGGGATAATTAAATGGAAGAGAAAGGCTGTATTCAAGATCTAGGACTATTCGGAGGCAAGCCTATATTTGAGAAGCCACTTGGAACATCAGGGCTCGCCAGACCAGATTTTGATCAATTCCTTCGCTACTCCAAAAGGTGTTTTGAAGCTGCGCAGTTCACTAATGACGGCACTCTTGTCAGACAACTTGAGCAACGTTTGGCAGAGTTTCACAAGGCAAAATTCTGTGTAACTTTTTGCAGTGGTTTCTGGGCGCTAGTCTTGGCGATAGATGTAATGAAAATTCCTCACCGGTCAGAGGTCATTATGCCCTCTCTGACGTATCGGCGGCTCGCCGATATAGCGGCATGGAGTAACCTCAAACCAAGGTTTTGCGAAGTTAGTGAAAAGACTCTTGCAGTCACGCCAAACACCGTTGCCGATGTCATCACGGACGAAACGGCGTTGATACTAGCAGTCCACCCAATCGTTAACTGCTGTGACATTTTGGGTATAAGAAAGTTGGCAGATGCCAAGGACATTCCTCTTTTGGTTGATGGTGTCGAATCTGTCTTCGAAACATCTGAACAAGGCCGCGTTGGATCCATGGCGATCGCCGAAGTTTTTTCGTTGCATGCCAGTAAATTGATTAATGGTGGTGAGGGCGGATACATCACGACATCCGACGAAAACTTGTACAACGAACTGAGGTTAAGACGAGCGTTTGGTTTTCAAGGACAAGACAGTATCACTGCCTCAGGTGGAACCAATGCAAAGCTTTGTGAAATCCATGCAGCGATGTCACTAGCAAGCCTTGATAGCTTGGACGACTTTGTTAGCCATAACCAAGAGATTTATCGAGTCTACCAGCGAGAAATTTCCGAGGTTCAAGGGCTTAGACTTAGAGAATTTGATGAGACGTACCGAACTAGTTACAAGAATATCGTAGTCGAAATTACAGCAGAATGGCCGTTGTCACGCGATCTGACGGTTAAACTGCTCAATGCCGAAAACATACTCGCTAGGGCATACTACTCCCCCGCGTTGCACCAAAAAAAAATGGCTTACCCATATTGCGAAGGTTATTTGCCCTTAACAGATGACCTGTCAAACCGTTTTATCCTTATGCCCAGCGGCTTTATGGTGACGAAACACCAGATAGTAACCACGGTAGAATTTTTACGCACTTTGCGCGAGCAAGCACAAAAAATTTTGGATCAACTTAGCGCCACGACCAAATGAGCATTGAAAAACTCGCTTACAGAGGCGGTACCCCAGCATTTAAAACCCCAAAGCCGGTTGGTCAACTCTTCTTCCCAACATGGGACCAGTACAAAAAGGCAATGCACGGCATTTTTCAAAGACAGTACTATACAAACCAAGGATGCCTGACTGATCTCTTAGAAAGAAAATTACAATCGTTCTTAGGCGTCAACCACGTTATTTGCGTCACAAACGCAACGGTCGGGTTGATGATGGCTGCAGAGGCCTTGGAACTAAGTGGAAAAGTCCTCATGCCAGCTCAGACGTTCATCGCAACGCCCCTGAGTGCTCTGCGATGCGGGCTAGAACCAGTGTTCTGCGATGTAGATCTGGAAACCCATCACATCACACCCGAGACCTTAGAAGAGGCCTTTGTCGATGGCGTTTCAGCAGTTTTAGGAGTGCATTTGTGGGGAAGCGCCGCAGATATCAACGGTGTAAAAGCATGGGCTACAGAGCGTGATCTAAAAGTATATTGGGATTCCGCGCAATCAATGGGATGCAAGATTAATGATCAACAAACAGGCCGGTTTGCGTCCATAGAAGTTTTTAGTCTCCACGCAACAAAAATTGTTAGCGCCGGCGAGGGCGGTTGCATAACAACTAGCGATGGCGCCCTCGCAGAAAAATTACGTAACATTCGCTCGAGCTACGGCATAGGAGAAAAAGTCGACGTTGTTAAAACAGCTAATGGAAGAATGTCCGAGTTTCAAGCGGCCATGGCGCTTCTGTCTTTAGAAAATTACAAAAAAAACTTAGACCATAACAGTGCTCTGCGTTCAGTATACGCGGAGTACCTGAAGGGCATTAACGGGATAACACTAGAGCCACTTCACGGAGTTACGTCATCCAATAAGCAAAGCATTGTGGTCAGGGTAGACCCAAATCTGTTCGGAATGAATCGCGACACCCTCATGGCTCTTTTGAAAAGTGAAAATATTTTGGCTCGACGATATTTTTATCCAGGAGCGCACAGAACCGGGCAATTCAAGCCACACGCCCGCGCACCACTACCTAACACGGATATACTATCAGACCGAATCTTAGCCTTACCGATAGGGGGACTAATTTCTGAGCACGATGTACAAACAATATGTGGTTTGATAAAGATTATTAGCCAAAATGGATAATACTTTTGATGAACCAATTAGTAGCGGCTGTACTGTGGGAATAATGCAGCCCTATTTTATCCCGTATTGGGGATATTTTGCTCATATCAACCAATGTGACTTTTGGATTGTTTTTGACCAGCCCAAATATTCACGGAAAACCTGGCTGAATCGCAACTACGTTCAAAACGCAAGAGGCGAACGTGACCTTATAAGTTTGCCAGTGACTTTTCAAAGCTCCCTTACAAAAACTATAAGAGATGCAGTTATTCAACCAGAAGCATTGCACGACACATGGTTGATACAGAAATTATCCCATTACGCTGCTAATCATTACACAAGACCCGTAAGAAATATAATAGGCGAAGCATATGATTTAACTAAATCTAATCGATTAGCCGAATTAAACACAAATATTTTATCTAAGATTTGTGCCTACCTGAACATAGAGTTTAAATATCTTTACTCGTCACAGATAGATTATGACATTGATTCGGTGAAGGAGAGCGGCGACTGGGCTTTTGAGATATCAAAAGCTCTAGATGCTCAAAAATATCTTAATCCACTATCTGGCCTACCGATCTTCGACCCAAAAAAATTCGAAACCCAAAATATTGAGCTGATGTTTTTCAAAACTAATGGATTTCCATTCACAAGATCAAATGAAAACCAGCCGCTTCACTTTTCCATTATCGATACAATACTAAGGTGGCCGCCCGAAGAAATAAAAAAGGCCATAACGAATAATATCGAGCTGCTGTCTTGGGAAAACGCCGCTTTGGAATTCAACTCTAAACGCGGCGAAGAAAAAAACCAGTAGACGTTTGGCTGAATCAAACTGCCGAGAATTTCGACGATTTAATCAGACTAATACTATTATGTTATTCAGTTTCTTGGATTCAAATCAATCTCATTTCTGGGTCATCAAGCGAAGTTAATAGCTTGATACTTTCACTACCCCCAAATCCGAAAGCAGCCAAGTCTTCATTGGTTAGATCGTTATTCTGATAAAGCGAGTGTATTTGGGATGTCTTAGCACCCAAGGCCTTAGAATATTTTTGACAAAAGTTGTCCAAGGGTAGCTTAAACTCGAAGCCAGAAAGACCTGAGCGTTTCATTACGTTATTCAAGGCCCTTTCTCTAATAAAAGTACTCATAGGCATACCAGGATTTCGTACATAGAACCCAGAACTAGCTGCCCGGATATCAACGCCACCAGACGCAGAGGCCATTTTTGAATCCAAATCACGATGGAAATCTAAGAAGAAGGACCAAAAGTCCCTATTTCCCACTATAAAATGGTTCATAGCGTAGTAGTCGAACTCCTCAACCAAACCCAACTCTCTCGCGCACTCTAGCATGCCATGATGTCCCGACCATTCTCCTTGCTTGAACGGGCACCTGAAAAACGCTCGACCAAAAACCATTGCATTCACAAATACAAAATCATAATTAGACTGCAAATCCTCAATGGAAAACAATAATCTACGAAATGCCCCGCCCAATTTCAAATCCGCTTTCCATGAGAAATACCCAAAAAACTCTCCCAGCTCGAATTCTGTCAACAAATGTTGGATCACTGCATGTTCACCATATTCCGAGCCCGAAATCTCACGCGTATCGACTAATAAACTGTGATGATCGCAATGATATCGTTGCTCATCTTTGTAGAACCCTTGGAAGATCAAACCCTTTCCTCCTTCAAAATATCCTTAATTTCAATAACAAAGGTCTTATGAAAATCGATGAACTTTTTGGGCATTCCATCAAATATTCTCCGCCCCTCAAATTCATCAGAACGTAAAAGAAACAGAAATGCCCAAAAAGCAACATTCCGTAATTGTGAATTTGAATCCCTGGTTGACTGATTACTATGCCCCTGTCTCCACGAAAAAAGTGCCTCAGGGATATAATTCAAATGAGAACTCACTGCCAAATTCGCAAGCAACTGAAAATCCACAGCCACCCCGCATCTCCCAGGGATACATGAGAAAATATTTTGGAGCCCAACATGATTTATCCAAGCCCTTTCGAACATAATTCCAGATAATTCACCTACGGGATTAATACACCTACTAATACATGTTCGCAAAAATGCATCATCTAGTACTTCGACGTTACGGAGTATTCTCTCATATAAAGCTACACCATACTCGTTGATTACCAAAGACGCAGATGCCGCAGACCAGAACTTTTTAGTTCTATAAGTGGCCGAGTGCGATATAAAGCTCTCAAACATCACTTCGTAGAAATTTGACTGAATCAAATCGTCATCACATAAAATATGAACAAGAGAACCAGCCCCAAGGGAAATTCCGTGTAAAAAATTATCGGAGTAATAATGCCGTGATTGATGGTAAATCACGGGGAACTCAAGACATATATCTCTTACTGAGGTATCTGGGCAATTGTCGGTTATATAGATTCTGCGTGTACAAGGGCTTCCAGCCTGCATTACTGATTGGATAGTGTCTCTAAGGTACTCACTTTTATAAGCAGGAATAATAACATCAATAGAAAACGTACTTTCTGGCATTGAAAGAATGGGCTCAGAGGAAACGTTATTTCGCATAGATTTCCCCACCTGTATTTGGCTTTGACTGAATTTGGTCCACGCCAACCTTTGCGTTAAATTTTCTAATAATTCCAGGAATGAAGAACATACCGCCTGTTTAATAATACCTGGCTTTACCTTTAAGTCGAATTTCTCATGATTAATATCGCGTAAATCGGATTCTAACGAAATAAGGTCAAAGCTTTTGATATACTGATCTAAAAACTCGTATCCAAACCAATCAGTATTTTTCGAACTTTCGGTTACTATTGAAAAACCTTCCGATAAAAAATCTACAATCCGAAAGACTTCCAAGATTTTTGTCTCATAGAAATGTATATTTAAAATATGTCTTGCATTTGAGGCGCGCTTGTAAAGATCATCTCCGAATAATCCAAACGCGACATCTATCGAATAACCCTGCGCCTTTATTTGATCGATTATTTTTTTTCGCCTTGGATTCATACTTCCTATGAAAAAGAAATCAAATTGTTTTTCGTGACGACATGATTCGTATATCTTAGTATCTTCGACATCCATCGGCTCCTTCACAAACTGATGAAGAATTTTTTGACCCAAACCAAATCGACGTGTCAAGAAATTAAAGTTTTTCTTTGAGTATTCTATGCAGATTCCATTCTGTAGACAATCTATGTACGCAGCCAATGAGTTGTCCCGAATCCATTCTTCAGATAGTTGTTCGAAATTGAATATCCAATCAGTATCCTGCAAGCCCGCTAAGTCGTCGGCCTTTAATGAGTGCAGATTAAAAAATATCCGTTGGGCGGTGTCAGCTGTCGTGGGGGGGATTCGTGGGATTTTTGTAATTTGGAGAGTTTCCAAATTCGAGCAAGGAGAATACATACGAATGGCTGACTCGAGCGTCGCAATTATTGGCATGAACACTTGATGAAAAGGGGGATTACCCGTACATAGGTAGATCTGGAATTTCATTTTCGGACCAAAATGTAGCTTGTCCTATTACTGATAAGACCAACGTCGTAAAAACCCTCGAAATAGCCATACCGCCTTAAATCATCAACTGTCGGTTTCACCTCTCGCGAGTTCTTGGGATCGATATAATCATCGAAAATTAACACCCCACCTTTCCTCAAGAGATCGTGATACAGCATAAAGTCGTTAAAAACGTTGCATCGATCATGGCCCCCATCGATGTGAAGGATCGCAACTTTCTCGCGCAAATGCAGTAAGGTGTTGGCGCAACTGGACGAGTAGGAACGCAAAAACTTCGCACAAGCGCCTAATTTTGGAGCTAGTTGCTTTATGTCTTCATATTCGCCCTGTAATTCGAATGGGTCAATCCCAATATACTCGATTGAAGGATCAATATTGGATAAGACGGTCGGTACAAAACCACGCCATACGCCGATTTCAACTATAATGTCACTTGGACGGCAATATGCCACTGCAAGTTGGAAGAGGATATCGGTATGAGAGTGAAAAGTGGGGTTTTGTCTTCTCATTTTCGACTCCAAGGTCGTCGTGAAGAGTAGCCATGCTGACCGCTTAGCCAAATCAACAAGCTCAGTGATTGCGGGATAATTAGCCAGGGCTTGAATTGGCTGTGGGTTTTTAATAACAGGAAATGAAGAAAACTCTTTACGTATATCTTTAATAATTGTTTCGTGCCCACCGATGTACCTCTCGCCTGCAATTCCTATATATGACCCCTTGTCTGAAGAGGGTGGACTCAAAAAGTCTTGGAATATGCCCTCGAGCGTGGTCGACATCTCGGCTTGGTTCGACATATTGATTCGAACTGGTGACTCAGGCTTTTGCAAAGCGATGTGTTTGTATTCAGCGAAATTGGGGGCAACGTGCATGCCCGACTCAATCGTTTGCCCGATGGAAGCTGCCACCCGTGAAGCGAAGGTGTCTCCCATGATCGTCAGAACAGGAAGACCTGCAATCAAGGCATCGCGTGCCGTGGTGTGGGCGTTACATGGAATCGTATCGAGAAATAGGTCAGCTAATTTATGACGAGCCAGATGCTCCTCAATCGGCTTCTTCTTCGCAAAGACCAACCGACTCGAATCAACACCACGCTTTTCCGCCTCTTTTCTTAAGTTGACCGGTGCTGCCGCATTGCCCTCATACAACCACAACACACTGTCAGGAACTTCCTTAAGAATCTCCATCCATACATCAAAGATCTCAGGTGTAATCTTGTAGTTGTTGTTAAAACAACAATACACATACGCACCCTCTGGAAGACCTTCTTCAGCACGTGTTGGCACCCGATCCGAGATCTTCTGTGTTGAATCGTGGGGTTGATAACACCCCGGCAAACGCACCACCTTCTCGGTGTAATACTGTTCATGGCTCTCAGGAATAATCACATCATCTGCGATGATGTAATCAATGTAGGGCGCACCCATGGTCCCTGG
>ENA-OUOG01004958-OUOG01004958.1-marine-metagenome-genome-assembly--contig:-NODE-4958-length-11100-cov-2.668965_pt1 | contig 11100 bp, 9 predicted proteins | sample MGYA00248635_ERZ508505 | MGnify/ENA primary metagenome ERZ508505 (study PRJEB26176, sample SAMN06267871) | marine metagenome | isolation source: Saanich Inlet, British Columbia, Canada | place: Pacific...
AAATCCATCGTACAAGTCTGTTGAAGCGTAGAGGTTATGCTCCTTTATTAAGCGAAAACCTTTACTAGCCTCTGAATTCATAAAAGCTACTACCTGCTCATTATTTTCTTGTGGCAAGATCGAGCACGTAGCGTATACGAGTTTCCCCCCGGGTTTTACCAGTTTCGCATAGGATTGTAAAATCTCTTGTTGGGTTTGGATAACGCGATCTAAGAATTCTGAGTCAATTTTCCATTTAGCATCTGGGTTTCTTCTCAGAACCCCAAGGCCGGTACAGGGAGCATCTATAAGCACTCTGTCTGCCGAACCATGAAGTTTTTTGAGTGTTTTCGATGAGGTAATGGCTCTAGTTTCAATATTATGGGCTCCCGCTCGTCTCGCACGAAGTTTTAAGGTTTGCAGTTTGTACGGATGAATATCCATCGCGATTAGCTGGCCTTTATTTTGCATTAAAGCGCTTATGTGAAGGGTTTTTCCGCCGGCTCCAGCACAGGTGTCGATAACGCGTTGACCGGGCTTAACATCAAGTAGCGCTGCTACTTTTTGAGAGCTTGCATCTTGAACTTCGTACCAACCATCCTTAAAGCTTTGATTTAGAAAGACATTATGCCGCTCAGTAAGTTTTAAAGCGCCAGGTAAATTATCGATTGGTTCCGTAAGAACACCTTCTTCTTCAAGTCTTTTTTGAGCCTGCTCGAGCGTTGTTTTCAGACTGTTGACTCTGAGTATAACTTCGGCCTCCTTGTTGAGCGCTGAGAGCTCGGAATCCCAGAGGGGTTCTCCTAAAGATTCGGACCCAAGTTTGTCGAGCCAATCAGGTATTGATTCACGAATTGCTCGATGCTTTCTAAGCTCATCAAACCTTCCTTTGATTTTCCGTGAAGGGGTCGCCTCAAATTCAGGCCAATCAGCGGGTATAACTACTGCTTTTAAAGTGGTCCAAACCGCAAACATCCGGCGGAGATTTTCAGGAGTAAAGGGTTCAGAAACGCCAGCAATCTCTGCATAGAGACGCTTGTAACGTACCATTTCGTAGGTCGTGCTAGCTATGAAGGCTCGATCCCTAGCACCCCATCGTTTATCTTTTTTAAGTGCGCTTTCAATGACTTTGTCGGCGTATTTTCCTTCGTTAAAGATTAGAACTAAGGCATCAAGAACAGTAAATACAAGATTGCGGTGCAGTCGCATAGGGGGTAATTCAAAACGCGAAGATAAGAAAGCTTTAGAAAGCTTCTACCTATTTAAAGTGCCTGTAATTGAACAAGTTTTGAATAAACGCCATTTTGCTGGAGAAGCGCATTATGCGTGCCTAATTCAACCAAGGCTCCTTTATCGATAACGGCGATTTGATCTGCGGTGCTAATGGTAGATAGACGGTGAGCAATCGCGATAGTTGTGCGGTGCTGGCTGATGGCTTCTAGTGCTTTTTGAACCTGCTGTTCACTCTCAGTATCCAGAGCCGAAGTGGCTTCGTCTAATATAAGGATAGGAGCGTCTTTTAAAAAGGCTCTTGCAATTGCAATCCGCTGTTTTTGTCCTCCGCTCAACTTATTTCCACCATCCCCAATAGTAGTTTCATATCCATTTTCGAGTGCTTCAATGAATTCATGGGCAAAGGCATTTTTTGCAGCCTCTATAATTTCTGTGCGACTTGCTTCGGGCTTTGCCAGCGCAATATTATGGGCCACAGATTCATTGAATAGTAGCGGTTCCTGACTTACTAGTGCAATATGGCTTCTCAACTCTTTTTTAGTGAAATCTTGAAGCGGAATTCCGTCAATAGTTAGTTGTCCATAAGACGTATCATAAAATCGCATGAGCAGTTGTGCAATGGTAGATTTTCCGCTTCCTGAACTACCTACAAGTGCAATTTTTTGACCCTTTAAAATTTTAAGTTCTATACCGTTTAACACTACTTGCTCCTGGTAAGAAAAAGTTAGGTTATTTAAGGCTATTTCAGATTCAAATCGCCAGGGTTTGGGGTTTACTGGGTCCTTAATGGTTTGCTCGGTAGTTAAAATTTCAATAACACGTTGGGCAGAAGCTTTACCCTTTTTAATGTTATAGTTTACCGTTGTAATAGCTTTTACAGGGTTGATAATGGTATAAAACAATCCTATATATCCCAAAAATTGCTGGGGACTCAAAATTGAGTTGCCACTGAGGACTAATCGTCCGCCATACCACAATACGGCAAGAACAACAAGGACCCCGAGAAACTCACTGAGAGGGGATGCCATTCCGTTTCGTCTAAGCACAGCGTTCATAGTATGACGATATTTTGCAGTTGAATCTTGGAACCGAAGGCTCATACGCTTCTCTGCAGTAAAAGCTTTTATGATTTTAAGTCCGCCTAATGACTCCTCTAAAAAGGAAAGGAATAATCCAGATTCTTTTTGTGCTTCTAATGATTTCGATTTTAATGACTTACCTACTCTGGCAATAATAAAGCCGGCTATGGGTAAAAATAAAAACACAAAAAGCGTAAGCTGCCAGCTTAAAGCAAGCATTGAGGCAATAACAAAAAAGATCGTTAGGGGTTCTCGAGCAAGCGTCTCTAATGAATTAATAATAGCATTTTCTATTTCTTTAATATCAGAAGTCATTCGAGAGAGTAAATCTCCTTTGCGCTTTCCTGTACTAAATGCAATGGGTAAATCGACCAGTTTGTTGTACAAGTCATCTTGAAGGTCTTTTACCATGCCGGTTCGTAATGATGCCAGTGCGTAGAGTGCGAAATACCTAAAAAGATTTTTGAGAAAAAATATGCCTGCGCTGAGTAGTACAATAATTAATAGCGCGCTGGTCGGACCATGATTTTTGGCCTGCCGGGTAAGTTCATAGTTTAGTCGATTTTCGAGGTAGGGTTTCAGATCGGCTATTCCTTCGTAAAGAGGCATTTGGTCAACATCGGGTTGCGTTCCGAAGAGAATACCAAGAGTCGGAATAAAAATTAAAATCGAAAGCACATTAAATAATGCGTACCCTATATTAAAGCCAATATTGGCATAGGCCGATTTTTTGTACGGCCTTATGTAACCCAACACTTGTCGAAATGAGGATGCCATTAACGTAAGCTTAGTTGATCTATAATTTGATCGATTTTACGTTCTAGAAACTGATTGACCTCGGCTCGCTGATTAGCATTTTTTAGTGGTGCTGAGGTGCTGATGTAAAACTTTATTTTGGGTTCGGTACCGCTAGGTCTTGCCGCTACTCTCGTTCCGTTTGCTGTTTCATAGATAATAACATTTGAGCTGGGCAGGTTAATCGGACGCTTCTCTCCTGTGGCCAGTACCGTTAAGATACCGTTGGCATAGTTTTCGATAAATGCCAATGATTCTCCAGCAATTTCTTTAGGAGGATACGCCTGGAAATCAACCATCATTTGGCGAATTTCTTCGGCTCCTTGCTTACCTTTTTTAGTCATAGATATCAGGCGTTCCTTGTAGAAGCCATATTTTAAATAACAATCAGTGAGCAAGTCATAAAAAGAAGAGCCTTCACTTTTCAATTGAGAGCCTATTTCGGCTGCAAGTAGGCTAGAGGTTACCGCATCTTTATCTCGAACGAAATCGCCCACTAGGTAGCCATAGCTTTCTTCGCCGCCTCCAATAAAAGTTTGATCGGTGTGGTCTTTAATCATTTTTCCGATCCATTTAAAACCGGTAAGCGAAACTTTTAACTCGACATTGTATGCTTCACTCAGCTTCCTCATCATTGGAGTTGACACAATGGTAGAGGCAATAAACTCGTTTCCTTTAAACCCCTTTTTGGCCCCAGTCCGCAATAAGTATTCAGTCATGACAATCATGGTCTGATTGCCGTTGAGTAATTCTAATTCTCCATTGTTATTTCTTACGGCAATTCCTAATCGATCACTGTCTGGGTCGGTTCCAATAACCATATCTGCTCCAACGCTCTCAGCTAATTTCATAGCGAGTGTCAGAGCTTCAGTTTCTTCCGGATTTGGCGATTTTACGGTAGGGAAATCACCGTTCGGCTCAGCTTGTTCTGCTACAATATGCACGTTTTTGTATCCTGCCTTTTCTAAGACGGCCGGAACCGCAGTGATGGCGGTACCGTGAAGCGGTGTGAATACAATACTAAATTGATCTTTTCCAGCAGCCCCGAACCCCCCAGTAGCGACACTCTCCTTAAAAAAGGCTTCATCTACATCCTTGTCTATGAGTTTAATTAGCGATTCCTTAGGTTCAAACCGTATATCGGTATAGCTCACTTTTTCAATACTACTAATAATCTCAGCATCTTCGGGAGGCACAATTTGGCCGCCATCACTACTGTACACCTTATACCCATTGTATTCTGGCGGATTATGAGATGCGGTTAGCACAATGCCTGCTTGTGCGTTTAGATGACGGACAGCAAATGATAACTCAGGGGTCGTTCTCAAGGCTGAGAATAAAAATACCCTAATTTCATTGGCCGAAAGCACCTCTGCCACTACTTGCGCAAGCGTGTCACTTTGGTGTCTACAGTCATATGCAATAACTACTGAAATTGGTTGGTTCTTGTAGGTCGCATTCAAATAATTAGCAAGCCCTTGGGTGCTTCTTCCAAGGGTGTATTTATTGATTCGATTGGTTCCAGGGCCTAATACGCCCCGCATTCCTCCAGTTCCGAATTCTAAATTGGTATAAAAGCTATCTTCTAAAGTCGCCTTGTCTTTTTCAATTAGGTGCGCAACAGATGCTTTTGTTTCGTCGTCGAACGGCTCAATTAACCATTGTTTCGCTTTTTCAAGGATGGTCATTTTGGGGTATTGAATTTAAGGTTTGTCTTATTTGATACCGATGCTCTACTCTTTTTGATCGTGTAATGAGTTCACCTAAGAATCCAGCCAGAAAGAGTTGGGTTCCAAGAATCATAGTGGTGAGCGCAATAAAAAATTCAGGACGATCGGTAATTAGGCGTCCCTTTGGTTCAAGGAATAGTTTGTCAATTCCTAAATATATTGCCAGTAGGGAGCCAATTGTAAACATAAGCAGGCCAATAGCGCCAAAAATATGCATCGGGCGTTTACCGAACTTAGAGATAAAACTAATGGTAATGAGATCGAGAAAACCATTTAAAAAGCGCTCTGCTCCAAACTTGGTCTCACCGTATTTTCTAGGACTATGGGTAACCGCTTTTTCTGCGATATTATGAAACCCTGCGTTGGCTGCGAGGACAGGAATATACCGGTGCATTTCTCCTGACACATCTATTGTTTTAATTACCTCAGAACGGTAGACTTTTAAACCGCAATTAAAATCGTGTAGGTCAATTCCCGAAGTTTTTCGTGCAGCCCAATTAAATAGTTTTGAAGGTAAATTTTTGCTCAGAAGCGAATCGTAACGTTTCTTTTTCCAACCAGAGATCAAATCTAAATTCTGGTTCATTAAAGCCTCAAGCATTAGCGGTATTTCTTCAGGACTGTCTTGAAGGTCGGCATCCATGGTAACTACATAGGATCCCTTAGCGGCTAGAAAACCTGCGTGTAAGGCTTGACTTTTCCCATAGTTTTTTCGGAATCGAATGGCGCGCACAAAAGCGCACTGTTCGGCCAATTTTTCTAAAATGCCCCAAGAATTATCGGTGCTTCCGTCATCGATATAAATGAGCTCAAAATCAAAACGATTGGACTGCATCACCGATACAATCCAATCGTTTAATTCGATTAACGAATCTTGCTCGTTATATAGTGGAATAACTATTGATAGCTGCATTACAGTACCAAAAGTAATCTTTTTTGTGGGCTACTCTGCGCTTCTTTTTAGAATTGCAGCTGGTATCAACGATAGTAAAAATCCAAAAATAACTGAAAATAATAGCCCAAAAGCGGCCTGAATCGCAGGGGTTTGAAATTTTTGCATCATTTCAATCTGTGCGTCAATTTGTTCAATCGGGAGCTCGGTGTTTTCGATAAGCTGCTCTCGCTGAAAATTAGCAGCTTTGGTCATGGTCTCTGGATCAATTACTCGTGTAAGTATTAAATTGAATAGAACCACAATAATTCCGCTAATTACTGCAACACCAACCCCGATTTTTACGGCTTGCCAGAAACTCATTACATCCGCATTTGCCTTCCGGTATTGATACATAGCAATTGCATATAACGCTGTGGATAACACGACACTTACTACGGTAACCATTGTGCCACCTTGGTAGTGCAGGTCCATAGTGTAAAGCATAAATGAGAACACTGCGCTGAGTGCACCTAGAATTGCTCCGTAGAGGAGCATAAAAGAACTTGATTTTACTGTTGTATTCATAAGATAAGTTGTTTAGGTTACGAATATAAGCATATGATAGGTTTTGCCTCTAGACTGAACTCGATAAAAAAATTGTTTGAAAAGATAATTTATTCTATTTTTGCACACTCGAAAAGCATATCACAATAAAATGAAACCAGAGATCCACCCAGAAAACTACAGACTAGTCGCTTTTAAAGACATGTCAAACGACGAAGTATTTATTACTAAGTCAACTGCTGATGCCAAAGAAACTATTGAAGTTGATGGTGTTACCTATCCTGTAGTTAAACTTGAGATTTCAAGAACTTCTCATCCGTTTTACACTGGTAAATCTAAATTAGTTGATACTGCCGGTCGAATTGACAAGTTCAAAAACAAGTACTCGAAGTTCAGCAAATAATTGCTTCTTAGTAATATAGATTTAAGCACTCTGCCATTTGGTTAGGGTGCTTTTTTATTTGATTGTATTTTTGTTTAAAAACCCTCAGATGCATTATATCTTAAGTGATTTTGGTAAAACGGCAGATTTCTATCCGCTTACCCTTTCTAGACCTATTGCACTTCTTCGTTTTGGTATTGATACAATCGATGAGAAGTGGCGTAGTTTTTTGCCAGAGGGAATTTGGTCTTATCAGACCGCATCTCATTTAAGTGCATTTTATGCGGAAGCCCCTAGCACAACAGAGGCTGTAATCATTAATGCTGCGGTAATTCCGAGTGATACGCTGGTTAGTGCTATCCTTAATTTAAAAATTGGTGAGCGTCTAGTGAGTGGTACACAAACGATCGCAGCTTATCGTCCGTCACACTTTAGTGAGGACTTGCAGGAGCTCAAGGCAGTTGCTTTTGATCAGGAGCCGGTTATTGCGCTCACTCATATAACGGACCTTTTCTCAAAATTAAATCAATTGTTTCAGGCTGATTATTTACGTCTTACTGCTGGATTAGAATCAGAACCGCTTCATCCGACCAATACGGTTATTGGAAAGTATCCGGTGTTTCTAGCTCCAGGGGCGAGCGCATACGCTTCTATTTTTAATACTGAAGCTGGTCCAATTTATTTGGATCGAGGCGCACATATAATGGAAGGGTCAATTATTCGAGGACCAGTCGCCATTGGGGCTCATTCTACCCTAAAAATGGGAGCTAAATTATACGGACCGACTATCATAGGTCACCATTGCAAAGTAGGGGGAGAGGTGAGTAATGTAGTCTTTGATTCCTATACAAACAAAGGGCATGAAGGTTTTGTCGGTAACTCGGTACTTGGTCAGTGGTGTAATCTTGGCGCCGACACCAATACCAGTAACCTAAAGAATAATTACGACCAAGTTAAGTTATACAGTTACACGACTAAACGTTTCGAGCCCACTGGCCTTCAGTTTTGTGGCCTAATTATGGGTGATCACAGTAAGTCAGGTATCAATACGATGTTTAATACCGGTACTGTTGTCGGGTTCAGTTCAAACCTATTTGGAGCGGGTTACATACGCAACTTTGTAACAAACTTTACTTGGGGTGGTCCACAAGGAACGAGCATCTACCTTTTAGACAAGGCCAAAGAAACGGCCGAGCGAGTAATGGCAAGACGGGATGTTACATTCGATAATCGCCAACACGAGCTCTTTCAAGCTATTTATGATTTGACGGTAAGTGGTGATGAAGGTAAGTAATACTCAAAAAGTAGCGTTTTACACCTTAGGTTGTAAGCTGAATTTCTCGGAGACAGCAACTATATCGCGTTCATTACAGGCAGAGGGCTACCAAAAAGTTGAGTTTGAAGAAGTAGCCGATGTCTATGTGATTAACACGTGTTCGGTAACCGATAATGCCGATAAAAAATTTAAATCTATAGCCAAAGCAGCCCATAGGACCAACTCTGATGCTATGATCATTGCTATTGGCTGTTATGCGCAACTTAAACCACAGGAACTCGCAGCGGTCGAAGGGGTTGATATGGTACTTGGGGCGAAAGAAAAGTTTGATCTTCCTCTGTATTTAAGGAATTTGAAGGAGGAAGAAATTCAGAGTAGTCCAGTTATACATGCCTGTGAAATCGAAGAGACTGATTTTTACGTCGGAAGCTATGCGGTCTCTGAACGAACCAGAGCTTTTTTAAAAGTTCAGGATGGCTGTGATTACCCTTGTACGTATTGTACGATTCCGAAGGCGAGAGGTATTTCGCGAAGCGATTCGTTAGAGAGCGTCCTTAGGAAAGCGAAAGAGATTGCAGATCAAGACATTAAGGAGATCGTACTAACTGGTGTTAATATTGGCGATTACGGTAAGGGTGAATTCGGGAACAAACGTCACGAACATACATTTTTAGAGCTCATTGATGCATTAGATCAGGTGTCCGGAATTTCTAGACTCAGGATATCCTCGATTGAACCTAATCTGCTTAGCAACGATATAATCGATTTTGTTTCAACGAGTAAGCACTTTGTTCCGCATTTTCATATCCCGTTACAAAGCGGATCCGATACTATTTTAAAAGCGATGCGAAGACGCTACCTAACAGGGCTTTACACGGATCGGATTGAACGGATTCGTTACAAGTTACCCGATGCGTGTATCGGTGTAGATGTGATTGTAGGGTTCCCTGGCGAGACCGATGAATTGTTTTTAGAAACGTATACCTATCTCGCTAATCTTGATGTTTCTTACTTACACGTCTTTACGTATTCTGAAAGAGACGGAACAGTAGCGGCAGCTATGGATGGGGTCATTGATCCGGTCGTCAGAAAGAAACGTTCAAAATTATTGAGAGCCTTATCGGCTCGTAAAAAGCAGGATTTTTACCAATCCCAGTTGGGAACGACCAGAAAGGTGCTTTTTGAGAAGGATATCCAAAATGGATATCTAGAAGGGTTTACTGAAAACTATGTGCGAGTAAGACATCCATGGGACCCCATGCTAGCTAACACCCTTTGCGAAGGCATTCTTACCGAAATAGATACAGAGGGTTTTGTTCGAATCTCACTAAACGCTTAAATACGAATTCCGACGGGCAATAGGCTTTGGTATTTTGCTCTATTGCTTTTTAAAAAGGAAGCTACTTCTGGGCAGGTTGGAACAACTTTTTGTTTATAGGACTCGATTCGTTCTAGAACACTGCTAAGGAAGGCCTCTTTGAATCCAGGCTTATCGAGACTAGAAGGAATATTCAATTTAGTGAGAAAAACCTTGCGCTCTTGAGATGCGTATTCTAGTGTGGCCATTTCACCTTCAACGCAGGCTTCGAATTGTCTTAAAAAAGTATTGTCTTTAAGTTCGAAGTCAGTCATAATTTGAAAAATTGTTAATGATTTGTAAAATTAACAAATAATTCTAGATAGACTGAAATTAATTCGCTGATTTTTAGATAGTTTGTTGTTAATCTAACAACTATTAGATTTTTTTTAGCTGCTGTTGCATGAGCTTTAGTTGATCTGCTAACAGTTGATTCTTATCCAGTTTTTTGGCCTCTGTAAGCAATCCTTGAGCTTCGCGCTTACGTCTTTTTTGCATGGCAATACCCGCTAAACTCATTTTAGCCATTGCTAGATCGTGATCCATACTAAGTCCTAATTTCACGGCCTGTTTGAAATGTTTTTCCGAGGTTCCAAGATTTTTTTGTGCGTAAATAATGCCAAATAAATAGTGGTAATATCCCTGTTGTTTTTTGATTAATACGCGCTCAGGATGTTTGATCTTTAGCAATATCTTTTCTGTGCCGTCAAGATCTTGCTTTCGCATTTTTAAAAAGGACCATAGTATAAGTTCATTTCTGAAATATAAAAATAAGACAGTCGCGCTGATTAAAAAGAAAAAGATTCCGTTCCCGATGTTGCCCTCAATAAATTGGTATATACTGTATCCCAGTGATGCTCCCGATAGGATAAGTTTGATATTTTTGTGAATCATATTTTAGAATGAATTGGTGCCAAATTTAATGATTTCTGAAGCTTTCTACTTTTTAGTTTTCAGAATTAAAAATATCCTTATATTTGCACCCAATATTTTTAAGCTGAAAAATTAAGCACTGAACGCATGAAAAGAACATTCCAACCCTCGAAGCGTAAGAGAAGAAATAAGCATGGTTTTAGAGAGCGTATGGCTTCTGCCAACGGGCGTAAGGTTCTTGCGAGTCGCCGTGCTAAAGGTCGCAAAAAACTAACTGTATCTTCAGAGCCTCGTCACAAGAAGTAATGACGAACAGCTGATTTACAAATAATTAGAAGGTGTTACTTTTGGGTAACACCTTTTTTTTGAATACTACTGAACCCCTAAGAATACCTACACATGCCGAAAAGACACGATCTCAACTGTATTTTAATTATTGGTTCTGGACCTATTGTTATCGGACAGGCTTGCGAATTTGATTACTCAGGATCACAATCATTGCGATCGCTAAGAGAAGATGGTATTGAAACGATACTCATCAATTCGAATCCAGCTACGATTATGACCGACCCTTCTATGGCCGATCATGTATACCTTAAACCACTAACTACCAAATCTATTGTTGAGATTCTGAAGGCGCATCCGAACATTGATGCTGTATTGCCAACAATGGGCGGGCAGACTGCTCTTAATCTCTGTATTGAAGCCGACGAAAAGGGCATTTGGAATGATTTTGGAGTAGAAATTATCGGGGTTGATATCGATGCCATACAAATCACTGAAGACCGTGAAAAGTTTCGCGAGCTAATGGAGAATATAGGGGTAGGGGTACCTCCTCAAGCTTCGGCAAATTCGTTTTTAAAGGGTAAAGAGATTGCGCAGGAGTTTGGGTTTCCGCTTGTAATTAGAGCCTCTTTTACTCTTGGAGGCGCTGGAGCTTCCTTTGTATATAAAGAAG
>ENA-OUOG01004960-OUOG01004960.1-marine-metagenome-genome-assembly--contig:-NODE-4960-length-11098-cov-3.710916_pt1 | contig 11098 bp, 9 predicted proteins | sample MGYA00248635_ERZ508505 | MGnify/ENA primary metagenome ERZ508505 (study PRJEB26176, sample SAMN06267871) | marine metagenome | isolation source: Saanich Inlet, British Columbia, Canada | place: Pacific...
GAATAAAGTTGCTATATCCTTTGGTATGGGAGTCTTCTAAATCGTCGATTAGTAAATCAAACTGTTTATTAAAAACCGGTTGAGGCGAAGAACGAAATTCGTAAGAATCGTCTGCTTTAAAGAAAAATTGATTGCCAAATTCCACTACTCCAAAGCCATGCAGTTGTCTGATGAAATTATCACCATCTAAAAATAATTTTTCAGGCTCAATGTGTTTGATGGTATTTTCTTTGATGCTTTGGAAATGCGTATTAGCCTTTTCGAAGAAATCATTCAATTTTGCTTGGGTTGCTTCCGTATCAATAATCCATATTTTTGAATTCTTGGGAAGAAACTCTAAAATACTTTCTTGTGAATTATCGCTAAATACTGGAAAGCGAGGGACAATGCTAATTTTTTTTTGTTTTTCCTTTGAGCGTTGGCTGTTAATATCAAAGGTTCTGATGCTTTCAACCTCTTCGTCAAAGAACTCAATTCTGTAGGGTAGCTCATTCGAAAAAGAAAAAATATCTACGATGCCACCTCTTATAGAATATTGCCCAGGCTCAATTACAAAATCGACCATTTCGAAATGATATTCTTGTAGGCAATCGTTTAAGAAATCAATTGAAATGCTATCGTTTGTTTGTATGTCTAGTGAATTGTTTTTAAGCTGTTCTTGACTGATTACCTTTTCAAAAATAGCTTCAGGATAACTTACTATTATCGGTAAGTTATTGTGGTTAAGACTGTTTAATACTTCGGTCCTTAAAAGAATGTTGGCATTATCCGTTTCTTCAAGTTGATAGGGTCTTCTGTATGAACTTGGATAAAACAGCACTTTTTTTTGAAGTAATGTTTCAAGATCATTGAGGAAGTAGGCGGCTTCTTCTTTGTCGTTTAAAATAAAAAATTGAGGACGCCTAATTGCTTTGACACTTTGAGAGGCTATTAGTGCACTTTGAGCACCGATTAAATTTTTAACGTGAAATTTTGCTGAAGCATTTTTTTCAAAACACTTAGTAATGGATGTAAAACACGGGTGGTTTTTATAAACGTCTTTTAGGTCTGATGATTTCAATTATCCTGCATGAATTTTTCGGCCTTCTCAACCATTTCAGTAGAGCCAATGAAGAATGGTACTCTTTGGTGTAAATCGCTTGCCTCAATATCCAATATTCTCTTAAAGCCGTCGGATGCTTTTCCGCCAGCTTCTTCGATAATCCATGCTAGGGGTGAGCATTCGTATAAAAGACGGAGTCTTCCAAGAGGAGCGGCATTAGTGTTTGGATAAATGTAGATGCCGCCTTTAAGCATATTTCTATGAAAGTCAGCAACTAAGGAGCCCATGAAACGGGCTGTATGTGTTCGTTTACCGTCTTTAGTTTCGTGACAGAATTGAGCGTATTTTCTAACGCCTTCGGGCATAACCTTTTCGTTAGCTTCATTGATTGAGAAAATTTCTCCATTCAAAGGCGTTTTAATGTTAGGGTGGGAGAGGCAAAACTCGCCGATAGAGGGATCAAGCGTAAAACCATTTACACCATTACCTGTGGTATACACCAACATGGTTGATGAGCCATAAATAACATATCCAGCAGCTACTTGTTCGGTTCCTGCAACAAAAAATTCTTTTTCAGTAACTTTTACGTTTGTTTCTTTTCTTTTTAAAACGGAGAAAATTGTCCCTACTGACACATTCACATCTATATTTGATGAGCCGTCAAGAGGATCCATGCAAACAAGGTACCTACCTTTTTCAGCATTAGCACCATCCAATACAATGATATCTTCATTTTCTTCTGAGGCAATTGCGGCGCATTGTCCACCGGCATTCAAAGAGGAAATAAAAGCGTCGTTGGCATAAATATCCAACTTTTTTACTGACTCACCCTGAACGTTTTCATCGCCAATTTCACCAAGTATATCTACAAGGCCAGCTTTGTTTATTTCTCTATTTACAATTTTGGCGGCTATTGAAATGTCGTACAACAAGCGCGTAAGATTTCCAGTAGCTTCAGGTTTTAAGATTTGTTGCTCGGTAATAAATTCTGCTAGTGTTGTGATTTTGCTCATTTCAACTTTAAATATTTAGCAAATATCGAATTTTTAAATAAAAAATAGCACTCAAAAATAATTAACTTTGCCCTCTATTCGATATGGAAGTAGTAATTAGAAAAGGTATTCAATCCGACCTTCCTTCGGTTTTGGAATTGATAAAGGAATTGGCAGAGTATGAAAAAGCGCTCAATGAAGTAACCGTTACCTTAGAAGATTTGGAGAAAGATGGCTTTGGTGATCACCCATATTATTGGTTTATTGTAGCAGAAAGTGAAGGCGAAATAATTGGTTTATCGTTTTATTTTATTCGGTACTCGACTTGGAAGGGACGTTTTCTGTTTTTAGAAGACTTCGTGGTTAAGGCATCGTTTAGGAACAAGGGTATTGGCGCATTGCTTTTTGAAGAGACCATTAGAATAGCCAAAGCCTTAGATGTCAAGGGAATGATTTGGCAGGTATTAGACTGGAACAAAGATGCTATTAGATTTTATAAAAAATATAATTCTGAAATTAGTTCAGATTGGTATAATGGAAAACTTACGTATAATCAACTTAAAAAATTCACATTCTAAATGAAGGTATATAAATTTGGAGGAGCCTCAGTCAAAGATGCCAATGGTGTTCGAAATGTCTTTTCAATTCTAAAAGAAGATAAAAACAACGATAAGGTAATTGTTATTTCTGCAATGGGAAAAATAACTAATATGCTAGAGGATGTCGTTAATGATTATGTCAATGGCAAATCTCCTTCGTTGGATGATGTGAAAAACTACCATTTCTCTATTATTAAGGAACTGTTTCCAGAAAATCATTCCATTTATGATGAAGTTAATAATTTATTTGTCGAAATAGAATGGGCTATTGAAGATGCGCCAACCTCGACTTATGATTATGAATACGATCAAATCGTTTCTGTTGGTGAGTTATTATCTACTAAAATTGTGAGTGCTTTTCTGAGTTTAAAAGGGTATGAAAACAGCTGGATTGATGCAAGGGATATTATCAGAACAGATAATACTTTTAGAAATGCTAGGCTTGATTGGGAGTTAACAACTGAATTAATTCGCAAATTCATTTCGCCAAAAGGTATTTATATTACTCAGGGTTTCATTGGTTGCACTTCTGAAAATTTCACCACGACTTTAGGTCGTGAGGGTTCTGACTTTACAGCCGCTATATTATCATTCGTTTTGGAGTCCGATGAGGTTGTAATTTGGAAAGATGTTGACGGCATGTTAAATGCTGACCCGCGTTATTTTGATGATGCTCAGTTACTTCATCAATTATCATTCTCAGAAGCTATTGAGTTGGCTTATTTCGGCGCAAAGGTTATACACCCTAAGACCATTCAGCCGTTAAAAGAAAAAAACATACCTCTTCGAGTAAAGTCGTTTATTAAGCCTGAAAATGAAGGTACAATTATTTTTGAAGATGCCGAAATGCGTCCTTTTTTGCCCTCTTACATTATTAAAGAAAATCAAATATTAATTTCCATTTCTGCCAAAGACTTATCCTTTATTGTTGAAGACCATTTGAGTCATATTTTCGCTTTATTTTCAAAATATGGGTTAAGAATAAACGTAATGCAAAGTACGGCAGTCAGTTTTTCTGCTTGTACTGATAATGATATTCAGAAAGTGCCAGCCTTGATAAAAGAACTAGAATCGGGATACTTGGTAAAGTATATTGATGGACTTACATTGTGCACCATTAGACACTATAGCGATAATGATATTTCTAGAGTTTCTCGAGGTAAATCACTATTATTAGAACAGAAGAGTAACGAAACCGCTCAATTTGTGTACTAATTTTCTTATATTAGTTTCAAATTCTTATGCCCATGAAACGTTTAAATTTGCTTCTAGCACTGCTTTTTCCTTTTTTAAGTTTTTCTCAAAATTCTTTTTTATTAGACGACTCTACCACGGTTTTTATTAACGAAATCCATTATGATAATTTGGGTGCTGATAACTTGGAGGGTATTGAAATCGCCGCTTTGTCTGGTACTGATTTATCCTGTTATAAAGTATATTTTGTTAATGGTAATGACGGGGGATATTATGCCACGATTAGTTTAGATACCATTTTGCCCGAAAGTGATTGTGGTATGGGATTTTTGTTTTACCCAAAGTCTTCCATACAAAATGGCTCGACAACTCAAGGAGACGGCATTGCTTTATATAATCTATGTACTAATACGTTAGTACAGTTTATCAGTTATGAAGGCGTAATAACGGCAACTAACGGTCCGTTTTCTGGAGCAGTTTCTGAAGATATTGGCATTTTCCAAAATGGAGACCCTATTGGAACAAGTTTACAATTTCAGGGCAATTTGGATACGGGTTTTGTATGGCAATCTGATTCATCGACTTATGGGCAAATTAATACTCAGCAAAACTTTTGCTTGAACAATGTAGAGTTAGGTCAATTGCAATTGGATAGTAGTTCATGTGTTTTATCTTCAACCGAAAGCCTTACCATTCAATTGATAAATAGCAGTTATTCCAATTCAACAGATACGCTAGTAGTATTTCTTCAAACTAACGACAGCATACTTATAAGCGATACGCTTCATCAAGGTTTAGCGATTCAAGATAGTTTGGAATTTATGTTTTCTCAAACGGTGGATTTATCGCAGGTGGGCACCTATAATTTTAAGGCATGGATACACACGGACTCTCTACTATTTAGCGACACGCTTTTTTATGCCATTGACTTATATGATGATGACTCTCTAATTATTAATTTAGATAATAACATTGTGTATTGCCATGACCAAGATACTTTAGTACTGGACGCTCAGATAAGTGGTGCTGATTTTTATGCCTGGAATACTGGCGACACCACTCAACAACTTCTTGTTTTTCCGACGTCGGACACTTCTTTTTATTTCTATGCGCATAACTTATGCTATGCCGATACAGTAGCGGTTGAAGTGGATTATGTTGTTCCAGAACTGAACTTTATTACTGTGGGATTGGGATTGAATGGAGATACTACTTACACAGAAACAGGTGCCAATATCCATATTGAAGGTGTCCATCTTATTGAACCGAATTCATATGATGAGGTTTTTTTAACAACTATTGAGCCTTTCGAATCCTACCATTTTTATTATGAATATTATTATGCTGATACAATTATTCATCATTATGACTCAGCCTTAATAGTTAATTTTATAGAATATAGCCCAGCTTCCAATAACTATGGGACAGAAATTGTTATTTACTTAGAGGCTATCGATAGTAATGGTTGTTTAGTTAAGGATAGTGTTATGGTATTTTGGTGGTACGCTGGTGTTAGAGATGGTAACAGTTTTCCAATTAGCATCTTCCCTAATCCTAATGACGGTAATTTTACGGTTAGTATTTCAGATTTTGGTGATTCTTCTCCAATACAAGCCGAGGTGTTTAATGCTTTTGGCCAAGTTGTTCACAGAGAGGCTTTTGAATCACATTCAACAGAAATTCAACAAAAATTTAATTTAGCGCATTTTGAAAAAGGGATGTACTTTATCTCTATAAAATCTGGAGATAAACTTAGTAGAAAACGTTTTGTTATTCACTAATGCAGTTGCCGAATTTTGTTTAGGAGTACGCTTGCCAATTTAAATTTGCTTTCTACTGTCCAGCCAGCAATATGTGGCGATAAAATGACTTTTTCGGATTGGGTTAGCCGTTTAAAATTTTCGGAATTTTCTAGATTTTCAAATGAGGTCTTTTCGTATTCTAACACATCCAAACAAGCGCCTAATACTTTACCATCTTGCATGGCGTCTAAGAGTTCAGAGGTATGAACGCATTGCCCTCTTGATGTATTTATAAGGTAAATGTTCTTTTTAAATTGGTTTAAGAATAGGGTGTTTACTAAATAGTGCGTTTCTTTAGTCAGTGGAATATGCAGACTTAGAATATCAGCTTTCTCAAATATGGTATCCATATTTGATGGAGTGCAATAATCGTCATCAAAATTGTTGAGGTATTTATCATACCCTAAGACTTGGCAGTTAAAACCCTGAAGTACTTTGGCAAATGCCTTGCCGTTATTTCCGTAGCCAATAATCCCTATGGTTTTGCCTTCAATTTCGACTCCTCTATTTTCCTCTCTTTTCCACAACGCTTTTCGCACCTCACTATCAGCAATATTTAGTTTATTGAATAGGCTTAATAGCATTCCTACAGCATGTTCAGCAACTGCTTGACGGTTTCCTTCAGGTGCATTCAAACATGAAATACCTTTTGATTTAGCGTAATCTTCGTCTATGTTTTCCATGCCTGAGCCAGCACGTGCTATGAATTTTAAGTCGTTAAAAGCATCTAAAAACGTATGGTCAATTTTAAACCGTGAGCGAATGACTAACCCATATACATTTGAAGCAATGTCTTGAATTTCTTCTTTACTTAAACCGTAGGCTTCAACGCAATGGAACCCATCTTTTTCTAATTCTTCCCAAAGAACGGGATGAACGGTGTCAATGAAAAGTACTTTTTTCATATAGAAATGATGAGCTGACCAATAAGGAAATAGATAAATAATCCTAAAATATCATTGACTGTAGTGATAAACGGACCAGTAGCTAGGGCAGGGTCAATCTTATATTTATTGAGAGTTAATGGCACAAATGTTCCAAAAAGTGCGGCAAAAATAATGACAGATAATAATGCAATACTCACCGTTAAGCTAAGGTCAATTCCATATCCTAAAAGATAGGAAGAGCATAGAATAATAGTTGAGCAAATAATACCATTTACAAGCGCTACTCCAAACTCTTTGACCAGTCGCTGAGAAATATTGCCCAATGAGGTTGTTCCGCTGGCTAAACTTTGCACAACAATGGCGGCAGATTGCACACCTACATTACCGCCCATTGCGGCAATAAGTGGTATAAAAAATGCCATTTCGTAATTCTTTTCGATATCAAAAATACCGATGACTTTAGCGCCAAACAGCCCGCCAACCATGCCTATAAGCAGCCAAGGTAAACGAGCTCGAGTAATTTCCCAAACGCTATCGCTTGATTCTACATCTTCGGAAATACCGGATGCCATTTGATAGTCTTTGTCAGCCTCTTCTTTCATGACATCCATAACATCATCTCCCGTAATTCGGCCTAAAAGCTGTTCTTTATCATTTACAACTGGCAGAACAACAAGGTCATATTTATTCATGGTATAAGCAACTTCCTCTTGGCTTAATGAAGCGTTAACCTTGATAATGTCTTCTTTCATTATTTCAGAAATTATCGTTTTAGAATCGGTCAGAAGTAGCCTTTTTAGAGATAATGTGCCAAGAAGAATGTTTTTATCATTCACTACATAAATAGTATAGACAAAATCGAGATCTTCGGCCTGTTTGCGCATTTCTTTAACGCAGCGCATTACTGTCCAATTGGTATTTACTTTGATAAGTTCTTTGGCCATAAGACCGCCGGCAGTATCTTCGTCGTAGGTTAATAAATCAACGATGTCACTGGCGTGTTCTAGGTCTTCAATGTGTGATAATACTTCTCGTTTTTTGCTTTCAGGAAGTTCGGAAATTATATCAGCAGCATCATCGGTTTCAAGATTGTCGACAAACTCTTCTGCAATTTCTTTTGGGGAATGAATTTTTAGTAACTTCTCTCTGAGGTCATCTTCAAGTTCAACTAAAACTTCAGCAGCGATTTCATCTTCCAAAAGTTCAAAAAGAAAACTAGCATCTTCAAAGTCTAGTTGGTCTAGAATTTCGGCAATATCAGCAGTGTGACATTCTTCTATGAATGACAGAACAGACGTCGCTTGTTTGCTATCAATAAGCGCGTTTAGTTCATTTAAGTAGTCTTTTGTTAGGTCAAACTTCATCATTCAAAGCAATCTGTTAGTTCAAAAAAATCTTCCACACTCAGTTGTTCAGCTCTTAAGTCAAGGAATTTTTTTGCCTTTATTTCGTCCACCAAGTTAAGACTTTTCAAAGCATTTCTCAAAGTCTTTCTTCTCATTGAGAAAGCCGTCTTTACTGTTCTGATGAATTTTTTTTCGTCACATGGTAAGTTTTCCCGATTATTTCTTCGGAGTCTTATGACGGCAGATTTTACTTTTGGCGGAGGATCAAAGACATCTTCGTTCACTGTAAAAAGGTATTCAATATCATAATAACACTGAAGTAAAACGCTGATTATTCCGTAGGCTTTTTTGCCAGGAGGTGAGGCTACTCTTTCAGCGACTTCTTTTTGAAACATGCCAACAATTTCGGTAATAGTGTTTTTGTGATCTAGGGCTTTAAACAAAATTTGGGATGAAATATTATAGGGGAAATTACCTATTAGCCCGATTTTGGTTTGGAAAATTTGTTCTATTGGTAACTGTAAAAAATCACCTTCAATAATATGGTTTTCAAGTTTTGGATAATGATTTTTAAGGTAGCGTACCGACTCCTTATCTATTTCTACAACAAAAAGCTCTGAGTTGAGAGGCAGGAGGTATTTGGTAAGTACGCCCATTCCTGGTCCAACTTCTAAAATGGTGCTGTGAAGGTTTGTGTCTAAACTGTGAGCAATATTTTGAGCAATTTCTAAGTCGGTCAGAAAATGTTGTCCTAGGTGTTTTTTTGCTCTTACTTTACTCATTTTATTGAATGATTTCTAGAAGTGTACGAAAAGCTCCGAACTTTCCTTTGTACCGCTCTGTATGTTTTTTTTGAAGTTCAGGGGCGTAATTTTCTTGATAATCGTGAAGCTTTTCTAAACTCTCGCAACTGTATTGAATAGCATAAGTAATTTCGTCGTCAACGAGTACCCTGCATATTTTATTTTCGACAAAAAAACCTGTTGCCATGACTTCAGGAATATGAATGTTTTTCATCCAATCTAGCCAATCGGTATGAATACTTGGGTCTAAACTTACGGTAACATTATATAGTATCATAACTCAATATTTTCGTCTCCTCTTAATTTTCTGAATCGTTTTCTTGCTTCAGTTGTAAATATGCTATCCGAGTAATCTACGACTATTTTTTCAAAAATTTCCATAGCTTTTTCTTTTTGACCAAGTTTGTTTTCCAATAAATCTGCCCACTTAAACAAAGCATCATCGGCAAGTATATCGTATGAAAATTCTGTGGCCACTTTCTCGTACAAAGTAACCGCTTTAGAGTATTCTTTTCTCTTGATGTGTATATCTGCTTTTTTGAAAATAATTTCATCAGTCAAGCTGTGGACAGGGAAAATAGATAGCATACTGTCCAATACACTTACACTTTCGTCAAGCTTATTTTGAAACTCTAAAAGGTCTGCTTTGGCATACATGTTCATTGCCATTTCTGAGGTGTCAAGACCTAAATTATCAGTAATAAATAACGATAGCTTCATGGCATTATTGGAAATAAGCTTTGTGGTTGAAGCCTTTAGTACATCTAGCTGAGCCTGTGCCCATTCAAATTGCCCTTGATAATAGGATACTTTTGCTCGATTAAATTTGGCTTGATGACCAATTGGATTTTCTTTGAAGGCTTTTTCTACTTGTGAATAAAGGATGATAGCATCCCAATCTTCGTTAGTAATAAGCAGAATGTTTCCAAGCATGAGTTTACATTCTGCTTGTAATTTTCCTTCATCAAGTAATTGAATTGATTTTTCAAGTAGTTTGATGGCAGAGGGGTAGTCGTATAAATAAAAGGCTTTTATTTTAGCGTAGTCTTTCATCAGGTAGACCATGTCTTTTGTTTCTCCCAATTCTTCAATTACCGATTGATAGTTTTTGTCTAATTCTAAAAGTTCATCTGTGCTATAATCCTTTTCTACTAAAGCTTCACCAGCAACGATAAGTTCGGAAATTTTTGAATCCTTGTAATATGGGTTTTCAGAACCAAGTTCTATAATGTACTGATAGCATTTTATAGCGCTTTGATAGGCTTTGTTTTCGTAAGCGACATAAGCTAAGTCAAACATACGGCTTCCATCTTCTCGTAGTCGTTTGTCAAGGGCTTTGGTATAAATATATGCCGCATCGTACTCGTTAGATTGAATATAGAGCCAAACTAATAATTCGGTGAGTTCGCTGTTATTGGTTTTTTGAACCCTCAGCAGAAGTTTTTTCTGCAACAAATCGTAGTTATCTTTACTGCTTTTTGTTCGTCCTAAACTATTTTGCAGTTTAATTTTTACTGTATTTAGGTGACTTCCTTTTTTTTCAATTAAGTCAAGATAGATGTCAATCATTTTCTCTGTCTGACCAAGGTTTGCTAGAGAAGTAGCTTGTTGAAATCCAAATTCAAAACTAGGGTTTAGTTCTTGGCCTTTTTCATAGACTTTATTTAGCCAATCGCTTTCGCCATTTTTTGAAAACTTAGTGGCTAGGGTAAATACATCATTAGTTCTGCCAGCCCTTAAATTGTTGATGCATTTTTTAAATTCTTTTTCGGCTCTAAAATTATCCCCTTTGGATTTATAAACTAAGCCTAAATCGAAAATGTATTGAATTTGATTTGGGTATTGCTTTTGAGCATTTCTCACTAGAACAAGGGCGTCATTGAATTTCTCAACTTCTAGTAAACATTTAAGGTATGTGTTGTAGTAGTTGTTAAGCCTTAGTTTTGATTCAAAGGTTTCGTACATTTCAATGGCGCTCGTACATTGTCCGCTGTAGGCTAATTTGTTAGCAATTCGTAAATCATTACTAGACTGTGTAAATGCTTGAAAGCATAGAATAAATGTTAAGGTAAAAGTTGTTAGCCACTTCATTTAGTTGTATTGGAAGGTTTTTGATAGCACATAAAGACTGTCAAAACGAGACTCTGCATTTTTAAAGGATTTTTCAAAATTCATCAATGATTCTGATAGCTCTTTAAAAGCCTGCTTTTCTCTGCTTAGAATAAGCTCAAGTTCGTCTTTTTCAAAAATACGATTTTCTATGTCGGTTATTAAATTATTCAATTGCTCTTGATTTCTAACGGAATTAGAAATTAGATTATTTTTTGTCTTTGAGGCATTTTTGAATTGACGTTTCATCAATTTCATATCGTTCATGAAATTCATGGTCTTCAAACTTGGTTTTTTCTCTGTACTTAGTTGTGTCTTAGAGTA
>ENA-OUOG01004963-OUOG01004963.1-marine-metagenome-genome-assembly--contig:-NODE-4963-length-11093-cov-24.282135_pt1 | contig 11093 bp, 12 predicted proteins | sample MGYA00248635_ERZ508505 | MGnify/ENA primary metagenome ERZ508505 (study PRJEB26176, sample SAMN06267871) | marine metagenome | isolation source: Saanich Inlet, British Columbia, Canada | place: Pacific...
TTCATGGATGGCATTAATTCGTTCGCTCCACGCTTAATCGCGCTAATGTTTCTAACATGGTGGTGTCTTTGTCGATCTGCGCAAGGGCGTTGATGGCAATTTCGACTAATGCAGAGGCTTCTTGTTCACTGGCTTCGATGCCCATCAAACTTGGAAAAGTCGATTTACCGAGCATTTGGTCGCGACCTTGTGTCTTTCCTAGCGTTTCTGTCGAAACGGTCTCATCGAGAATGTCATCCTGGATCTGAAACGCTAAACCGATCGCTTCACCGGCTTGTGTTAGTGCATCCCAATCGGAATCGCTAGCTTCGCCACAGGCTGCTCCCATGAGCAGACTGGCAGTGATTAGTGCACCGGTTTTTTTCGCATGCATCGCCTTTAAGGCATCGAGAGAGACTGCTTTGCCTTCCGATTCCAAATCGATGGCTTGTCCCAAGGCCATGCCTTGAAAACCCACAGCGTCACCTAAGAGCCTGAGTTGTTTCACGCGGACGGCATTGGTTCGCGAATCGTCTTGTCCAAGAATGGAAAAGGCCAGCGCTTGCAGTGCATCACCCGCCAAAATAGCGGTCGCCTCATCAAAGGCGATGTGCGTTGTGGGCTGACCTCGGCGCAATGCGTCATCATCCATGGCGGGTAAATCATCATGGATGAGTGAGTAGGCGTGGAGCAGTTCAACTGAGATCGCAGCTGCGTCTGCTGCATCTTGGGAGGCGCCGACTGCTTCGGCTGCTGCATAGACCAATGCCGGACGCAAACGCTTACCACCCCGAAGGACGCTATATCTGGCGGCCTCTAAGAGCTTTGAGTCGCCCAAATGGGCGCCAAGTGCATGGTCTAATGCTGCATCGATCCGAATTCGGATGTGGTCGAGCCAATCTTGATCCAATGCGTTCAGGCCTCCGGATCAAAAGGCGCTTCTTCGCCAGACTGTTTGATTTCAGTGACTTTCTGAGAGGCCGTATCGAGGATCGCATGACATTCTTTCGCCAACTTGACGCCTTTTTCAAAGGCTTCCAGTGAGGTATCCAGTGGCATGGACCCTTGTTCCATTTGGCGGACAAGCGCTTCAAGCTCTGAGAGTTTGGCTTCAAATGACGGTGTGGTGTTTGAATCAGACATCTTCAGGCCCCGATAAAGAAGGTGTGGTAAACAAGCCGCACAACGACACCTAAGATCATTAAACCAAGACCAATCCGGTTCACGACAAATTCCTGGCGAGTCAACTCGAGACGTTTCTGCCAGAAAAAGATGACGGCTTTGAAATCACCTGTTCGCTTGATATAGAGCGCAAATGATAGCAGCACGATCAAGGCGCCAAGGCCAAGTGAGCCCTGTTCGACTTGGACTAGCCAATCCATGGGTTATTCCTTTTTCGTAATTTGCGATGCGGCGACTGATTCCAACCGCGTCATCGCACCAGTATAGCGCCACTCGTAGATCACTTGTGCGGAGAGTACACGTTGAACGTAATTTCGAGTCTCAGTAAAGGGAATTGAGGCCACCCAGGCATCGAGAGGCATCGATTCATTGGGCATCCACTGCTTCACACGATGTGGTCCCGCATTGTAAGCCGCTGTCGCTAGGGCTGGATGGCCAAATCGATCAAGCTGTTTTGCCAGATAGTAACTGCCGATTCGGATATTCGTGGAGGGGTTGATGAGGGTGTTATTGCCCCGCCATCTGAGATTGAGCTCTTTAGCCGTTTGTCGACCGGTTCTTGGCATCACTTGCATGAGTCCAAGGGCGCCAGCAGGGCTTCGGATGTCATGCATGAACAGGCTTTCTGACCGCATCAGTCCAGACAGCCAAGACAGCGAGATATCGTGGCGTTTGGCTGCATTTTTCAGGGGTTTCTCAAAGGCGAGCGGGTAGCGCAGTTCGTAATCATCGGTGAGTCCTGATTGATGGGCGGTGACTGCAGATCGTGAATGCCAATTCCATCGGTTGGCAAGCACAGCCGCTGCTTTTTGTTCTTCTTCATTCAATCGTCCCGTAACAAAGTCCCATTGTCTACGAGCCATGACAGTCAGCCCTTCTTCAAACAACAGTCGCGCGACGGTAACATCGGTTCTCTCATTGACCTTTACGATCAATGTTTCGGGTGGTCGTTTGGTTTTTGGCGTCAGGTTGTAGGTCATCCCCAGATAGTCAGCAGCCAAGAATCCATACCAGGAGTTGGATTCAGCAACCTTGCGAAACCCTCCAAATGCGAGATCCGAGCTGCCGGTCATCGCCAATGCTCGGGAGGCCCAATAATTCCATTCAATTTCATTGCGCTCTTCTGGGGCAAGCTTAGAAATTGCTGTTAGGACATCGGCCCATTCTTGGAAGTGAATAAAATATCGCACTCGCCAATGGTTCAAGATCGGGTGTGATGGTAAGTCCATGCGAAGCAGTGGGGCAGCTGCGGGATCTAAGTTGATCGCCATGGTGCGTGCCGCGCCTAAAATGGCCTGGTTTCGTACAGCATCAGGAATCTGTCGGTCCTGGATCAAGCCAAGTAGCCGGTCAGGATTGCGGCTCGCGAGTCGTGACGCGGCCATATCCACCCATTCTGGAAATTGAGCTGCTTGCTTGGTCAAAAATGCGGCAGGTTGTCTGCGCGCCTGGGCCCAGGCATTGATGTGTTTGGTGGCGGATTGATCCAAGGGCTTGGCAAGCCATCTTGCTAACTGAAGTTGACGTTTCTCCAGTGCATTATCAATCCTGCGAAGGCGGACTTCCTTGGTGATCAATCCACGTTTTTGGATCAAAGCAAACAGGGTGTCGCAGGCTTTTGGTTGGCTTTTCCCATGGGTCCATAACCGAACAGCCTCGCGATGATCGGCGTCTTTGTCTTGTTTGAGGCGGTAACGCGCTTCCAGCTTGTAACAATTCAGCTCAACGCTATCTGTGGGTCGATAAAGAAAGAGAAAGTCTTTGTGCCAGTTGGCTCGGCCGAGTCGAAATAACTTTTTCCAACGCAGATTCGCAATGGCTGCACTATCGGGATACTTCGCCATTAAGGTTTCGAGGTCTTGCGCAGAAATAGATCCCAGACGTTTTTCCGTCGACTCAGCGATGAGTTCGGGATAGAGCGGGGAGTTTTGCCAGGCATTTTTCAGTGCGTTACTGATTTTTCCGGTGCGTTCGACCGAGACCCATGCTCGGGTAAAGGAATCCGCGGTCGCTGTGGTTACCGTACCCATAGCGACGCATCCGATGATCGCGATTCTTTTGATAATGTCGCTGATGCCTTGCACATGCACCTCTTTGCCCAAACACTGTCAGTGTGACGAAACCAATCGTCAGTCGCAATGGGGGGAGTGATCATGGCGCAAATTCTTTTAACCGGTGCTACTGGATTTGTGGGCGACGCACTACTGCCTGCCCTTCTCAACGACGGTCATTCGCTGATCTGCCTGACGCGTGATCCTAACAAAGCGGCCAAACGGTTCTCGACGATTGCTGCATCGATCCAGTGGATCAGTGATGTAGAGCAGGTCACAGTTATGCCTGAATGCGTGATTAATTTGTCCGGTGAAGGGATCGCGGATTCCCGATGGACCGATCGCCGAAAGCGAGTCCTGCGCGCGTCGCGGATCGCGGTGACCGAAGCGTTAGTCAAGCATTTCAATTCGCTCCCCGGTGAGCCGGCTGTGGTGATCTCGGGAAGTGCTGTTGGTTACTATGGACCCCAGACTCAGGAAGTCACAGAAGATCAAGCGCCCGGATGGGATTTTGCGGCCCGTTTGTGTGCCGATTGGGAGGCGTCAATCGATCGGCTGGAGACTGATCAAACCAAAGTCTACAAATTGCGAATCGGCGTGGTGCTTGGTCGCCCGGGCGGATTTTTGGGCCGCCTAGAGCTGCCATTTAAGCTCGGCCTCGGAGGGGCTCTGGGAAAAGGTCGCCAACAGTTTTCATGGATTCATCGGGATGACTTAGTGGCCATGATCCGTTGGCTGATGTCTGGGACTCCTGATGCCGGCGCCTACAACGCCACGAGCCCACATCCGGTGAGTAATGAAGAATTTACTCAAGCCTTTGGTCGTGTGCTGAAACGCCCAACCATTCTGCGAGTGCCTGAATTTCCGATGCGGATCGTGTTGGGGGAACTTGCCGATTTATTATTCAAAGGACAAGCGGTCATCCCAAAACACGCACTCGATCAGGATTTTCAATTTGATCACCCTGATCTTGAGGAGGCGTTGACGCATTTATTCCGGTGAGACGCGAGCCAGTGCGCCTTGTGTCAGTACCCGAACCCGTTGTCCTTCACGGAAGACGTTGACGTTGTCAACTTCCTGCACGATCGAAAGGGTTTTTCCTGAGTCCATCTTGATGGTGAGTTCTAAGCCCTGTGATCGTGTGGCTTGTTCTTCAATCATGCTTCCGACGACCGCACCGCCGACAGCACCAAGGATCGTGAAGATTTGTTGGCCTTTGCCTTCGCCAACGGATGAGCCCGCAACGCCGCCGATGATGGCGCCGGGTAATTGCCCTGCTCCCGATTGTTTGCCTTCGATCACTACGGGGTTGGTGCTTAAGACTGTTCCAAATTCGACTTCTTGGACTTGTCGAGCTTCTGACCTCGAATAGGTGCTGCCCTGAAGCCCTGAGACGCAACCTGTGAGTCCCAATGTTAAAAGGCTGATACTGATTGCTGTGAGTATTGATCGGTTCATCCTGTACTCCCTAGTCCGGTTGTGATGTCTGAATGTCATATAGTGTCATCGAATTGTGATTTAAACGTGACACTCTGCCATAGTAATACTGTTAATGACTTGCCTGGGGCCCGCCATTCCATGACCAAAAAAACCTTCGTACTCGATACTAACGTTCTTCTGCATGATCCGATGAGTGTATTCAATTTTCATGAACATGCTGCAGTCATTCCGATGACTGTACTTGAAGAGCTGGATGACATTAAAGATCGCAAGAAAAATGTCGCTGCTGAAGCACGCTCGGCGATTCGTATGATTGATGAAGTGCTCGGGCATTCGACCCCAGAGGCGATCGCGCGAGGTGTCGAGATCCCAATTGCCTTGAAAGGAGATAGTGGGACTCAACTTGGGACCTTGGCGATTCATCGATCACCGCTCGCTGATGAATCAAGAGGTCGGCTTGATGACATTGAGTCCAATGACAACCGGATTATTAACTGCGCGCTTGAGATTCAAAATAGCGACCCATCGCAGGAAGTGATCCTGGTGACCAAAGACATCAATATGCGCTTAAAAGCCCTGGGTGCTGGTTTGAATCGCGTCGAGGATTACCGACGGGATCAGTTAGTCAGCGATGTGGAATTGCTCCCGTCGGGTCACTTGGAATTTGAGACTGAATTTTGGAAGTTGGTTTCCGATGTAGATTCTTGGAGCGAAGGGGCGAAAACCTATCATCGTGTTCCCAAGACGATTTTTACTGAAGAAATTTATGCCAACCAGTACGTGATTGATTCTACCGATGAGTTCGCCGCACGCATCAGTCAAATCGAAGATGAATCTGTGGTGTTGTTGGATATTGGTCGTCACCGACTGGAAGAAATGGAAGCCTGGGGTATTCGTCCACTCAATGTCTATCAGGGGATGGCCATGCATGCCTTGTTGGATCCAGGCCTTGATCTGAATCTGTTGATTGGGGCGGCAGGGTCTGGAAAAACGCTCTTGTCTCTGGCTTGCGCGCTTGAGATGGTGGTTGAACAAAAACGCTACTCGAAGATTGTGGTGACCCGGTCCACACCACCTGTGGCTGAGGACATTGGTTTCCTCCCAGGCACTGAAGAAGAAAAAATGATGCCTTGGTTGGCCGCGATTCATGACAACTTAGAAGCGCTTCATGAGCACGATGACAATCCGGAGGCATCCATTCGATTTGCCCTGGAAAAGGGCAATATTCAGTTTAAATCGTTGAATTTCATTCGGGGTCGCTCGATTCAGGATGCGATGATTTTGCTGGATGAGTCACAAAATTTAACCCCACAGCAACTCAAAACCATTATCACTCGGTGTGGCAAAGGCTCAAAAATTGTGTGTTTGGGGAACCTTGCGCAGATCGACAGCAACTATCTAACCGCGTTAACCTCTGGGTTGACCTATGTGGTCGAACGATTCAAGGGTTGGACGGGAGCCTCCACTCAGCATTTGGAGGGTGTCGTTCGTTCGCGTTTGGCCTCTTATGCGGAGCAAAATCTGTAAGTGCGCATTTGGATTCTTTTGGTTGGCTTGGTTGCGCTCATTGTCTTGAGCCTTGGAGCTGTTCCGGTCCATTTTGATGAAGCGCAATACACCACCTGGCTCGCCCATCAAGATTTAAGTTATCAAACCAAAGGCCCGTTGGTGACGGCGACTCAGTCGATCACTCATGGGATCGAGTGGCTACCACAACTGGTTCAAGTCAGGCTTCCCGCCTGGCTTGCTTGGCTATTATCCGGCGTCCTTTTGGTTTGGCTGGGTCGGCTTGCCGGTTTTGACCAAGAGGCTGGGCGTCGACTATTGATCCTTTTTGTCACCAGTCCGATGATTTTTGCGTTGGGCATGGTGCATACCACGGATATTTGGCTACTCTTTTTCATGTTGTTGGCCTTGTGTGCGTTTGCCTCGATTTTGCATTGTCGACCGAACCAGCAAACTGAGCTTTGGTGGCTGTTACTGGGTGCCTCGCTTGGCTTGGGGGCGCTTGCGAAGTTATCGATCGCACTGGTGCCTTTGTCGATCTTGCCTTGGGTCGTGATACGAAGTCCGCGACTCATTTTTACCCCGGGGCCCTATCTGGGGGCGCTCTTATGTGGCTTTGTCATGACTCCTTGGATTCTGTGGAATATGGATCATGAGTTTGCCCACCTCTCGCATGAGTTTGGACATGTGAATTCAGAGAACGATAGCCTTTGGCATACGATTGATTGGATTCCAATGGTGCTGATGTCTGCAATTCCGGTCATGCTTTTGTCGCTGCTTGGTGGGTTAAAGGTCAAGCTCGATGATTTGGCAAACGAGCGTGAAGAAGCAGTTCGCGACATGCTTCTGTACAGTTTTTGCATATTAATTGTCCTGTTTGTCATCAAAGGATTCATGGGCGAAGTGCTCTTAAATTGGGTGTTACCTCTCGTGCCCGTGTTGTTGATGATGTTTGCGATCCGGATGCGTTGGTCTCCATCCAATACCTTGATTGCGGGCACGGTTCAGATGGGCATTTTAGTCGCACTACTTTATCCCTATGCATTGGGGTTGAGTATGAAACAGGATCCGTTTCAAAAGATCAGGGGCTGGGATCGTGTGGTTGAGGCGTCTGCCGAGCGTGCGGGTCCGACAGAAGTTGTGACCACCGATCATTACTCAACGTTGGCCTGGGCCTTATATTTTTGGCCATCAGATGTCGATAATGCTCGGCGATATCTGTCGCCAACAGGGCAGGTGATTCCGAGCGTGACGCGCAGGCGGAATCAATATGACAACTGGGATGTTTTGAATCAGCCATACCCTTCATTGGTTCACATTGGCCAGTACTCTGAGCAACTGGCTAGGCGTTGTCTTGAGTTTCAAGATTTGGGAGAAGTGTCGCAAGTGATGCCAGACGGCACCATTCGCTCCACCCTGAATGTCTTCCGCTGCCTTGGTTTTAGCCCCGACCCGCCTTGGCCTTCGGTCAATTCCCATTAATGGGTCATTAGGCAGAGCGTTCGTGTGGTGGGTTCCTTCGGTGGATAACGGCATAGCTGGATCTGTCTGAGGCTCTGACGAGACTTCGTTGCGCATGCATGGTGCGGATCATGTTCAATGATCGTTTTGACTAGGGCACCTAATACATAGTCATCAGAAGGCGCGATCCAAATCCTGGCTTGTCTCGGAAGGATTGGGATGAGCTTTTGTACGATTGGAGTGAGAGCCCGGAGTTGGCCGGTTCGGTCATAATGCTGGATGAGCTGCATGATAGTCTCATTGCCGAGAAACCAGGCCTCTGTGAGTGCATTGATCTCGAATGGTCCGACTTGGAGATGCCGACGACAGAGACGACACAATACTTGTCGAGTTTTGTTTTGGCACTGGATGCAGGGTTCGCTGTAAAGTTTTATGACCTTCATAGAATTGACGAGTCCTCCAATTTGCTCTTCAATGCCCTGAGAATGTTTCATGTTGAAAGGTAGAAGTATGTTGCAAGCACAGCGTTTGGTATTGATTGATGCACTTTTGGACAGGGGCCAGAGCCAGTTTCGAACACTCTTTTTGGTGTTGGCAGGTTCAATGGTCTTGACGCTGTCGGCTAAAGTTCAGGTTCCATTTTATCCAGTTCCAATGACCCTTCAGACGTTGGTGGTCTTATTGATTGGTGTTGCCTTCGGTTGGCGGATGGGTGTTGCCACGGTCTTGGCTTATCTGGCTCAAGGAGCCATGGGATTGCCAGTGTTTGCTGGAACACCTGAGAAAGGGCTTGGTCTTTTATACATGGCTGGTCCCACCGGTGGATATCTCGTGGGCTTTGCATTAGCGGCCGCGGTCACCGGTTGGTTAGCTGAGCGTGGATTGGACCGTACTGTAATCGGAACTGCGGTTGCGATGATCGCAGGTACTGTTGTCATTTATGCCTGCGGATTGGTGTGGCTCTCGAATTTCGTGGGCATGGAAAAGGCAGTCGCCTTTGGGATGACACCATTTTTATTCGGTGATTTGGTGAAGGTGGCATTGGCGACCGCGACACTCCCGATGATTTGGAAGTTGATCAACCGCCACCAATTGTGATGGTTTGAGGCGACTTATTGAGTCGCTTCAAATTCCTCAAGAAGGACCGCATGGCTTGCCAGTCCGAGCCTAGGTCCATATTGCGTAATTAAGTATCCGGACGCATGTACGCCAAAGCGTGCAGATCGTTCAAAATCCCAGCCATTGGCTTGCCCAAACAAAAAAGCCCCTGCAAACATATCGCCGGCACCGTTCGTGTCGACGGGTGTCACGATCCGACCAGCAACATCGATGCGTGTCTGTCCATCAAACACCGAGGCGCCGTCTTTGCCTCGGGTGCACACCCACTGCCTTGCAGTGTTTGAGAGAGCTGACAGCGCATCTTCAATGGATGCCTGTCCAGTCCAAGTCATGGCCTCCTGTTCATTACAAAACAGTAAGTCCACGCCATCACCGACCATGTCTGTGACTTGATCTTTAAAATAAGTAACCATGGCAGGGTCTGAGAATGTCAGTGCGATCTTAATGCCTGTTTCTTTGGCGATTTGATGCGCGCGGATCGCGGCTTCTCGCGCCTTCTCTGAACTGGCCAGATAGCCTTCAATGTAGAGCATGTCAGACGCTCTCAAGGCGTCCTCGTCAAGCTCATGGGCACCCAAGTCACCGGTGATTCCCAAAAAGGTATTCATCGTCCGTTCCGCATCGTCGGTCACCATGACCAAGCAGCGGCCAGTCGTGCCTGCTTCTCGGATTCGATCAAGGTTGGTGGCGACGCCGGATTCGACTAAGTCTTGGTGATAGAAAGCGCCCAGTTCATCGTCGGCGACTTTGCAGCTGTAAAACACGCGAGATCCAAAATTAGCCGCAGCGATCAATGAATTCGCGGCAGACCCACCGGACGCCTGTTTTTTCAACACAGCTTGATTGCGCAGTTGCTCTTCGAGATCGATCAACTGCGAATCATCGATCAAGGTCATCATGCCTTTTTCGACACCTAGTGCCTCAAGTAGTGAGTCTGAGACGTGGTATTCGGTATCAACAAGGGCATTACCGAGACCATAGACATCGTAATGTGCCATCAAAGGACCTTCGCAATCGCGTCACAGAGTGGATCGATATTCGCAGGCGTGATTCCTGCGACATTGATGCGACCGGAACCAACGATGTAGATGTGATTATCATGACGAAGTTTCAGGACTTGATCTTGGGTGAGCCCTGAAAAACTAAACATCCCTTTTTGATGGTTAATAAAATCGAAGTCAACGGTCTGCTGGCGATCGGTCATGCCTTGCACAAAGGCTTGGCGCATGTTTTTAATCCGAGCTCGCATGTCAGATAACTCCTGAATCCACAACGCTTTCAGAGACTCATCCCCGAGGATGGTGGCGACGATCTTACCGCCATGAGCGGGTGGGCTTGAGTAGATGGCTCGGATTGCTGCTTGAATGTGGCTGAATGCATTGACCGCCTCATCAGCAGTGTCTTCCACCACAGTGATTGCGCCGATCCGCTCGTTATACAAGCCGAAATTCTTGGAGTAAGAGCTGGCAACCAAAACGGCTAAGCCTGCATTGAGCAGTACATGAAGACCGGATCGATCTTCTTCTAAGCCTTCACCAAACCCTTGATAGGCGAAGTCGACCAGGCAAACCAAATTTTTCGCAGTCGCCTGATGCGCGATCGCCTCCCAGGCGGTTTGGTCAAGATCGATGCCTGATGGGTTGTGGCAGCAACCGTGAAGGATCAGGACATCGCCATCGGCCACGCCTTCTAGATCAGCCATGAAGCCTTCGCCATTTAAGCCTTGGGACGCTTTATCGTAGTAACGATAATCCTTCACAGGGAAGCCTGCGGCTTCAAAAATGGTGCGATGATTGGCCCAACTTGGATTGGAAAGCCAGACGGTTGCTTTAGGTCTTGCTCGTTGTAAAAAGTCGGCTGCCACACGTAACGCACCAGTGCCTCCGGGAGTTTGCGCGGTTTTTGCACGGCCTTCGCGAATGATGGCATGGCCTTCTCCGAAGAGGAGGTCCTGCGTGTGACTGGCAACTTCTGGCACACCGGGGATCGAGAGGTAGCTCTTGCTAGTTTCAGTTTCAAGCAGGCGCCTCTCGGCTTGCTTGACAGCTTCTAAGATCGGCGTTTGACCTGTGGCGTCCTGATAGACGCCGACACCCAAATTGATTTTGTCGGGATGAGTATCTGCTTTAAAGGTTTCAGTGAGGCCAAGGATGGGATCGGCAGGAGCCAGGTCGAGTTGGAACATTGAAGTCACTCCAGAGACATCAGTCGGGAAAGGCGCGATTGTCGCATAATTTTGCTCGCAAACGCGAGGTTCGATCAGGCTTGGGGGAGGATCGCGCGGAGCGCTGCACGTGTCGGTCGCGGGAGTCCTTCCACAGTCAGATCGGGATTGTTGGGATCTAGCGCATGCTC
>ENA-OUOG01004967-OUOG01004967.1-marine-metagenome-genome-assembly--contig:-NODE-4967-length-11088-cov-4.535737_pt1 | contig 11088 bp, 8 predicted proteins | sample MGYA00248635_ERZ508505 | MGnify/ENA primary metagenome ERZ508505 (study PRJEB26176, sample SAMN06267871) | marine metagenome | isolation source: Saanich Inlet, British Columbia, Canada | place: Pacific...
TGCTTCTATCACTGATGCGAGTGCTGCTGCTACTCAGTTCGGTGCGTCTTTCGATGACGAAGTCTACACAACCAACGTCACTATCGGTACGTTGACTGCAGACGCTTTAGACGGTGCTAAGATTGCTAAGGCTATCTATGACGCACTTGAAGAGTTCGACAAGAAAGACATTACTCAGGAGAAGATCGTTGTTCTTCCTCCACAGCAGTATTACGCATTGTTCGGTGCAGACGCTAACGTCAATACTTTAGCGTACATGAACCGTGACGTAGGTGGTTCTGGTTCTATTGCAACTGGTGCAGCTCCTATGATTGGTGGTGCGCGTGTTGTTATGTCTAACCACATCCCAACTACTGATGAGTCAACTACAGGTGCAACGCCTGATCCTTTGACTAACACAGGTGCTTACAAAGCTGATTACTCAGCAGTTCGTGGTCTTGTCTTCACTCAAGACGCTGCTGCGACAGTGAAGCTTCTCGACTTAGGTGTTGAGTCTGAGTACCAGATCGAGCGTCAGGGCAACCTGATGGTAGCTAAGTACGCGATGGGTCATAACATCCTTCGTCCTGCTTGCGCGATCACATTGAACGCTGCATAAGCAAACACAGGGGAGGCCTACGGGTCTCCCTTTTTTGTTAAGGAACTCAAATGTCTAAAGGTCTATACGCAAACATTCACGCCAAACGTAAGCGCATTGCTTCAGGTTCGGGTGAAAAAATGAGAAGCCCTGGGGATTCAGGTGCGCCCTCAGCTACTAATTTTAAGCAAGCTGCTAAGACAGCTAAGTACAAAAAGAAGAACTAAGCCATGCCACGGAAAGAACATGAAAACCCTAGTGGTGGCTTAAATCAAAAAGGCCGTGACTATTACAAAAGGACGGAAGGGGCAAACCTTAAAAGTCCTGTGAAGTCTGGCGACAACCCTCGTAGGGCTTCCTTTCTTGCTCGGATGGGCAACATGAACGGTGCAGAGCGTGGCTCTGATGGTAAGCCTACTCGATTATTACTAGCACTGCGTGCATGGGGTGCAAGTTCTAAAGCAGATGCTAAACAGAAGGCTGCGTCTATTTCACGCAGAAACAAGAACAAGGATACAGCATGACACCAACCACAAAGTTAGAGGCAGTAAACATTATGCTGTCAACTATCGGGGAAAGCCCTGTGAACAGCCTGTCGTCTGGCTTAGTGGACGCAGAGTTAGCAGAAACGATCCTTGAAGCTACGTCACGCGCAGTGCAATCAGAAGCGTGGCATTTTAACCGTGAATTAAAAGTACGGTTTACTCCAAATTTGAGTGGGGAGATTATTCTTCCAACCAACCTCCTGAAAGCTGACGCGAACTTAGATGCAGATAGCATCAACCGCCAGTCAAGTACAGGACTGCCTCTTGATCTCGTGCAACGAGGTACGAGGATGTATGACAAAACAAACCACACATACAACATTGCTAAGTCTGTAGAACTAGACATCGTTGTTGGGTTGGATTTTGAAGAGTTACCTGAAGTAGCCAAGCGATACATCACTATTAAAGCAGGCAGAACATTCCAAGATCGTGTTGTCGGTTCCCAAACACTACACGGTTTCCAAGAACAGGATGAAGCGCGTGCATATTACGAGCTGAAAGAAACAGAAGGGGATACCTCTGATTTTAACATCCTGAACAATTATGACGTATTCGCTGTTGTGGATCGCGTGTCAGGAAAGAGGATTTACTAATGGCTCTAGTCAGTGCGTCTATCCCTAACCTAATTAACGGGGTCAGTCAGCAACCTCCATCACTCCGACTGAAGACGCAGGCTGAACTCCAAGAGAATGGATTATCCTCAGTTGTTACAGGTCTATCGAAAAGACCTCCTACCGAATTTGTTGCCTCACTAGGTAATATCAATGGTGCGACTAATGCGTTTATTCACACTATCCGTAGAGACGAGAATGAGTTCTACACCCTGATTGTTACGACAGATAATGTGTATGTGTACGATAAGGATGGCGTAGCAAAGACCGTTTATGGTTCTGCTTCTTATCTATCAGGTCTAACAGACCCATCTCAGGAAGTCGCAGCGACAACCGTTGCTGACTACACGTTCATTCTCAACAAGAACACTACAGTTGCTAAAGACACTACAGTTTCCTCTAGTCGTCCTAATGAAGCTCTCGTCTATGTGAAGCAGGGTGATTATCGTTGTCAGTACACCGTTCGGATTACGAAAGGAGGTACAGTGTACACACGGTCTATTGAGACTATGTCCAGTACACAAGACACAACAACTCTTACCTCCAATGCTGAACGCTCAATCCAGACTGACCGTATTGCTCGTAACTTGAATTATTTCACTGCAACTGAATCTACTTACTACGGTAGCGTTGGTGCAGGTTCAATCCCAGGCATGTCAGTCACAGAATACGGAAACGTACTGTACTACCAATCAACTGATGGCAACGACTTTGACATCGAGGTAGAAGATTCCCGTGGTAGTCAGCACCTGCTTGCGTTCAAGAACCAGACCGCAGACTTTGATGACCTACCTCCAAGTGGCCCTGAGGGGTTTGTGATTGGTGTTGTTGGGGATAACGACAAAGGTCAAGATGACTACTATGTAGAACTCCAGATTGACGACAATGGTGGTCAGGTATGGAAGGAAACCATTAAGCCAAATATTGAAACTGAGCTTGATGTGACCACTATGCCCCATCAGTTAGTTCGTAGGTCTGATGGTGACTTCGATTTCCAACAAGCTACTTACGCGCCACGCAGAGTAGGTGATGATGATACTAATCCTTTCCCTTCTTTTGTGGATTTTAAGTTAGCTGACATTTTCTTCCACCGTAACCGCTTAGGCGTACTAGCAGATGAAAATGTTATCTTCTCTGAGGCAGGCCAGTTTGAAGAGTTTAACTTCTTCCAACGTACTACTCTGACCCTTCTAGACTCTGATCCTATTGACGTTGCTGTATCCAACAACAAAGTGTCTTTATTAAAGCACGCAGTCCCGTTCACAGAGTCATTACTACTCTTCTCTGATCTGACTCAGTTCCGATTAGATGCAACAGACCTCCTTACCCCTGAAACTGTCTCCATTGATGTAACAACTCAATTTGAAGCGTCCTTGCGTGCGAAGCCAGTAGGTGCAGGAAGGTACGTCTTCTTCGGAACAAAGCGTGGGAAATACTCAGGTGTCCGTGAATACTTCGTTGACCTTGATACTGAGGTTGATGATGCAGCAGATATTACTGCTCACGTTCCTGCTTTCCTGCTTGGTGAAATCAAGAAGATGGAAGCTTCGTCTAACGAAGATATGTTGATCTGCCTGTCTGCGGATGACCCCACAGCTATGTATATCTACCGATTCTATTGGCAAGGTAACGAGAAGCTTCAGTCCTCATGGTCACGATGGGTGATGTCAGGTGATGTTCTAAACGTATCCTTCAACAAGTCAGAAATTTTTGTCCTTGTAAAGTACGGGACAGAAGTGTTCCTTGAGCGTATCAACTTATCGGAAGACGATGCGACTGAGGTAACGACTGCAGGACATGGAATCAACCTTGATAGACGGGTTAAGTTGACCTCAGGTGGTACTACAACAGTCCCCTACACTGCGGACAACATAGTATACGTTACCCACACTGGAAGGCTTATTTCGGACAGTGGGGTATCCAATGCACTTTCATCAGGGCTTACTGTTTACGCAGGTGTTCCTTATACATTCCGGTACAGGTTTTCTGAGCAGGTACTGAAAAACAACAATGAACCGATGACCACAGGACGACTACAGATCCGTAACTGGAACGTAGTCTACAGTGAGACTGGTTTCTTCCAGACAGAAGTCACTCCCACAGCACGGCCAAAAAAGACATCTAAGTTTACTGGACGACTCGTGGGCTCTTCCGCAAACATTCTTGGGCAAGTAGCTATTGAAAACGGAACTTTCCGCTTCGGTGTTAATTCCAATGCTCAAGAAGTCAATATCGAGCTAGTTAGTGATAGTCACTTACCTTGCTCTTTCCAGAGTGCGGAATGGGAAGGCTTCTTTGTAATGAGATCACGGAGATTGTAATGACACCCTACTACAGAAAAGCTTGCGATGCAGATGCACATATTCTTGCACCTAAGATGCGTAAGCAGGACGTAGCAGAAGTCAAAGCCTCCTCTGGGCTAGAACCTTTGGAGGCTCTCCTGTTCTCAATACAACTCAGTGATGAAGTCTACGCGATCATCGCAGGAGATGAGGAAGTGATAGGACTCTTCGGAGTTACTCCTACAGAAGACCCAATAGTTGGGTGTCCGTGGCTTCTTGCGTCAGACCGCTTACCAGAAGTAAGCAAAGAATTTATCCCACAGAGTTTGGAGTGGGTCAAAGGAATCAATAAGAAGTACCCAATACTTCGGAACTATGTGGATGCCAGAAACCGTCTCGCTATGCGATGGCTAAGTTATTTAGGATTCACGTTTATAAATCTAATTGATGAGTACGGTAAAGGCCGTATTCCCTTCTACGAGTTTGTAAGGATAGAGGCTTAAAATGTGTGATCCAGTCACTATCGCGCTAACTGCGGCTAAATCTGCGATGGAAATCAAAGCGCAGAACGATGCAGCATCAGCGCAAACAGCACACTTCTATGCAAATAGGAACAACGCTGTTCAAGCCCGTGATCTTAAAGTTAATCAAGCAAACCTTAGAGCTAACCAAGAAGTTGAAAGACTAAGCGAAGAGAAACGAGAAGCACAGATACAAGCCCTTGAAGTAGCCTCTAAGCAGTATGTAGCTGCAGGGGAAGCAGGCGTATCCGGTAACTCTGTGATTGCCCTGCTGAGGCAGACTGAAGGCAAACAACTTCGTAACGAGACTTCAATTAACTCTGAGATTACTGGGATTCTGGCACAGAATGAAATGGACGCTGAGGCGTACAATGCAGAAGCTCAAAGCAGAATTAACAGTGTCAAGATGGGAACCCCTGCTGACACCTTAGGAATCATTGCGGGTAATTCAATTGCCTCCGCAGGTACTTATTACAGTGCCAACGAGGATCTAGGTATCTTTAGTACATAAGGAATCAAAATGGCTAGAGTTCAAGTTGAGGGATTGCGATCCCGTGCGCCTACCGCGCCAACTGCGCGTGTGGTAGATACATTTGTACAACCACAAGCACCCGATACAACCCCTTCTAGAGCAGCAGTCATTGCTGATGCCTTAGGCCAAGTAGCCCCAGGCGTTATCAGTAAGACTTCTGAGAAAAGACGAAAAGAAGAACTGCTCCGTGCAGAGAAAGCCTACCTTATGGATGGTATGGCTTCGGACATTGCGTCTGTCGCCAACGGAGAGAAGTACGCACAGGAATCTAAAGTATTCCTTCGGCACTACAAAGAACTGCGTACCCGTGGGTATGTCCAACAACAGTTAAATATGTTTGGTTCAGACCTGCTTGAGGGCAGACTGACCAACCCAGATGGTACGCCTTTACTCGTAGACAATGTTGATGACTATAACAAGATTACTAACGAGAAAGTTAGTGAGTTAGTTAGTCAGATTGACGATCCATTAACTATGGATGTGGTGTCTCCTGCAATTCGTGAATGGACACACAACACTGGTGTCTCTTGGCATGCACAGCTCAACAAGAAATTAAACACAGATCGTGATCGAGCATACATTGATGTAGTTAATGAGCATCTTCCTAGAATCAGAGAGGTAGGCATCAATGGCCTGTCTACGATTCTAAGTCAGGAAGCTGATGAGTTTTATGCGCTGACTAAGAATGGTAAATCCACAGAGTTAGTAGTTGACCAACTGGTTGCAGCGATGGAGAACTCTGGTGACTTTGCTTTTGGTGACGTTGCTCTTCGTATGACGCAGGGCGGTAAGCCTCTGTCGCAGACTTTAAAAGACAAAGTTATTGATGCGAAAGAAGCTCTACAAGCTCAGATTGATGCCGATGCGAAAGCTCGACAGACAGCAAAAAATGCACAGGACAAGGCTGATCGCATTGTTGTAGAAAACAAGGTTCTGGATGGTTTATTAAATCCTGGAAATTTAAATAACCCTCGTGCTGTCATTCAGCAACAAGAGGCTGCGTATGCGGCTATCGGTGGTAAGAAAGAAGACCTCTATAAGTTACTCAATACTGTAAACACAGTGACAGGCTTTAAGACTCCGATGATGGAGGCAAACCTCACAAACTTTCAAACACAGGTCTTACGATATGCAAGTTCTCCGAATCAGGACATCACTCCTAGAGAATATGCCCTAGCATTAATTACTGATGAAGCCAACGCAGGAAAGATACATCCTCAAGATATTCCTACCTTGCTGTCATTTGCACAGTCTGCACAGCAATCTGCAACCGTACTTGCAAACACCGAAGTCAATAAGTATCGCAAGTCCGCAGTTGAGTCTACATTAGGAACAGTTGCTTTAACTCAGAGCATGAAGCCTCATGAGAAGAAGGAAATGTACCAAATTGAGCAAGCATTTGATGAACGCTTCCAAATTGCTTACGCAGAAGCGTATGCGGCAGACGGCTCTGTTACTCAAGCTGAAATCCGTCAAATAGCACAAAACGTAACTAACGAATTGATTTCAGATAAAGAGCAATTAGATGAGTTGCAAGCTGAACAATTCGATGTCTCTCAAGAGTCGTTAAGTTCCGTTAGATACCCAGGCGAAGTCTTTGGGACGAACAGTATTGAGGAGATTGAAGACATCAGAGTCCTGATCCCTCAAGGCATGACCGAAAGTGATCTTTACGAAATCTTCACCAACGAAATTCTTAATGATCCTCGTGGCATACACCAAGGCAGTAACTTACCTAAATGGAAGGCTTTTGAAAGTCGTACATTCCCAGGCGCATTTGCATACTTTTACGACATCCACAGCAGACAATAGGAGACATGAATGGCTACTTTAAATGATCTGTTCGTAGCTCCTACAACCGAAGATGAAGAGACTGAAGCGTCTAAAGCAGGCGTGAAAGTCGAGCTTGTCCCTACAGGCTTAGATAAGCTTGTGGAAATGCCTGAAGTCACTGAAGTCCCTGCGGTGACGGAAGAGTCACTATATTCAAACCAAGAGTGGATAGCTAACGCCCGTAGAATGGCTGCGTTACAACGTGGCACTACAATGTTAGGTGTCCCTGATGAAGATGCCTCAGATGAAGAGTTTGCCAAGTTTGGTATTTCTTACATGGGGCAGTTCAACTACAACTTGTACAACATGGCTAGTGATGCTCTTGATGTCTCATCTTGGGAACCAGAAGACGCTACAGCTTTCGTAGACCTCATGCAGACCTATGACAAGCTACCTAACTTTACGATGTCTGGTACAGGAAGGTTACTGAAAGGTCTGGCATCTGATCCAACCACCTATCTTGGTGTGGGTCTTCTTGCTCGTGTCTTTGGAGTCAACACTGCAGGTAAGGCATCAGTCAAAGCTCTAGTAGAACGTGGATTCAAACAGAAGACTGCAGAGTCCCTAATCAAGCGTGTTGGTATCTACAGTACAGCTTCTGTTGAAGGCGGTCTCTACGCTAGTGCCGACAATGCCATGCGTCAATCTATTGAGCTTGAAGCAGGAGTGCGTGAAGAGTTTGACATCGAGCAGAACCTCACAGCTACAGGCTACGGTATCTTGTTCGGTAACGGACTTGCAGGTGTCCTAGATGTAGGCTCTGCTGCGTACCGTTCTATGAAGTCAAAGCGCAGAGCTGAGACTCAAGTAGATGCGGAACGTCAGGCTACTCAGGAAACCCCTTCAGACGCTCCAGAAGCCTCCACACAAGGAGAAGCTCCTGCTACTCAAGGTGACCTATTAGACAACGCAGAACAGCCCACAGTGACCCCTGATGAGGTCAATCGTGTTCTGACAGAAGCTGACCAAGCTCCCTCTGCAAATAAGGTACGAGCTGCAGTCAACGAAGTGAATCGTGATGCAGATTCTGGATTGAATCTAGAGCGTATTGATGAAAAAGGCAAAGCAGTTCCTGTCGTACCTCGGAACAGAGACCAAGAGATCATTAGTGAAACTGGTGATGTCTCCTTGCGTCCTGCACCTATTGGATCTAAGAACCTTAATCGTTTGGAGACAACGGATGACGTTAAGCGTCTAGTTGAAGAACGGGCAGTTCACCATGAAACCAAGCTCGTCAAGATGGATGGGTACAACGGTGGTAAGCAGACATTAGAACAAGCAGAACGTGAAGCTAAAGAAGCCGTTCTGAGGATCGCTCGTGACATTGGTGACGAAACAGATCGTACAGGTGCATTGTTTGAAAAGCTTAAGGATGAAGCAAAAGACGACATCTCTTTGATGCGTCAGATCCAAGCGCGTGCATTAGCAATCAACGAGATCATGACTGAAACAGCAGCCAAGATCATGGAGATGGCTAAGAAGAACCCTGATGAGTTTACTAACGCTGAGAAAGCAGAGTTCATGCAGTTGAAAGACGTACTGGACTCGCTGTCTATTATGGATGGTCTCTACTCTCGTCAGTTCTCTCGTAACTTAGGTAGCCGTAGGGTTACCCGTGGTACATGGGCGATTCTTGATGCACTGAATGATCCTAAGCTCCGTAGGTCTAACCAAGCAGTTGATGAGTTCGCAGCTCTGCACGATGCAGTGAAGAGTTCACACGGCAACATCAAGCTTATGCGTGATAAGACTAAGCCTAGTGCAATCATTAAGGCTCTGGGTAGGCTGAACAGCTTCCGTACAGAGGCAATGATCTCTGGCTTGTCTACTCAGCAAGCGGCAGCCTTCGGTAACATTCTTAACCTCTTCCTTTATCCATTCCTGCGTAAGTTAGCAGGTAGAAAGATTGGTGGAGAGAAAGGTGCAAGGATGCGAGCTGAAGCTTCAATCCAAATCAATGCATACCGCATGTACTTCAAAGAAGCCGTAGATGCAGCAAGGGTTGCGTTCCGTTTAGGCGAGAGTTTGACAGATCCTAGTTCGACTCGATTAGAAAGGGATCAGTTTAACTTTGACCCTGACAAAGCTCAGACATTCTTAGGCAAGCTTCGTAAGTTCACTTTGTTTGGTGATCTGATGAGTGGCTATGATGAGATGGCTAAGTTTCTGTATACACGTTCTCGTGCATACGCTCGTGCGTACACAGAACTGTCTAAGATGAAACCTGACCTCACACCAGAGCAACTCCGTCTAGAAGCAGATGCTTATGTCCGTAGACTTGCAGATCCAAGCACAGGACAGTTTAAAGACAAGGCTATTGTAGAAGAGTCTCGTGCAATCACCTTTACCCAGAACATCAATGATGGAGCAATCGGTCAGATTATTAACCGTATTGCTAACTCTGGTGGTGGTATTGGACGACTCCTAGCGTTCCCGTTTGTTAAAGCTCCGTTAAACATTGTGTCTGTTGGTATGTCTATGATCCCAGGCACAGCACGTTTAGCACAGCGACAAATGAATGTGATTAACACGTTCAAGACAGCACGCCAAAACCTACAAGACTTCAACGCAGGTAAATTACCAGACGCTGATGAAGCACAGCTGCAAAAAGAATTTGACTTTGCAGAAGAGCAAATGGCGTTACTCCAGACTAAGAAAGCCGTTGGTTCGGCAATCATGGCAGGGTCTATTGCTCTAGCTGCTTCTGGTGGTATGACAGGTAATGGCCCTTCGGATCCAGAGCAACGCAGGTTGTGGTTGAAAGCAGGATACAAACCTCTTTCTATCTGGGATCCCGTTCGCAAGAAATGGGTCAGCTACAAAGCTCTTGAACCATTCGCAACACCGATGGCAATTGCAGCCGACTTAACGTACTTCGTACAACATGAGTTCGGTGGCTTTGACCAAGGTGCGTTAGATGTCACAACAGAGATTCTATCTAAGACCCTCGCGGTTGTTGTCGATAACATCTTAGGTAAGTCGTCCCTTATGGGAGCTAGTCAGTTGACTGATGCTCTCAGCTCACCAGACAAGTTTGGTACATTCTTAGAAAGCTTCGTCACTTCTTTCGTTCCTAACGTAGCGAGAGATCTTGGTGAAATGGGTGAGGAAGTCAGAGCGCGTGAGAACGGAACACTCTTAAACAAGCTTCAAGCTAAAGTTCCGGTGTTGATGAACTCTGTAGGTCTCAAGTATGACGACTTCGGTAGACCAATTAAAAAAGACACAGGTTTCCTTTACATCTTCCCTGCCTTCAAAGAAGCAGAAGACGTAGATCCTGTAGAAGAGCTTATGTACGACTTGCGCGTGCAGTTTGACAGAACAGGCTCTCTTGCCTCCATGCCATACAGTCTGAATGTTGGCACTTTGGATACTGACTTTAGAACCATCTTTGATGGGGATGCCTCTAGTGGGGTATCTGTCTACAGTAAGTTCCACAAAATACTTGGGGAGCAGAGACACCCCATGTTCGGAAATAAAACACTTTATGACGCTATCTCTGATCGTGTTCGGAAACGTGACTTCGCAGCCATGATGTATGGCAATGAAGCCATGTCCCCTCCTGCAATCAAAGAACTTTCAGCAATCTTCAGAGCCTATCGAGAGCAAGCTCTGGATCAGCTTAGAAAAGATTCTCCTGCGTTCCGTGAGAAAGAGAGGGAAGAGGAAAGCAAGAAGAGACAAGCATCAAATGAAATTCTCCGTAAGCTAAGGACTGGAAGGTAATGGCATACAGTTATATAGAGTACAACGCAGATGGTAGTACCACTACCTTCTCCGTACCCTTTGATTACACAGCCCAGGCTGACATCAAAGTGTTTGTGGACGGGGTGGAAGACACCTCGTTTACTTTTAATTCAGCATCTGTGATTCAAACGTCAACCATCCCTACTGCAAGTGCAGTTGTGCGAGTTGAACGAAACACAGACCTAGACGCTCGTGCAGTAGACTTTGCTTCAGGCTCAGTCCTTACAGAAGAAGACCTAGATAACTCTAACATTCAGGTCTTCTTTGCTGCACAGGAAGCAATTGATACAGCAGAGTCAGCTCTGATTCAGACTACTGACGGTAAGTGGGATGCTCAGTCCCGTGTCATTAAGAACGTCACTAACCCAACTAATGCTCAAGATGCAGTCACTAAGAACTACCTTGAGAATACTTGGCTCACCTTGTCTGACAAAGCACAA
>ENA-OUOG01004970-OUOG01004970.1-marine-metagenome-genome-assembly--contig:-NODE-4970-length-11086-cov-4.676356_pt1 | contig 11086 bp, 8 predicted proteins | sample MGYA00248635_ERZ508505 | MGnify/ENA primary metagenome ERZ508505 (study PRJEB26176, sample SAMN06267871) | marine metagenome | isolation source: Saanich Inlet, British Columbia, Canada | place: Pacific...
CTTCGATGTGGTGGATGGTCGTGCCATTGCCGACGCCGGCCAGGGTCAAACCGTTGATCTCATTCGCAGCGCCGAGCTGTGCGCCGCCGTGGCGGATGCTGACGTAGGCGAGCGTTCCGCTGTTGTCCGCGTCGTTCGACCCACCATATGTGCTGAGCTCGTTTTCGGAAGGGATGCCCTCTACCTGGCCTGCAGTCGGCAGGTTGGTGGTCGCGTTGCCGAGGATGATGACACCACCCCACTGGCCGCGGGTGTTGTAGGCGACAGAGCCATCGAGTGGGTCGGATTCGAACGTGAAGGTGATGGGGCAATCGGCTGCACCTTCTGCTTGGATTTGGCCGTCACGCGCAACAATGAGTGCTGCCGCGTCTGCACCTGAACCCGCCATGCCTTTGACAATCGTTCCTGGGTTGACGGTCAACATCTGACCCGCTTGGACGAAGACGTAACCGTCCAGCAGGTAAATGTTGTCACAGGTCCAAGTAGTAGAGCCCGTTCCCGCGCCCTCGTCGGTGACGACGATGGGGGTGCGTTCTGAAATCGGCGGGCAATCACACGATTGGGCTGCAGCGTGAACGCCACCGGCCAACATGCCGGCAATGAACAAAGGAAACTGTTTCATTGAATGAGGTTTGATGCGGCAAAGTTCAATCGACCTGAGGGAAGGCCCATGGTTTGGGTTGTGAACGCTACTTCGCGATTCCGTTAAGGGAACGTTAGCGGAGGTTTACGCCAAAGGAACAGCCGCCACCAACGCTGCCAACCCCCCCGCCAAGGTCAGTTTGAGCCAAGCAGAAACCCGGTCCTCCCGTCCACGGCGCAGTTCTCGCCAACCCGCAGCGAACGGCAGCCAGAACAACAGCGTGGCCGTGGCGCCGAATTCGATTTGGCTCCACCACCAACCGCTGGCCAGGGCAAGCCAAAGCGCGGAAACGGCGAACAGCCCATTCAACGCGCGCAAGGTCCGCTCACGTCCCCACCGAATCGGCAGGGTGTCGTACCCCCACTGCGCATCCCCCTCTGCATCTTGCAAGTCCTTCGTCACTTCGCGCACCAACGTCAACCAGCCCGAAATGAACGCGAAGCCGATCAACACGACCCAGGCGTTCTCCTCCGTCACTTCCATCATGGCGCCCGTCCACACCGGCAACTGCCCCACAGCCAAGGCAATCAGCACATTGCCCCGAAGGAAATGCCGCTTGAACCATGGGCTGTAAGCGGCCAGCGCCCCCCCCAGCACTGTGGTCCAAAGCAGCGGCCAACCGACCTGCATCTTCCAAGCACCCCATCCAGCAGCGCACAAGGCGAGCACGGTGAGCACGCCGTGTTCAGCCAAAGCGACGCGCCGTTTCAACACGCGCCCCACGAGGGCGCGACGCGGCTTGTTTACGCGATCTTCTCGCTGATCGAAATAGTCGTTGATCACGTTGCCCGCCGCCGCCATCGCCACCATGACGACCACCGCCCAAAGGTGGTCCTGCAAGGAGGTGCCGACGACCTTGTACGCGAACACGGCCATGGCCGCGGCGATCATCACCAAGTTCCAAGGGCGCATGATGCGCAGGCCGGCGACCCAAGCCTGGCGCGTGACGGGAGCTTTTCTGTGCTCAGGCATGGCTGCTCTCCACCAAGTCCCGGGTCAGGTGTCCGTTGGTCTTGCGCATGCGGTGCACGGCGTAAGAAAAGTGGGGGTGAATGGCGTGACCTCCCACCGAACCATCGGCTCCAAGCGCGATGTAGCCCACTTGCATGTTTTTGGAATCCATCCGCTCCATGATGCGGCCGATGGCTTCCACAGATGCTCCTTGCGGATTCATCCCTCCCCGCATGAGTTCCACCACCAAGAACGAGCCGAGGGTGCGCATCACCGCTTCCCCCAAACCCGTTGCCGCAGCGGCCCCCACTTCACCATCGACATAAAGGCCCGCTCCGATGATGGGACTGTCGCCCACGCGACCATGCATTTTATAGGCCAACCCACTGGTCGTGCACGCCCCGGCCAGCCGGCCTTGTCCGTCCAACGCCAACAAGCTGATCGTGTCGTGGTTCTCGATGTTGATGACGGGCGCGTATTCGGCGGTTTCCCGCCACTTCTTATAAGCCTCCTCGGATTCCGGAGTCAACAAGTTGACCTGGGGCATGCCGAGTTCTTTTGCGTACTGTTCAGCTCCTTCACCGGCGAGCATCACGTGGGGCGTGTCTTCCATCACGCGGCGAGCCAAGCTGATGGGGTGTTCAATGCCGGTAACGAAGCACACGCTGCCGGCATTCAACGTGTGGTCCATGATGCACGCATCGAGGGTGACGTGACCGTCGCGATCGGGCAAGCCACCGAGTCCCACGCTCTGGCCGGAAGCGTCGGACTCCACGAGGCGTGCACCGGCTTCGACCATGTCGAGCGCTGAGCCGCCTTGTCCACCCACGGCCATGCCCGCATCGTTGGCCGGCATGCCGTGGTTCCACGTTGAAACCATCACCAAATCGGACGGGCCGTAAACCGGGGAGGGCAGGGGCGGTTGGGCCGCCCACGCGCGCTTCCAGCGTTCCTGCGCGGCCACACCAAGTCCCAAGCCGGTGGCCAAGGTTCCCACGTGCTTCAAGAATTTGCGTCTCGTGCTCATGGAGGCAATTTCGCGATTTTTCGATGAACGACGCGCCAACCCGCTTGAAAAAAAGCCGCCTCCCTCGAAGGAGGAAGGCGGCTCAATTGAAGGGCCAACGATTGGCTTATTTCACTTCTTCAAAGTCCACATCGGTGACTTCGGCGTCGCTCGCGTTGGTGGCTCCAGCTTCCGCATTGGATCCACCTTCTGCACCCTGCGCGTACATTTCTTGGCTGGCGGCTTGGAAGGCATTGTTCAACGCTTCCATGCCCGACTTGCAGGCTTCCACATCCTGCTCGCCGTGCGCCTTTTTCAAGGCCTCGAGCGCCGAGTCGATGGGGGCGCGCTTGTCCGCGGGGATTTTGTCGCCGAACTCGCCCAACTGCTTTTCAACTTGGAAGATCAACCCGTCGGCTTGGTTCAAGGTGTCGACGCGCTCGCGTTCTGCTTGGTCGGATTCGGCGTTGGCTTCGGCCTCGGCCTTCATGCGCTTGATCTCGTCCTCGGTCAAGCTGCTGTTGGCTTCGATCTTGATCTTCTGCTCCTTGCCCGTCGCCTTGTCCTTCGCGGACACCTGGATGATGCCGTTGGCATCGATGTCAAAGGTCACTTCAATTTGGGGCACACCGCGCGGGGCAGGGGGGATGTCGGACAATTGGAAGTTGCCGATTTCCTTGTTGTCCTTCGCCATGGGGCGCTCACCTTGGAGGACCTTGATGTCCACGCTTGGTTGGTTGTCGCTGGCCGTGGAGAAGGTTTCGGACTTCTTCGTGGGGATGGTGGTGTTGGCCTCGATGAGTTTCGTCATCACGCCGCCCATGGTTTCGATGCCCAAAGACAACGGCGTCACATCCAACAAGAGGACGTCCTTCACTTCTCCGGTCAAGACACCGCCTTGGATGGCCGCACCGATGGCCACGACTTCGTCGGGGTTCACGCCCTTCGAGGGCTCCTTGCCGAAGAACGCTTTGACGGCATCCTGGACTGCAGGAATGCGGGTAGAACCTCCGACCAAGATGACTTCGTCGATGTCCGATTTGTCCAGTCCAGCAGCCTTCAAGGCCGAGGCGCACGGTTCGATGGTGCGCTTCACCAAGGAGTCCGCGAGTTGCTCGAATTTCGCGCGGCTCAACGAACGGACCAAGTGCTTAGGCACGCCGTCAACGGGCATGATGTAGGGCAGGTTGATTTCGGTTGAGGTCGTGCTGGAGAGCTCGATTTTGGCCTTCTCAGCGGCTTCTTTCAAGCGCTGAAGGGCCATCGGGTCTTTCGACAAGTCGATGCCGCCGTTTTCGGACTTGAACTCGTTCACCAACCAATCGATGATGAGCTGGTCGAAGTCGTCACCGCCCAAGTGCGTGTCGCCGTCCGTGGACAACACTTCGAAGACGCCATCTCCGAGTTCGAGGATGCTCACGTCGTGCGTTCCACCACCGAGGTCGAAGACCACGATTTTTTGGTCCGTGGCTTTCTTGTCGAGGCCATAAGCGAGGGCCGCGGCGGTGGGCTCGTTGATGATGCGCTTCACTTCGAGGCCTGCGATTTCGCCGGCTTCTTTCGTTGCTTTCCGTTGGTCGTCGTTGAAGTACGCGGGAACGGTGATGACCGCTGCCGTGACCTCTTGGCCCAAGTAGTCTTCGGCGGTCTTCTTCATCTTCTGAAGGACCATTGCGCTGATTTCTTGCGGCGTGTACAAGCGGCCGTCGATGTCCACGCGCGGCGTGTTGTTGTCGCCCTTGACCACGCGGTAAGGCACCCGGCCCACTTCGTTGCTCACCTCGTCGAACGAGGAGCCCATGAACCGCTTGATCGAGTAAACGGTCTTGCTGGGGTTCGTGATGGCTTGGCGCTTGGCCGGTTCGCCCACTTTGCGTTCGCCGCCGTCGGCGAATCCGATGATGGAAGGCGTGGTGCGCTTGCCTTCCGCGTTGGTAATGACGACGGGTTCGTTGCCTTCCATTACGGCTACGCAGCTGTTCGTCGTTCCGAGGTCGATTCCGATGATCTTGCTCATGATATGGGGTTGTGTCGTTTGCGAGTTTGCCGGGCGTTTGCTCCGGATTCGCGACCCCCTGTTCAAGCATTGTGCCTTTCGGGCCAAACCTGACACCGACTGACAAATCCGCGTCCTACCCCCCCGATGGCTGGTCGGAGTGTGCCACGATGTCAGGTTTTACGTGACAACGCGCGGGAGATGTCGCTCCGAAGGGCCCGCAAGTCCTGCACCGCGTGGAGCATGCGGCTGCCATACCAACTGAAGGCCTCGCCATTGACGAGCAACGCGGTTTGGCCTTCCTGACGAAGCAACTTCACATGCGCCTCACGGAACGGATACGGCTCGCTCGACAACAGCACCACCTCCGCGGCGCGCCAATCCGTGGCCTCCGGATACCGCAGTTCGTCCGCAAAGGCATTCGCCACCCCCCACCAACTCAAGACGTCGTGGATGTACGTGTCGCCGCCCGCCACCATCCACGGCTCGCGCCAAATCGCGTACGCAGCCGTCCATTCCGCTGTACGCGGCTGCCCCCACGCCGTTTGAATCCGCGACACCCAATCCCGACCCTGATCCGCCCGCCCCACCGCTTCCGCAATGCGCAGCATGTCCTTCCAAGCCCCTTCAACCGTCGACGCGTCCGTCACCAACACCGGCACGTCCAGCGCTTCCACTTGAGTCTTCACGTTCTCCTCGCGGCAGGCGATGACCAAATCCGGCTTCAGCGCATGCACCCGCGGAACGTCCACTTGCTTCGTCCCCCCAACACGGGCCACCCGCCGATGCAGCCCTTCAGGATGAACGCAAAACCTCGTCACCCCGACGGGCTCCACGCCGAGGTCCACCAACCACTCGGACCAACTCGGAACCAAACTCACAATTCGCATGCAACGCAAGGTACAACGGGCAGGGCGTCCTAACTTTCCCCCATGATTCGTTGGCTCCTCCTGTTGGGATTGCTGTGGACGTCCTGTGCGGCATCGGCCCAGGTGCGGGTGGGCGTGGTGTTGAGCGGAGGCGGGGCGAAAGGAGCGGCGCACGTGGGGTTCCTCCGGGCGTTGGAAGAGCTGGGCATACCGGTGGATGCGGTCACCGGGGCGAGCATGGGGGCGTTGGTGGGGGCCTATTACGCGGCAGGCTATTCGCCGGCGGAGATGGATTCGTTGCTCCAAACCGAGGCCTTCCAACACCGCGCCAATGGCACCCTTCCGATTTCCTTCGGCTTCAAGCGGCAAGATCCGGACCCGAGCGTGGTGGAAGTTCGGCTTTCCAGCGAGTCCGGGTGGACGCGCGATTACGTCATCGATGGGCTGCCCACGGATTGGGGGCTGATGCAGGATTTGGCGCCCGCTTCAGCGAAAGCGCAAGGAGATTTCGATGCTTTGTTCGTGCCGTTTCGATGCGTGGCGTCGGACGTGCTGGCCAAATCCGACACGACCTTTTCCTCCGGTGACCTCGCCACCGCGACCCGCACCTCCATGACCTATCCGTTCTACCTCGAGCCGGTCGAGGTCGACGGGCGCCTCCTCTTCGATGGCGGCCTGTACAACAACTTCCCCAGCGATGTGCTCGTGGAAGCCTTTGCGCCGGAAATCATCATCGGGTGTAACGTGTCGTTTGGCGAGGTCAGCCTCAGCGCGCAAGACCCCGCTTCCCAAATCGAAGCGATGATCACCCGGCCCGCGAACCTGCAACTGCTGAGCAACTCCATGGTGATCATCAGTCCGGAAACGGGCATCGGCACCTTCGACTTCGACGAGGTGGAGCGGGCCGTGGAAGCGGGGTACCGGGCGACGATGGAACGAGCAGACGAGTTGCTCGATCTCGTGGCCGGGATCCGGGTTGCGTCGGATGAGGTGTCGCGTCGTCGAACGGCCTTCCGGGAGTCGGTGTTGCCATTCGAAGTCGGGGCCGTCCGGCTTACGGGCTTGAATCCAGGCCAAACCCAATACGCGTCCCGCCTCCTCCGGCGCGCCGCACCGGGCACCCGGTCCTCCGTGCTCGAACGCAGCCTGTACCTCCTCGTGTCGGACGAGCACATCGCTTCTGCTCGCCCCGTGGCCACGTTCAATCCGAGTACCCACCGGTTCGACGTGTCGGTGGCGGCCCGTTCGGAGCGCGACCTCCGGTTCGAAGCGGGGGGCAGCCTGTCATCGAGTCCCGTGAGTTTTGGCCACGCGGGGCTTTCCGTTTCGCGCTTTGGCCGGGTGCCGCTGGCGGTCGAGGCGAGCAGCACGTTCGGGAACTTCTACAGCGCGTTTGCTGCGCACGCCCGCCTGGATTGGCACGGTGCGTTGCCCTTTGCGATTCGACCGGATTTTACGCTGCATCGCTGGAATTTTGAGCGGAGTTTTGCGACGTTTTTCCAGGACGTGCGACCGAGCTATTTGGTGCTCACGGAACAGGAGTTCGGACTTTCCGCCTTCACGCCGGTGGGACCTAACGGGGTCTTGTGGATGCGCGGTGCCCACCTCGAAACGACCGACGATGTTTATCCGGAGTTCGAATTCAACCCGACCGACACCACCGACCGCATCCGTTGGACGGGGGTGGTGGGCGGCGCCGGCTACCGCCGGTCGACGATGCAGGAGAAGTCCATGAACCGCGCGGGAAATCGCTTCGAATTGAGCCTGCGCAGGTTTCGAGGCACCACGCAGGATTGGCTGCGGAATGAAGTGGGCCTTGCGCGGCGCGACACCTCCGTTTCGCAGGCGGCATTTTACCGGTTGCACGGGCTGATCGAGCAGTACACGGCCGCTCGTGAGGAGCGCATCAGCGTTGGCGTGCGAGGGGAATTCCTCTTTTCGGACGAGCAGCTCCGCCGAAGTTACATGGGCAGTTTGGTCCAAACCGCGCCTTTTGCTCCCACTCCCGGTTCCGCCATTCGGATGCTCGAGCGCTTCCGCACTTACAACTACGTGGCCGTCGGCGCCATTTCGGACGTGAGGCTGTTCGGGGTTTTCCGTTGGAGGACGGAGGTGCATTGGTACCGTCCGTTTGATCGGTTGCTCAGTACCGGGAAAGGGCCGGTGCTGGATGAAAGCGTTGGGCCGGGTTACTTGGTGGGAACGTGGCTGGTGGCATCTACGCCGTTTGGCCTGATGACGGTGGGCGTGGAGCACCACCAAGGGGAACGGGATCCTTGGCTGGTGGAATTCACGTTGGGCCATCGGATTTTCAACCGATCGGCTCGGCGCTAAGCACCCGCTTTCGGGTCGTAACTTTGCGCCATGAAGTCGATTCGATTTGCCGTGGTCGGGATGGGCCACATCGGGAAGCGCCATGCGGAAATGGTGCAGCGTCAAGCGGGATGTGAGCTTGTGGCGGTGTCTGATGTTCGCACGGCCGCGGAGTGCGGCTACGAAGGCACGGAACCGTTCTACTCGTCTTTGACCGATTTGCTCAAGCAACATGCCGGTGGACTGGACGTGCTGTGCGTGTGCACGCCCAACGGATTGCACGCAGCCCAAAGCCTCGAAGCCATCGAGTCGGGATTGCACGTCGTCATTGAGAAGCCGATGGCCTTGAACCGTCAAGACGGGGAGCAGGTGCTGCATGCGGCACTTGCCCGCGGGAAGCAGCTCTTTTGCGTGATGCAGAATCGGTTTTCTCCGCCTTCGGTTTGGTTGAAAAGCCTTTTGGAAGCCGGGACACTGGGGCGGATTTTCATGGTGGAAATTCAATGCTTTTGGAACCGGGATGACCGCTATTATGGCAAGATTCCGTGGAAGGGCACGCGCGAGTTGGACGGGGGCACGCTGTTTACCCAGTTTTCCCATTTTGTGGACATCATGTACTGGTTGTTTGGCGACATCCACCAAATCCAAAGCCGCTTTGCGGATTACACCCACGAGCACAACACGGCCTTTGAAGACAGCGGACTGATCACGTTCGATTTCGTTCGAGGCGGCATGGGCTGCTTCAACTTCTCCACATCCGTTCACCACCAAAACTTCGAGTCCAGCCTGACCATTGTCGCCGAGAAAGGCACCGTAAAAGTGGGCGGCCAATACATGAACGAGGTGGAATACTGCGACATCGAAGGCTATGAAATGCCCGAACTGCCGCCCGCAAATCCGGCGAACGACTACGGCCACTACAAGGGTTCGGCGGCGAACCACGGGTACGTGTTTGAAAACGTCGTGGAAGCACTGGGCGGAGGAGGCCACATTGCCACCAATGCACTGGAAGGCTTGAAGGTGGTGGACATCATCGAGCGCATGTACGCTGCGGGGCAGCGTCCTTTGAAACCGAATCCAGGAGCAGCGTGAAGCGACGTCGCATTGCTGTAGTTGTTCTCAACGATTTCACCCGGGATAACCGGGTCCTGAAGGTCGCTTCGACGCTGGCTGAGGCGGGGGCGGAGGTGGAAGTGGTGGCGTTGCCCGGCCGCGATTTGCCCGAGCGGGAGGTGCGCGAAGGGGGCTGGCGGGTTCGGCGACTTCGTTGGGGGATTTGGAAGTCGGATCGCATCAAGGGCGTGCGGTTTGGTCGCTTGGCGTACTTCGCTTGGCAGGTGATTGTGGGATACCGGAAATGGGATGCATGGCATTGCAACGATGCGGAGGCGTTCGCCTTGGGCGTTCTGGCCAAACGGCTGGCTCCACGACTCGATCTCATTTACGATTGCCACGAGTTCGAGGCCGAGCGGAATGCGAAATCCCCGCGGTACCTGGCAGCGGTGGCTTGGCTGGAACGGCGGCACATCCACCGGGCGCATTCGGTCATCACCGTCAGCCCGTCCATTCGGCAAGCGTACCTCGACCGTTACGGGTCCGTGGGAGTGCCGGAAGTGCATTTGGTGCGCAACGTGCCGCACGCGGTGGATCGTCCCACACCGCCGGAGCGGGACTTCCGCGTTCGGTTTGGCATTCCTCCCACGGAATTCATTGCCCTGTACCAAGGGGCATTCACGTACAATCGGGGGCTGGAGAATGCCTTGGAGGCGGCGGAGCGCTTGACGGGGAGAGGGGTGCACTTTGTGTTCATGGGGTACGGGCCGTTGGAGGGGCTCGTGGAGGCGGCATCGAATCGGTTGGCGCACGTGCACCGGCACGAGGCGGTTGCGTACGATTGGGTTTTGGCCCACACCGCGGCGGCCGATGTGGGGCTCGTTAGCGTAAAGCCCACGTGCCTCAGTTACCTCTACTGCCTCCCGAATAAGCTGTTCGAATACATCCAAGCCGGCCTGCCGGTTCTGACCAACGAACTGCCAGATTGCGTCCAACTCGTTCAGGAGTACGGAATCGGCGAGGTGGTTGCGGATGATTCGCCGCAAGGATGGGCAGACGCCTTGTTGGCGCTGCGCGAATCCGGGAGAGACTACCGCGAAGGGTTGGAAGCAGCGAGCCTCCAACTGCGCTGGCAGAAGGAGGCTCCGTTGCTGTTGAAGGCCCACGGCCTTTGAGTGCGGTTAACCGCCGATGGAGCGGCGAATGGCATTGAGTTCCCGGTCATCGGGGAAAATCTCAGCCACCAAGTTCAGCCATTCCATGGCCCCCGCGCGGTCGCCTTCATCGGCGAGCATTTCCGAAGTGTAGCGGACGGCGTAGTGGAGCAAGTCCCGCTGGACGTCTTCGAGTCCCTTACCGCCAAATTCAGTAAGCAGGTTCTTCGCGGTTGCCCAGCTTTCCTCGGCGTCGCGTCGGGCTTTCGTTTTCCACAACACCGTGCCGTACATGATCCAAGCACCGGCATCGCCCTCGTCGATGACGTAGAGGTACTTGTAGTAGGATTTGGCCCGGGTGAATTTCTCGTCATCCACGAACACCTCCGCCTCGTTCATCGTGGCGCGACGCAGTTCGTTGAAGTAGGCAACGTAATCCGCGAAGTGTTCGTTGTCGCGGTCCTTTTTCCGAAATTTCGAAGCGTACTTCAGCGCGTCTTTTAGGGCCCCGTCGTATTCTTCGACCAACTCGGCATCGTCCGATTGGCTGATGCGGAAAAACGCTTCCGACATGAACGCATAGGGCAATGGCTCCTTGCTGGTTTTATCGTCTTCCGTGTAGCGAATGGCCTTGAATAAAACCTTCTCGTACTTTCCGTCCACCATCCACATCAAGAGCTCGTCGTAATCCTCTTGGGGAATCAGGGGTTTTTCTTCTTCGTCTTGGGCAAAGGATTGAAGGGGTAACGCCAACAAGCCTAACAGTGCAAAGAGCAGGGTCGTTTTCATGGCGAATAGGTTACAAATCATGTGCCGAAGATAGGAAGAGTGCATTGCTTTGCCTACGGATTGAGGCACGGGCTATTTTTGGACCATGAATTCGATGGGGAGCGCCGTAGCGAAGTGGTTTGATTCGTTGGGGTGGAAACCCAATCCGTTTCAAAGGGAGGCGTGGAAGGCCTTTGCGGCTGGAGGAGACGGCCTGGTTCAGGCGCCGACCGGGATGGGCAAGACGTTCGCGGCATTGGGTGGGGTGGTGGATGAAGCGTGCCGGGAGGACGAGAATTCGAAGGGGCTGCAGGTGATTTGGATTGCTCCCAT
>ENA-OUOG01004972-OUOG01004972.1-marine-metagenome-genome-assembly--contig:-NODE-4972-length-11078-cov-6.843378_pt1 | contig 11078 bp, 8 predicted proteins | sample MGYA00248635_ERZ508505 | MGnify/ENA primary metagenome ERZ508505 (study PRJEB26176, sample SAMN06267871) | marine metagenome | isolation source: Saanich Inlet, British Columbia, Canada | place: Pacific...
AGCGCCCTTGGCCCCAATGGCAAGAGCAGCGATGCCACCATCGCGGGCGGCACATCGCGCGGGCTGCTATGCATCCAATTCGGGTTGCGGTCTTTGTCGATGATCTGCGCGCGCACGCCCTCTAGGAAATCGGCCTTTTCCACAGCGCGCGAGGTAAAGCGGTATTCCTGCTCTAGCGCATTTTCGATTGTGTCGCGCAGGCGCGCACGATGCACCAATTCCACCGTGCAGGCCATTGACAGGGGTGATTTCTTGCCCATCTCGGCTAAGGTGGATGTCGCAAAATCGCTGTCGGAGAATTCCAACGCATTGAGAATATCGCGTAGGGTTTCGCCGCCAAAATGGTGGTCAATCTCGGCTTGCAGGGCGGCAAGCGGGGCGGCAGGGGCCGTATGGCCTGCAGCGGCCTGATCCACCAAATCATAATCCGCGCTTTCGCAAAGCTGGGTAATCAATGTGGGCCAATCCGCCTCAGGAATATAATAATCTGCAAAGCCTGCGTAAATCGCATCGGCCCCTGTCATCCGCGCGCCCGTGACGCCCAGATATTCGCCCAAGCGACCTTGGGCGCGGCTCAGGATCAAAGTGCCGCCGACATCTGGCACAAGGCCGATTCCGACCTCGGGCATGGCAAGAATGCTGCTGTCGCCCACGATGCGATGCGAGGCGTGGCAGCCCAACCCCACACCGCCGCCCATCGTATAGCCTTGCATGAAGCTGATCACAGGGCGGGGGAAGTGGAATAGCTTTGCGTTCATGCGATATTCATCGGCCCAGTAGCGCGCGCCAATCTCCATATCGCCCGCGCGACCCGCCTCGTAAATTTCGGCAATATCCCCGCCTGCACAAAAGGCCCGCTCGCCCGTTGCATCTAGGATCACAATCTCGACTGTCTCATCCACGGCCCATGCGTCAATCGTTGCGGCAATTTCCGCGCACATGGATTGCGATAGCGCATTCAGGGCCTGTGGCCGCGTCAGCGTGATGCGGCCTGCGCGCCCGTCTTTGCGGATATTGAGAAACTTTGTCTCGCTCATGGCCCCCTCCCTAGTGTCACAGCGAACCCCCGCGCAAGGTCTGCGCGGGGGCTTGTGCTGAGTTTGGTGATTTTCGCGGCAGGATCAATCCATTGCCTTGAAGTTAAACGCAGCCCCTTCCTTGATCCCGCTTGGCCAACGCGAGGTTACGGTTTTGGTGCGGGTGTAGAAACGGAAGGAATCTGGCCCGTGCTGGTTCAAATCGCCAAAGCCTGACCGCTTCCAACCGCCAAAGGTGTGATAGGCCAATGGAACAGGGATTGGCACGTTGATGCCAACCATCCCGATATTCACGCGGGACGCAAAATCGCGCGCCGCATCGCCGTCACGGGTAAAGATCGCGGTGCCATTGCCATATTCGTGATCCATCGCAAGACCCAAAGCCTCTTCATAGGAAGCGGCGCGCACGGTCGACAGAACGGGGCCGAAAATCTCGGTCTTATAGATATCCATGTCAGGGGTGACGCGGTCAAAAAGATGCGCGCCCACAAAGAACCCGTTTTCATAGCCTTGCAGATTGAAATCGCGGCCATCGACAACCAATTCCGCGCCCTGATCCACGCCTGTTTGCACAAGGCGCAGGATGTTTTCCTTGGCGGCTTTGGTCACAACTGGCCCGAAATCGACATCATTGCCGGCGGTATAAGGGCCAACCTTCAAGGCCTCGATCCGAGGGACAAGTTTTTCGATCAACCGATCTGCGGTTTCGTCACCCACTGGCACGGCCACGGAAATCGCCATGCAGCGTTCGCCTGCCGCCCCATAACCCGCGCCGACCAAGGCGTCAGCGGCCTGATCCATATCGGCATCGGGCATGATGATCATATGGTTTTTCGCCCCGCCAAAGCATTGGCAGCGTTTGCCTGTTTCGGCCGCGCGGCTATAGATATATTGCGCAATCGGGGTCGACCCCACAAAGCCAACGGCCTGAATGATCTCGCTGTCCAAGATGGCATCCACAGCACCCTTATCGCCATTGATCACTTGGAACACGCCATCAGGCAAACCCGCCTCTTTCAAAAGCGCACCCAACATCATCGGGCAGGACGGATCACGTTCCGAAGGCTTGAGGATCATCGCGTTGCCCGATGCCAAGGCAGGGCCCAATTTCCACAAAGGGATCATGGCGGGAAAGTTAAACGGCGTGATCCCTGCAACAACGCCCAAAGGTTGGCGCATGGAATACATGTCAATACCAGGGCCTGCGGCATCTGTGAATTCACCCTTCAGCAGATGCGGTGCGCCGATGCAAAATTCGATCACCTCCAGCCCGCGCTGAACATCGCCTTTCGCATCTGGGAAGGTCTTGCCATGTTCGCGGCTAATGGCTTCAGCCAGTTTGTCCATATCGCGGTTAAGAAGACGCACCAATTCCATCATCACGCGCGCGCGGCGTTGTGGGTTTGTGGCGCCCCATGCAATTTGCGCCTCTGCGGCGGAGGCGATCGCGCGATCCATTTCTTCCTGCGAGGCCAATGCCACCTGCGCCTGCACTTCCCCTGTTGCGGGGTTAAAGACATCCGCTGTGCGGCCTGATGTGCCCGCGACATGCGCGCCGTTAATCCAGTGACCGATCTGTTCCATGATCCCACCCTTTTGTTGAAAACTTACACTTGATGGCTGTTTTATACTTGCAATCCTGTCGGGAAAAGAGGCAGAAATCCAAATTAGTCTTGCATTTTTGCAAAATGGATGGGGCGATGAATTGGGATGATATGCGTGTGTTTCTGGCCGTTGCGCGGGCCGAAAGCCTGACAGGGGCAGGGAAAACCCTGCGGCTTGATGCGGCCACAATCGGGCGGCGTATTGCACGGCTTGAGGCGCGGCTGGGGGCCAAGCTGTTTGTGAAATCCCCGCAAGGTTATGTCCTAAGCAGTGTAGGCGAGGAGCTTTTGCCCGCTGCCGAGGCTGCCGAGGCGGCCCTTGCCGTTCCCCTTGCGGGCGGGCAGGGGCAGGCGGGGCTGTCTGGCACGGTGCGGATCGGCGCACCTGATGGCTGCGCCAATTATTTGCTGCCACAGGTCTGCGCTGCCATTCGCGCCGATAACCCTGATCTCGATATCCAAATTCTGGCCCTGCCGCGGGTTGTGAACCTGTCCAAGCGCGAAGCGGATTTGGCGATTACTGTCAGCCCACCCGATGCGGGGCGGCTTTTGGTGCAAAAGATCACCGATTACCATTTGCATTTGGCAATGCGCGCCGATCTGACGCCGCCCGATGATCTGGCCAAGGCGCGGGATCATGCGGTGGTGGGCTATATTCCCGATATGATTTTCGACAAAGAATTGGACTATCTTGGGCTGTTGGGGCGCGGACGGGTGCAGATGGCGTCAAATTCTGTCGCGGTGCAGTTGCAAATGCTGCGGCAAGGCGGGATTGGATTTGTGCATGATTTCGCGCTGCCATTCGCACCCGAATTGCGGATTGTGCTGAAGGATGACATCAGCCTGAAACGGGCCTTTTATCTTGTGCGCCACGAGCAAGATCGGCGCTCTGACAGGTTGGGGCGTTTGGTTGAGGCTTTGTCAGCGGGGCTGCGCGCCGAGGTGGCGCGGCTTGAAGCGGAGGCTGCCGCGCGCTGCTTTTAGCTTGCGTTTCGCGGCGCAATAATGTTGCGTGACGCCGTAACTGCGGCAGCATATGCCAAGTTTGGGAGATTTGCAGATGCGCACAGGCCTATATCCGGGCACATTCGATCCAATCACATTGGGCCATGTCGATATTATCCGCCGTGCGGCCACATTGGTTGATCGATTGGTGATTGGTGTTGCGATCAACCGCGATAAAGGCCCGCTTTTCACCCTTGAGGAACGGGTGGCTATGGTCGAGGCTGAAAGCGCGAAACTGTCACGCGCCACGGGCATTGAGATTGTCGCGCATCCCTTCGACAATCTTTTGATTGATTGCGCGCGCGAGGTTGGGGCGGGGCTTATCATCCGTGGCCTGCGTGCGGTCGCTGATTTCGAATATGAATTCCAGATGGTCGGCATGAACCGCAAACTGGATGATGAGATCAACACTGTCTTTTTGATGGCCGAGGCCGAGCATCAGGCGATTGCCTCAAAACTGGTCAAAGAAATCGCGCGGCTTGGGGGCGATGTCAGCCATTTCGTGCCGCCCGCTGTGCATCAAGCGCTAGACGCGAAATTCTCATCCTGATAGGTCAAGGCCAAAGTCAGATATCCGCAAAAGGAATAAAGGCATGGCCGAGATCAAAGACCCCGAAAACACCATCCTGATGGAGCTGAAAGACGGCACTGTCACCATCGAATTGCTGCCTGAAATTGCGCCTGCGCATTGCGCGCGCATGAAGGAATTGGCGCGTGAAGGCGCCTATGATGGTGTGATCTTTCACCGCGTGATTGACGGGTTCATGGCGCAAACGGGCGATGTTGAACATGGCAATGCCGACAAGGGCGCGAATATCCGCATGGCGGGCACGGGCGGTTCGGACAAGCCTGATTTGCCTGCTGAATTCTCTGGCATTCCGCATGATCGCGGCACATTGGGGGCAGCGCGCTCTTCCAACCCCAATTCGGCAAACAGCCAGTTCTTTATCAATTTCAATGACAACCATTTCCTCAATCGCCAATACACCGTTTATGGCCGCGTGATTGCAGGGATGGAGCATATTGACGCGATCACCCGTGGCGAGCCGCCTGCAAACCCTGATAAAATGATCAGCGTGAAGGTGGCCGCAGATGCGTAAGCTTGGCGCAGCGATGGCCTTGCTTCTGGCAAGCCCTGCCTTTGGGGCGGGGCTAGAGATTGATATCGCGGGCGAGGCGAATGGCACCATCGTCATCGACTTGTTCGAGGATGTCGCCCCAGAACATACGGCGCGGATGCTGCAACTGGCCGAAGATGGCGCCTATGATGGCGTGGTGTTTCACCGCGTGATTGATGGGTTCATGGCACAAACGGGCGATGTGGAATATGGCCGCATCGGGCAAGATATGCGCTTTGCAGGGCGGGGCGGATCCCAATATCCAGACCTGCCTGCCGAGTTTTCTGATCTCAGCTTTGAGCGGGGCGTGGTCGGCATGGCCCGCGCCGCGAACCCAGACAGCGCCAATTCGCAATTCTTCATCATGTTTGCCCCCGTGCCCCAATTGAATGGGGACTACACCGTTGTGGGAGAGGTCACATCGGGGGTGGAGATTGTCGATCAGATCAAGCGTGGGCTTGGGCCAAATGGCGCTGTGATTGGCGAACCTGATCAGATGGCGGCTGTTCGGGCCATTCGTGATTGACCAAAGACAAGCCCGCCGTGTTCAGGCGGGCTTGCGTGAAAGATAGCCCCCATGGCCCGCCCTTCGCTTTTGCAGCTTTCGGATATTTCACTGACCTTTGGCGGTGACCCTATTTTTGATGGGTTGGATTTGGTTGTGCATCAGGGGGATCGTGTGGCGCTCGTTGGGCGCAACGGGTCGGGCAAATCGACCTTGATGAAGGTCATGGCGGGGTTGACCGAACCTGACACAGGCAGCATCACAAGCCCGCAAGGCACCTCGGTCGGCTATATGGAACAAGAGCCTGATTTTACGGGCTTTGCCACATTGGGTGATTTTGCCACGGCCACGCTTGGCCCAAGCGAAGCGTGGCGGGTCGAGGCCTTGGCCGATGGTCTTAAGCTGCGCCTTGACGCTGATCCTGCCAAGGCCTCTGGCGGGGAGCGCCGCCGCGCGGCCCTTGCACGGCTTTTGGCCGAAGAGCCTGATATCATGCTCTTGGACGAACCTACCAACCATCTTGATATCGAGGCCATCGGATGGCTCGAGGCGCGGCTTGCAGAAACTCGCACAGCCTTTGTCGTGATCTCGCATGACCGAGCGTTTTTAAACGCCTTGACCCGCGCCACCTTATGGGTGGATCGCGGGCAGGTGCGCCGCAATGAGCAAGGCTTTGCCAGCTTCGAGGCGTGGCGCGATAAGGTTTGGGACGAGGAAGACACAGCGCGCCACAAATTGGATCGCAAAATCAAATCCGAGGCCCGTTGGGCCGTTGAAGGGATCAGTGCACGGCGCAAACGCAATCAGGGCCGTGTGCGCGCTTTGGCCGATTTGCGCGCAGAACGCGCTGCAATGATCCGCCGCCAATCCACCGCCGCCATGGTGTTGGAGGAGGGGCCGCAATCTGGCCGCAAGGTGATCGAGGCCAAGGGAATTTCAAAATCCTTTGGAGAAACGCAAATTCTGAAACCCTTTGATCTGCGCATTTTGCGCGGGGATCGGGTGGGGTTTGTCGGCCCAAATGGCGCAGGCAAAACCACGCTTTTGAATATGCTGACAGGCCAACTTGCCCCTGACACGGGGCATGTCACCTTGGGCAAGGGCCTTGAGATGGCGGTGTTTGACCAAAACCGCGCAGGATTGAACCCTGAGGCCAGTCTGTGGGACAGCCTGACCTTGGATCGTGAGATTGCCGTGAATGGATCCTCTGATCAGGTCATGGTGCGCGGCAGCCCCCGCCATGTGATGGGCTATCTCAAAGATTTCCTGTTTGACGAGGCGCAAGCGCGCGCGCCTGTGCGCTCCCTCTCGGGGGGCGAGCGGGCGCGGTTGATGCTTGCCAAAATCATGGCGCGCGAAAGCAATCTTTTGATCTTGGACGAACCGACCAATGATCTGGATGTCGAGACATTGGATTTGCTGCAAGATCTGCTTGGCGACTATGCGGGCACGGTTCTTTTGGTCAGCCATGACCGCGATTTTCTGGATCGGGTTGCCACCAACACGGTTGTCCTTGAGGGGCAGGGCCGTGCGCAGGCCTATGCGGGCGGATGGAGCGATGCCTTGGCCCAAGGCGCGCGGATCGGGGCCGCGCCGGAGGATCGCGAAGCACCACCTGCCGCAAAATCAGGCCCTGATCGGGTGGTGTCAAATGCGGGTGCAAAACCCGCTGCGGGTCTCAGTTTCACGGAAACTCATCGTCTTAAGGAATTGCCATCGGTGATTGCGCGGCTTGAGGCGGAAATGGGCAAGCTGTCTGAATTGCTGTCTGACCCTGATCTCTACACGCGCGAGCCTGTCAAATTCGCCAAAGCGACCGAGGCCTTGGCCGAACGTCAGGCGAAACTTGCGGCTGCCGAAGAAGAATGGCTGCTGCTTGAGGAAAAGGCGCAAGGGGCGTGAGCGCCCAAACTGTGCCAATATTCGACAGGGTTAAACGTCCAATTCCTCAACAAAGCGCGCATTATCTTGGATATATTGGAACCGCAATTCGGGCTTTTTGCCCATCAAACGTTCCACCAGATCCCCGGTTTCGCCGGGCGTGTCCTCATCCACTGTGACACGGATCAACTTGCGCGAGGCGGGATCCATCGTGGTTTCTTTCAGGTCTTTGGCGTCCATCTCGCCCAGACCCTTAAATCGGCTCACATCAATCTTACCGCGCCCGCCTAAGCCACGCGCCATCCAGCTCTCTTTCTCGGCCTCATCAAGGGCATAGACCCGATGCGCGCCTTGGGTCAGGCGGAACAAGGGCGGGCAGGCGAGATAGAGATGACCCTGATCAATCATCGGACGCATCTGGGTGAAGAAAAATGTCATCAAGAGCGAGGCGATATGCGCCCCATCGACATCGGCATCGGTCATGATGATGATTTTGTCATAACGCAAATCTTCAACATTGAATTTCGTGCCCATCGACACGCCAAGCGCCTGACACAGATCGTTGATCTCTTGGTTTTGGCCCATTTTGGAGGAGGCCGCACCAAGCACGTTCAAAATTTTACCACGCAGAGGCAGCAGGGCTTGGGTCTTGCGGTCGCGGGCCATTTTGGCAGACCCGCCCGCACTGTCGCCTTCCACGATAAACAATTCGGTGCCTTCGCGGTTCGTGGCCGAACAATCCACCAACTTGCCCGGCAGACGCAGGCGCTTGGTGGCGGATTTGCGCTGTGTTTCTTTTTCTTGTCTGCGGCGCAGGCGTTCTTCGGCGCGCAGGATCAGAAAATCGAGGATCGCCCCCGCCGATTTGGTATCTGCGGCCAACCAATTGTCAAAGCGGTCGCGCACCGCCCCTTCGACCATGCGCGCCGCTTCGGTGGTGGCGAGGCGGTCTTTGGTTTGCCCGACAAATTCGGGCTCAGCGATAAAGCATGACACCAGTGCACACCCGCCCGCAGTCAGGTCTTCGCGGGTGATGTTCGCGGCCTTGCGATTGCCCGCCAATTCGCCATAGGCGCGAATGCCCTTCAGGATCGCCGCCCAAAATCCAGCCTCATGGGTGCCGCCCTCGGGCGTGGGAACGGTGTTACAATAAGATTGGATGAACCCATCGCGCGCAGGTGTCCAATTGATCGCCCATTCGACCGAACCCGCCGCACCGAAGCGTTCTTGAAACTCTACCTTGCCCGCAAAGGGGGCTTGCGCATAGGTCGCGGCATTTCCCAAAACCTCGCCCAGATAATCGGCCAAGCCGCCCGGGAAATGGAACGTGGCCTGTTGCGGGGTTTCGCCATCGTCAATTGCAGATTTCCAACGAATTTCCACGCCTGAAAACAAATAGGCCTTAGAGCGCACCATTTTGAACAGGCGAGCAGGCTTAAAGCGATGGCTGCCAAAGATTTGTTCATCGGCATGAAAACTGACTTGCGTGCCGCGCCGATTGGGGGCCGCGCCAAGGTTCTGCAATCCCCCTTGGGGCAGGCCGCGCGAGAATTCTTGCGCGTAAAGCGTGCGATTGCGGGCCACCTCGACCCGCAAATGATCGGAAAGCGCATTCACGACCGATGCCCCAACCCCGTGCAAGCCGCCCGAGGTTTGATAGGCCTTGCCCGAAAACTTACCGCCCGCGTGGAGGGTGCATAAAATCACCTCAAGCGCGGATTTGTCGGGGAATTTGGGATGCGGATCAATCGGCATCCCGCGGCCATTGTCGCGGATTGTGACAGTGTAATCTGCGGCCAGTTCAATCTCAATCCGATTGGCATGGCCCGCGACAGCCTCGTCCATCGAGTTGTCAAGGATTTCTGCCACCAAATGGTGCAAGGCGCGTTCATCGGTGCCGCCAATATACATGCCCGGGCGCTTGCGGACGGGCTCCAACCCTTCCAACACCTCAATAGATGAGGCGTCATAGGCCTGTTCCGAGGCCGCTTGGCCCAAAAGATCATCCGCCATGCTCTGCTCAATCACATTTTTGCTTTACGATTTTGCCTATATTGGCAGCTTTATCTCGCGGCGAAAAGCCAAAAACGGCCTTGCAAACCACTACATCTTGGGCGCTTGCGCGTGTTTGCATGTCAACCAAATCTAAATTTGCGCCAGATCAAATACAGGCGCGCGTCAATTTGTTACTTGGATTTTCAACAGCGAAGGGACTATCTGACACGCAACGCTGGCCGTTATCCCTTAAACCACGGCCTGCGCGCGGAAATGTAAGGAGACGAGTGTGGATTATAACAACGCCCTTAATCATGCCTTGGATAGCCTTCACAACGAGGGTCGCTATCGCACGTTCATTGATATTGAGCGCCGCAAGGGGCAATTTCCATACGCAACTTGGACGCGGCCCGATGGCAGCCAGCAGGATATCACGGTATGGTGTGGCAATGATTATTTGGGCATGGGGCAGCACCCTGTCGTTTTGAGCGCTATGCACGAGGCGCTTGACGCCACAGGTGCAGGGTCTGGCGGCACGCGCAACATTTCAGGCACCACTGTCTATCACAAGCGCCTTGAGGCGGAATTGGCCGATTTGCACGACAAAGAGGCGGCGCTTGTGTTCACCTCTGCCTATATTGCCAATGATGCCACCCTCTCGACCCTGTCGCGGCTGTTTCCGGGTCTGATCATCTATTCGGATGAGTTGAACCACGCCTCTATGATTGAGGGCATACGCCGCAATGGCGGGGCAAAGCGCGTGTTCAAACACAATGATCTTGCTGATTTGCGCGCCAAATTGGCGGCAGATGATCCTGCTGCGCCAAAATTGATTGCCTTTGAATCGGTCTATTCGATGGATGGCGATTTTGGCCCAATTGCGGGTATCGTAGAATTGGCCGAGGAATTCGGCGCTTTGACCTATTTGGACGAGGTTCACGCGGTGGGGATGTATGGCCCACGCGGGGGCGGGGTGGCCCAAAAACTGGGCTTGTCAGATCGTATCGACATTATCAATGGCACGCTTGGCAAAGCCTATGGTGTGATGGGCGGCTATATCGCGGCATCGGCCAAAATGTGTGATGCTGTGCGCTCCTATGCGCCGGGTTTCATTTTTACAACATCACTGCCACCTGTGGTTGCAGCGGGCGCTGCCGCTTCGGTTGCGCATCTCAAGACGGATCAGGCCCTGCGCGATCTGCATCAAGAGCGCGCAGCAGTTCTGAAACTGCGCCTAAAGGGGATGGGCCTGCCTATCATTGATCACGGCAGCCATATTGTGCCTGTGATCGTAGGTGACCCTGTTCATACTAAGAAAATCTCGGATATGCTTTTGCGGGATCACGGGATTTATGTGCAGCCCATCAATTTCCCAACTGTTCCCCGCGGGACAGAGCGGTTGCGCTTTACCCCAAGCCCTGTGCATGACCCCAAAATGATGGATGCTTTGGTGCATGCCATGGATCGCCTCTGGAGCCATTGTGCGCTGAATCGTGCCGAGTTGGCGGGTTAATACACAATAAGTTTATCACCTAGCCTAGCTTATGCTATTCTGTCATTGGGGGATGACGGGGCCGATACGAATCGGCCTTGTGATATATGGGCAACGGAAAAGCAGTTTTGGCCAGAAACTGCATCCAAGGGCAGGTTGAGCGGGGCGCCAAATGGGGCATGATGAGACGGGGATGATGGGGGCATCAACAGAAGAATTGCACAGCGAATTGCTGATGGATGTGCCTTTGGGCGATCTGATGCGCGGTGAACGCGCAACCATGGGTAAATCGCTGCAGGATGTTGAGGCGGATTTGCGGATCCGTGCCTCATATATCGCCGCTATCGAAAACGCAGATTTAACGGTCTTTACCTCGCGCGGGTTTATCGCGGGTTATGTGCGGTCATATGCGCGGTATCTGGGTCTTGACCCTGAATGGGT
>ENA-OUOG01004976-OUOG01004976.1-marine-metagenome-genome-assembly--contig:-NODE-4976-length-11068-cov-7.836776_pt1 | contig 11068 bp, 9 predicted proteins | sample MGYA00248635_ERZ508505 | MGnify/ENA primary metagenome ERZ508505 (study PRJEB26176, sample SAMN06267871) | marine metagenome | isolation source: Saanich Inlet, British Columbia, Canada | place: Pacific...
TAATTATAAATTAATTGTTTTCTGATTTCTCTAAGTTCTTTAGATACACTTTTATCTAAAAGTTTGTCTTCATGTTTTATGATGATACCCCCTATGATAGTTGGGTCTACATCATTCGTAAGATCGATATCTGTCTTACCGAGTAAAGTACTTACATAGCTTTTCATAGTAGCTAGTACATCACCAGTAAGCGCAGTAGCTGTAACTACAGTAGCACTTGCTATCCCTTTCATCTCATTATAAGATGCAATAAAATTAGCAGCTACATTCGCTAACTCACCTTCTCTTCTCTTATCTGCTAATAAGCTTATAAAAGAGCGAGTAGATGTATCCGCGTTGGCAAATACCTTGTCTAATACCGCTTTCTTATCTTCCACTCGTACGATAGGATTATTCAGTAAACTACGCAGCTCTTCCGATTCTGCACAGATGCTTACTATTACCTCCATATCACCTTTCACTGCATCTAACGTATTGTTAGCTGTAGCTAAGTCTAATAGTGACTTCGAGTATCGGGTTGCTATTCTGCTAGTTGCCATAGATTAGTTACTCTGTGCTTTACTTAAATGCTCAGCTACTAGAGCTTCTTGTGCACTTGTATCACTTAGTTCTTTTCTAATTACTTTTTCTGCTATTTCTAGTGAAATTTCACCTACTTGCTTTTTGATGTCAGATAGCGCTTGATTTTTCTCTTTCTCTATCTCACCTCTAGCAGCAGCTATAAGTCTGTTTCCCTCTTCTGAAGCTACTGTTTTAGCATCTGAAAGAATTTTTTCTTTCATCTCCTTAGCTTCTTTGAGTATCGTTTCTCTCTCAGCTCTTGCTTCCGCCAATAGGTTCTCGTTCTCAGCTTTGAGCGAGCTCATTTGAGCTTTAGCCTCTTCCGCAGATTTTAGCGATCTTTCAATAAAGTCTTCTCTTTCTTTCAGTGCCTTCAGTATACCTGACCATGCAAATTTTCGCAAAACGAAAAGCACGGTAAGGAATGCCAACGACATCCAAAACACGAGACCAATATTTGGTGTTAATAATTCCATAATTTTAAAAAATATGAAGTGGGCGAGTTATCCTCGCCCACAATTATATTTTTTTTTAGCCAGCAAGAGCAATCAATAGACAAACGATAATACCGAAGAATGCTGCACCCTCTACAAGAGCCGCTGCTACGATCATGTTTGCACGAATGTCTCCAGAAACCTCAGGCTGACGAGCCATAGACTCTAATGCTGAACCACCGATACGACCGATACCAAGACCAGCACCGATAACTGCGATACCTGCTCCGATTCCTGCACCCATTTGTGCGATTCCGTCTAATAAAATTGTTAAAAGTTCCATTACTTTAAATTGTTACTTGTTTTGATTTATATTTATTTAAAAAAATTCTTATTCACTAATTATTAATGCTCGTGTACATGCTCTTCTACCGCACTACCTAGGTACAATGCTGATAATAAGGTAAACACGTAAGCTTGTAAAAATGCTACTAAAAGCTCTATACAGAACATAAAGATAGAGAATATCACCGAAACGATAGACACTCCATATCCACCTGCAGCACCATACAAGTTATCAAAGATAAATATCAAACTGACGAATGCTAATATAATAATGTGTCCCGCAGTGATATTCGCAAACAAACGTAGCATAAGTACTATCGGTTTTGAAAGAAAACCAATAAACTCAATAATAAACATCAATGGAATAGGCACTTTAAGCCACCAAGGAACTCCAGGAGTCCATAGTATGTGCATCCAGTAATCTTTATTTCCGTTAGCCGCAGTAAGTACAAATGTCATTAAGGCTAGAACTAACGCTACGGCAATATTTCCTGTCACGTTAAACCCTCCAATAAACGGAATAAGACCCAATAAATTGGCTATCCAAATAAAGAAGAATACGGTCAGTAAATACGGAAGAAACTTCTCATACTTTTTACCGATAGACGGCTTTGCTATTTCATCCCTTACAAAAACGATAAGTGGCTCCATAGCCGACTGTATCCCTTTTGGTGCTTGACCTTCTCTTTTAGCATACCCTTTAGCAGCAGCTATAAAGATAATCAGCAACAATATAGAGGTTAAAAATACTCCAGCTACTGCTTTAGTAATGGAGAAATCCAATGGTTTAGAATAGATGGGCTCGTTCGTCTCTTCTTCATGTCCAACAACTAATTTACCGCCTGCTTCATCTGCATGGTAAATCTTTTCGTGATCCATTATGTAGCCATTGTGCGCTTCACCACCAGCAAGGTGATGTGAGCTAAACGGACCTACTAAACCTCCATTTTTGCTATCCCAAAGAATGATCGGTAATGGGATGTGAAAATTACCAATGTGAATTTCGTGATTATCTAGAACGTGATGTATGATCACATCTCCAGGTACAAAGGTTTCTTCTCCGTGTTTTTCCTCTCCGCCAGAAGCAATTGCTCCAAAAGACGTCATTAAAACGAGTAAAAGAGCCAAAAATCTGGCTTTCGGTGTGCTCATAAGGTTCTGATAATTAGCTTGTTGTGTTATCAAGGTTGCTACTTTTTTCGGCCCGCAATTTAGACACTAATTGAGATATTTCAAATATTGTATAAAATAAATATAAAATTAAATAGAACACAATAAACTCTTTAGACTTTATCTCACTCACCATCAGATATATAGCTAAGAAAACTAAGCATAAAAGCATGCGTATTCCTATAGCTCCCATTATTCCAGTAAAAAACTGAGAATTAGAATCACTAACCACTGCTCGCTGTGTCTTTAATCCGATCACTATCCCTACTGCATAATAAAACACTAGCGCCAACCAAAACCACCACTGCTCCTCATTGCCCTTGCAATAAAAGAAAACCATAAGTGCTACCGCAAAAACGAGTGTCATTGCAGTCAATTTACCTATAAACTTAAAACTCATATTACTTTAGACTTTTTATTAGGATGAATATGACTGCAAATACCGCTATAAATATAGCAACAAGCAAGAAAACTGATTCTAAATTAAGGTAGCTATCCAAGGCCTTCCCCGCGAAAATGAGCACTAAGGTAATCGCCACCAGCTGAAAGCCGAGTCCAACAAATTTTACAGAGTTATTAGGCCTTGGCTGCTTGGCCATGTTTAGCACTCGTATCTTTGGTCATAGAGACCGCATTCCCCATAATACAAGAGCCATTAAACTCTCCACCATTTTCTACGACTATTTTCCCCGTTTTGATTTCGCCTTTTATCTTACCACTACTTTTGATCAGAAGCAGCTCACTCACATTAAGATTACCATTCACTGAACCACTTAGATCGCAGCTCTTTGCGGTTACATTTCCTACGATCTTGCCACTCACCCCAAGTACACACTTCGATGTGGTAGACACGTCTCCGTGCACCGTCCCATCTATTCTTAGGTCTCCTGCCGAGCTAAGGTTCCCCTCTATCGTCGTACCCTCTCCTATCACATTAATTGCTGAATTCGTTTGCGGTACTGTTTTTTCCTTTTTACCTAACATATGTATCCTCTTATTTTAGTTTGCTTGTGTGTTTTAAAAATGAATATAATTCTGTGGATTAACTGCCACGCCTCTCTTCCATAGCTCGAAGTGCAAGTGTGGACCAGACGAAAGCTCTCCTGTATTCCCTACTAAAGCGACAGCATCTCCTGAATTTACAAAGGCACCTTCTTTTTTAAGCAGTACCGCATTGTGTTTGTACACCGATATGAAATTATTTGGATGCTGAATAATCAATGTATGCCCTCCACTAGGAGTCCATGCACTAAATATCACCGTCCCTTTCTGGATGGACTTAATCACCTCTTTACTCTTGGCCGCGATATCTACGGCAAGATGCTTCCTATCTACATTGAAGGTGTCACTGATAACTCCTTTAATCGGTACAAAAAAGTTATAATCATTGGCCGTAGGCTCTGCTGGCCGAATGTGAGATACAGCGGCTATGGGCTGCTCCACCGCAGCTACTTCTTCCTCTTCAGTCGGACTTTCTACTTCAGTCATATTGACACTTACATCTTCTCCGGACAATACCTTTCCTAGCACCTCTGATTGCAGTCTTAGTTGGCCTAAACTAGTTTCCAATGAATCTATCTTTTGAAGCATTTGATACTGTTCCATACCACTGTACTTCGCACTCTTGGTCGGAAAAAAGTGATTCAGTGGGGTGTACGCCAATAGCATGTAAATCACTGCTCCAAACAGTAAAAGTCCTGTACTGGTAAGTATTAAAACATTAAACGGAGTAAGTACCACAGATACCATTTCCTCAAGATTATCGTCTTGTCTGAGGATTATTCTGTACCTATTTCTGAACTTCGTTGATATTTTTTTTCGTAAAGAACCCAACTTTTATCGGTGTTTGCGTCGTTTTTAAAATATTTTTGCTGACTTAGCAGTTATCTGATTGCAAAGTTAACAAGAAATAAAGATTTGAGGACACGTAAATACATAACATTACTCATACTCCTGGCCGCGTGCAACCATACTATGGCTCAGTCGAATGACGATCCATGGCTAAAGAGAAATTGGAATAACATGGTAGCTCGGTTTAATATCTACTTTAATGCCACCCAAAAACTCGAAGCGGCAGTAGATGATTTAGCTACTAAACAGGTAGATGATTTCAATGAAATCATTGATATATATCCATACGGAACAGAGGAGGATGCTAAAAACATGCGTGCTCCTATGGAGGAGGCTATGAAAAAAGCCTCGAAAGTCATCCAAAACAAACCCCGCAGCAAGTGGGCAGACAATGCCTATTTCATTATCGGACAAACTCAGTTTTTTAGTGGTGATTACTATGCTTCTATAGAGACTTTCCAGTTTGTAAACAATGCCTACAAGGACGAAACCATCAAGGCCATGAGTCAACTTTGGCTGATGAAAAGCTACATACAGCAAGGTAAATTTGATGATGCTGAAGCCATCTACGGATTGATAAAAAAAATAAAAAGTACGGACAGTGAATTCATAACCGGACTTAATCTTTCCGCAGGAGACCTTATGGTGAAGCAGGGCAAAAATGCTCTAGCTATCGATTTGCTCAAAAAAGGACTCGATAAGTTAAAAGACCGAACGCTTCGCTACCGAACACACTTCGTCCTAGGCCAGCTCTACTTAGAACAAAAGAAATACAGTAAGGCCAACGAACACTTTATCAAAGTGCTTCGAATGAATGCACCCTATGAATATGTTTTTCAAGCCAACCTAGGCATGGCTAAATCTACTTCAGAAGCTGGAGGTCAAGGTGCCCAAAAAACAAAAAAATACCTCAAGCGTATGCTCGAGGATGACAAAAACATAGAGTACTATGATCAGATTTACTATGAATTAGCAAAGTTGGAATTTGCTACTGACAATGAAAAGCAAGGCTTGGTTTACATGAAGCAGTCCGCCTCCGCCAAAAAGGCTAACTCTACTCAACTTACTAAAACATACCTATTTCTCGCTGACTACTATTTCGATAATAGAAAGTATGATAAAGCACAAGCATACTATGACAGCTCGGTAGCTATAATTCCTCAAGACTACCCGAATGTAGATAATATAAAAACCAAGCACAGTATTCTATCTAAACTCATCGAAAACATAGAAACTATACGACTTCAGGATAGCTTACTCACATTAAGTGCTATGGACCGTGACGTTTTAGATAAGCAGATAGATAAACTGATAGAGCAAGATCAGGAAATCGAGCGTTTAGCGAAAGAGGAAGAAGCCATACGCAGAGAGCAGGCTCTCATTGATGCGCGAAACCCCAGAAGCGGAGGAGGTATAAATGCTCCCATTGGGAGTGGTTCTTCATGGTACTTTTACAATACCAGCACAGTAGCTAGAGGCACCAATGATTTTGAGCGAACGTGGGGCAAGCGAAAGCACGCAGACTTCTGGAGATTCCTAAATAAGACTGCTATGACCGATGCACTTGCTCTAAAGTCTAAATCGGACGATACTCAGGAAGAAAAAAGTGATCCTGATACTTACAACAGTTCTAAGGATAAAGAGCAGGAAAGTCTTCTAAAGGACGTAGCAGCTGATAAATTAAAATACTACGAAAACATCCCCTTTAGCTCTACCGCCCAGCTAGTGGCCAAAAGAAAAATCCAAGCGGCTTATTTAGGCATTGGGAGGATCTACTTTGACGAGCTAAAAGAATACGTGCAGTCAAAGACGAATCTGACTACCCTTCTGTCCAAGTATCCGAATACGGCTCATAAGCCTGAAGCATTATTTTATCTCGCTAAAAATTCAACGGCCTTAGGGGATAGTGCAGGAGCAGCTGAGTATGCTAAAATAGTAGCAGATGAATTTCCTGAGACTGCGTACAATAGCGTCCTCAATAATAAAGAAATCGTAGAAGACAATAGTGATGTAGAAGTAGTAGCGCTATATCAAAAAATGTACGAAGCCTTTCAAAGCGATAATTTTAAAGAGGTGATTCGCATTAAGAAAAAGATAGACACCGAATATGCGGGAAACTCTATCCAAGCTAGAATAGACTACCTCTATGCGCTGACCATAGGCAAAACGTCTGGCAAAGCCGATTACCTAAAAGAGCTAGAAAGTATAAAAGAGTCCTATGTAGGTACTGCCATAGGTGAACAGGCTGCTTACACTATCAGGCTACTCACCGCAGATGACAAGTTAGCAGATGGTAGCACATCTAGTTTCTCCTCTAAACTCGACGGGGTACACTATTATGTGCTCACTGGCAACACCGAAAACAGCCCCCAAGTGGAGCTAGACTTAAGTGACTATAACAACAGGTTCTTTGGAACAATTCCTTTGCAAGTAACCAGCCTAGTCTTTGATAAAAAGCAGCTCTTCTACATCAAACAGTTTGAGAGTAAGACCACAGCTTCAAAATACCATAAAGAGATGGAAGCCAGTGCCAGTTTCTTAAAAGAAATAGGACTAAAAAATGCAAACTTCTTTGCTATTACACCGGAGAACTTTAGAACACTCGTCAAACTAAAAGACGACAACGAGTACATTCAGTTCTTCTCTAAAAAATACAACTAACACATGTCAACTACTGCTAAAACTAAAAAATCATCGAGCAATAAATGGATAAAAGGCCTTTGGAAACTATTCGTAGCCGGGCTGCTCTTTGTCTTGCTATTTTTACTCAGTATTCGTTTTGGCTTATGGGGAGCACTTCCAGATACCAAGGAGCTAGAAAACCCTAAAACGAAGTTGGCTTCTGAAATCTACTCTTCTGATGCTAAAGTGCTGGGAAAAATGTTTTATCAAGAAGACAGAACCAACAGTGACTTTGAGGACTTACCACTTCACCTAAAACAGGCTCTCATTGCCACGGAAGACGAACGTTTCTATGGCCATAGCGGAATTGACGGAAGAGCATTACTGCGTGCTATTGTAATGCTTGGGAAAGACGGTGGAGGAAGTACCATTACACAACAGCTTGCCAAAAACTTATTTCACCGAGAAGAGGTAAATAAAAGTAACCGTATCATCCAAAAACTGAAAGAATGGCTACTCAGTGCGGAGATTGAAAAGCGATACACCAAAGAAGAAATTATCCTAATGTACTTTAATACAGTACCCTATGGAAACAGCTTCGGCATCAAATCTGCTTCGAAAAGATACTTTAATAAAAAAACCATAGACTTAAAGATAGAGGAAGCTGCAGTGCTTGTGGGCATGCTAAAAGCCAATACTTACTACAATCCGGTACGCAACCCTGAAAATGCAAAAAGACGCCGTAGCGTAGTGCTGAAGCAAATGAAGGTCAATGATTACATTACACAAAACGAATACGACAGTTTGCGCGTACTCCCGCTTGTGACTGATCATAATTTTGTAGATCATAACACAGGAACAGCCCCTTACTTCCGCTCTCACCTTACACAGTGGATGAAACAATGGACTAAAAACTATGCTGCTAAAACGGGTGTTAAATACAACATTTATGACGATGGCCTAAAAATCTACACCACCATTGACTCTAGATTACAAGAGTATGCTGAGAAAGCTGTACAAAATCACATGAAGACATTGCAGCAGCAATTTTTTGATGAAACTGCTAGGCGCAATAGAGACCCTTGGTACGGGGAAGACGAGAATGGCGATTTGGTCAATGACCCGGAATACCCGGCGCGTATGATGAAGCGCACTCAGCGATATAGAAGTCTGAAAAAACAATACAAAAACGACCAAGACTCCATAGACTATTATCTTAATAAGCCCGTGCGCATGAAACTCTTCTCGTGGAATGGGGAGATTGACACAACACTAAGTCCTATGGACTCACTGAAGTATTGCAAGCAGATTCTGCATGCTGGATTCATGAGTTTTGAGCCACAGACAGGGCATATTAAGGCTTGGGTTGGCGGCATTAATCATACCCATTTCCAGTACGATCACGTGAATAAGAAGGCTACACGTCAAGTGGGCTCCACCTTCAAACCGCTGGTGTATGCACGTGGTTTAGACGATGACAAGCTACAGCCGTGTGAAAAAGAGAGCACAGGCCCAGTGATAGTAGAGTACGGAAATGGTCAAGAATGGAGACCGCAAAACTCAGGAGAAGTACCTCCAGAAGTGACATTCTATCAGGGACTACAACAGTCCATAAATACGGTCACCGCTCGTGTGATGAAAAGACTAGGCCCGAATAGTGCCGAGGTAGTGCGACAGACCGCAGGCCAAATGGGAATAGACGAAAGTAAATTTGAACCTTATCCTTCCATCGCCTTAGGTACCATGGACATATCTGTTTTTGAAATGGTAGGCGCATATGGCACATTTGCCAATGGAGGCACCTTTGTAGAGCCCATTTTTGTAACTCGAATAGAGGATAAAAATGGAAATATTTTGGAAGACTTTACCCCAGAAAAAAACGAAGCCATCCGTATGCAGACAGCTTACATCGTCTGTAAAATGCTTGAACGCGTTACGATGAGTGGAGGTACTGCTGCAAGACTACGAAGCAACAGATTTAAGATACCCGGAGACGTATCAATAGGAGGAAAGACAGGAACTACACAAAACAACTCCGACGGTTGGTTTATGGGTGTAACTCCTAATCTAGTAAGCGGTTGTTGGGTAGGTGCAGAAGAGCGAAATGTCCACTTTAGAAGTACCTATTATGGGCAGGGAGCGAATATGGCACTGCCTATCTTTGGTAAATACATGGAGCAGATATATGCTAATCCAAAAATGGAGTATGGACGAGGCACGTTCATAAAACCAAATATAGAAATGACCATAGACCTAGACTGTGACAATATGCCCGCAGATAAAGGTGGTGAAAATGGAGAAGTAGGGAATGAAATCCCCGAAGACGAGCTCTTTTGACCTAAGCGTTCTGACCGCCTAAGTGAGGACAGCTAGCTAAATCTTCTAGCGAAGTGTAACTCACCTCAGACTTGGTGTATTCGTAAATTTCTTCTAAGTTGCTTATTTGTGACCTGTCGTCTGTATTGGTTTCTACATCATCGAGTCTATACTGGCACGGGTGCTCATATCCACTTGCGTGTGTTATTTCTAACAGTTCTTTTTTAAAGAGTTTCACGTAATTGTAGAAGCGCTCTGACTTCAGTGTAGGATCTATTCCCGATTGCAGCCACTTGCTCTGTGTAGCTACTCCACTGGGACAAGTATTGGTATGGCACACCTGTGCTTGTATACATCCTATGCTCATCATCGCTTCCCTTGCTACATTTATCACATCTGCCCCCATCGCAAAAGCACGAATAGCATTCGCAGGTAAACCTAACTTGCCACTTGCTACGAAGACTATTCTATCCGTCAAGTTTCTCATTTGGAATATCTTATACACCTGTGCAAACCCATTGAAAAAAGGAAGCGAAACGTGATCTGCAAAACTGGGTGGTGCTGCACCCGTGCCTCCTTCTCCACCATCTATAGTGATAAAGTCTGGGCCAGAGCCACGCTCTACCATCTTATCGGCTAACTCCTCCCACATATGTGTTTTACCGATGGCAGATTTAATACCTACGGGTAATCCCGTGCGAGCAGCGATTTCTTCTATCACGTCCAACATTTCGTCCAAGGTACTAAAACACTTATGACTCGCAGGAGAAAGCACATCTTTACCCTCATCTACTCCTCGAATAGCGGCAATCTCAGCAGTAATTTTAGCTCCAGGCAGTACTCCCCCTTTCCCTGGCTTAGCCCCTTGAGAAAGTTTCACTTCTATCGCACGCACAAAGGAATTGGTCTCAACCAACTTCTCTAATTTGTTTAAATCTAAGCTTCCTTCTTTACTGCGCACACCAAAGTACCCTGTACCAAAGTGAAAGACAACATCCGCTCCATTGCTATGATACGGAGACAAACCACCTTCACCTGTATTGTGATATGCTCCTGCTTTCTTAGCCCCTTTATTCAGACTCTCCACTGCCTTAGCACTTAGTGAGCCGTAACTCATCGCAGATACATTGAGTATAGATTTAGGTCTAAATGGCCGCTTTCTCCCATTGGCTAGGCCCATTACTTTAGCACACGGTAAAAAGGATGGATCTCTGAAGCTAATGTGTTTTTCATCTACTCTAAATGGGAATAAGTCCGGCTTTATAAAGTGATAGTTCGTAGCATAGAAATCTTGATCTGAGCCAAAGCCTTGATAGTTATTTTCGGTCTTTGCAGAAGCATAGATCCACGAACGCTCTCTTCTATTAAATGGGAGCTCCTCTCTATTGTTCGCAATAAAATACTGACGGATCTCTGGCCCAATTTTTTCAAACATATAACGGATATGACCTACTATAGGAAAGTTATGCGATATCGTATGGTCCCGCTGTATAACATCCCTTACAGCCACTAACCCGAGAGCAATGAGGATCCAAGCCCACCATGATATTCCTCCTAAAAATGAAAGTACTTCTTGCACGTAACGAAGGTAATGGAAATGCCGGAGCATGCTTAGCCACTATTGATATCAGCTGCGATTGCGCTGTGTTTCAATAAGTCATCCTCTCTAGTTTAATTAAATACCCTCATTTTGCTACCTTCGCACTACATCGGGACACACCAATGGATAGCATCACATACATCAATAGGAAAACGGGCAAATTAATCAC
>ENA-OUOG01004985-OUOG01004985.1-marine-metagenome-genome-assembly--contig:-NODE-4985-length-11060-cov-4.414095_pt1 | contig 11060 bp, 9 predicted proteins | sample MGYA00248635_ERZ508505 | MGnify/ENA primary metagenome ERZ508505 (study PRJEB26176, sample SAMN06267871) | marine metagenome | isolation source: Saanich Inlet, British Columbia, Canada | place: Pacific...
TTGCCAGGCTTTGAATAGCTTGTTCATAATCACCGTCAGACATCGACATTTTACCCAAAGCCGCAAACGCATCTGCATTTGCCGGATCAGCAGCGAGGGCGACCAATAAGCTATTACGCGCTTCGAGCGACTTGCCTTCCAACATTAATGCCTCGACTTGTTTCAAGACACGAGATGACATGTCCTCATAAGGCTTAGAGGTTGCAAAGCCATTGGATGTAGAGATCACAAAAAACGTTAATGTGAAACAGAAAATAATGATGTGTTTATATTTTAAAATCATAAGATTATGTCGCATTCTGACGCCCTAAAATCAAGTCACCAGACGCGTTAACACACAAGCATATAAGCCATCACAATCATGTGTTGCTGGGCCATATAGAACATCAACGGGATGCTCATTTGCATCATTGGCGAGTACAAAACTCTTATTTCTTGCCAAAAATGCATCTATTTGCGCTCTATTTTCCGCGTCTAATAATGAACAGGTTACATAAGCCAGACGACCATCAGGCGCAACATATTGGGCTGCCTCATCCAAAATTTTAGCTTGGGTCTGGCAAAGTTCCTGCAATTTCTCGGTCGACATTTGCCACTTCGTCTCAGGGTTTCTGCGCCAACGGCCAGATCCACTACATGGCACATCCGCGACAACCAGATCCATCTTCCCTTCTAATGAAGGCAGATCATAGGCATTCTCAATACAAGAAAATGAAGCTCTCTTTAGTCGAGGCCACAAAGCGCGCAGACGTCGAGGGTCAATATCATGAACATAAATACGCGCACGCTCTTCGGTTATTGCTGCTAAGGCCAAAGACTTACCCCCCGCACCCGCGCAATAATCAAGAATAGTCGTGTCATCAGCCCGCCCGATAAAGTCGCACACAGCTTGGGCCGCTGCATCTTGCACTTCAATAAGACCATCAAGATAGGCAGAGGTTTGCACGATATTGCGTCCATCGCTAACGCGAAGCGCACTTTGACTCAGTGGAACAGCTGTCGAAATGATGCCATCTTCTTCGAGCGCTTTTTTTGCATGAGCAAAAGAAATCCGTGCAGTATTAACCCGCAAATCGATCGGAGCGCGCTCGTTCAACCTCTCAACTGTTTTATCAAAATTTTCACCCAGTGATTTACGCATCTCGCTCACGGCCCAGTCCGGAACGCTATGGGCGATACATGGGTCACTTGGCACATCGTCAATAACCATCGTACTGAGCAACCGACTTTCATCTTCATTTAATTTCTCGGGGGCAAATCGTTCGCCGTCAGCAACTGCGTTAAGCTCGTCCATAGTCATATTTTCAAATCGCCTTAAATAAGAAAAAACGAGTAGGCGTGAAGAAACGTCAACTGCGGATTCAGCATCATCTGGGTTATTTTCACTCGCAGGCGCATCATCTGTCTGGAGAGCAGAAACTCCTCCCATCACAGACCATGCGAGCAACCCCTTATGTCGTAAGATTGTATAAAATATATCACTAATTGCACGACGGTCTTTCGATCCGGCATAACGATGTTGTCGCGCCCATTTTTCAAAAAGACGGTCTGCCGCTTGATCACTCGCATTTATCTCATTTAAAAGATCAATAACGGCTTGGGTGCGCCCTGCTATGCGCACCTAGAGTTTTCCTGACACAGGGTAATTAGGTGCTTCACGCGTTATCGTCACATCGTGAACATGACTTTCCGCCAAAGACGCGCCAGACATTTTAACAAATCGCGCCCTTTCCTGGAAAGCCGAAATGGTTGGTGAACCAGTATAACCCATTGCCGCACGCAAACCACCGACCATTTGATGAACAACATTCTCAGCAGGACCTTTAAATGGAATCTGTCCCTCAATACCTTCAGGCACTAATTTTTGGGTCTCAGCAATATCAGCTTGGAAATAACGATCCGCCGACCCACGCGCCATGGCGCTCACAGAGCCCATACCACGATAAGCTTTATAACTACGCCCCTGATAAAGAAATGTTTCTCCAGGCGCTTCGCTGGTGCCCGCTAAAAGTGAACCAATCATGGCGCAACTTGCACCCGCGGCTATCGCTTTAGCTAAATCACCAGAATATTTAATACCGCCATCAGCAATCACCGGAACACCAGCATCGCGTGCAACAGAAACAGCATCAATAATAGCTGTTAACTGAGGGACACCGACACCTGCAACAATGCGCGTTGTGCAAATAGAACCAGGCCCAATACCCACTTTAACGCCGTCTACACCAGCATCAATTAACGCTTTGGCACCCTCAGCAGTTGCCACATTACCGGCAATAATTTGAGAATTAGGGTAAGCCGCTTTAACACGACGGACGGCCTCAGAAACCCGAACCGAATGCCCATGAGCTGTATCGATAACAACAATATCGACTCCCGCCTCAATCAAAGCTGATGATCGAATAAAACCGTCATCACCAACCGTTGAAGCTGCTGCAACCCGTAACCGACCCTGTGGGTCTTTAGCGGCATTTGGATGAAGTTGCGCTTTTTCCATATCTTTAACGGTAATCAAACCAACACAGCGATAAGCATCATCAACCACAATTAGCTTTTCTATACGATGCTTATGCAGCAAGAGCTTTGCTTCTTCATGATCAACGGCTTCATTTACCGTCACTAAATTTTCTTTGGTCATAAGATCAGAAACAGGCTGGTCCATCCGACTTGCAAAACGAACATCACGGTTGGTCAGAACACCAACAAGCTTCCCCCCACCTTCAATAACCGGAATTCCAGAAATTTTATATTCGGTCATCAATGACAAAGCGTCTGATAATGTCGCTTGAGGGGAAATCGTAACCGGATTGACCACCATGCCGCTTTCAAATTTCTTAACGCGGGTTACCATATCAGCTTGTTCTGCTGGTGTTACATTTCTATGAAGAACACCAATGCCACCCGCTTGGGCCATAGCAATGGCCATATCTGCTTCGGTGACCGTGTCCATCGCAGCGGACAAAATCGGAATACCAAGCGAAATATCGCGGGTTACATGCGTTGATGTGTTGGCTTGCGACGGTAATACATCGGACTCTCTCGGTTCCAGTAAAACGTCGTCAAATGTGAGTGCTTCTCTAAACATAGCGCAATACCTATCCAAATTGTGATATTGGCACTGTTAAGTATCACCAAACACCGCCAATGCGAAATGTTTCTTTTCTAGAAAGTAAAAAAAAACGAAAAACCTTAGCTTTTAGCCAATAATCAGCCCTTAAAGCCGCGGGCCACGACATATAATTCAACCGACTCTTTGCGACTCGCTTTGGGTTTAACATGAACGACTTGGGTGAATCGCGCCTTAAGCTCATCAAGCAGCCCGCCCTCTGTGCCGCCTTGAAAGACCTTCGCACAAAATAGTCCGCCCGGTTTTAATGCATCAAAAGAAAAATAAGCGGCGGCTTCGGCGAGCGACATAGTACGCAAATGGTCTGTGTTGCGATGTCCTGTTACAGGTGCGGCCATGTCACTAATCACGGCATCGACGCGCCCTTGTGCGAGAGCAATGACTTTTTCTGGGGCATCTTCAGCCATAAAGTCCATAACAACGAGATCAACATTGGGTAAAGGGTCCATTTCTTGAATATCAATCCCAATAATATGCCCCCCCTTGGCACGCTGTGCGGCCACTTGTGCCCAACCACCTGGTGCAGCGCCCAAGTCAATAATCGCACAACCTGGTCGCAAAAACTTAAACCGATCATCAAGCTCAATCAGCTTATAGGCGGCGCGTGAGCGATAACCCTCTTTTTGAGCCAAATGCACATAAGGATCATTTAGCTGACGCTCCAACCAGCGCGTTGATGAAATTTTTCGACCCTTGGCCGTTTTAACGCGTGTGAATAAACGTTCACTGCCGCGTCCACTACGCCCTTTTTTGTCCTGTGTCATTTGCCGACCTTTGGTACCGCATTTTGCGATGCATTACGGGCTTTCTTTCGATAATTACCGCGCCGGCGATCACGGCGGATCATGCGAAGCAATATACCTTCCCGCAAGCCCCTATCCGCCACACTCACTTGCTCAACAGGCCAAATTTGATAAAGAGCATCAACAACAGCACAGCCAGCAAGAACCAAATCAGCGCGCTGAGCGCCAATACATGGGTTCTCAGAAAGCTGGGTTCGGCTCATGTCTTTTAAGTTGCTAATAACGGTCATCATATGTGACATTTGCATAATACAGCCATCAACGCGGCTTCTATCATAACGCTCTAATCCTAAATGCACCGCCGCTAATGTGGTTACCGTCCCAGACGTACCAATAAGCTGAATTCCGCCGGCTTCACCGTCTACGCCAAGGCGGGTGGCAAACTCTTTCAAGTAACCTGAACACTCATCAAATATGGCATCATAGCCATGCTCATAATCCCCAGCACCAGCATGACGCTCTGCCAAACGGACAACGCCAATGGGAAATGATGCGACGTCGCGCACACCAAATTTACCGAGTGCCCCGCGCTCAAGCCATGTTAATTCTGTACTACCGCCCCCAATGTCAAAAACCAAAACAGATGTGGCCTTCTCTTCAAAAAGGTTCTCACAGCCCAATGCCGCAAGCTTAGCTTCGGTTTGGCCATCAATAATTTCTAATCGCAACCCTGTTTCGCGTTGGACACGCTTAATAAAAGCAGGGCCATTTTTCGCCTGGCGACAGGCTTCTGTGGCGACACAACGAATACGCGAAACGTGTAAACGCCGTATTTTTGATGCACAAATTTTAAGAGCAGCAATCGTGCGCTCCATCGCATCATCCGACAATGCCCCCGCGCTTTCCAAGCCCTCCCCCAGACGCACAATCCTTGAAAAACTATCTCTTACACGAAATGTTCTTCCATGAGGCTCAACAATCAATAAACGGCAATTATTCGTTCCAAGATCTAAGGCCGCATATAATTGCGGTTTTTCTTTAGGGGGTATCTTCTCATTCTCACTATTGGCACTGCCCTCATCTGCCAGAGCATCAAGATCAGAAGCCACGCTCGAAGCGCGTTGAGATTGACGACGATAATCGTCATCTTTTTTCTTGCTTATATTCGCATTACCAGAGTTGGTTTGCACCGAACCCATGGAAACTGCATGTAAAGCGTCAGTATTATCTGGCGTTTTAGACATTATACTCTCTGTGCTGCTTAATGCAGATCGACCAAGGTCGCTTAGGCTTAGCTTAGCCAAACTTGACAAGAATGCAAAGTATTGTAACCCGCAAACATCATTTAATTAATGCTGACAGCAGAAATAAGCCCATATGCCTCTATGGCTGGGCAATTCATCATACAAAACTATATAATTTTGTCGTAAGGCCTATTTATCAAAGTCCGATGCATCGTGGCGTTCCCGCACGTGCTGGGTTGCATCGCCAAAAACACCGTTGACACGCCGACCGCGTTTAACCGCAGGACGTTCGTTAATTTGGCGGGCCCAACGGTTCACATGCTTATAATCATGAACCTGAAGGAACTCAGCTGACCCATAAAGGAGGCCTTGGGCTAAAGCCCCATACCAAGGCCAAGTTGCTATATCAGCAATTGTATATTCATTACCTGCAAGATATTCATTTTCAGCCAAGCATTTATCTAATACATCGAGCTGGCGCTTAACTTCCATCGCAAAACGATCGATTGGATATTCCATTTTAAAAGGCGCATAGGCATAAAAATGACCAAACCCACCTCCTAAATAAGGTGCACTCGCCATCTGCCAGAAAAGCCAATTCATTGTCTCAGCACGAGCGAAGGGCTCAGTGGGCAGAAATTCTCCGAATTTTTCAGCTAGATAAACGAGCATTGATCCACTCTCAAAGAGGCGAATTGGTTTTTCGCTGCTTCTATCCATCAATGCTGGTATTTTTGAATTAGGGTTAATCGCGACAAAATCGCTTCCAAACTGTTCGCCTTCACCAATATTGATCATCCATGCATCATATTCAGCACCTGTGTGACCAAGGGCCAAAAGCTCCTCAAACATCACGGTCACTTTTACGCCATTTGGCGTTCCCAATGAGTATAATTGAAAGGGATGCTTACCAATTGGTAATTCTTTTTCGTGAGTAGCTCCGGAGATAGGTCTGTTAATACTGGCGAAGCGGCCACCATTTTCTTTGTTCCATGTCCAGACTTTTGGCGGTTCATATTCTGTATCGCTCATGATAAATTCCACTTCAAAATTATTAAGCCATATACTAGTCCAAGCCCTCTAAACTGCCTAGCGGAGATTAGAGGATTCTAAAATTAGATGAAGAAATATCAGCTAATGGAAGCGCCATTACCAGGGCTGGTTTCAGCTCTAACCTACGCCAACCCCTAAGCCAAAACCTTTGAAAAGTGACGCATAATTTCCTTTGGATCATCGCTTAAAAACAATGCGTCAGCATTTTTTTCACTCACAAACCCCTCTGAGACCATTTTATCAATCATATCTTCAAAAGGTGAAAAATAGCCATTTACATTTAATAAAGCACAGGGCTTGTGATGAATCCCAATAATGGCCCAAACCCATTGCTCAATGATTTCTTCAAATGTACCAGGACCACCCGGCAAGGCAATAAACGCTTGTGAACGATCAGCCATAAGGGCCTTTCGCTCATGCATATTACGCACAAAAATTGTTTCCATGACATCTGATGAGAGCAACTCACGTTCAACCAAAACTTCGGGAATAATGCCAGTAACCTTCATGCCTTTGGCCAGTGCAGACCGCGCGACAACACCCATAAGCCCTGTTCGCCCACCCCCATAAACAATAGAACAATCTTGTGCCGCTAAAGCTTGCACGACGCTTTCAGCGGCATCTTTATAAACGTCGGGTACCCTGTCGGACGAGCCGCAAAAAACACTGACTGTAAACGACATGTAAACGCCCTCACTTAAATTAATATAAATCTGGCATTTACCCTTACCAGTAAACCACCTTGAAAATGACAGACTTTGTTTAACAATAAATATCACGATAGGCCAGAGAGCTTAAGCACAGCCTAGTATCGGAAAGTTTAGGGTATCGAGTAATAAAAAATTTGATTTATTATTTTTTTTGATTGACTCTATTTTTTTATTAACTATATATATCATCATGAAATTACATAATGAAAATTTGTTAAAAGAAAACAAACTAAGTTTAACCGCCGTGCGGTTGGCTGTTTTAGATAGTTTGCATGCCCATCCCCATTCTGATGCGACATATATTTACAGTATTGTTAAAGAGAAAATTGCGACCTCGTCGCTACAAGCTATCTACAACAACCTAAACACACTTGTTGCTTATGGAATTGTTCGTGAAATCAAACCCAAAGGAAGACCTTCTTTGTATGAGACACGAACAGGCGACAATCATCATCATCTTGTGTGTCGGCATTGTCAGACAATTAACGATGCCGATTGTTTAGATGTCGCCCCTTGTTTAACGCCAAAAGATAACCACGGGTTTGTTATCGATGAAGCGGAAGTCATTTTATGGGGCACCTGCCCTGAATGCCAAACCCAAAATAAAATAAAATAATAGGAGAATATTATGAGTAAATGCCCAGTAATGCATGGTGGCAACACCACAGTCACACCAACAAATATGGATTGGTGGCCGAATGCACTTAATCTTGATATTTTGCACCAGCAAGATACGAAGACAAATCCACTTGATAAGGATTTCAATTATCGAGAGGCTGTTAAAACCCTTGATGTTGAAGCTCTCAAGAACGACCTAAAAGCATTAATGACCGACTCTCAAGAATGGTGGCCGGCTGATTGGGGGCATTATGGTGGCCTTATGATTCGTATGGCGTGGCATTCGGCAGGCTCTTACCGAGTAGCCGACGGACGCGGCGGTGCCGCAACTGGTAATCAGCGTTTTGCACCGCTCAATTCTTGGCCAGATAATGTGAACCTTGATAAAGCGCGCCGCTTACTTTGGCCAATAAAGAAAAAATATGGAAATAAAATAAGCTGGGCAGACCTCATGATATTGGCCGGCAATATGGCATATGAATCTATGGGACTTAAAGTATTTGGCTTTGGCTTTGGCCGAGAAGACATTTGGCACCCAGAAAAAGATATTTATTGGGGCGCAGAAAAAGAATGGCTTGCTAAGGATCGTTACGATGAAAAGACGAGCGATTCACTTCAAAATCCGCTTGCTGCCGTTCAAATGGGATTGATTTATGTGAACCCAGAAGGCGTTGATGGTAAACCTGACCCTCTCAAAACAGCGCATGATGTTCGTGTGACTTTTGCCCGTATGGCGATGAATGACGAGGAAACAGTTGCCTTAACAGCTGGCGGACATACAGTTGGTAAATGTCACGGTAATGGTGACGCGAGCTTACTAAAAGCTGAACCTGAAGGGGCAGATATTGATCAACAAGGTCTAGGCTGGCACAATCCACAAGGATCTGGCAATGGCTCAAATACGGTATCAAGTGGTCTTGAGGGTGCATGGACAACAAATCCTACCAAATGGGATAATGGCTATTTTCATCTCCTCCTTAATTACGATTGGGAGTTAAAGAAAAGTCCAGCAGGCGCCAATCAATGGGAACCCATCAATATTCGTGAAGAAGATAAACCGGTTGACGCTCATGACCCAACCATTCGCCGCAATCCGATTATGACGGATGCTGATATGGCTATGGCGAAAGACCCTGAATATCGCAAAATATCTGAGAAATTCTATAATGATCCAGACTATTTCTCAGAAGTATTTGCGCGGGCATGGTTTAAACTAACTCACCGTGATTTAGGTCCCAAACTACGCTATATCGGACCCGATGTGCCAAAAGAGGATCTTATATGGCAGGATCCTATTCCAGCAGGGCGCGATGATTATGACGTGATGGCTGCAAAAGCTGCTATTGCCCAAAGCGGTCTTACCCCCACGGAAATGATCACCACAGCTTGGGATAGTGCCCGCACGTTCCGCAGCTCAGACATGCGTGGCGGTGCCAATGGTGCACGCATTCGCCTAGCGCCTCAAAAAGATTGGGAAGGTAACGAACCAACCCGCTTGGCAAAAGTGCTCGATGTACTCGAGGGCATTGCCGCAAGCACAGGCGCGAGCCTTGCTGATATCATTGTGCTTTCTGGCAATGTTGGTATCGAGCAAGCTGCAAAAGCGGCTGGGCATGATGTTTTGGTGCCTTTTACACCAGGACGAGGTGATGCAACCGAGGCAATGACGGATGCAGAATCCTTTGAACCGCTCGAGCCTATCCATGACGGTTATCGCAATTGGTTGAAGAACGACTATGAAGTAAGCGCAGAAGAACTCATGCTCGATCGAACACAATTGATGGGGCTTACAGCGGCGGAAATGACTGTTCTCGTGGGCGGCATGCGTGTTTTAGGCACCAACCATGGCGGCTCAAAACATGGCGTGTTTTCACATCGCGAAGGCCAACTCACAAATGACTTCTTTGTAAACTTAACCGATATGAAATTCACATGGGAGCCAAAAGGCAAAAACCTATATGAAATCATTGACCGTAAGACTAAAGAGACCGTCTGGACGGCAACGCGTGTAGACCTTGTCTTTGGGTCAAACTCCATTTTGCGCTCATATGCTGAAGTCTATGCGCAGGATGATAACAAAGAAAAATTTGTAAGAGACTTTATCGCCGCATGGACAAAAGTGATGAACGCAGATCGCTTTTAATAAGCTCGAAACAAATAAATAAACGATGGCTGTGGCCGCTTCGGCGCCACGGCCATTTTTATATGCTCAGCATCATATCGCACACATAAGAAACTTAATTTGTTTGCATTCTGGCGAATGGCGCTGGCAGAGGACGCTATCGCGACATTAAGAGTTTCAAATCAATTTTAGACGACACTGGAACCTCTGGCATGACCGTCCATGTTGTACATCATTTGCACCACCGCATTCCGCATAATCTCACGGTAAAAGCATTCAGAGAAATGCTGACGATTTTGCAGGCCCGGAATGTTGACCTTGGCGGCCATTAACCGGTTCGGCCCCCTTGCATCATCGCTAATTCATCCTTGTCAAAATGTCGCAAAAGCGTCAGTCTGAAGCTAGGTTTTAGATGGAGGGAAAAATGAGCCAAGCTTCAGAAACCAAACTCAGCGATTTGCCATTGTCGCAAATCGACTTGTCGCGTCCCGAATTATTCACCGATGAAGAAATTTTAGAAACCTTTAAACGATTGCGCGAAGAAGACCCTGTTCATTATTGCGCTGATGGTCAGTTTGGCCCGTTTTGGTCAATCACCCGCTATGAAGATATTATTGCGGTCGATACCAATCATAAGGTTTTCTCGTCATCAGATGCCTTTGGTGGCATTCAACTAGATGATAATGTTGTTCGCCCGCCTGTCGAGGGTGTTGAGATTTCATCCTTTATCACCAAAGATCAGCCGCATCACAGCCCGATTCGAAAATCAGTGCAGCCCATCACCTCGCCGCAAGGGCTTGATAGTTTCAAAGACCTGATTTGGGAGCGCACTAATAATGTACTTGATAGCCTACCCGAAGATGAGGAATTTGACTGGGTCGAGCGCGTATCAGTTAATCTGACGACGCAAATGTTAGCGACCTTATTTGATTTCCCATTTGAGGACCGTGACAAGCTGACATATTGGTCAGATATAACCACGTCGTCCGAGGGTTCCGATCATTTTCCTGGCCATGAAAAACGTGTCGAGATTTTGCTGGAATGTTTGGAATATTTCACTCGCCTGCGCCATATTCGTGCCAATGGCCCGCCAAAATTTGATTTTATCTCAATGATGGCACGCGATGAAAACACCAAAGATATGGATGATATGAATTTCCTCGGCAATCTATTGCTGCTGATTGTTGGCGGCAATGATACGACCCGTAATTCTATGTCAGCCAGCATTAATGCATGGAATAAGTTTCCGGAAGAATTTGCCAAATTGCGCGAAGATCCATCATTAATCGACAAAATGGTGGCCGAAGTTATTCGCTGGCAGACGCCGCTCTCGCATATGCGCCGCACCGCCTTGGAAGATATTGAGCTGGGCGGCAAGCTCATCAAAAAAGGCGACAAGGTGGTGATGTGGTATTATTCGGGCAATCATGACGAAGATGTGTT
>ENA-OUOG01004986-OUOG01004986.1-marine-metagenome-genome-assembly--contig:-NODE-4986-length-11059-cov-5.654526_pt1 | contig 11059 bp, 7 predicted proteins | sample MGYA00248635_ERZ508505 | MGnify/ENA primary metagenome ERZ508505 (study PRJEB26176, sample SAMN06267871) | marine metagenome | isolation source: Saanich Inlet, British Columbia, Canada | place: Pacific...
TTTTCGGGATACACCCAACAAAACTATTTATCAAAACTGGGTTTTAGACCTAATAATGATTGGGAATTTGTTCTTTCTGGACAATTTTCGACCACAGGAGATATCCCTAGATATGATAGACTTACCCAATACAGAAATGGCCAACTGAGATTTGGAGAATGGAGCTATGGACCTCAAAGTTGGGGTATGGGACAATTCCAAGCTAATCATTTTTCTCAAATGGCTATTTATGATGCTGCAAAATTAAATGTTGCCTACCAAGACTATCGTGAAAGCCGACTTTCTAGACCCTTTGGTTCGGACACTAGAAGAGAGCAATATGAAGGGGTAAAAGCATTTACTGCCAACCTGGATTTTGAGAAAACCGTCACGGATGAGGTACAGGTGTTTTACGGCTTACAAGCGTTGTTTAACACCGTTTCTTCCTCGGCCCAATACACAAAATTGGGCTCTGTGGTAGCCGGTGACCCAGGTACTCGATATCCCGATGGTTCTCAATGGAATACCCAGGGTGTTTATTTAGACGCCAAGTACAAATGGGCTCCTGGATGGATATTGGATGGAGGATTACGATACACTTGGGTGCAGTTAAATGCCCTGTTTGACGATAGATTCCCATTGGATAATCCCCAGGTGAACCCGCACTGGGGAGCCTTTAACGGAATGGTGGGATTGACACATTTTACCACCGGTGGGTTTAGGTATTTCTTGAATTTTTCTACGGGATTTAGAGCTCCCAATATTGATGACATAGGCAAAGTGTTTGACTCTGAGCCTGGTCAAGTAGTGGTTCCTAATCCTGACTTACAGCCAGAGTATCTATACAGTTTAGAGTTGGGAATGGATAAAAATTGGAATGATGTCTTCTCGGTGCAAGCCTCTGCTTTTTACACCCTTTTGGAGGACGTGATGGTTAGGCGACCCTATAAAATAGAAGGCGTTGATAGTGTTTTGTACGATGGGGTTTGGAGTACCACAGATGCGGTGCAGAATGCAGAATCTGCAACCATTTACGGTTTTAGTGTAGGAGCTAATTACCAGATGACTCCCCAATGGTCTGCCAGAGCTAAATACAATTATACTCAGGGATCGGCTTCTGATGGTGCCAACCTAAGGCATGTTGCTCCCACCTTTGGCTCCGTGGGTGTTTTGTTTACTCGCGGATGGCTCAAGGCCGAAATGTATACGGATTTTAATGGAGAGCTAGGTTTTGAACAAATGGCTCCTTCTGAAGTGGATAAGGCTTATTTATATGCAACCGATGCCAATGGAAATCCTTACAGTCCTCAATGGTATTCCTTGAACCTCAAGGCCTCAATAAAACTCAATTCTACCTTGACTTTAATGGGCGGAATAGAAAATATTACCGATCAATTGTACAGACCATACTCTTCTGGAATCTCTGCTCCAGGAAGAAATTACTCGCTCAGCGTTAGGGCGACCTTGTAATTGTGATCCTATTACTGGTTAGTCAATAGTCCATGATCCCAACCTTGTTGCACAGAGTGCCATATGCCTCCCTCTCTTACCTCCAGAGGAGAGTGTATATTATTGGTATAAAGAGAACCTGTTCCCAACCCGTGGTATATAGGGTTTCCCAAAGTGTAGGTCCATTGCGCCAAAGCATTTAATCCAATATTGGATTCTAAGGAGGAGGTAATCCACCAGCCCATTCCTCTTTCTTCTGCCATGTTTATCCAGTGTTGGGAGGGTTGGATCCCTCCTAGAATACTGGGTTTAAGAATAATGTGCTGAGGGAAAATCGTTTCTAGTAATTCCCTTTGTTCTTCCTCATCGTAAATCCCATGTAACTCCTCATCCAATGCAATGGGAGTGGGAGACTCCTCGCATAATCTTGCCATTTCTTGCCATTGACCGGGCGCTATGGGTTGTTCTATAGAGTGTATGTCTAATTCTGCAAGACGGCTTAAAATATCGGGTGCATCAAAAGGATCTAAGGATCCGTTGGCATCTACCCTAAGTTCTAGCGTCATGGGATCGTATTCCCTGCGCAAATCTTGAAGTATTTCTAATTCCCTTTCTATTCCTACGGCCCCCACTTTCATTTTAAGACAAGTGAATCCTTCTACCAATCGATTTTCTATCTGCTTTCTCATAAAATGAGGCTCTCCCATCCAAATCAACCCATTGATTCTCTGTCCTACTTCTCCGCGGGTCCAGGCAGAGGGAAAGAGTATTTTTTCGCCCCCTGAGGCAAGGTCCATGTAGGCTTGTTCTAAGGCAAATCGAATACTTGGAAACTCGATAAGTTCCGCAAAGAGATCGCTTGGTTTCATAGTAATATGATCACAAGTCCATTGTAGCTTTTGGGTGTATTCTGGAACATCATCAGGGCTTAACCCCTTGAGCAATCCACACTCTCCTATTCCTTGAACTCCGTCGTGTTCAATAATAATATAATAAGCCATCTTATGAGTTAGTACCCCTCTTGAGGTGCTAGATGGATTTTTAAAGTTTAATAAGTGGGTAGAAAAAAAAGCTTTCATTACAATGAGAAGTTATTTAACCAAGTGCCTATTCCTAACAATAGTGAGAACAACAATGTTGTCAAGGCCAAAGGCTTTAGCAATTTGTCAATTTCCTCAGGCTCATTGGTACGGAATAAAAGCGAGGTGTTTTTAAAAATGGAGGGCAGGGATAATACCCATAGATATCCCCAGAAATCAGAGAGATTATATAAGGTAAACCAGAGCGCGCATACCATACTGGCAATCATTAACACAAGGTGATAACGCTTTGCTCCCTTACTACCTAGGCGCGCAGGAATGGACATTTTTCCATGAATAATGTCCGTTTTAATATCTCGGGTATTGTTTAGGTTTAATACACCAACTGCCAAAAATCCAACGGCAAAAGAAGGCAGAAGTATGATCCAATCCAGCATTTGGGCTTGTAAAAAATAAGATCCAAAAACGCCAACAAGTCCAAAAAATAAAAGAACAAAAAGATCCCCTAAGCCTTCATAACCGTAGGCTTTATCCCCCATCGTATAGGAGATGGCTGACCAAATAGCCACAACTCCTAAAAGGATAAAAAAGAGGGTGTATCCCCAGTGAAGTTGCTCTGTACCTTTAAAGGATAAAAGGGTGCCGGTAAAAAAACTTAATAGAGCAAAAATTCTAACAGCGCTTTTCATTTGGGCAATAGAGATTTTTCCAGAAGCTACCGCTCGTGCTTCCCCTTTTCTATCCGAATCCGTGCCCTTAAGGCCATCCCCAAGGTCATTAGAAAAATTGGAAAGAACCTGATAAAACAAAGTAGTCAAAAGGCAAAGAAGGGTAATGCTCAAAGAAAACTTCCCCTGAGAACCTGCTAGGAAACTTCCCAAAAGAATACAGGAAAAAGCCAAGGGAAGGGTTCTAAGTCTTGCTGCTTTTAGCCATGTGGTGAAATTTGGGGTCGGATTGCTGGGTGTTTGCATGCCGGCAAAAGTACAGAAACCCAAAGGGATGAAAAATCATTTGTAAGATTTTTAAGATTTCAAATGGATTTAAAATTGTATTCTTAAAAATAAACCTAGCGAGACCCTAACCCATTGATGTAAAAAACATAAGAGCATAACCTGCGCGAAATTTTTTTTGACCTTTTACAGAACGATGGTTCCGTTCTAGATATGATTCAGTCTATATCTGCAGAAGGCGTTTGGTTTTGGGAGACGGATTCTTCCGATGATGTATGGATTAAAGATAGGTTTTGGAATATCCTAGGTACGATTCTAGTCACAATAAAGATTGGCGGGATGTTGTCTACACGGAGGATATCCAAAAGGTTTTAGCCATTTTGTTAATTACCAAAGACGACAAGCGCCTAACTTTTTTGAACCATTCGATTTATTGGCCAAAAGGGGAACAATTTTCACCTTAGGTTTAGGGTTATGCTGGTCAAAAAAGAGGAGTTTATATCCGTGATTTCTACCGTTGCCGATGTGACTGACTTATTGCGCAATCAAGAAGTTCAAAGAAAGAGTAATGAAATTGGAAAAATTGGGTTCTGGGAGGTTGATTTGGTACATGGAACCAATCCAATTTGGAGTTTTATTACAAAAACCATTCATGAAGTAGGCCCTAATTATGAACCCACATTTGATTCAGCGGTAAACTTCTATAAATAAGGAGAACACCGGGATAGAATAATTAGGCTTTTTCAAAGAGCAGTAGAAAAGAATACTCCCTTTGATGATGAATTTATAATCATTACGCAAAAGGGAAAGGAAAAGTGGGTTAGATCAATAGGAACCCCTGAGATTGTAGAAAAAAAATGTGTTCATATTTATGGCACCTTTCAAGATATTCAAGAGAAGAAAGAACAGACCGAGCTCTTAGAAAATCAAAAAAATTTCCTAGACGATATTATTGAAAACCTTCAAGAAGGATTTATTTTATTGGACTCAGAAGCAAATATTACAAGGGTAAATGAGGCGTTTCAAGAAATTACTGGTTATTCCGAGAAAGAACTTTATAGGGAAAATTTCCCCTATAAGTTTATTTATGAGGGACGCGATGTGGATTTAAAAGCCTTTTCTGAAGAATTATTTAAGGCCGAAAAAAAACCTAACTTCACTACTCAATTTATTCAAAAAGGTGGAGGTGTTATACCGGTTAGGGTATCTCCCAGTGTTTTGTTAGATTCTAATGGGAATTTAACAGGATTATATGCAACGGTTAAGGATATTTCTAAAGAAATTCAAAACCAGCAAAAAATTCAAGACTCTCCATCTAAGTTACAATCCATCTCTAGTGCTACTACCCAAATAAGCATTGTGGGTAGGGACAATCAAGGGCTAATAACTTCCTTTAATATTGGGGCGGAAAAACTTTTGGAATATTCTGTAAATGAAATTCTTGGTAAGAATATCCAACTGCTTCACCTTTCTTCCGAGTTTGGATTATATAATCAAGAGATTGATAATAAAGAGTTATAAAAGAATGGATATACATCACTTAATAGATTCCTACTTACAAAAACCCATTTCTATTTCTTCCATTCAGGAAGCCTTGGATTCTATTAAGGATTCCAAGTTTTAGAGCCACCACCAGAAAAACTGCCACTGTTTAAAAAGAAGCAGTCTATCTTGTCTTTACCTCCTTTATTCTTGCATAAATAGGTGTCTTTGAATCGGTAGGTTATGCCAATTTCATGGGTTCCAAATGAGCGTTGAGGTCCAAATTCAGAAATGGTAAAGTCATAACTATATCCAAAAGTGAATTGATCATACTCTACCATTCCTTGTAAAATTATAGCATCAACATTTTGATCAATAAGTACAAAGTTTTGCCTTCTAAAACCCAGACCTACCTTTCCAAAAGTATAGATGTCCTTGTATATCAGTAGGTTGTTAGTAGTAAGTCCTTGTTGTGCATCAAAGACAACCCCAATGCTCAGATAATCTGGATTATTGGTAAACTTTTTAGTTTGAAAATAGGTGAAAAAATGAAGCGTATACCTAGGCTCTAAACGGTTTTCTGAACCCAGAAAAGACTCTACCGGTCGGTTAATATGAAAAACGGCTCCTCCAAAGGACATATAAGAACCTCTTTTTCCAAATTCAAATTGTCCTCTTAGTCCTGCTGACATATCAAAAACCTGGTTGGACTCTCTGTTTTGAGGCTGGACAAGAGAAGGATCACCAGAATATCCAGTATAAATTCCATATTGATCGGCAAAAGTAAGTTTTGACCAATCAATTTCTTTTTGCCCTACTCCCATTTGTAAGCCGGCAGAAAAGATGAATTTTTTACCATACATTTTGTTTCCAAACATTCGTTTAAACCTACCCGGCAGATTTACAGATACCTGTCCAGAAATATTTGTAGAATGCAAAAAGCCCTCACCTTCATATCTGTCGTAGGCTAAAAGTCCAAATCCCAGTCGAGAGGATGGACAGCCTATATCTGCAGAAAAGGTATTGGTGACAAAGGCACCTGGAACATGTGTCCATTGAAATCTAGATTGGGCTGCTACTACTAAATCTTTTCCATGGCCTGCATAGGCTGGATTTAAAAAAGATTTATTTAAGGAGAATTGAGACATAACAGGATCTTGACCATATGCAGAATTGCATAGGAGTACCCACATTACGAGTAGGAAAAAGCCCTTACCTAATAAGGGTAACCGTACCAAAATCCTTTCTTGCTCCATTTTTATATTCCTTTCCTTCCCATCTCGTACCGTCGTCAAAGATGGCCTGTATCTTCCATACGTAAGCTCCCATGGGTAGTTTTTCCCCAGAATTGTGAAGCATTCCGTTCCACCCTTCGGTGGGGATTCCGTTTTCATCTAGTTGGGTGGTGTGGAAAACCACATTGCCCCATTTGTCAAAGACCTTCAAGTCATATTCTAAAAGGCTATGCCCTTTGGTGATAAACTGAGAACCATCACCCGCTCCCAATTGATCCGGAGCAAAGGCATTGGGAACGTCGAGTTTATATCCTTCAATATACACGGTAATACATGTGTCTTCTTGACAACCAAACCCATTGAAGGCCGTTAAACACACTTCAAACTCATAATCGTTCTCATAGAGATCGATGTTGTAAATATGAGTCGGACTGATTTCTCCAGAGGTTTTTCCATCTCCAAAATCCCACAAATACTGAACGTTTGGATCCAGTGATTGCGTCAAGTTGTTGAATTGTATGGTTTTTGAGTTGATGTTAGTTGTCGAAAAGAAAGGTTGAGGTGTGGGGTAAACCACGACATACCCTGGATATTCCACAGTATCAGAACATCCTGCATCATTGATTACCACTAGAGATACATTAAAAGTCCCCGAGGTTTCATACACATGAGTTTCGTTGGGGCCTCCGTTTACAATGGTTCCGTCCCCAAAATCCCAAATCCACTGGGTAATGCCACCTACAGGGAAAGAGTATTCAGAAGTATCCGTGAAGTTTACCGTTAGGGGTTGACAACCCTCCACAGAGTCTGCAAAGAATGCGGAAGTAGGGAATGGCCTAATGTAAATGGTTTCTACCAAAGTATCAAAACAGCCAAACTGATTGGTGGTAATCAATGCTACATCATAGGCGCCGTAGGCGTTATACGTAAAGACGGGGTTGGTCAAAATAGATGTGTCTTGTCCTCGGTTTCCGTTCCAATCGAAATCCCAGTAATAGCCACCTGCATCTGTACTTTGGTTGACGAAGGACAGGGTTTGTGGTATTCCACAACCTTGACCGGAACTACTCGTGTACGTAAAGTCAGATACCGGTGAAGTAAAGATGTTTACCACTTGTGTAGAGCTGTCTGTACATCCAAAGGTGCTAGAGTGATAAAGGGTAACCGTGTATTGACCTGGGGTTGCATAACTGTGAATGGGGTTGGGAGCGACACTGGTGTTTCCATCTCCAAAGTCCCATAAGGTGGAGACAATGATCCCGCTGTTTACCGTAGAAGAATCAATGAATTGAAGCGGCTGTTCATTCAAACAAACATTAAATCCATTAAATGAAATATTGGGTTTATCATAAACGGTAACCAATTGGCAAATACTGTCAATACATCCGTTGGGGGCAGATACATAGAGACAAACATTAAAAACTCCAGCTGTGTCAAAGACATGGGCCGGATCAGGATCAAAGGATTGATTTCCATCCCCAAAGTCCCAAATCGTTGAGACTATGGATGCAGAGTCAATGGTAGAGGTATTGATAAAATAGATAGAGTCCCCTTCGCAGACATTTGAGCTGAAAGTATAGTCAGCAGTAGGTGATGGGTAAACTTGTACAATGGTATAGGCTGTATCATAGCTACAGCCATCATCTACAAAAATAGCTGCGACATAAGTGCCATGCTGGGTATAGGTATATGAAATGGTGTCCCCCGTTGCTGGAAAACCATTACAAACGTTGTTGACAGTGTCAAAATCAAAGCACCATGAATGATTACGCCCACCGTAAGAATAGTTGATGAATTCTACGGTCAGAGGTTCACAACCTTGCCCTGGGGTGGCTTGTAAAAATGCTTGTACGGTATTAGGATGTACCAAAACGTCAATAGTGGCAGAACTATCCCCACACCCATTATAAGCCCTCAGCGTAATGGTATAAATGGTATCGTTCAAGTTGGGGTTAAAAAATAAGTGAGTCTGTTGTCCCCATAACCAAAGAGTATCTCCGCCTGGTAGAATTTGAAAGTAGGGGGTAAGGGAGTCAATGGGAGTGCCATCCCCATAATCTATGAGCAGGTAATCCGGGTTTCCTGTTACCAATCCATCAAGTTGTATGGTGGTAAGGAATGGAGAGCAACCGGTATCAGGTAGAGCTCTAAGATCTGCTACCGGAAGGGGGTTGATTCTTACAGATCTAGTCGCAGTATCCGACCCACAACAGTTACTTACGATTTGCTCAAAGTAATAGGTAGTGTCCCCTAAATTACTTGGAATTAGAGTAGGGAAGGGGTTGGGGGTGGTCGTGAAATCGGTGTAAAGGTTTACTCGATTCCCCAAATCATCTATGATATACAAATTCCATTCGTATTGATTGATGAGCCCTGAACTGGAATCAATAACACCCACATCCACCGGGCCACACGTTGGATTGGTGTCGAGGTAAAATTCAGCCGTTGGAATTTCCGTTACATAAATTGAATCCGTAATGGTATCTGAACATCCAAAGCTAGAATAACTAACGAGCTGTATTACTTGGAAGCCAGTAGCGACATAGGTATGGGTCGGGTTTTGAATGGTGTAGTCAACGATTCCATCCAAATCTACATCCCATTCCCATTGAGTGATGGTTCCTCCGTTGGCAGAAACAGTAGTAGAATCAAAAAATTGAATGGTCTCCCCAATACAAACGGTATCAATGGCGCAGGTCGTAACGTTATAGAATTGAGCCACGGGAGTGGGTCTGAGGTATACGCTATCAGAATAAGAATAGGTACATCCGAAGGTTTGTTCTACCGTTAATGTCACGTAATACGTTCCTGGAGTAGAATAGAAATGTCTTGGGTTTTGAATGCTGTCTGTATTTCCATCCCCAAAATCCCATGTCCATCCGACAATAGAATCCGTTGAGGTGGACAAATCCGTGAACTGAACCGTATCCTGAACACATTCATCCAATGCAGTAAAGGAAGGATTGGGGTTGGCGTAAATAATGAGGTCTTGATCGGTCGTGTCTCCACAACCTGAACTCGCCGTAACCACCAATCGAATAGTGTAGATAGAATCTTGCGTGAATCTGTTGTTGCTCAGCGTAAAGCTTGGATTTTGCAAATTGGAAGCCAAGCTATCATTTATGTACCAAGCGTGAGATACTCCGGATGTGGAGGTGTCAATGGGTGTAAATGTATACGGAGAGCAGGCTGCTGAATCGGGCAATTCAAATCCTGCCACTGGATCTACTATAGTAAAGATTAATACTCTACGTGACGTATCGTCTTGACATCCAAATAGTGAAGTCGCTATGAGTTCAATGTATAGGGAATCCCCATCATTGTTAATCTGAGTATTGAGCGCGTTAATTCCGTTCTGTGTCGTAATCAAGTTCTGATCCGAATCGTAAATGGCCCAAGTATAACTTCCATTGGCCAATGAGTATTCAACTCCAGAAATAGAACTTGTATCTACGACGTAGGGTGCGCAGTTTACCGAATCTGTAACCAACATCTCTGCACGCGCATCGGGACGGATCAAAACCGAATCCACAATGGTATCAGTACAACCAAAGGCGTTGGTAGCGATGAGCTGAATGGTATAGCTAGAATCCTGAACTCCCGTGTTGGAAAAAGTGAAAGACGGCACAGAATCCGTAGATACCAATCCATTGGAAGTAGACCAATCAAAGGTCATAGAACTTCTGTCCATACCCGATTGATTGGGAGAAGACGTGTTGTTGAAGGTAATGGTTACCGGTCCACAGGTATCAGAAACGGAAGGCGTAAATCCAGCCGTAGGCTTGGGATAAACGGTGTAGTCAATATCGAGTGAATCCACACATCCATTGGCATTGGTCACCACTTGGGAGATGGTGTAGACTGCAGAATCTGAAGTAGATACGGGGAAATTAAAGGTCGGCGTTGCGGTGGTAGAGTTGGAAATGGCCACAGACGGGAAGGTACTCCACGCGTAGGTCAATGCCGTTCCGGAAGCCGTGTCCGTAGGCGAAATAGCCGCCGGTCCACACTCCGACGCAGGCATAGAAAACCCAGCGACGGGTCTTGAGTATATGGTGGTACTCTGCGTCAAGGTGTCTGAACAGCCTTGCGCAGAGGTCACAATCAATGTAATGTCGTAGGTAGAATCCGCTCCCGACTGGTTGTCTGGGAAGGTAAAGGTAGGCTCAAAGGCCGATGCTGAATCAATGGTAACAGCCGAAGAATTTACAGACCAAGACCAAGTTACGGGCGCTTGGAAGTCCGACAAGTTATCGGGCACCATAGCGGTATCGGCACAAGCCGCAGCAGTAATGGTAAAGTTGGCGTTGGGCGTAGGATGAATGGTCACATTGTGTTCTACAGAATCAGCACACCCTGTACCTGCTGTTATCACCAGTTTAAAGGTCACAGTAGAATCTGTGGTAAATGAATTATTGGTCAGAACAACCGAAGGGTTCTGCGCCGTAGAGAACGCCACACCGTTCAAATACCACTGATGCGATACCCCCGCAGAAGACGAATCGTTGAGTTGCACATTGAGAGGAGAACACCCTGAATCTGGCACTGCGGAGAAAGCGGCTTGCGGATTGACAATGGTGTAGAAGAGTTGTTCCAACGTATCGTCATTACAACCGTGAAGGCTCTGGGCAATGAATCGTACAATTACGGAATCTCCGTCATTGGCAATGGTATAGTTAAGCGCCCCAAATCCATTAAAAGTTTGAGTGATTGTTGAGTCCAACGCAAGTATTTGCCAAACGTAACCACCATTGGTGTTGGGGAAATCAATAGGTGTTACTACAGAGGTATCAATAACAAAGGGCGCACAGTCCACAGAGTAGTTAATGCTCCAGCCGGCCTGTGCATCGGGACGGATCAAAACCGAATCCACAATGGTATCAGTACAACCAAAGGCGTTGGTAGCGATGAGCTGAATGGT
>ENA-OUOG01004988-OUOG01004988.1-marine-metagenome-genome-assembly--contig:-NODE-4988-length-11051-cov-4.627119_pt1 | contig 11051 bp, 10 predicted proteins | sample MGYA00248635_ERZ508505 | MGnify/ENA primary metagenome ERZ508505 (study PRJEB26176, sample SAMN06267871) | marine metagenome | isolation source: Saanich Inlet, British Columbia, Canada | place: Pacific...
AGCAGCTATTGTTAACCGTTCTTAATTGCTTCAACTAAAGCAGCTTTGTTCATACTAGCATTGGATTTAATACCATTCTTTTTAGCATGAGCAAGTAAGTCTTTCTTAGACATGCTGTCTAGATCAACCTTTGCTGTTTTCTTAGTTGCAGATTTCTTTTTAGTTGTTGTCTTTTTTGCTGGTGCAGGCGTTGGTTCTGCTTTAGTTACTTCATTAATAACTTCAGGAACCGACGTACCAACAAAAAGTGATTTTAACCATTTAATCATATTAACCTCCTATAGGAACAATTATTTAAATAAATATCACAACAAAGGAGACAGAAATGGTTCGTAAATTTATTACAGATAGACTAGGTGAGCGCACTACACTAGATGGTGCTGTACTAATTGGTGCAGGTGTTGCGTTTCTAATCTTTAAACCAATCGCAAGTTTAGTAGCATACGGTGCTATTGCATACGGTGCTTGGACACTATTCAAAAAAGAAAAGTAATTACAACTTACTAATAGGCGTAGAGCTACTAGCAGTCATGTTCCATTTTTGCTTTTGTTCTACGCCTTTCTTTTGAGCAAATTTCTTACTATCACAGTTCTCACATACGTGAAAGTAGGAATTACTTAGACGTTTAGGATCCATACTACCTCTAGTGCGTTCAAACTCTGTATCACAACTATCACATCGAAACACACACACGGTCTGTTCGCGTGTATAGGTGTGTTCCTTGCCCATTTTGCTTTTGCGAACATGCCGGGTTTGCTTTTTATATTCGGACAAATACATAACTATATTTACATTAAGATTATAAAAACATACGATAAATAATTAAAACAACAACAAACGTTGGTACATTTTCCTAGAACGGAGCATATTTAAGATGGCAAGACAAGATATTAATATTGGTGTAGAAGGCAATGACGGCACAGGCGATAGTATTCGCGAGTCGTTTCGCAAAACAAATGAAAACTTTTCGGAGTTATACGCTGTATTTGGAATCGGCGGGCAAATAAGATTAACGTCATTAAGCGATACACCAGATGAATATACAAATGATGCAGGTAAATTCCTAGCTGTAAAACAAGACGAGACTGGAATTGAATCATTAGAACTTGCATCAGGCGGTGCTATCACCGGTGACGAGTTTGACGATACTGTTGATTTTGATTATACTAGTGTTCCAGGAAAACTTATCTTAAAAACTAAAAATACTAAAGTTTCAGATGATAGATTCCCTCAACTGTCAGGACCTTTAGATGCCAGAGGACAATTTGGTATTGGTAATGTTGAAATTACCGAAGATGCAGCACAGGCATTAAAAGATCGTTATGGCGGAAATCCAACTATTGACGATCTAGTAATCGACAAGGAGTACGGAGACACTAGTTATCTTGCTAGAGGCTCTGCCGGACGAACAGCAAACTTACGTAATGAACCGACTGACATTGCTGAATATGATTATGTTATTGATTCATTAAACGGACAAGACATTACTGTTGCAAGTCACGGGTTAACACGTAGTTCTAATACAGCGCCATATATTTACAGAACAACTGGAACATCCGGTAATGGTCTTACAAACGGCGATACATATTTTATTCGTGTTATTAATAATGACAAAATACAGTTATATTCTACAGAAGCAGAAGCTATTCAAGGAACACTACCGTTAAATGTTACTGGTGGCACCGGAACTCAAACACTTACTGATGCTGCATACGACGGCCAACTTGCTGGCAATTGGCTAGACAATGAAGCGTTACCACGTAAGGCGGTAGTTAGACGTCAGGGCGACACTATGACTGGTGCGTTACAGTTACATGATCATCCAGGAGAGTTTGCTGGACAGGGTGCTGTAAACGGCCAAGACGATTTACAAGCTGCTTCAAAATATTATGTTGATGCACAAAGTTATACATCTAATACAAATATCTATGTTAACAATCAAGGTACTGACAATCAAGAATTAATTCCAGCTGATAAACAAGGTCGTAGTCCAGCATTTGCTTACAAAACTATTAATGCCGCATGTAGAAAAGCAGAAGAAGTTATGGCTGCAAGTCCGTTTGAACCTGGACCATATATGCAGACTATTACGCATAGTGATCAAACATTTAATTCTGAAGTAACATCTGCTGGTATTGACGGTATTATTACCGGACGTGAAAATATAAGAGATCTAATTGCGCTTAATAAAGAATTTTTACAAGCAGAAGTAATGGCGTTCATTACTTCAAATTATCCAGACTTGGATTATAATACTAATTTATGTTTCCGTGATGTTGGTTTAATGCTTGATAGTATTTCTTTTGATGTACAGTCTGGAAATAATGCTAACTATTTGTCACGTTGGGCAGGCATCCGTTATTATGCAAGTCCTAGTGCTCGAAGAGCAATTACTATACAGCGTACAGAGACTATTGCAGCAATTGAACACCTACAGAGTATTACTGACAGTATTATTAAAAGTATTGATATTGTACCATTACAAACTGAGTTTACACAAGTTGCAGACGCTGTAACATATCCAACTGACCTTACTGCTCAACAATCTGTTGCAGGTAAGTTTGATGTTATCTTAGATGTAATAAGAGATGGTGTACTCAACGCACCTAAAGTTGTCGATGGCGTATTATATAAAATTGATATAACAAATGGTAATTCAGGTCATGTAGACCAAGGAGATCCTGCAAACTTAGATTTACTTCCTGGTAAGGTTGTAAGAGGTAAAACATCTGGTGCTCTTGGACGTATTATTAATTACAAGTACGAAGTTGATCCAAACACACAAACACCATTAGGCCAAGACAGTCTAGAAATGGTTCTACTAGAGCCGATTGAATTCTTAGAAGATGAAGAACTAGAGTTTGGTAATACAGTAAGAAACGCACAAGTTACAGTAATGATCGAAACTGGTGTATATTACGAAGACTACCCAATTAAAGTTCCTGATAATGTAACTATATTTGGTGACGAATTTAGACGTTCTATTATTAGACCAAACAGACGTACTTCACAGTCACCATGGGCTAACTTATATTTCTATCGTGATAAACAATTTGATGGACTAACTGGCGATAGTGATAGTGTTACTGGATTTCCAGATCCAAACTTGCCTGTAGCAGGTACTCCTTATATTAATCCGCTAACTGATAACATTGACGGATACTTTGGATATCATTATTTGGTTGATCCAACTCGTCCGCAGAATGTAAGTAATTTAGCAATTGCAAACCCTGGTAAATTTAATCAAGCTGCAGAATTAATTACTGAAAATAGAAGTTTTATTGTTGAAGAAGTAATTGGATTTATTAATACAAACTATCCAACACTAGTATACGACAAGCAAAAATGTCGTAGAGATACAGGTTTAATTTTAGATGCCGTAGCATTAGATGTTGTACTAGGTACTAATTATCATGCTGTTACAGCTGGTCTAGCTTATCAAAGAGGTACAAGCCAATATCTACAAGATAATCAACAGTCGGCTACAACACAAGCAATTGAGTATGTTAAGTCACAAGTACTAGGCTTAGTAGCTGTTTCAAGCGACGGTGATGCTACTGTAAGAGCAACAGCGGCATTTGACGAAATTTTAGATATTATACAAAACGGTACTATAAGTACAGATGATGCAGCTGATCCTATTGTATATCCTAATCCAGTAGGAGTAGACGGAAATAAAATTGCTGCCAAAGACCAACTAATTGTAAACAGACAATTCCTTGCAGATGACGTAGTTGCATTTGTAAATAATAATGTTCCGCCTGCTGGTATTGATACTTCAGTTTGTGGTCGCGATACAAAATATATCGTTGATGGCCTTATACATGATATTTTATATGGCGGCACTGTGGCAACTACTGGCACAGCAAGTGCTTATGTAGACGGAGTAACTCCTATTGTAGGATTACCAGACGAAGTTAGTGCAACTGTTGCAGCATTTAATCATTTAATTAGTATTGCTAGTGATGTTATACAAGGTAATGCTGTTGTTCCTCAAACTGGAAACACAACAGCACAAGATGTTTCGGGTGCAAATGCAACTGCCGCAGAAGCTACTACACTTGACACCTTAGTTAATCTTGTTATTGATGTTATTGATGACGGAAACACAGCTAACTTGCCAAGTCCAACCTTCCCAATCGTAAGTTGGGCAGACCAAGGTGTGCAAGATGCTAGAACCGCTATTAACGATAATAGACAAACTATTATTGATGCAACTATTATTCAAATTGATACAGTTATTACATTCCAATACGATGAAGGTAAATGTCGTAGAGACACAGGATTTATTGTTGACGCACTGGCACATGACTTAGAACTAGGCGGCAGAGTAGAAACATTAGCTAACCAAGGTGCATATGCAGCTGGAGCAATACCAAATGAACAAACAGACGAGACTGAAGCAGCAATTAATCATATTAAAACTATTGCTGCAAGTGTGCTTTTAAATGATCCTCTCAATCCATATCCAGCAACAGGAAATATTGCACAACAGTTTGAAGATGATTTAACAGCTGAACCTAATGCACAAACTAATCTTAATGACTTGGTTGACTTAATAACATTTGCATTTGATCCAGACTTTAATCCTCCTAAGAATAACCTAGACTTAGATGCGTTTATGATGAATGACGCAACACGTATTAGTAACGTAACAGTTCAGGGACACGGCGGATTTATGGTTGTACTAGATCCTGAAGGACAAATCCTAACTAAGTCACCGTACATTCAAGTTGGTTCAAGTTTCTCACAATCGATCAACAGACAAGCGTTTAGAGGTGGTATGTATATTGATGCATACACAGGTAACGTTCCGATGGAAGTTTATCGTAAGGGCGATTTAGAAAGCGGTGGAACAAATAATGATCCGTACTACTTATTTGTAAGAAGTAATGCTAATGAAGGCTTGTTCTACAAAAAGCCACAAGTACCTGCACCATTTTATATTGATGGCAGACGTTTCCAAGTTAATATGATTCGTAATTGGGATCCGGACTTAGGTACAGCTGAGTTAATCCTAGATACTAGTTCAAATAGCGGAGAAGGTTTCCAAGGCGTAACTTCTCCATCGCCGCAGACAGGTGCAGATCTAGAATCTCCGTCGGATGCAAATCCTGTACCAATTACAGTTCAAACAGCGGGTAATAGATCAATGCTCGGTAATGACTTTACACAAGTTAACGATTTAGGATACGGTCTACTTGCTGCCAATGGTGCGCTATCAGAAATGGTTAGTATGTTTACATACTACTGTTGGACAGGGTTCTATGCATATAATGGTGCTGAGATTAGATCTGTAACAGGGTCGTGTTGTTACGGAGAATATGCTCTTGTATCGGAAGGAAGTGATCCAAACGAAATTCCAGATGCTATCACATTACGTGACAACATGGTTATGCCATTTGTAACAGCTGAAGCAGCGATTATTTTAGAGTTTCCTAGTTCAGTAACGCTAGAGGAAAATGAAACACTTACACAAGCAACCACTGGTGCTACAGGTACTGTGTCTTTTGCCACAGTAGGTACTAGAATTTATCTAAGAAATACTACAGGTACATTTAATACAACAGATACAGTTACTGGATCAGTAGCTGGTGCTATAGGAATTCCAGCTCAAACAGCTAATCCAGGATACGAAAATAAAGTAGAGCAATTATCTGTTTATGTATATGACCTAGAACACGAAATGCAAAATAGAGGTGAACTTGAAATTGCTCACCCTGTAACAGAGCTAGTAGGAAGATACGAAGTAACCAATGTTACTAAAATACAAAATTTTGTAGTTGACGGATATCTAACTCCTACGTTTACTACTGACACTGTTGCTGGTACTAGTGCAGCATTTAGAGTTAAGAAAAGTAGAACTAGAGGTTATGTAGTTGAATTTACTAATGAAGGATCTGGTTACGTTGTAGGCGAAACATTTAGCTTAGACGGTGCAAATTTAGGCGGTGTGTCTGTAACTAACGACTTGATTATTACTATTGACGAAGTAAGCGAAACAGGCAACATTCTTTCTACAAGCGTAGCAGGTGCTATTACTCCTAACGCTTCAACACCAGTGTATGACGGCCAAGTTTATAAGTTAAACTTTACACAAGGATCAAGCGGATTTAGTGAAGACGGCTTAGAAGAAGATACGCCGCCAGGAGTAGTAGGACAAGTAAGACAAAACCAAACATTTGTACTAGAAGGTATTAGTGATCCTAGAACGCTTGTTATTCGACCAAGTACAGCGGTACTATTCTTAAGTGATCCAACAAATACATACAGAAGTATTGCATTTAATAAAACAGAATCAAGTGGAGGTGCATTAGACGAAGACGAAGCACTAACATCATTTGATTCAACATTTGATTATGTTAGATTTATTGTTGAAAATACTAAAATAAACGATAATGATTTTGCCGGCACTGGCATTACAATGGGCGGAACAATCGGCGATAATGTTATTGCTGTGCAACCGCTAACTGACGTCGACGATCTAAACAGAATCGCTAACGGAGACTTAATATTTGCATGGGGAGGTAAAACTTATCAAGTAGACGGTTATACCGAACGTGACGGTGGTGCATATGCTACTATCGAAATAAGCGACAAAGCAGGCACAGATGTTAATTGGCCAGCTTCGGCTCCTGGATTAGCGTTACCGGTAGATATCGGTGTTGCTACTATTACTTTACGTTGTGGATTGCCAGCAGGCAGCGACGGTACTGTTACAGTTAATATTTCAACATGTCGAGCAACAGCACATGACTTCCTTGATATTGGTACAGGCGGATTTACAGATACTAATTATCCAGGAGTTCCGCTAAGTCCGCCAATACAAGTAAATGAAACTGTTGATAATAATGGCGGACGAGTGTTCTATACTGCTACTGACCAAGATGGTAACTTTAGAGTTGGCGACTTGTTTACAATTGAACAGTCAACAGGTGTTGCAACACTAAATGCAGACGCATTTAATATTGCAGGTCTACAGGAACTGTCACTAGGTGAAGTTACACTAGGCGGTAACTCAGCAAGTGTTAGCGAATTTAGTACAGACCCGTTCTTTACTGCAAACAGTGACAGTGTTGTACCAACACAGCGAGCAGTTAAAGCATACATTGAAGCACAAATTGGCGGCGGTGGCGCTACACTAAATGTTAACTCAGTAACGGCAGGTGATATCTTTGTTGGTTCCGACATTATAACAACATTAAGTGGAACGGCGATAAATATTAATGCAAATGTAGTGTTTAATGGAACAGTACTTGGACTACCTTTAGCATACAACTATTTCTTGAGATAATTTAAATTGGAGATTTAAAAAAATGGCAAACGGAATATTAGGATCAGCGAATCTATTAGATTCAACATATACAGGAATTTATCTTGTACCAGAAGACACATTTAGTGTCGTAACAGTAAGTATTTGTAACAAAAACAGTACTCCTATTACTATTAGATTAGCAGTAGCAAAACCAGACCCAACAGGTGCAACAATACCTGCCGAAGATGATTATTTAGAATACGAAACGGAAATTTTAGGTAACGGTGTTTTAGAAAGAACTGGCATTGTTGTAGATGCAAGTAGACAAATCTATGCAAGATCAGATAGTGCAGCAGCACCTGAAACTAATTCTCTTACATCAGTAATGGTCTACGGTATAGAAACTCCAACAGCTTAAGGAAATAAATCATGCCAAGAAAAATTACATCAGGAACACTAGGTAGACAAGTACTAGGTAATATAGTTACAGAAAACAATACGCTTCAAAGTGTTGTAACTAATACTAGCATTGTATTAGAGCCAAACGGAACAGGCGTTGTTGAAACAACTACTGATTTAAAAATTAGTAATAATAGTGATCTTATATTGACCTCAAATAATGCTAATAATGTTGGTATTAAAGCACCTACAAGTTTAGCAGCTACATATACATTAACAATGCCACCAAATGATGGAAATACTGGCCAAGCATTAACTACTAACGGATCTGGTACTTTAACTTGGGAAAACACTGGTGTTACAGTTACAAATGAAGTTGCTGACGGTAGTGTACCATATTATCCGATTTTAACTACAAATACATCAGGATCGATTTCCGGAGTAAATACAAGTAGTACTAAAATAAGTTTTAGTCCAAATTCTGGAAATTTAACAACAGCAGGCAGTATTTCTTGTGTAGGTGTTGCAGCCGGATCTGGTAGTATTAGTACTACAGGTTCTGCAAGTGTTGGCAGTCTTACTGTTGCAACTACAGGTGCAGCTAGTTTTGGATCAGCAACAAGACAAATGCTAAATCTATATGGAACTAACTACGGCATTGGTGTTCAGTCTAACACGCTTTACTTTAGAACAGATACTGAATTTAGTTGGCATAGAGACGGTGTCCACAATGACAACGAAAATAATGCTGGCGCAGGTGGCACCAATGTAATGAATTTAGACGCTAACGGACATTTGTTACCTGGTGCTAATGGTAGCCAAGATTTAGGCGGTAATAGTAACCGCTGGCGTACAATTTATACCACTGACTTAGAGTTAAGCAACGGGATTGGTGACTATACTGTAGTAGAGGGTGAAGAAGATTTATTCCTTTACAATAACAAAAACGGTAAAACTTATAAATTTGTAATTCAAGAAGTTGATCCTACAATAGTACCACCTAAAGATGCTATGAATGCAAACAAGGAGTAATAATTATGCCAATTAATACCCCGTCAGGAACCATTGGAAAACCACCAAGAACAATTATGACAACTGACAGTCGTAGTGGTTGTCCGGGTGCCGATGCTGCAGGCCCATATAGTACTAACAATAGTTTAATAAATCAGGTGGTTACTCTTGATACTGATGCAACAGTATGGATACACATGCGAATGATTTATAATAACTCTAATCGTTGTGATCTAGACTTGCGCATTGACGGCACCCATTTTAATTACGGACTTAATTGGGTAGGCAGCGGCTCAACTTGGGAAGAAGAAGATGTAAGTTGGACAGGGCGATTAGCTGCTGGCACTCACAATATAGAACTTAGATCTCGTAGCTGCGGCGGAAGATGGGGCTGCGGCGGCAGCTGGGGCGAAATAAATACAATGATATTTGAGGATTAAACATGCCAGTAAATTTTACAAACGGAACTAATACAACACAAATATCTAAACCTCCTAGAGTAGTAAGTGTTACTGATCCAGTAGGCGGATGTCCTCCCAGTAGAAGCAATCCATTGTGGAGTATAAATGTAACTATTGATCGACCTGCTTGGTTTTATGTACAACTTGGTGTTATACGTAATGCTAGCGGAAGATCAGATCTTAGTATTAGAGCTACAGGTCCTAACGGTTGGAATCAAAGTCAACTGCGTGTACGACTAAACTATACATCTACAGGCACTTGGGACGATACTACAGCTAGATGGTCAGGATATGTAAGCGATACAGGAACTTATACATTTATGGCCTGGGGAAACAACAGCTCCAACGTATGGGGATGTACAAATAACTGGGGACGTATGGACGTCCTAACAATGGAGGTTTAACAAATGCCTATTAACTTTTCAAACGGTGGTAGCACTAATTTTACTAAGCCACCTAGAAGCATATATACTCCGGATACAGTATCCGGATGTCCTCCGGGGAGAGCCTCCGGTACAAGAATTGCAGAAACTACATTTACTACAGCCGGCGATGCTGCAATTGTAGTAGAAGGCATTACTATTAGGACCAACAGTCAAAGAGGACGTTGCGATCTGCTCCTGTATGTAAATGGTAGCCGAGTTGACCAAACATTAGACTACAACGACGGAAACGGCTCTGATTGGCAGGATGCTGTTGTGGGATATATGGGTACAGTTGGCGCAGGAACACACACAGTATGGTACGAAAGTACAGTATGTCAAGGCTGGGGCTGCGGCTCTGACTGGGGACATCTACAAGTTCTAATCTTCGAATAAGAAAAAAACAATCTTATAAATATCATGTAGACTATAGATTATATAGTCATATAACTTATAGGAGATATTTATGAGTAGAGACTCAACTGTAGAATTTACATCTTACGCCGATGCATTAGAATTTTGGAACAGTCCTAATGATAAAATCAAAGTAGTTTATTTTTATAAAAAAGATTGTCCTTATTGTGATGATTTTGTCCCACATGTTCTAGAAGAAGAACTAAAAAATCGAGCAGACAAATTTGAATGGAGAAAAGTCTGTGTAGATACAGGCGGCGTACCATTTCCACCGAGTAATACTCCGTGTGCATACTTTACCATCCCAAACACTTCAGAACCTATGCCTCTAGACCGCACAGGAGGTACAAGTCGTGATGTACTTTCTGCAGACTTCGATGCAATGGTTGAAATTATGGAACACGGTAAAACAATTGATGATGCATTTTTTGGCGACGGAAAAGATATGCCTATTAGTTCTTGGTCACAAAGAATGAGACGTGTAAAATCAGCATTTGGAATGTAATAAATGAAACTAGCTGATAAATCTGTTGCAAAATATAGACAAAGCATCTGCAATAACTGTGAATATAGGCGGCCTATTATAAATCAGTGTAAACTTTGCGGATGCTTTATGTCTTTAAAAACAAAGATAGACAGCTCAAAATGTCCTATTAATAAATGGGGATCTAGCACCTGGGGTGGAAAATGATAAAACCGTCACTAAGTCAATTTCAAAATATCGGAGTAATACAAGCACAACTTACTGACGAAGAGCTTGCTCCGATATGGCAAGAAGTAAATGAAATTAAAGATAATTTTAGTTTAGCGGAGCCTTACAATAATCACTTGGTTGGAAATTTAGAAAGAGAATATCATCTTCCTAAATCTAAAAAATACATAGCACAACTATTAATGCCTCTCATTACAAAATACGAAGCAAATGTTAATATGGAGTTTTTTTCAACAGTTAAACATAAAAGTGCAATTATACTAGATAGCACATGGGTTAACTTTCAAAAAAAGTATGAGTTTAATCCTGTACATAATCATACTGGTGTTTATAGTTTTGTTTTATGGTTAGATATTCCATACGATATAGAAGACGA